>Ga0315274_10017246_pt1 | contig 10189 bp, 6 predicted proteins | sample YL17G02_20_MG_FD_203700 | JGI IMG/M metagenome (GOLD analysis project Ga0315274, IMG submission 203700) | Sediment microbial communities from Yellowstone Lake, YNP, Wyoming, USA - YL17G02_20 | ecosystem: Environmental > Aquatic > Freshwater > Lake > Sediment | place: USA: Wyoming | collected... | reverse complement strand
CGCATAAGTAACACCTGTCCCTTTTATCGCGCGCGGCTCGTAGGAAGCCATCGCCTGGCCTTTAGTGACCGGCACACGCGTAACCCCATACACCTTCCCAGTCAAGGCCGCACCGCTGCCCAGGATACGTCCGAGCGGTGTTCCCTTTCGAACTTCACCCAGCAGCTCCAACGCTCGGTTCCCATCGCCAAATGCCACCAACCCCGCCTCGGCAGCCACGCCAAGTGCAGCGCCTGTATCGATCGAGTCCAGCCCTAAATCGTTGGCTTCCCAATTCAACCGGGCAATCACATCAAGTTCGTTTATCCCGAGGTTGGATCCCATCAAACCAATGGTCTCATATTCAAGCGGAGCGACGATTGTCTCGCCATCCGGTCCCGCAAACACGTTTGAGCTGCGGATGACACACCCGGGCATACAGGCGTGTGTCGGGTTTCCATCCCCACCGCGCTCCAAGATCGTCTGGCGCAGGCATTCGCCACTGATTTGCTCGACTGACTCGAAATGGCCTGATGAAAAGTTACGTGTGGGCAAGGCGCCGAAACTGTCGCACATGCGCGCCATAGCAGCCGTGCCATAATCCCTGTAGATGATCGACTGCGGGTGCTCAAGTGCAGCCTTAGTATAGCGTTTCTGAGCATCCTTAAAAGCCTCAGGATGAGCAATGGGCGGTTTCGAACAGCCGGAGGCGTCGAAAACGATCGCCTTCAGGCCTTTAGAACCCATCACAGCCCCTAATCCACCCCGCGCGGCGATCCGCGAGGGCACGCCATCTTTATCAAGATTTTGAATGCCCGCCGCGGAAAGTTTCATTTCCCCACCAGGACCAATCAGCGCAATCGCGGCTTTTTTCCCGTAACGCTCGCGCAGCTTTTCTGCAGTGGCATAAACCCCCAACCCAACCAGATCATCAGCGGGTAAAAAGCGTACCCCTGCTGAAGTAAAGTGAAGCACCCACCAGCCAGGCTGCGAGGGCAGACTTTCGATAATAAGGGCTTTAATCCCCAAGCAGGCCATTTCCAGGCCAGTGGTACCGCCTGCATTGGCTTCTTTGACCCCACCCGTGAGAGGGGATTTCCCACCGATCGATATACGGTCGCAGCTGGTGAGTATGTGCCCCACCAGCAAACCGGGGCAAAAGAGCAGCTTATTATATGGACCCAGCGGCTCACAGGTGGGTGGTACTTCGTCGAGCAGGATACGCGCCACCAATCCCCTTCCGCCAAGACGCTCCCAAGAGGCTGGGACAGGCTGACGGACAAGGGCCTGAGTATGAACATCCACCCGCCAGATTTGTTGATTGCTAGCCATATTTTTTTACTACTTCCAATAACGCCTCGGTAAAAATACTCACCGCGTCCTCAACTTGCTGCTCTCCAACGATCAACGGCGGGATCCAGCGGATCACGTTATCGTAAGAACCGCAGGTGAGTAGGAGCAGTTTTCGTTCTTCACAGGCGTGGACAATGGCCTTGGTGGTGGGCTTATCAGGCTTGCGATCGGATGTGCGGAACTCCGTCGCGATCATCAATCCCAGGCCGCGCACATCACCAATGATGGGGAACTCCATTTGCAGATGCCTGAGATGGCTGACAAGTTGCTCTCCACGCAGCCTGGCATTCTCGAGCATATTTTCATCACGCATCGCCTGGATTGTAGCAACGCCGGCCGCACATGCCAGAGCATTGCCTCCATAAGTACCACCATGCGAGCCAGTCTGCCACTTCTTCATCAGATCGAGACGGCTGAACACGCCCGAAAGCGGTAACCCGGATGCGATACCCTTGGCAACGGTCATTATGTCTGGAACAATCCCAAAATGCTCGAATGCAAACCATTTTCCGGTGCGTCCAAAACCCGACTGGACTTCATCGGTAATGAGTAAAATGCCGTGCCGGTCACAGACCTCGCGCAATCCTTTCATAAACGCCAAAGGAGGCACAACATAGCCCCCCTCACCGAGCACCGGCTCGATAAGTATGGCTGCCGTTTCCTGAGGGGCAGTCTGGGAGATAAGCAGTAATTCCAGCTCCTCCAGGCAGAATTGCGTGGTCTGCTCCTCAGACCATCCATAGCGATAGGCGTAAGGGTATGGGGCAACGAACACGCCCGGCATGAGCGGCTGATACCCGATCCGGTAGATGGTTTTCGACGTTGTCAGCGACATCGTCCCAACCGTACGGCCGTGAAAGCTGCCTTGGAATACGATCACATTCGTCCGCCCGGTGGCCTGGCGAGCCAGTTTGATTGCCCCTTCAATCGCTTCAGCCCCCGAATTCGTGAAGAAAAAGCTGTCGATTGATGGCGGAACAAGAGGGCGCAGCTCGTCAATAAGCTCAAGCATGGGCTTATGGATTACGATGTTAGCCTGCCCGTGCAGAAGCAGCCCGGCCTGTTTGCGGATCGCCTCCACAACTTTCGGATGGCAGTGCCCGGTGTTGGTGACGCCGATACCGCAGGTGAAATCCAGCCAACGGTTACCATTCACATCGTAGATATAACACCCTTCTGCACGCTCAGCCTGGACCGGGAAAATCCGCGTCCAGACAGGAGATAGATGAGAGATTGAATCTTGTTTTGTCATAAATTATCCTATTCCAAAGGTCAGGAATGCGAGCGGTCTTCACGATCAAGCAGGTAAATGCGCTCCAACCCACTCGATGCCCAGAGCGGCTAGCTGCGCCCGGGTAGGTATACCATCCTCGGTCCAGCCCATCATTGTGTAGTACTGATCGAGAGCGGAGTTGAGTTCTTCTGCTGAAAGAGCCACACCCGCTGTCGGGCCTGTGCCAGCCAGGGGCTTGAAGAACTTTTCGGGCAGCCAGTCATCTTTTCGGCCGAATCCCTCGCGGGCGTTGAAGGCACGCATCATGTTAATCCGCCGTTCGCCGACTTTCATCAGTTCGAACAGACTAACCGGCCATCCAGTCACCGCCCGTACTATATCAACTGTCTCCTTCGGACCGTACAGGCACCATGTCGGACCATAAACAAACTGGCATAATTCGAGGCTGTCCATCATGCTGTAGAAAATTTGTGTGTACGCCGCGAAACGCACCTTTTCGGGTCCTAAACTACGGGCGGCCGGTGGCTCTTTCAGATCCAACTCACTCAGCCGGTCGAGGTTGAATTTAGCAACACCTTCTTCATAATATGGATCGTGTTCAGAGGATTGGTGATCAGCTCCGAATGGGTTGACTGCGTAGATCAGCGCCAACGACCGCTTAGCCTGTGGCATATGCGCTGGGGCTTCCTCGTTTTTCACGGTGATAAGGCAAGCTTCTGCAGCTTTTCCCCATACTTGAGCCGCCCGTGCCGAGCCTTCGGCCAGCACCGTTCCGAGCGGGCTGGATTTTGTCACAATTTGATGCAATACTTCCAGCATAGCATCTGCATTCCCGAAACGCAGGTCAATCCCGCCGGTTTCCTTCAGACTGATGATCCCTTTCTCGTAACACTCCATCGCAAAGGCAATCGTCGCCCCGCACGAGATAGTATCTACGCCGTACATATCGCAAATTTGATGAGCTTGTGAAATTGCTGCCAGATCGCCGATACCACAGTACGAACCGAAGGTTCCGATAGTTTCGTACTCCGCGCCACCATAAAGTGGGTCCGCCAAGTATTTACCCTCCTTGATTTCCACCACACGCTTGCAGCGAACCACACAGGCGTAACAGGTATCGCGTTCTTTGAGGATGGTTTCAGCCATCTTCTCCCCGCTGATTGGCTCGGCTTGCTCGAACTGACCTTCATTGTAATTTCGGGTGGGCAAAGTACCCAACATATTCTGGAACATCACCACACCTGGTGTACCAAGCTTGCCCAGGCCGTCCACATCAGCGTTTGCGGCGGCCATCGCGGGACCGGCCTTGTGCAGCGTCGAAAGAGCAGCCTGGTCGGCCACTGGTGGTTTGTTATGACCACGCACAACAATGGCCTTCAGGTTTTTACTCGCCATCACCAGCCCCATCCCAGTACGCCCGTTCAAACGGTTGCACATGCTGACAATGCCGGAAAAACGCACTCCCTTTTCAGCAGCAGGACCGATTTGCATAATCTCGATCTTCGGGTCGCCGATCTCCTGCTTGAGGAGTGCATCCACATCGCCGGTGAGTTTACCCCACAAGTGTGAGGCATCATGCAGGCTAGGCTGTCCATCGCTTATTTTCAGGTAAACCGGTTTCGACGATTTCCCTTTTATAACCAGGCCATCGAATCCGGCGAACTTAAATTCAGCCGGAAAGAACCCGCCAGCCTGCGAGTCGCCGATCCCCCCCGACATGGGAGATTTGGCGTTTACATTGATCCGACTCTGCCCGGATATTGATGCTCCGGTAACCACGCTGACCATTACAGTGAGGACATTCTCTGGAGAGAGAGGATCTACCCCGGCGGGAGTGTTATGCAGGATGTAGTACATCCCCATGGCGCTGCCGCCCATGTACTTTCGGTAGAATGCCTCGGGTGGAGTCTCTACCTCCATTTTTCCAGTGGTCAGGTCAAGTTGTAATATTTTGCCGTTATATCCATATGGCATAGGGGCCTCCTTGTATCAATCTTCTTGCACAGATGCATCGTACGGGTTAACGTCTGGTACACCGGGTTTAAAGTACATGCGCAGTGGGATATATATGACCGCGCCGATTGCCATGGCAATCAACGCCCAACCGATCGATTTTAACCCCTCTTCGGTGTACTGGCTGTAAATCGCCAACCCGATAATCAAGGCTGGAGCTAGTGTTACTAATGTCAGCCCAATCCAACCACCGGGCACTTTGTTACGGGGCAGGTCGGGACGACTAAAGCGAAGCTTCCACAAGGCAAAAAACTCGGCCATCAATACCAGCATATTGAGGAACACATCGATTACCACCAGCGCGGCGAAAGCTGAAAGGGAAAAGATCGAGAAGATCACCGCACAGATAAGGATCGACACCCAGGGTGTGCCATACTTGGGGTGGACTTTGACCATGAACTTGGGCATCATGCCGTCTTCTGCCAGTGCAAAGGGAACACGAGTGCCGCCCAGCCCATTGCCGATAAACAGGCCGATCATACTCAAGACTGCCGCAAACGTTACCAATGCCCCCATCACCTTCGCCGGTGTGCCATCCGTCTGCCCGGTCAGCTTATCGGTTACTGCATGCGCAATGTCGGGGAACTCCCAACCCACAGAACTGGTAGTGTCAACGCCCCATTCCTCCGGTTTCTCCGCAGGCACACCATAATCCTCCAACACCGTTCCGATGCCTTCACCGCTCTCGTATTCTTCGATACCCCACAACTGGTATTTTCCATCTTCGCCTGCACCGCCATATAAACCCGTAACCGTGGGGATGGCATAGGTGGCAATTGCAGCAACCAGCACAAGCACCATCGCAATGGGATAGGTGCGTTTTGGATTGACAATCTCGTCCCCAGCCGCGGTGGGCAGCTCCCATCCCATGAAATTCCACATAGCGACGAAGATACCGGTACTGAGGGCCGCCATCAACGAGTCAAAGTTGACTGCCTCCCCTCCCGGCAAGAAAGGCAAACTGATGGTCGTACCACTCTTGATCCAGGCTGCGATTCCGATAATCGACATCAGGATGAGCGGGATCAACATCACTAATCCCAACCAGTTCGTGGTCAACCCGGAAAGGCGCGCCCCGCGGACGTTGAGATAGCTGATCGTCCATATTAAAATTATCGCAACCAGGAAAGACAGTACTGCGCTGGATACCTGGACCCCCGCAATGGTTGCACCTTCTCGTAAAGCTGGGATGAAATACCCCAGGTAGTAAGCTGCCAGAACCGGGTAAATCGAAACATCCACCCAGGCCACCACCCAGTTCATCCAACCACCCAAAAAGCCCACAAAGGGCCCAAAAGCTTGTTTCAGCCAATGGTAATACCCCCCCTCCACAGGCATCATGGACTGCATTTCGCGCACCATGAGCATGTTTGGAATACTAAAAAACAGCGGGGTCAAGAAGAGCAACAGGATTGCCAACCCCGGCCCCGACCATCCCACCATTGGTTCAGCGCCGAACGAACCACCGCAAACGGTGAAGTAGATCAGGCCAAAAAGTGGCAACAGAGTCAATTCACGCTTCAGCTTACTTTTTTCCGCACGGGTAAGTGTGCTTTTGGTTAATTGCTGCGACATGGTCATTTCTCCTCTGGTGAGTTCTACCCTCCAGTCCTCTCTCTATATCACAAAAGTGAGAACTGGAGTGAGAGTAATATATTACATTTCCTTGATCCCATACGGGAAGTCATACTCCACCATTTTATCCATGAAAGGCTTAGGATCGAAAGCCTCCGGCCCTAGGACGCCGGTGCTTTTCCAGGCACCGTGTTCGAGTAGATCCCAGCCAATGACTGGATTAAAGGCAGTCTGCGCCACCACAGCCTGGCAGCCCAACCTCAGCATGCATTCTTCGTTGTCAGCCACCTGGTACAAGTATACCTGCCGGGGTTTTCCACCTTTGTACCCTTTCACCCATGTACCCGCGCAAGTCTTGCCGAACATGCGGTCACCCAGGTGAGCCGGGTCAGGTAAGCAAGCCGCTACCACATCGCGCGGAGCAACCTCCACATCCTTAACCTTGATCGGCTCTTTGTTGTCGAGACCCAGCATATGCAGTGTTTTTAACACACCGATGAATTGGTTGCCCAAACCATACTTGAATGTAACCCGCTTACACTTCACCCAACGCGGCACGAGCAGCACTTCCTCATGCTCCACGTTAACCACCTCAACATTACCGATCCCATCCGGAAACTCGAACATCTCCGGCTCAGAGAAGGGTGCGGTTGTAAACCACCCGCGGTCCTTTTCCCAGATCACAGGGGGATTAAGGCATTCTTCAATCGTTGTCCAGATCGAGAAATTGGGGGCAAATTCGTAGCCGCGCACCACGATATTGGCTCCATCACGCACACCGATTTCATCAATTTCATCAAATAAGGTATCCTGAGCGTAACGGGCGAAAATATCAGCCATACCAGGCTCAACCCCCAGACCGAGTAATGCCAACAAGCCTTTCTTTTCCCATTTCTTAGCGCGTTCGAATTGGTAGTCTCCCAGCTTGATACCACATTGTTCAAAGGGTTTCTCAGGATGGGGTGCCGAGAGCGTCATCGCCATATCCATATAAGTGCAGCCGTAATTGAAGGCTGCATCAAAGATCGGCTCATTGAACGATGGGTCACAGGCGTTCATGATGAGGTCCACTTTATATTTCTTGGCTAATGCCTCGATCAAATCCTGTTTCCCGGCGTCAATCCATTCGGTCGGAAATCGCCTGGGATCTCCCATTTTGTCTTGAACTTCCTTAAGGCGCTCGGGGTTGTAATCTGTCAGGACAACCCGTTCCACCCAGGGTCTTTCTTTGGCAATCGCGGCAATAGCTTCCCCTACGCCTCCGGTACCAACGAGTAACACTTTCATAAATAGCCTCCTTCGTTATATTAAGCAAGTAAACAGGCGGGTTTGTAATACTTGTTTACTTGTTTACTTCAATACTTGTTTACCTGTTTTCCTGTTTCCTTGCTTCTGCGTTTACATCTCTTTCGCGATCTCCGCCAGCGTATCCGCCAGGCGGTTGAGTACTTCGTCAATCTGTTGAATGGATATCACCAGGGGCGGCTCGATGCGCACCGTTTGGGCGCTGATGAGAGTCCCCGCTACAAGCACACCTCGTTTGAACAATCCTGCCGCGACGCGATAACCCACTTCGGGGTTGTGAAAATGCATCCCGATGAGTAATCCTCTACCGGTAACCTCATTGAGAATTTGGGGGTACTGCCCTGCCAGGGCCTTCAGCCTGGGAATAAGGTAATCTCCTTTAGCGGCAGCCTGCTCCCATAACTTATCCCGAAGCGTTACGTGAATCGCCGCGATGGCTGCGCTGCACGCCAGGGCTCCACCGCCGGTGGTTGTGGTATGTATGAACGGGTTGGGAAACATCATACACTGCCAGATCTCCTCCGTGGAGCAAAATGCGCCTATTGGCATTACACCACCGCCCAGGGATTTCGCCATGGATATGATGTCAGGAACAACGTTCCAATGGTCCACTCCCCACAGCTTGCCAGTTCGGCCAAGGCCGGTCTGTACTTCATCGGCGATCAATAACACCCCATACTGCTTTGTTAATTCGCGCACTCGAGGCCAGAAATCATCCGGGGGCACGATCGCACCCGCTTCACCCTGGATAGGCTCGAACAGACAGGCAGCGATATCTATACCTACTTTTTTACAGGTATCCAGCTGGCGTTCGACGGCTTCGGCATCCCCGAATGGCACATGGTAAACGGGTCCCCCGTACAACACCCCGGCTGGTTGGCGGTAGTCGGCCTTTCCCACCATACTCAAAGAGCCCATTGTCTTCCCATGAAAAGCCTTCAACGCCACGATAAAGCCATTCTTTTTCGTGTACATCTTGGCTAACTTGATGGCACCTTCGATTGCCTCCGTTCCGCTGGCGCAGAAGAAACTGTATTGGATATCTCCCGGTGTGATCAAAGCCAGTAGCCTCGCCAGCACGCCCCGCAGGGGATCGATCAGCTCCTGGCTGGGCATGGGGGTATGGCTCAATTGGGCGCGCACCGTATCCACCACATCCGGATGCCCCCAGCCTAAATCCATCATCCCATAGCCCCCCAGGCAGTCAATAAACTCACGCCCAAGCACATCGCGGAACACAGCTCCCGAACCCGTCCACTCGGTGACAGCCCAATCCCCGGCTTCGGTAACCGATTTCCGGTAATTGAGCCAACCTTTGTTGAAATAAACAGCAAAGTTGTTTTGAGACTCCTCTATGATCGCTTTCCCCTCAGCTTCCGAGACTTCTGTCTTGTGGATAATATCTATCCAGCGTTCTGTATAGAGGAGTGCTTCATCAAATGATTGTGGCATTTGTCAACTCCAATCCGTTACTTCGTTATACCATGGTTTCTTCGTGCCAACTTTTGCACGCCCTTTCCATTTACCAGATTTGGGAGCATTTTCGAGATACCGGACGATTTCATCAACCCGCTCGCGGATGACAGCCCGGTGTTGGTCAGTAAAGGCTGCCACCTGGTCTACTGCCATCCTGATTTTCGCCAGGTTGGTCGTTGAGGTGAAATAGAAACCCCAATCGTCCGACAACAGCTTGGCGAGGTAACGAACGTTAATTTTACCGGCGTCAAGCTCTCCTACAATGGCGGCTAATAGCAGAAGCATGGCATCTTTGAGATCTTTATCGTTGATCTGCACGATTTGCAGTTTTTGCAGCAGTAAATCCGTCAACGATACACAGTACGGATGGATTTCCAACCGCCCACGATAATCGATGAGGTGGTTATAGGCCAACTGGTCAAAGAAAATATCGATCATTGGGACGCGTTCACCGAAATAGATATGGCGAGTGTTACCGCTGATCATGGCAGCGCGTTTTTCCAGCTCATAACCCTGCGACTGAAAGAACGGCACAATCTTGCCGCGGCATTTCCCATAACTGGCGTAATCGATATCGGTGAATACCCTGTCACCCAACCGCTCCAACCTGCGGTACAAGTCAACATAGTCGGGAAAGTGGAAATGGAGCGCAATGGGTCCCATCACCCGGAGAACGATACCTTGTTTTTGCGCCTCTTCAATCAATCGCCGGGCTTCTGCCAGGAAAGCCTCCGGTGTGGGGTATTCTTCCAAAGGGATATCTTTGGGAAGCCTAAATTTATGGACGGGTTGCATTTTATTCCTATCGCAGTCTCATGCCCAACTCCTCCCGATGTCGGCAGGAGTTGGGCAGGTGAAGATGAGCAGGATTATCCGGAGGTGAATACATAGTCCTTGACTTTGCCCTTTTCCAGGACTATCACCGTACCCTTGAGAATCCCTTCTGAATACTCACTGCCGGGATTGATTATTGTAGTACGTTTGACCTTCTGCACACCGCGTGATTCGTGGATATGGCCATGCAGACCGAGCAGCGGCTGGTACTTTTCGATCATCTTGGCCACTGCACGGCTGCCGACATGGATTTTTCGGTCCGCTGCCTGGATCAGATCCTTGGACAGCTCGGGAGCCAGGTCGAGAGCGTAGCCATAGGGAGGCGCGTGGAAGTTGAAGATGGCGTTGGATTTGTCTTTGACTTTAGCAATCAATTCTTCCAACATTGGCTCCAATTCTTCGTCCAGCTTTTCACGGGGC
>Ga0315274_10017245_pt1 | contig 10189 bp, 7 predicted proteins | sample YL17G02_20_MG_FD_203700 | JGI IMG/M metagenome (GOLD analysis project Ga0315274, IMG submission 203700) | Sediment microbial communities from Yellowstone Lake, YNP, Wyoming, USA - YL17G02_20 | ecosystem: Environmental > Aquatic > Freshwater > Lake > Sediment | place: USA: Wyoming | collected... | reverse complement strand
TTGCCCAACTCATTGAATCATCCTTGTTAAATCACCTCAATTACCAGACCCTTATTGCTACCAAGGCTGCCAGAATTCAGGAAAGCAGCCTTGGGCAGGCAATTCTTGAATTTGGCTTACGGCGTGCCCAGGACCGGGCTGCCACAGCGGGGGCCCGGGCTGCGATTATTGGTGGCGCTGTTGGCACATCCAACACGGGCGCATCTGCCATTCTTGGGTATAAACCAAGCGGCACACATGCTCACAGCCTGGTACAGGCAATCGTTGCCATGGGCGGGTCGGAATTGGACGCTTTCAGGGCATACGCAGACTCATATCCTGATGATTGCACTCTCCTGGTTGATACGTATGACACGCTTGAGAGCGGTATTCCCAACGCGATCATCGTGTTTGAAGAACTGAAGGCAAAAGGACACACACCGGCAGGCATCCGTCTGGATTCAGGCGATCTGGCTTACCTCAGCATTCAGGCAGCCCGCAAACTAAACGACGCGGGTTTTGAAGATGTTCGGATTGTGCTGTCAAATCAAATTGATGAGTTGGTTATCTGGCAGATCCTGACCCAAATTAAAGAAGAAGCCAGCCGCTATGGGGTAAACCCCGACCATCTTGTCAAGCGGCTTGCATACGGGGTTGGCACCAGAATGATCACTTCCAGTGTTGATCCTGCTCTGGACGGGGTATATAAACTTGTTGCCATTAATGAAAACGGTGGCTGGACACCTGCAATTAAAATCTCGGAGAACCCGGAAAAAACTCTAAATCCTGGTCACAAGCATATCTGGCGTTTGTATGATGACAGGGAAAAAGCTATCGCGGATGTCATGAGTACCGCTGAAGAAAACCTCTGCGCGGTGGAAGAGGTTCATTTACATCATCCGACCGACCAGACCAAGCAGCGCACCCTTTCATGTAAGGAATTATCGCGAATTGAGGCACTGATGGTGGATATTATGAAGGATGGGAAGGTAGTCTGTGAATTGCCAACACTGGAAATGATCCGTGCGAAACGGCAGGAAGATATGGAGCACCTCTATCCGGGAGTCAAACGAATAATGAATCCGCATCATTATCATGTTTCGCTTACCGAGAAATTGTGGTCTCTGAAACAAAATTTAGTCAACGAATATTCTGACGGGAAAAAGGACGATTAATATGAAAATTGAAAAATTGAATCCGCAATTCGACAAACTCATCAAACCTGGTTCACCGATTGAACTGGTCGCGGATGGCTTCAGTTTCACCGAAGGTCCGCTCTGGAATTTAAAAGGTAAATACCTGCTTTTTTCAGATATTCCCGCAAATAAAATCTTTAAGTGGTCAGATAAAAATGGAGTTGAGATCTACAGGCAAATTAGCAATTTCTCAAACGGGCTTACTTATAATCCGGATGGAAGATTAATTGCGTGCGAACACCAGAGCCGTTCTGTCACAAGAGAGCTTCCCGGAAATAAAATAGAGACACTCGCTTCACAATACTTGGGAAAGAAATTAAATTCCCCCAATGATGTGGTCGCCACATCGGATGGCTCTATCCTGTTCACTGATCCAATTTACGGGCTGAGAGCGGGAATGGGTGGCCCTGCTGACCAGGAACTTCCTATTCAAGGGGTTTATCGCATTAAACCAGCTACAATTGAACTCGAATTAATCACAGAAAGTTTTGAGCGGCCTAACGGGCTCGCTTTTTCACCGGATGAAAGAACGCTCTATATAGCCGATACTGTCCGGCAGCATCTCAGGGTGTTCACGGTTGAGGAAAATTGGCATATTACCGGTGGCCAGATATGGGCTGAATTATGGGATGAAAGTGTCACGGGTCGGCCAGACGGTTTAAAAGTAGATATTGTCGGCAACGTTTTTTGCGTCGGGCCGGGCGGTGTTTGGGTTTTCAATCCAAAGGCTGACCTGCTTGGGAGGATTTATCTTGATGACAAGACCTCCAACCTCGCCTGGGGAGAGGATGGCCATTCGTTGTTTATTACTTGCAGCTCAAAGGTTTATCGTATCAAATGTGAGACATCCGGCAAAATTCTGGTTTAACGAATATTCGTTGAAATACTGATGATCAATGATTATTTTATCTTTTAAAAAAAATATGACCTGATCCAGTTTTCTTCCTGATTTGAATATTTGGCTTCAGTTATATTTGAGTTGTCGGGCAAGGGATAACGCGAAATGGAAGGTTGCATTTCTTCCTGATAATCCCCTTTAAAATTCAAATCTTCAATATATTTTGCTGCGGGTGAAACCTGATCAGTCGAATTTTCAACAGGAATGTTCGCGTAACTTGCATTGACTTCAACCCCGATAAATTGCTCAATTAACTCTGCTTCGGAGCCATTGAACCAGTTCAGGTCAACATGCGTCTTGATACCTGGCAATGTCCCTTTATCGAAATACTGCCAGAATGCCCACCCGATCCAGGGATAAGGTGTGTTTGGCCAAAGGGCGGTGTAATGTGCCAACCACAGCGGATAAAACCGGGCCCAATCCGTGTGTTCGCGTTTTTCACAAGTCATATAACTGCGCCAAAAACCGCTGCTTGTATAAATGAATGGTTTTCGGTTGCTGATTTTTTCGACTTCTTCAAGAAATTGCCTGACCTTGTAATTAAGGCGCTCTCCCTTTGATCCTGCAACTTCAAGGTCCATCACAGGCGGCAGGCTTGAGAAATCCCCCACTGTCTCACAAAACACCTTGGCCTGGATTACCGGATCAATATGGGTGCGGAAGAAATGATAAGCACTCCAATGAATTCCATTGGATTTCGCCCCTTCGACATTTTCCTTGAATTTATTATCAACAAAAAGAGTTGTTCTCTTATCCGGAAATTCAGTTGCTTTAATAAAGGCAAACTTAACACCGCTGCGTTTTACCTCAGCCCAGTCAATATCGCTCTGCCAGTGGGAAACATCAATTCCTGGAATCATTATTTCCTTATTTCCGTTTTCATTGAATAAGCATGCCTTTAAGGTCACCAAGTGAACCGTTAAACCAATTGACTCCCATGTTAACCGGGATGCCAGGCAGCAAAGTTTTATATGAAGATTGCCAGAAAGTCCATCCTGCCCATGGCCAAAGCTGCGCAGGCCACAGATTTCCGGGTTTATCAATCCAAAGTGGATAATCGCAGCCCCAGTCTGCTTGTGCCAGGTAAGTCATCCAAAATGTATCCGAGGTATAAATGACAGGTTTTTCTCCCACTTTTTTTTCCAGCAAAATTAAAAAAGCCTTGATATTTTTTTCCATCTCTTCAATTGAAGTTGGTAAAGTTTCAAGGCCGACAACCGGCGGGAGCATCCCATGAAAATCCTTTACTGTATTAATGAATAACTCCAGTTGCTGTCCAACGTGAAGCTCCGGATTGAGCCAGTGATAAGCGCCGACCAAAATCCCTGAATTACGGGCCGCCATTAAATTACTGGTAAATTGTGAATCCATAATTTCAAGCGCTTCAGTCGCTTTAATATAGGCGAAAGTAACATCCCCATTGCCAACAAGTGACCAATCAATGCTGCCGTTTTTTTCAGAAATATCGATTCCGGATATCATCACTCACCAATAAAGTAATTATCCTTCCTTATGTTGCAGGTATCATGCCAGACAATTAACATAAGTTTTATATATATCTGATAATGGTGTTGTATAATAGAAAATGATTCGGGGATGACAGGCTTCGACGGGAGAGGCTGAACCCGAACGGCGAGCCGAGAGGTACCGACCTCGTGAAATCAGTACAAAAAACAAGTGCCAATCGCACTAACTACGCAACCCTGCCTTTAGCTGCGTAAGCAGTTAGATAAAGGGTGCATGGTCTCTTGAAGACCACGTCTGCCAGCTCCGATCTCCGGCCGGTAGCAGGACAGGCGACACAAAGCTGGAGTGCCTCGCGAAAAGCCGTGATTCGCGCGAAAGAGGACTTTCGGGTTCAAACGGCTGGTTGCAGGTAACGGCTGCAGGTTCTCCGTCCGGCAACGAGAATAAAAATCTGATACGCTCGTAGATGTTCGGTGCTCTATTCTTTCGGACGCGGGTTCGATTCCCGCCATCTCCACCAATTTTTACGCGCGTGATGCGCGTTTTTTTATTGGACTTTGCAAATCAACCCTTTTAAATATTCCCCCTCAGGGAAGTTCAGGGCAATTGGATGATCCGGCCCTTGTGAAAGATGCCCGATGATGCTTGCCCTTATCCCTGCATCCAGCGCAGCATCGGCTACGATCTTCTGGAATAATTCCCGTGAAACGCCACCAGAACATGAAAATGTAAACAAGGTTCCGCCGGTGTTGAGTAATTTGAAAGCCAGTAAATTGATATCCTTATACCCTCTAGCCGCTGATGGGACTTGCGCGGTTGTAGAAGCAAATTTGGGTGGATCCAGAACAATCACGTCAAATTTCATTCCCCGGTCGCGCAACAACCTCAATTCTTTAAAAACATCCCCCGTTATCCAATCGGCCTGTTTTGAATCAAAACCATTAATTCTTACATTTTCTTTCGCTATCTCAATAGCTTCTTCTGAAGAATCTATTGACAATACAGATTTTGCTCCTCCGCGCAGGGCATAGGCGGTAAAGCCGCCTGTGTAGCAAAAACAATTTAATACCGATTTATCCATGGTAAACTCTGCCAATTTGATCCGGTTTTCCCTTTGGTCGATATAAAAACCTGTTTTTTGGCCATGCTTAATGTCAACCAGGAAGCTATTCCCATCTTCCAATATCCCGATTTGGGCATTTGGTTCTTCACCGTTTAATAAGCCTGTTTTCTCTTCCAATCCCTCGAGTCTTCTAACATCAACGTCCGATCTTTCATAGATATTGTTTATCGCGGTTAATTCAATCAATCCGTCAATTATTTCAGTTTTCCATTTCTCGATCCCTGCCGTCAGAAATTGGGCCACCAGATAATTCCCGTATTGATCAACGATTAAACCTGGTATTCCATCAGATTCCGCGTGATTTAATCTGCATGAAGTGTTTAATTGATTTAACAAATGAAGGTCTTTTCTTATATTAATGGCTATGCGCATTTTTGATAAGAAAAATTCTCTGTTTATTACCTCTTCCTCAAATGTCCACATGCGCCCGCTGATTGAAGATTCGGGGTTGAAACTGCATAGTCCGATGTAGTCCCCGCCGGATGTTAAAACTTTTACTGTTTCCCCCGGATCGGGATGGCCTGTGACTGATTTAATAGCTCCGGAGAAGATCCAGGGATGTCTCCGCAGCAGTGATTTTTCACGATCTGGTTTTAGGATAAGTGTTTCCACTAATTACTTCGTTCTGCCATTTGTCGAAGTTCATCTTCTGAGATTATTTTAATTCCCAGCGCCAATGCCTGGTCTTGCTTTGAACCCGGGTTTTCCCCAAATACAAGAAAATCTGTTTTGGAACTGACCGCGTCAGATATTTTCCCACCGTAATCTGTTATGTACTCTTTTATTCCATCACGACTGAATCCGGTTAATGTACCGGTAATCACGAATTTTTTTCCGGAAAGCGTTTTTGGTTTGCCGGGTAACTTTTGTGCCTGAATCGGCCATACCCCGAGTGAACGCAGTTTTTCAACAGCTTTTATATTCTTATCCACTTTGAACCAATCCACTATGGATTCAGCCAAATTCGGACCAAATCCTTCTATTTCCATAAGTTGCTCTGTATCAGCCCTTTTCAAAGCATCCAGGTCTTCAAATCTTCGCGCCAGCTCCTGGGAGGCAGCTTCACCGATGCCGCGTATACCTAAAGCGTATATTAGCCTGTCTAAAGGTCTGTTTTTCGAAATGCCAATGCCATTGAGAAGGTTGTCTGCTTTCTTGTCCGCAAAACCTTCCAGCGTGAGCAATTTTTCCTTGGTAAGTTGGTAGATATCGGCCATATCTTCTACTAATTTCTCGTTAACAAGCTGCTCAACGATTTTTATTCCCAACCCTTCTATGTCCATCGCCTGGCGGGATACAAAGTGCTCTAGATTTCTTATAAGCTGAGCAGGACAGGAACTGTTGACGCAATACCATGCTACTTCACCTTCGAAGTTTTCAACCTTTTGATGGCAAACCGGACAGGTTTGCGGAGGTTGATATGGCTGCTCGCTACTTTTTCGCTGATCCAGAATTGGACCTATTACATAGGGAATGACCTCGCCAGCCCGCTTGATCAATACTCGGTCTCCCACACGGATATCTTTTTCGGCAATGTAATCAAAATTGTGCAAAGTTGCCTGCTTTACTGTTACCCCGCCAATTTCCACTGGTTCAAGAATCGCATAAGGAGTCAAAACACCCGTCCTGCCAACATTCACCCCAATATCATTTAATATTGTGGAAACTTCTTGCGCCTGGAATTTTAGCGCAATAGCGCCACGGGGATCTTTCCCGACAAATCCCAGGCTCTCAGTAAGCCTCAGGTCATTTATTTTTACAACTATTCCATCCACCTCATACGGTATTTCACTCCGCAGCTCATTCCATTTTCCTGCCTGAGAAATTACTTCATCGAAATTTTTGCAATACAAGGATAAATTGGATACTGGAAATCCCAGCTTTTTCAAATACTGAAGTGTTTCCCACTGTGTCTGTTTCGGATTTTCCGAGACTATTGCATATGCGAGTATTGTCAGCGGACGTGCAGCAACCAATTCAGGATCCAGTTGTCGCAGCGAACCAGCCGCGGTATTGCGTGGATTCTGATATGTTTTTTCGCCGGCTTTGAGGAGCTGTTCGTTCAGCTTCTCAAAATCTTTCTTCATAATAAAAGATTCTGCCCGCACCACCAGTTTTTCAGGAATTTCGAGGTGTGCACTTTCTACCGGTATTTTTAACGGTACCGCCCGAATGGTGCGAATGTTGGCAGTGATATCCTCCCCTGTTTCGCCATTACCTCGGCTAGCGCCCATTGTGAAAATGCCTCTGGTGTAATGCAAGATCAGCGTTAGTCCGTCTATTTTGGGTTCTACCACAAAATCGGCCTTTTTTACGCGCTCATCAACTTTAGCGATCCTTTCATACCAGAAACGCAAATCAACCTCGGAAAATGCATTTGCCAGGCTCAGAATGGGCGCTGGATGGCTTACCTTCTTAAATTGTTCAGATGGAGCCGCGCCGCTGCGCTGGGTTGGGGAATCTGCAGATATCCACTGTGGGTTCTCCGCTTCCATTTTCCTTAGCGTAACCAGCATTTGGTCGAATTCAAAATCACTGATTACCGGGGCATCCAGTACATGGTATCGGTAATTGTGGTAATTTATTTCATTTTTTAACTTTTCATAATCAGAAAATATTATGTTCGTTTCCATGATTAAAATTATAGCAATTATTAGCAAACCCTTATCGAATTAAATTCCGGAAAAACCAGGCAAAACTTTTTGCGTATATAATTGAAATCACAATCGGATTCAAATTATCACCATCTTAATGGAGTTGAAATGAAATCTGGCAAAATTATCCTGTTTGTACTTGCTGCTTTTTCCCTTGTTTTTTCCTTCCTGTTCTTTCTGGGTGCTGGAGGACAAACTGGCAGCGCCGGTTTTATCTGGGTCGCGATCGGCTTGGCTGCGGCTGGCTTCATCCTGATATTTTTTGCTACACGCATGGGTGCCGCAGGCGATGCTGCCCAAAACGTCACCGTGAATATCGATCTTCCCGGAGAAGTCGGGATGGATGCGATTAAATGCAAATCCTGCGGCGGTACGCTTTCAGAAAAAGATGTCAGGCTTGTGGCTGGCGCGCCCGTGGTCACGTGCCCTTTCTGCGGCACCACTTACCAATTAACCGAAGAACCCAAATGGTAAATAGCGAGTCCTTATGATTAAAAAATATATTCCTGCTTTCTTTCTATCCTTCATTTTATTAATCACCGCAGTCCTGCCGGTTTTCGCCCAGGATTATTCTTTTGAAGTTCCCGAGGTTGAGGTTAATGTTTACCTTGAATCGGACGGCACAGCTGCGATTGAATATCAGTACCTCTTCCGCAACGCTTCGGGAGCGCATGTAATCGATTTCGTGGATATCGGCATGCCCGGGGCAAGCTCTTACAGCCTTGGCGATATTACTGCCACTATCAACAATATTCCGATTACGGACATCAGCAGTTCATCTTATGTAGATGGGGTAGCTTTAGGATTAGGCGGGAATGCCATCCAGCCGGGTGCCACTGGCATCGTTTATATGTACGCCAAAAACGTTAGGGATGTTTTTTACTTTGCCTCTTCTGACAAAGGTGAAGACTATGCCTCTATCCAGTTTCAGCCCAATTTTTTTGAATCCGGTTTTACCAGCGGCAGTACCAAGCTGACGGTTACATTACATCTCCCGCCTGACGCCAAGGATGGCGAGGTGATCTGGTACACACCCAAAGGCTGGCCGGGGGACGAGAACCCAGCTACAGGAATTGACCAGGAGAACCGGATTGTTTACCAATGGTCCACGACCAATGCACGGGGAGATGGTGTGTACACTTTCGGCGCAGCTTTTCCCGCGCGCCTGATCCCTTCAGAAACCGTCCGAAAAGAGCAGACTGTTACCTATAATCCATCTGCCTTGCTGGGAACTCTCCTTCCGATTGCCTGCTGCACCGGATTCCTGGGTCTCTTCGTGCTGGTTATTTATTTGTCCATCAAAAGCGCCAAGAAGCGCAAACTGAAATACCTTCCTCCCAAGATTGCCATTGAAGGGCACGGCATCAAACGCGGTCTGACTGCGGTTGAAGCAGCAATCCTGATGGAACAGCCAATGGACAAGATATTAACCATGATCCTTTTCGGCGTACTCAGAAAAGGCTGTGCCACGGTTAAAACACGCGAACCTCTGGCAATTACCGTTGAAGAAAAATTGCCAGAAGATCTGCGGGATTATGAAATCAGTTTTCTGAGTGCCTTTAAAGCGGATACTCCGGCTGTTCGGCGGATTGTCCTGCAGGATATGATGGTCGCGTTGGTCAAGACGGTCGGCGAGAAGATGAAGGGGTTCTCCCGTAAGGAGACCGTGACATATTATGAGGAAATTATAAATAGAGCCTGGAAACAGGTTGAGGACGCCCAAACGCCCGAAGTTAAAGCCGAAAAGTACTCGGAAGCTGTGGATTGGACCATGCTTGACAAAGATTACGACCAGCGTACCCGCAGGACTTTCGGTTCAGGTCCAGTGTTCATGCCAGTCTGGTGGTATCGCGCTGACCCGACCATTCGGGGAACAACCGGCGGCACGATTGGCGGAACAGTCAGTGGCAGTTCTGGTCCAAGGATGCCTTCAGGCGGAAAATCCCAAACGATATCCCTGCCAAAACTGCCGGGCTCTGACGCAGCCGCATCGGTTGTTAATACCGTTACCGCCTTTTCAACAGGCGCTGTCGGCAATATGGCAACGTTCACCGGTGGTGTAACCAACAAGACCAACCCGCTTCCGCAGCCTTCTTCTAGCACTTTCCACGGCAGCGGCAGGAGCGGCGGCGGTTTCTCCAGCGGGTGCGCATGCGCGTGCGCGTGTGCCGGATGCGCCTGTGCCTGTGCGGGTGGCGGTCGCTAATTTTTAGAACAATGCCAGGCATTTTTTCACCGCCAAAACATCAATCCAGCGGATCTTACCAGCCGCTGGAATCAGGTATTTACCATTTTCTCCGCGAGTCAGGCGAAGATAAAAAACGGATTCACCTCAGGATTGATAATGATGCCAGTGGCGTTCTGATCATCAATGCCAGCCGCATGTACCACTTCAACCCTTCAGCCACCCTTATGGCGCGTATGCTGTTAGATGGAAAACCGGAGGTTGAAATTATCAAAGTTCTGCGCAATTCATTTGATGTAAAACAGGATCAGGCTGCGGAGGATTTCTGGCAATTTAAAGGCTCATTTGAACAAATTATTTCTCCATCCGAAAATCCATGCCCAATTTGCGACCTGAATGTGGAGACTATCACCCCCTTTTCCCGCCATCCCTCCGCGCCCTACCGCATGGACCTGGCGCTCTCTTACCACTGCAACAACCACTGCATTCACTGTTACAACGAAGCCTCACGCGCGCAAAATGAATTGAGTACTGAAGATTGGAAAAGAGTTCTTGAACGAATCTGGGATTTGGGTATTCCGCATGTGGTGTTTACCGGCGGCGAACCAACGTTAAAAGGCAACCTCCCTGAATTAATCGCCTGTGCAGAACACCTGGGGCTGATCACAGGCTTGAATACCAACGGAC
>Ga0315274_10017244_pt1 | contig 10190 bp, 4 predicted proteins | sample YL17G02_20_MG_FD_203700 | JGI IMG/M metagenome (GOLD analysis project Ga0315274, IMG submission 203700) | Sediment microbial communities from Yellowstone Lake, YNP, Wyoming, USA - YL17G02_20 | ecosystem: Environmental > Aquatic > Freshwater > Lake > Sediment | place: USA: Wyoming | collected... | reverse complement strand
ACACCGAAACCTCGCCGTTCGCCCAAAAAGGCGCAAGCGAATTTCCCTATCCCTCAGAAAACCAACCCTCCTCAACAAAACCGCACCTCGACTCGGCTCTCATGCGGAATCGCTGGCACTTCGCACCATACCTTGATTTCAGCGTGTTTTCTTTGTTACGATTTGAGTGTTCATACCGTGGGGGTGTAGCTCAGTTGGGAGAGCGCGGCGTTCGCAACGCCGAGGTCGACGGTTCGATCCCGTTCACCTCCACCATAAAACCCCAACAAAACGCAGGTTTTTCGACCTTCCCCCTTTGGCGTGTCCAGTTCAAGAATAACCGTAAGTCCGCCGTAAGTCCAAGTCGCGCTAGAATGCCCCGTGTGATTCTCGCGATTGAGTTTCGATCTGAGGCTGTCTCCAAGCCTGCACGGAGATATACGTCTGTTGGCTTAGTGCAACATTTTTGATAGTCATAATGCAGCGTGTCGGTTGCCGCTTGTTGAACGCAGGGTTTTCGGGGTTCGATCTGACCCTCTTCGCCTGGGGAGTTGTCGCTGGCGGCGGTGTGGATTACCCTGGACTCTCTGCGAGCTCAGTCCGGAAATCGGACTTCTGTTACACGGTTTTGTTCGTTCTGCATTGGGCCTCCGCCCCGGAGTCACGTCTAAGGCATTATCATTAAGACGCTTGCGGGTTATTTACCCGCTTGTCCCTTATGTTGGCACGGATTCTGTTCGAGCCATTTCGGTTTCTTGAGGCATTTGAAGCGATGAAACGGTAGCGCCATAGCTCCATCGGCCAAGGATCGGGTCTTGAGGAGAACGAACATGGAGCATAGGTCTGAACGGACGAATATCCCTAAGTCTTTGCGGAAGGGCCGGAAGGGCCGCATGCAGACTGGACTGGTGTTTTCCTGCCGCCTCAAAGGGAGCATCAGGTTGATGGACCTCCGTATTGCGGAGTTTCTACGAAGGGCAAGGCAGTTCGCGATAGTCCGATACAGGTGGTGTCCGAAAACCGTACTGCGTGATATAATGCATGCTAATAAGTCGGCCATCGCCAGGGATGGTGGCGTGACCGCAGTGGTTTTCCGATATGCACGGGAGGAAGAAAACCATTTTCCACATCAAACGATCTGGTGTCGGCGAGCTTCACCCGGCCAATATGGCTTTTGGTTACAGATTTTAGGCTTGTTGAATACCGTCCTCACACTGTCTGTGAATCTGCGCGGAGTGTTCGGCATTCCTATTCCCTTGAAGAAGACTGCTTCATAGGGCCGGTGGAAGGGCCTCGTTAGGCAACGTAGGTCACCTCGCTCCCAAGTTCAGCTTGGGAACGAGCTGAACGAGGATGCGCGACTGCTACAGGTGAACGTTATGTGGAGTAGAGGAACGGGCTATCTGGGCATCATCCTGCTGGCCCTGCTGTCTGCATGCGCGACCAGTTCCGTCGACGTATCCCGCTATGTGCGTGACGGCGTGCAGTACGGCAAGACGGAAGGACGTTTCCGTAGCCGGTGGTGGAATCACTATGAGCGGGGCCGTTCATTGCTTGAAGGGGGCTTCTATGCGGAAGCGGAAAAGGATCTGCGCCTGGCGTTGGCGGGCCGCGACCGCGACCAGCTTTGGCCTCGCACATATGGGCTTCATTTGATCCCGGAGTACTTCCCACACAGGGAACTTGGGATCGCCTTGTACAACGAAACCCGCATCGAAGAAAGCATCCGCGAACTGGAACTGAGCCTGAAGCAGCGGCATTCCGCTCGGGGAGCTTACTACGTCGATTTGGCGCGACGACAGTGGATTCGGTCGTCAAACGCCGACCGGGAGACACCTACGGTCGTCATCGAGTCCCCTGTGAACGAGGCATCCGTCGGAACGGATTCGGTGGAGGTCAAGGGGGTTGCACGAGACGACACATATATCGCTGCCATCCATGTCGCGGATAATCGCTATGACATAAAGCTCTCCGCACCGTTGATCCCTTTTTCGTGTCCGGTGACTCTCCGTCCAGGCTCAAACGAGATCCGGGTGACGGTGACAGACCTTGCCGGGAAGACGACCGTGGGGTCGGTTGCAGTGGTCGTCGACATTGATGGTCCCGGAGTGAGCTTTGATGCGCCGGTCGTGTTCCCCGGCACGGTCACCGGAGTTCTAAGCGACGCGTCCTCCATAAAGCGGATGGTCATTGCCGGGAAGGAGGCTGCTCTGGCGCCTCAAGGGAACGGGGTTGTCGCATTCTCGTGCAGCATCGAACGTGAGGGGTCCCTCAAGCCCCTGCCTTATGAAGCGGAGGACGTTTACGGAAACCGGACGGAAGGCGTCGTGCCCGTCGAGGTGGTGGCGCTGAGCGAACTGCCGGACGGTCCCATTTTCGCCAGCAGCAACCTCACCATGTTCCCTATCGGGAGCCGTCTCACGGCGCTGGCGGTTAACGGAGAGCAACTGCTGGTGGCGCGCGTTTCGGATGACCCCGGTGCGCTCCGTGCGGAGTTGGCGAACCTCCACGACCGGCAGCCATGCTATCTGGATGAGATTGCGGTCAACGTGAGCATCACCGGGCAAGTGCCGGTGAAAAACGTCACGGTGAACGGGGAGACGCTCGACCCCATCCCGGGCCGGGCCAGCCAGCGTCTTACACGCCGGGTCCGTTTGCACGAGGGGCTCAATCAGATCACGGCCGTCGTGGAAGACATCGAAGGGCGCAAGGCACAGGACACCAAGAATATCGAACGGACTCAAAGCGACCTTGACGTCGCAAAAGGTAAACTCGGCATTGCGTTCTTGGGAAACGTGGTCCGCATGCAAAGCCCGGAACTCGCGGAGGAGGCCGAGGGCATTCTGGACAAGCTGGCCGTGGCATCGGTGGTCAATAAGCGGTTCACGGTAGTAGACCGGTCTATTCTGCGCGAGCTGCTTCGGGAGCAGGAGCTGTCCCAGGCCGTCGCCTCCAGGAAAGCGGAGTTGGCCCTTTGCAGGATCATCCCGGCGGAGGTAATGTTCGTGGCCCGGGTGCGAGAAGATCAGCAGTCCACCGAAATCATCCTCGAGGGGACGAGCACCGAAACCGGTGTGCGGATCGCTCCGCGAGTCGACGTTGCGGGACCTTCCGGCCAACTCGATCGTTTGATCGATGACCTTGGCGTTCGCCTCAGCCAGGAGTTCCCTCGGGCAAAGGGACAAGTACTCAAAGGCGCCACGCTGCCTCCGGGCCAGCAGGTCTCTGAAAAGGAGGCCGTGGGTTTTCTGAGCGATCCCGCGACAGCGCACGATCCCACATTGGCCGCGGAGGCCGATGACGTGCTTCGCCAATTGAGTTCGTTACCGGCTGTGACCGACCACTTTACCGTCGTAGATCGGGACCTGTTGAAGAACGTCGCTGCCGAACAGTTTCTGGCGAAGACTCTGGCCGCTCGAGAGTCCCGGCTTGCGTCAAGCAAGTTAGTGCCCGCGCGCGTACTGTTTTCCGTCCGCCTGAGCAAAACGCCGGCCGAGGTGGAAATCACGGTCGAGGGCATAAACACGCAGACGGGCGCGAGCATCGGATCGCCGGTGTCGGTCAAGGGACCTATCGCGGATCTGGGCCGCTTGGTCGAAGAGCTTGGCCGGCGGCTGGTCCGAGAAACGCCGCGGTTGGCGCAGTCAGGGACCTTGCGCCCAGAGGGGAGAGTGACGTTGGACCTGGGCCGGACCAAGGGTGTCCGAGAATATCTGAAGTGTCTTATGTACCGGTTTGAAGAGGTACTTGATCCCCAGACCAAGGAGCGCCTCGGCGCCAAACCGGTGGTCGTCTGCGAAGGTATGATCACGGGGGTAAGCGAAACCGCGAGCACAGCCGAGGTCTTCTCCTGGGAGGGGCAAACCGCGGATGAGGCGCAAACAATCGAGGCGGGATGTCATGTTGTCACGAAGTAGCGTCCGATATGCCCGCCCAATGGGCGGGTTGGTCGTCGCACTCGTGCTCAGCGCCGTGGGCGCCGCGCAGGAACTTGAGATTTCCGTGTCGCCGTCGCCTGTGGGTTCAGGCGCCCGCGCGGCCGGCATGGCCGACGCGTTTGTGGCCATCGCGGATGACGCGACTGCCGCCTCATGGAACCCTGCGGGCCTTGTTCAACTTGAGCGCCCGGAGTTGTCTCTTGTAGGGTCATACACCGCATTGGCGGACGAGCTGGATTCGACCATGCACGAGGAAGTCAAGTCCTCTCACTTCTCCGGCAGTCTGGACCTCAACTACCTCAGCTTCGTTTACCCTTTGCCGATGATGTTCCTCGGGCGCAACGCCGTCGTCTCGCTCAATTATCAACGCAAGTACGATTTCACCCGCAAGTTTCGCCTCAGCCTCAACACCTCGAGCGTCGCGTCGAACGGTGTGGTTAACAACAGTTTGCAGATCGTGAACTTCGAACAGACCGGAGGATTGAGCACCCTCACCCCCGCGTTTGCGGTCGAGATCACGCCTCGGCTGTCCGTTGGGGCGGCGTTCAACCTGTGGCGCAGCAGTCCGCTTAGCGAGAACAGTTGGGAGCAGGAATCGGACTTCAGTGCCGTGAGTCTGATTGGGGAGACCGTTTACTGGCGCAACGTCCATCGGACGCGAAAGTACGACGATTTCTCTGCCGAGAATGCAACCCTCGGCCTGCTGTGGAATCCGACTTCCGAATGGAGCTTTGGGATCCGGTATGACACGGGATTCACCGGTGAAGCCGGCTTCAAGGGTGTCGACTTGCGGACACGCGTGACCTTGCCCTCATTCGAGTTTCCCTTTGCGTCCTCCCGCAGAAGCGTCCTGAGCGTAACGCCGGCCATCCAAGACGAGCGGCGCGAAATCACGTTCCCGGATTCAGCGGCCGTTGGTGTCGCCTGGCGCCCGACGGATCGCCTCACGCTCTCGCTCGATGTGACGCGCACCGACTGGAACGATTTCTATGTCAAGGATGCCGAGGGTGTCCGCCACTCGCTTGTGGACTTCAGCAATCTCGATGACCCGTTTCAACGCTCCCATTTCAAGCCTTGCTACACGGTGCGGCTGGGTACGGAATACGTGTTTATCCCAAAGACGCCGCACGAAAAGCTCTCTCGGCTATGGACATTGCGAGGCGGGCTGTTCTATGATCCGGAACCAGCGGCGGGGAAGTCGGACAACGCTGATGACAGGGGTTCGGGGGCTCCTGATTCGTTCTATGGCGCGGCCGTGGGTGTAGGGCTTCAATTGCATCAGCGGGTGAACCTGGATCTGGCCTACCAGTGCCGGTACGGCCACGATGTGAACAAGGATTTCATCCGTGGAATCAAGGGTTTTTCCGAGGATGTTCTCCAGCATCGTGTGCTTCTATCAACGGTGATCTACTTTTAGAGGAGAAACAGGGGATGACACGCTCGAAAAGGGCTTTGTCGGCGAAGGGATGGGTCGTGCGCCGGGGCGGTAGACAAGGGGTTGCAACCCCTTGTCCCTGCCACGATAGTCCAGTCGTGCGCCGGGCGCACGATAGATGGATTCTCACGGGGTTGGCGGTCGCCTGCATGGCGGCGTGCGCCGTTCCGGCCCATGCCGCTACGCTGAGCATCGAGAACAGTCCGCTGGTGGTCGAGCCCGACAGGGACTTCGAGGTCAGAGTTCAGGTGGATTCCGTCCAGAACCTTCGAGGGTTTTTCTTCACCCTGGCCTACAACAACGAGGTGGTCGAATTCGTAAGCGCCGCCGAGGGGACTCTGACGCAATCGTGGACCATCGAGTCGGGCGTGCTTGAGATAGCCGGAGCGCCCGTGGCCGTAGCCGTGGCGGGCAGCAGTTCAACCGAACGAACCGGCTCCGGCACGCTGGCGGTGCTCACCTTCCACACGACGCCGATCACGGGCCTTATGGGAATGTTCCATTTCCAAGCAGCCGAATTGAACGACGGCTCACTTCCGGTTACGACCTCGGATGCTCAAGTCACGGTCGTTGGAGCGTTGGCCGAGCTGTATGTGGGCGTGCCGGGAGAAACCCTTCGAGGCGCAATGCGACAACAGGTCACCGTGCCCGTTTTCCTGGATGCCGACGCCTCGGGCGTCCTGGGCTACTACCTCGAGATCCAGTACGACAGCAGGGCCTTGACATTCGCCGAAGCGTTCACGGAGTTCGACGAAGGGGGAACGGTGTACCCGGCGTTGACCGCGCCGTGGGGACCGCCTGAAGTCTATGTTGACGATTTAACTCCCGCCATGGCGCGCCTGCGAGCGACCAGCTCCGGGTTAGCCCCCATCAGCGGCGGGACAAGCGGCGGCGTTCTCGTGTACCTTAGGTTCGACGTACGGAGCGGGCCTGTCGGCTACACGGACCTGAGATTCATCAGCGCGGATCTCAATGACGGTGCCATAATGACCACCACGCATGACGGCAGACTCCTGGTCGAGTACGGCCTGCCGCTGCGCACAATGCCGATTGCATTGACCATGTTCATGATCGCCCTGGCCGTTCTACGCCGCAAGGCGGTTCGGAGAGGAGTAAATCCGAAACATTAACACACATTCTTGAAACATCGCCAAACACGTCAGTGGCGAGCCGGGGCTCGTGCGTGGCGCTTGCGACGCGCAGGGCGGCGGTAAAGCGCACGGGCGTGTGCGCGTCGAGAGCCAGCAAGGATCGCGCGTCTCGGACGACGCGGAAAGGAAGAGGACGATGAAAAACGCATTGGGTCGGGGAACTTTCGGGACAGGGTGTGTGCTGTGCGTCTTCGTCGGCGCATGGTTCTTCGGGAGTCAACCGGCGAGTGTCCGGGCGGATATTCGCGCGGCGGATTTTCTCGCGCAGGAGAAGCAGAGCATCCATTCATCAGGGCACGAATCCCCAGGCGCTTTGGCTCAGAACGCCCGGGCTGAAAAGGCAAATCCACGGGCACGGGCGGCGGTCCAACAGTTCATGGCGGGCCCGTCGGTGTTTATTGAGAATGCCGGGCAGTGGGCGGACGGCTCGATCCGGTTTGCCTTGGACGGTTCAGGCGCAAATGTCGGGCTGACGGATCAAGGGCCGCGATTCCAGTTGTTCAGGAAAACGTCCACCACGTCCACCACGTTCACGCCGTCCACACCAGGGCAAGCCCTGGAGAAAAGCGCACCCGCCCCGACCGAAATGCACGAATTTGCCGTTGTGTTCGACGGGGCGGCGCGGGTGGCGCCAGCGGGCCGGGGCAAGTCCGACCGCACGTTCAACTATCTCATGGGTGACGTCACCAACCACCGCGAAGGCGTGTCTTCGTTCAACTCGGTCTGGTACGAGGGCTTGTATCCCGGCGTCAGCCTCGAACTGACGGGCAGCCGCACCGGCATCAAGTATAACTTCCACGTCGCGCCCGGCGCGGACTGGCGGGCCATCCGCGTCAAGTACGACGGCGTCGAGGGGCTGTCGCTGCGCCCGGACGGCGCGCTCGAGATCCGCATCGCCGAGGGGTGGGACGCCTTGGCGGACGCCGCGCCCTACATCTACCAGGAGGTCAACGGCGAGAAAGTAACGGTCGCAGGCCGGTTCGTGCTGTTCCACGGCCATACCTACGGTTTCGAGGTCACCGGCGCGTGCGACTCATCCCTGCCGCTCATCATAGACCCGGCAGTCGCCTGGGGTACGTACCTGGGCGGAACGAACAATGATTACGGCCGGGGCATCGCGGTGGATTCGAGCGGGAACGTCTATGCGACGGGGGATACCGAGTGCACAGGCTGGGTGAGCGGCGGCTGGGACACGACCTTCGGGACCGGCCCCAACGACGGCTATGTGGTGAAGCTGAGCGCGGCGGGGGCGCACCTGTGGTCCACGTACCTGGGCGGCGCGGGCTTCGACGAAGGCAGGAGCATCGCGGTGGATTCGAGCGGGAACGTTTACGCGACGGGGTTAACCGCTTCGTCGGGCTGGGTGAGCGGGGGCTGGGACACGACTTACAACGGTGATGATCGGGACGGCTATGTGGTGAAGCTGAGCGCGGCGGGCGCACACCTTTGGTCCACGTACCTGGGCGGAACGGATAGGGACTATGGCTTGGGCATCGCGGTGGATTCAAGCGGGAACGCGTACGTGACCGGGCAAACCGCTTCCGAGGGCTGGGTGAGCGGGGGCTGGGATACGAGCGTCAACGGCGGCTGGGAAAGCTATGTGGTGAAGCTGAGCCCGACGGGAGCGCACCTGTGGTCCACGTACCTAGGCGGAACGGGCAACGACTACGGCGGCTATGGCATCGCGGTGGATTCGAGCGGGAACGTGTACGTGACGGGGTGGACCGATTCCGGGGGCTGGGTAAGCGGCGGCTGGGACACGAGCTATGCCGGCGCGTGCGACGGCTATGTGGTAAAGTTGAGCACTTCGGGCGCGCACGTGTGGTCCACGTACCTGGGCGGAACGGGCTACGACGACGGCTGGGGCATCGCGGTGGATTCGAGCGGGAACGCGTATGTGACGGGATCCACCTATTCCTCGGGCTGGGTGAGCGGCGGCTGGGACACGATCTTGAACGGTGAAGGCAGCACCACCTACAGCGACGGCTATGTGGTGAAGTTGAGCACTTCGGGCGCGCACGTGTGGTCCACGTACCTGGGCGGAACAGGCAACGACTGCGGCTACGGCATCGCGGTGGATTCGAGCGGGAACGCGTATGCGACGGGGTCCACCGGGTCGTCGGGCTGGGTGAGCGGGGGGTGGAATACAACCAGTGGCAGTGGTTATGTGGTGAAGCTGAGTACGGCGGGCGCGCATCGGTGGTCCTCGTACTTGGGCGGAACGGGCTTCGACTACGGCCAGGGCATTGCGGTGGATTCGAGCGGGAACGTGTACGCGACGGGGTTCACCAACTCGTCCGGCTGGGTAAGCGGCGGCTGGGACACGAGCTACAATGGCGGCTTGGATGGGTTTGTTGTCAGCATCTCGCAACTTCTGGACTTGGCCGTCCCACCGAGCAATCCCGGAGTGGTCGCGCTTGCCACAGGCAGTATCACTTGGACGTGGCAGGACAACTCTGATACTGAGACCGGGTTCAGCGTGTGGGTGGATCTCGGCGCTGGGCCACCTATCACGTTGCAGACGACTACGGCCGCGGACGTTACCTCATGGCAGCACACCGGGCTGTCCGTGAACACGCGGTACGCTTTCCAGGTGGCGGCGGCAAACGCCAATGGGGATAGCGTCCGGACGCCTAACTACACAGCCTACACCGAGATTGAACCGGTTTCCGGCGTGGTGTTCTCCGGCGTCGGTTCGACCTCCATCAGCGTGGCGTCCGTAAATGTGCCGAGTAATCTGGCAAGTGATTTGTCTGGGCTTTCTCTGATTAATGCGTCAACGGGCGCCAATTCAGGTTGGCTCAAGAGCAATACGCTTTGGGCCTCGGTGAGCTTGGCGCCGAATACACCATACCTGTTCACGGGGATGTCGCGGAACGGCGACGGCATACAGACAACGCCGCCTCCGGGGGTGGCCAAGTACACTCTCGCGGCGACGCCGGTTGCGCCCGTCGTGACCGTACCAAGTGTCCACGTGAATGCGATCCATGCGCTCGACTTGGTCATCGGGCCCGGTGACGGGAATCCGGCCTCGACGCGCTACGCGATTCAGGTCGCGCCAGCCGTAAGCGGAAACGCGTGGATACAGGCGGGCGGGACCGTCGGGGCCACACCGGTCTTCCGGATGGCCGCCGCTTGGGACGCCAAGAGGGTGACGGGATTGGCGAAAGCGACGACATACACGTTTACCGCGATCGCGCGTAACGGGGAAGACATCGATACCGCCTTCGGTCCGGGGGCCAGCGCAACCACAGCGGACAATCTGCCGCCGAGTGCTCCCGTGCTTTCGTTTCCGACGGTTCAAAGCGACATTGCCAACCTAGTATGCGCAATCGTTATACCGAGCACGGACCCTGAAGGAGACAGAATCCTATACGAGTTTGACTGGTACGTGAAACGTCAGAGTGAGTCGGGGTTCAGTCTATTCCGCAATGATGCGCCCGACGCGGTGACATCGAGCCAGGTAAACAACACGGACACGGAACCCCGCGATGTCTGGTATTGCGTGGTAACGCCTCACGATGAAGAAGAAGGCGGCGCCCCCGCGGCAACGGCGGAATGCGCGATCGTCCTCGGCGGGGTTATCCCGTCCTACATCTCGCTGGGAGCGACCCCCTTGACGGTAGCGTTAGGCGAGGCCGTGACGGCGTTGGGGCAGATATTCCCGACGCCAGCAGGGAGCGGGAC
>Ga0315274_10017243_pt1 | contig 10190 bp, 4 predicted proteins | sample YL17G02_20_MG_FD_203700 | JGI IMG/M metagenome (GOLD analysis project Ga0315274, IMG submission 203700) | Sediment microbial communities from Yellowstone Lake, YNP, Wyoming, USA - YL17G02_20 | ecosystem: Environmental > Aquatic > Freshwater > Lake > Sediment | place: USA: Wyoming | collected... | reverse complement strand
GCGCCCCGGGGCCGCCGGCCCCGAGCGGGGGGGGGGGGGCCCGCCCCCGCCGCCGGGCGGGCGACGAGGCGTGAGAAGCGAGGAGGAGGGGCGCAGGAAAGAGGAAAGGAAAAAGAGGAAAATCCTCACCTGTCGACTCCCAGAGGACGTCCCTGCACCCGCCGCCGCCGCCGCTCGCCGAGTCCGGACTCGGCAGCGCGTGGGGACCGGAGCAGATCCTGTCGAACTCGAGCCCCTGGGTGAAGGCCGAGCCGTCGTGGCGGAGCTCGCGGACCGGCCTGGCGAAGAAGACCGAGACCGGAGGCGGAGGCGTCAACGGCAGTGGCGGAGGAGGAGGGGCGCCTGATCTTTTCGCTCCGTCGTCCGCTTCTTCCGTCGCGGCCTCCTCCGCGCCTTTGTCTCTCTTCTTCTCCTCCTCAGCGCCAGAGGCAGACACGCTTCTCGTCCCTGCGCTGGAGGGGCGGACGGCGGGCCCGGAAGAGGAGGACGCGGCTGACGAGGAAGAAGAGGGCGTCGCTCCGACGTCGACGCCGATGCCTCCGTTTCCGCTCCCCCTCGCGGCGACGACGAAGAAGAAAGCGGCCGCGGAGACGAGGAGGACGAGCGCGAGCGCCGCCCTGGATCGAGCAGCAGCTGCGGCTTTCCGATGGAGCACACCAGGGGGAGTCCTCGCGGCGGCGACGGCCACCGAAAACGACGATGGAGGGCGGCCGCTTGGGCGCATCGCGCGAGGCGTTTTGAAAAGTTTTTTTTTCGAAAAGAAAGTGAAAAAATTGAGAGGGCACCGGGCAGAAATTTTTTTCTCAACAGGCGTCGTCTCGCTTTCTTCTCCTCGACTTCCTCCTCCTCATCAACTCTCTCCTTCGGCATTCGCACGCACGCGCCCACGCACGCACGCGCCCATCGCGCCTCGGCATCCGCCGCGGTCTGTGCGCGTCGCTGAGCGCGTGTGCTGCGAGAGTTAGGGGAAGAGGGAGAAAAGAGGAAGGGAAAGAAGGGACTGAATCGGCGAGCGCTCGCCGCTTTCTTCCGCCTCTTCATCGCTCTCTTCTTTCAGCGCTGCTCGCGTCAGAGAGACAAGGGAAGCAAATGGACGCAGCAGCAGCATCGGGGCTCGCCAGGGCCGGTGTGGCCGCGCAGGCGCAGGCGGCACAGCAGAGGCAGCAGCAGGCGACGGCGAATGCCGCAGCTGCGACCGCGGGCGGCAGCAGCGGAGCAGCAGCGGCAGCAGGAGGAGCAGGGGCCGCGGCCGCTGCGGTGCCCCCTCCTCCCCCCTCCTCCTCCTCCTCGCTGCCCCCGCACCGCCAGCGCGGCGGCCGGGGCTTCCAGTCCAAGCGCTCTCGCCCCTGGCCCCTCCTCACCCCGGAGCAGCTCGCGGACGACACCCCTTCCCGGAGGGCGGGGATCCCCGCCAAGAGGGAGCGCGCCTTCTACCGCAACCTCTACTCGCTCGTGCGCGAGGGGGGGCAGGCGCTGTGCCTCGCGCAGCAGACGACGACGACGGCGCTGCTGTTCGGCTTCCGCTACTTTGCGCTGCGGTCGTTCTCGCGCTCGGACCGGTTCGTGGTGGGCGCGGCGGCGCTGTTCCTGGCGGCCAAGGCGCGCGACGAGCTGCGCCCCCTGGACGCCGTCGTCGTCGCGTGCCTCAAGGTCAGGGAGGCGCAGGGCGGCGGGGGCAAGAAGAAGGGGGGCGGCAGCGCCTCCGCCGCGGCGGCCGCGCAGGAGGGCGCGGGGAGCGTCGCCGCCTCGCCGATGTACACCCCGACGCCGACCCCGGCGGGGCACGGCGGAGGGAGCGGCGCGGGCGCGAGCTCCTCGGCGGCGCTCCCCTCGCCGGCCTCGAGGACCGCCGCGGCCATCGCCGCGGCCTCGCTCTCGGGCGGGGGGTCTGGGCCCTCGACGCTCGCGGCCCAGCTCGCCGACAAGGCCTACATGGGATCGCTCAAGGAGGCGGTGCTCACGGCGGAGCGCGCGCTGCTGTACGCGCTGGGTTTCGAGCTCGACCTCGAGCTGCCGCACGACGCGCTGATGGCCTCGCTCGCGCTGCTGCGCAAGTCGGGCGACCCCGCCGTCGCCGCCTTCTGGGCCGACCCGAAGCACACGCAGGTCGCCCTCTCGTTCATCAACGACTCGTTCCGGACCTCGCTGTGTCTGATGCACGACTGGGCGCACGTGGGGGTGGGCGCGCTGGTGGCGGTCGTGGACAAGCTCGGGGGGCCGCCCCCGGTGGTCGACGGCGGCGGCGGGAGCGGCGGCGGCGGGAGCGCCCCGCGCTTCTTCTGGGAGCTGGTGCCCAGCTGCGGCGACCTCACGCCCGAGCTGCTCGCGGACGTGGTGCGGATCATCAGCGGGATGTACGAGACTGCCGCGGCGCCTGCGCCGGCGGCGGCGGCAACGGCGGCGGCCCCCGCGGGAGGAGGGGGCAAGAAGAGGAGGGCCTCTGGCGAGGGCGGCGAGGGCCGCGACGACAGCGGCGAGGGCGCGGCGGACGGCGGCAACAAGAGGGCCAGGACGACGGAGGAGGGGGCCGCCGCCGCCGCCGGGCCCTCTTCTGCTGCTGCTACCGCCACTGCTGTGCTTGACGCCGCCGCCGCAAACGCAAACGTCAAGCAAGAGCAACAACAAGGTCAGTTTCGGAGGAGAAAGAGGGGGCAGAAGCCAAAACGAAAGATGGCACTCCTCTCGCTTCTCTCTTCGTTAAAACATTGACGCTTTTTTCCCCCTTTTTTCCCCCATTTCTCAATTCACTCGCTGTCCTAAAACACAGACACCCGACCGAGGTCAGCGTCGCCTGCCTCGGGCGACGCGGCCTCCACCCCGGTGCTCGTCAGCGGCGGCGGCGCCGGAGGAGGAGGAGGAGGAGGAGCAGCTGCTTCCGGTCCTGCCGCCGCCGCCGTGCAAGTGAAGCAGCAAGTCAGACCGGAGAACAAGGACGACGCTTCTGCTCCTCCTGCCGCTGGCCCTCCCTCCACCATTCGCCCTCTCGCTTCCGTGCAGTCTCTGGAGCCCGGAGAGATCCTCTGAATGAAAACGAGAAGGAGATGGACGAATACGGATGAAGCAAAAAGAAAAAAGCAGCGTGCCCCTGAAAAAACCCGAAAGGAGATAGGAGAATTTTTTTAGAAAGAAACAAAAGAAAACAGAACTTGCAAAATCGACAACAAACACTTGCCTCCTTGTTTTTCTGACAGGAGAAAATCATTGGCGTCTCTCGTTTGGTCCCTCTCGGAGGAGGGCGTGTGTGTGGTGTGGGGCGGGGGAGGGGGGATGCAGTAGCAGCGGAAAGGGAACAATGGAGAAGAAAGAGGAAGGGGGCGAGAGAAAGGTGGAAAAACTCACTCCCTCTTTTTTTTCCTCTCGAGATCGCGTCTCTCCTCTGAGGCTCAGAATTTCCTTTCTTCTTCTCCGTTCATCTCGCTCCCCTCCCCGCGCTTCCACGCCCCAGAGCCCGAGTGCTTCCCCACTCCCTCCGACAACCCGCAACTATGCATTCTGCCGTCACTCGCGCCACGGCCTCGGCCCCCGCGCTGGCCCGCCCCTCCGCCGGAGCTGCCATCGTCGCCGCCGCCCCTCGCCCGTCGATTTCCGCTGCCGCTCGCCGCAGCAGTGTCAAGACCAGCGCCGTCAAGGAGGTCATCATGCCGGCGCTCTCGTCCACGATGACGGAGGGCAAGGTGCGTTCTGTCGGTGCTGATTGGTGCTGCTGGGAGGAAGGAGAGAGGCCGCTCTCGGAGAGAGAGAGCGAGCGAGATGAGATTTACGTTCCTCTTTTTTTTTCTTCTTCGTCGCCCGCTCCTCTCTCGCTCGTTTCGGGCCAGTAGCAAGCAAGCCGGGGAAGGAAAAAGAAAAAAAGCGATTTGCCGCCCTCATTCCCTCCTTGAATGGGAGCCGCATTCGCTGCTCCCTCCTGCGCAACTGGTCGAGGTTGATGTTTGAGCGACGACCCAGGGAAAAGAGAAGAGTGCGAGAAGAAGGAAGCAGCAAAGAGGACGAGCGTTTCGATCCAGTCTTGCTCCCCGATCGCCGGTCGTCGTCGTCGAGAGCGCTGACGGCCGCTCAAAGATCGAGAAAAAGGGGCGCGCCCTCGACCCTTCTTCTTTCTTTCTCTTTCTTTCCTTCTCACCTCTCTTTCTCTCTCTCTCTCTCTCTCTCTTCCTCTTCCTCTCTCTCCCTCATTAACTCATCTTAGGTCGTCTCGTGGCTGAAGAAGCCCGGAGACAAGGTCACCAAGGGGGAGGCCGTCGTCGTCGTAGAGTCCGACAAGGCCGACATGGAGGTCGAGTCGGTGCGTACCTTTCTTTTCCTTTTTTCCCCTGTCTTTTCCTTTTTTTCTTTTGTCGAATTGCAGGGTTTTTTCTTTGCTCTCATCCTCCTCCTCTCTTTTCAAAATCTCAAAAAAACTTCAAAACAAAACTCAGTTCTCCACCGGCACCTTTGCCGGGCAGGCCGTCGCCGAGGGCGGCGTCGCGCCCGTGGGAACGCCGATCGCCTACATTGCGGAGACCGATGCCGACCTCGAGGCCGCCAAGGCCAAGGCCGCCGGAGGGGGCGCCGCCGCTGCTCCCGCGCCGGTGAGTTGAAAGTTTCGGGTTCTCATTCGAGGAATTCTAAAACCTCTTCTGTCTCTCTCACATCCTCCTTCTTCCATTCCTCCTCAAATTCCCCAACCAATCAGGCCGCCGAGGCCGCCCCTGCCCCCGCCGCCGAGGCCGCCCCCGCCCCCGCTGCTGCGGCCGCCGCCCCCGCCGCCGCCGCTCCCGCCGCCGCCGCCGCCGCCCCGGCCGCGCCCGCCGCCGCCCCGGCCTTCGTCCCGCGCGCCGACGGCCGCGTCATCGCCACCCCCTACGCCAAGAAGCTCGCCGCGCAGCTGGGCGTCGACCTCGCCAAGGTCCCCGGGTCGGGCCCCGCGGGACGCGTCACCGCCGACGACGTCGAGGCCTTCAAGGGCGGCAAGGCCCCCCTCGCCGCTCCCGCCGTCGTCGCCGCCTCGGGCGCCTCCGCGACCCCGGCCGCCGCGCCCTCCTCCGCCCCCGCGGCCGCCACCACGGTCTCCCAGCTCGCCGGGACGACCGTGCCCTTCAACGGCATGCAGGTCGCCGTCTCCAAAAACATGCTCGAGTCGCTCAAGGTCCCCGAGTTCCGCGTCGCGATGCGCGTCGAGACCGACGCGCTCGACGCGCTGTACAAGCGCGTCAAGCCCAAGGGCGTCACGATGAGCGCGCTGCTCGCCAAGGCCTGCGGCGTCGCGCTCGCGAAGCACCCGATCATGTACGCCGCCTGCACCGCCGACGGGCTGGGCATCACGTACAACGCCAACGTCAACGTCGCGATGGCCGTCGCGATGCCCGACGGCGGGCTCATCACGCCCGTCCTGAAGAACGCCGACCAGACAGACCTGTACCAGCTGTCGCGCAACTGGGGCGACCTCGTCAAGCGCGCCCGCTCGAAGGAGCTCAAGCCCGACGAGTACAACTCGGGCACGTTCACCATCTCCAACCTGGGCATGTTCGGCGTCGAGACGTTCGGCGCGATCCTGCCGCCGGGCACCGCGGCCATCCTCGCCGTCGGGGGGTCGCTGCCGACGGTGGTCGCCGACGCGCAGGGGCGCATCGCGGTCCGCAAGGTGATGCAGCTCAACCTGACGGCCGACCACAGGATCGTCTACGGGGCCGACTCGGCCGGGTTCCTGCAGACGCTCAAGGCCATCATCGAGGACCCGGAGCAGCTGACGCTGTAGGAAAGATTTCGAGCTTCTTTCTGGCCCCTTTTCTTTTTTGAGAGAGAGAGAGGAGAGAGAAGAGAAGAGAGAGAGGTTGGAAAGAAATGAGGGGGAGAGAGCACCAAAAAAAAATGTGGAGAGAGAAGAGAGAGAGGGAGAGAGAGAGAGAGACAGCCCCCACCAAAAATGTGACAGAGTATCCTTCGAAATTTCATTTCATTTTTCATTTTTTTCTCTCTGTTTTTTCATCAATGAAGGTGGTGAGAGAACTCGCGCCTCAGGCCCGCTGCGGCGGCCTCCAGCCTCGCGCCGAGCGCGTCCAGCCTCGAGGCCACCTCGGTCGCGGCCGCGCCGACCGCGGCGACGGAGGCGACGAGCGTGCGGGCCTCGGAGCAGCCCCTCCGCGCGGCGGCGGCGGCGGCCGAGGCCTCGCGGCGCGCGGCGGCCGCGGAGGGCGCGCCGACGCCGCGGAGCAGCAGAGGGGAGGAGACGAGGCTCTCGAGGGAGCCCGGCGCAGCAGCTGGCGATGCTTGCGCAGCAGCGGTGGCAGCGGGAGAGATCCTGTCGGCTCTCACGCAGAGGACGTCGGCCAAACACGACAGGAGCGCGACGCGCGTCTTCGGAGAAGAAGAAGAAGATTCGTCGGCGGCTTTGCTGCTGCTGCTGCCGTCTCCTCCTCCTCCTCCTCCTCCTCCTCCTCGTCGTCGTGCTGCTGCTGCTTCCTTCGAGGGCGAAGTAGAGCCGGCGAGCGCCGCGCCCAGGGCGTCCAAGACCGCGGCGGTGCTTCCCCTGGAGACGGAGAGAAGCGCCCAAGTGACCGCTTTCGTCGAGACGGAGAAGGAGGAGGGAAGAGCAGCAGGGGGCTCCTCCTCCTCTTCCTCCGGGGCGGCGTTTTCGTCGCCGCCGACGCCGCCCTTGCGCCGCCGCCTCCCTTCGCCCCCTCCTGCCGGCGGCACTCCCTTCCGGGGCCACTCTCCCGCTGCGGCCCCGCAGAGCCTCAGCGCCACCAGGGGCAGGGGAAGGGCCGGGTCCCCAGGAGGCAGCCTCGAGGAGACCTCGAGCGCGGCCCTGGCCAGGGAGGCGCGCCTGGCGTCGGCGTCGGCGGAAGCCGCAGCAGCGGCATCGGCAGCGGCAGCGGCGGCAGCAGCAGCGGCGCCGCTCCCCCCTCTCTCTCCTCCACCTTGCTCGCCCTCCTCCGCGCCCCCTCGTTTCTCCCACGCGTCCCTCAGGTACACGTCCCACAGCTGCGCCAGATAGGGTTCCCCTCCCCTAAAGTGCCTGGCTAGAGCCGCGAGCTCGATGGCAAGGCCCCAGAGCGCGTGGGGGACCGCGACGTCGTTGTAGAGCTCGGCCAGCGAGAGCGGTAGCGGCCACAGGGCGAGCTCGAGGGCGTCGGCCGCCTCGCGCGCGGGCAGCGAGGCGAGGTCGGAGACGGCCTCGAGGGGCCGGGGGGGGGCTTCCGCCGCTGCTGCTGCGGCGGGAGCGGCGGGACCTCCCGCGAGGGAGGAGCCCAGGGCCTGCGCCGCGCGGGACTGCAGCCCGACCAGCGCGAGCCTGACGCCGACGCGGTCCGCGGCGGCGGCGGCATCGATGACGGCCGATGCTTCGCCGACGCTTCCGCCTCCGCCGATCCCTCCGTTTCCGACGGCGCTGCTTCCGATCACGATCCCCCCCTTTCCACCGCCGCCGCTCCCTGCGGCCCTGAGCTGCAGGAGGGCGCACTGGTACAGCTCTGCGCGCTCGGCCAGGGAAACGAAAGAGGAGGAGGAAGAGGAGGAGGAGGAGGAAGAGCCAGAGGAAGGCGAGGAGAGGCGCCCGGCGAGGGCCTCGAAGACGGCGCCGGCCGCTGCGGGCCGGCCGCGGACGACGAAGACGCGCGCGAGGAGCTCTGCGGCGGCGACGCTGCGGGGCGAGAGGGGGCCCACGGCGGGGGTCCCGCCGCCGCGGCGGGAGGAGGCTCCAGCAGCAGGAGCGGCGGGGGAGAACAAGAGGTCGGGCGCGGCCGCGGCGCCGGGGGGAGAAGGGAGCAGCAGCGGCGGCAGGCCGCCCGCGGCCCTCAGAAACGCCTCGACGAGCCTCGAGCCCCCCTTCCCCCCGAGCTCGTCGCACAGCAGCAGCCCCTCGACGTCCCCGGCCTCGACCAGGACGGCGAGCAGCGCCTCCACGAGCAGCGGGTCGGAGACCGAGCAGCGGCGCGCGGCCCGAGAGAGCAGGGCCCGCTTCGCCAGGGCGCGCTCCTCGGCCGACGAGAGCGAGGCGACCGCGGCCGAGAGGGGGTCGTCGGCCTCCGCCTCGGCCCAGGCCTCGGCCTCCTTCCTCCCGTCCCCCTTCTCCTCTTCCCCCTTCTGCCGCTTGTCGAACAGCAGGAGGCGGGAGAGCAGGTCGGCGAGTGGGGCGTAGGCGAGCTCCTCCCTGGCCCGCCTCGCGGCCTCGGCGGCGGAGGCGGAAACGGCGGCGGCGGCGGCCGCGGCGGCGGCCTCGCCCCCGCCGCCGCCGCCGACGGCGCCCCCCCCTCCCCCCGCCGCTCCTCCCCCCCTCTCCGCGACCCTCTGCGGGTCCAGCGCCGCGGCCTTGGCCGCGCACAGGTCCACGCACGCGTCCCACGCCCCCAGCGCGGCGAGGCGCGGCACGAGCCTCGCCAGGTCGAGCGACAGCGGGTCGGCCTCCGAGGCGAGCAGCGCCGCGGCGGCGCGCGCGCGCTCGGCGCGGGCAGGCGCCGCGAGCGAGGGGTCGGCCGCGGCGGCGCGCAGGGCCGCGGCGGCCCGGTAGTAGGCGCGCTCCTCGGGGCGGAAGTAGGAGGGGCAGCCCGCGGCGAGCGCCGAGGCGAGGTCGCCGTCGTCGCCGTCGGCGGAGGCGGCGGCAGAAGAGGAAGGAGGGAGCGAGGAGAGGCGCCCGCCGTCAGACCCCGCCGGAGCGGCGGGCGCGACGGCGGCGGCGGCCGCCGCCCCGCTCCCTCCCCTGCTCAGGTTCTCGCCGATCAGGGCCGAGAGCAGCGCCGCCGCCGCCGCGTCCCCTTCCTTGCTCGACACCCAGTCCCGCAGCTTCATCCTCGAGACCAGAGAAGCGGCAGCAGCAGAAGACGAGGAGTTCCCTCCTCCTCCTGCTCCTCCCCGCTGCCCCTGCCGCTGCTCTTCCTCGCCGCAGAGCCGCAGCAGCCCCGCCTCGAGCAGCAGCCGCAGCAGGAAGAGGCCCTCGGCCGCGCGCTGCACCAGCCGCGCCACGCAGGCCGTCGCCGCGGCCTCGTCTTCCCTCGCGGCGGCCTCGAGCCTCGCTCGCTTCGCGGCTGGAGGGAGGAACTGCTGGCTTTGCTGCTGCAGAAACCGCTGCTGCTGCGAGAAACGGCTACTGCTCCCGCCGCCGCCGCCGCCGCCCGGGGCGGCGGCGGGAGAGGAGGGGCCAGAGCTTCCGCTCGCCCTCAGAAACGCCGCCAGCGACCGCAGCTTCCCCTCCAGCGCGAGGGCGGACTCCTCGGTCAGGTGCTGCCTCCTCCTCCAAGAAGCAGCAGCAGAAGAGGAAGAGCGAGGAGGGGAAGGGGGGGAAGACCTCGGGACGAGCCCCGCGTCCCACGCTCGCCCGAGCTCCCTGACAACCAGCGCGCAGAGGCCCCGGTGCGCCGGGGACCACTCGGGCTCGGAGGCCGCAGCGAGCGCGACGGCGCCGCCCATGTCGAAGCTCGGGTGCGGCAGCGGGTGGTAGGCCGCGGCGGCGCCGGGAGCCGGGGCGAAGGGCGCCGCGGCGAGCGGCCTCGGCGCCTGCTGCTGCATCTGCTGCATCTGCTGCTGCTGCATCTGCTGCTGCTGCATCTGCTGCTGCTGAAGGAGCATCTGCTGCTGCTGCTGATGGAAGAGGAGCTGCTGCTGCTGCGCGGAAAGAGGGCGGTTCGTCGCTTGTTGCTGGAGCACCTGCTGCTGCTGATTCAGCTGCTGCTGCTGCATTTGCTGCTGCTGCTGCTGCTGCATCAACAGAAACTCCTGCTGCGGCGAGAGCAGCATCCCCGGCCCCCCCGCCTCGCCGCCGCCGCCTCCTCCGGCGGGAAGCGACGACGACGACAGCGGCGACGAAGAGAGGGACCTTAGGCCGAGCCTCTGAGACAGCAGCGCCGCCCCGGCCGCGTCTCGCGCCGCGGCGCCCACACCGGGCGGGGGCGCGACGACGAGCGAGAGGCAGAGGGCCGCGGTCTCAGCCGCGCCGTGCGCTGCGACGAAGGCGTCGAAGAGAGGGGGGAAAGGAGCAGCAGAGGCAGCGGGAGAGAGAGAGGGAAGGGTCGAGGACCGCTGCTGCTGCTGCTGCTGCATTTGCTGCCGTAGCCGCTGCTGCTGCTGCTGCTGCATGTGCCGCTGCTGCCTGGCCAGGATCTCCGCCAAGACGTCTATCGGCCTCCTCCTCTCGACCTCGACGACGCCCGCCGTGGTGACGACGACGAAGCGCGGCGCGGGGAGGGAGAGGTCGTCGGCAGGCAGCGGAGGCAGGG
>Ga0315274_10017241_pt1 | contig 10191 bp, 6 predicted proteins | sample YL17G02_20_MG_FD_203700 | JGI IMG/M metagenome (GOLD analysis project Ga0315274, IMG submission 203700) | Sediment microbial communities from Yellowstone Lake, YNP, Wyoming, USA - YL17G02_20 | ecosystem: Environmental > Aquatic > Freshwater > Lake > Sediment | place: USA: Wyoming | collected... | reverse complement strand
GCTGCGATTTTTGGTTCTAAGCAAGGTGCTGGGAAAGCGTTGCAGGAGATGAGGAGGGCGCTTGGTTTAGTGAGCTAATTTATGTTGACTGCGCAGGCAGCGGGTACACAGATTGAGCCGTTTCGGTTTCCCATCAAGCATAATCGTAGTTGGCTGAATATTAGGTAGCCAGCGTCGTCTGGTATGCTGTTTCGAGTGGCTTACCCTATGACCGAAGTGTGCTGCTTTGCCACAGATGTCGCATTTCGTAGCCAAATGGTTAACTCCTTTTTCACAAGTGAGACTGTTTAATTATCCTGCCTGTCATTCTGAGCGAAGCGAAGAATCTAGCGACCCTTCGCTGCCGCTCAGGGTGACAAGTATGCATGCTACACAAGTCGCTCTTGACAACAGGAGTAGAATTATACCACAATTTTCAGATTATACAAAGGAGAAAAAATGAAGCAAATTCATTCCTGTGGCGGTCAGGAGCTTAGAGATATGTTTGCCGCTGGTAGCGGCTGGCTGGAGAAAAGCGTTCCAGACATCAATGCCATAAATGTCTTTCCTGTGCCTGATGGTGATACCGGGACGAACATGTTTCTCACCATGCGCTCGGTCATAGAGGAAGCTGACCGGGTTTCAGGTGACAGTATCTCTGCCGTAGCTAAGGCGATGGCCCAAGGCGCCTTGATGGGCGCTCGTGGAAATTCAGGCGTGATACTGTCTCAGTTTTTCCGTGGGTTAGCCAAGGGACTTGATGAGAAGGATTCTATTACCGGAACTGATTGGGCAATGGCGCTGGATGAGGCATCGCGCGCTGCCTATAAAGGGCTGTCACAGCCGGTAGAAGGAACTATGTTGACGGTGATCAAGGATGCATCCAAAGCTGCTGAGGAAGCTGCACGGACCGAGCCAGATAACTTGACCAAGGTAACAGAAGCTGCTGTTGAGGCGGCCAGGGATTCAGTGGCCAGGACACCTCTTCTGTTAGATGTGCTGCGTGAGGCTGGCGTGGTGGATGCAGGAGGGCAAGGTGTATATGTATTGCTGGAGGGCGCCCTTCGTTATTTAGAAGGAAAGGTAGAGGAAATGAAATACCGAAGGCCACAGCTCGTTGCCGCTGAGTTGCCTGCGGGCACTAAGACAGCTCAAATTGTGGCTGAAGCAGGAGAGCCGTATGGTTATTGCACAAATTTCTTGCTCGAAGGCAACAAACTTAATCCTGATAAAATCAGAAAGAGGTTAGAAAGCAAGGGTCAATCTATTGTCGTTGTTGGTGATGAGACCACCATCAGGGTACACATCCATACTTACGACCCTGGCAGTATTATACGTTATGCCACTTCATTGGGAACTTTGCATCAGTTACAGGTTCAGAATATGGACGACCAGCATGTTGGCTTTGTTGAGATGCAGAAGGAAAGGTTGCCAAGCTTGGATATAAGTGTGGTGGCTGTTGCCGCTGGAAGCGGGATGAGGGAGGTCTTCCGGAGTTTGGGAGCGGCGGCGATAGTCCTAGGTGGGCAGACAATGAATCCCAGCGTACAGGAGATACTTCAGGCAGTTGAGTCGGTGCCGTCACAGAAGGTAATCCTGTTGCCCAATAATAAGAATATCATCCTGGCTGTTTCTCAAGTCCCGTCGCTAACGTCCAAGGAAGTAGCTGTAGTGCCAACCAGGACTGTGCCTCAAGGGATAGCTGCTCTCATCGCTTTTAACTATGAAGGAGGCATGGAGGAAAACGTTCAGGCTATGGAGGAGGCTGTAGCCACGGTGAAAACTGTGGAAATTACCGAAGCAGCACGTAGTACTCAGTTGCAGGGGTTGAAGATAAAGAAGGGGCAGGCTATTGCCATTGTAGATGATGAAAATTTAGTTGCTGCCGGTGATAACACGGCTGAGGTTCTCTTCGAAGCTCTTGATAAGGCAGGCATTGAATCAGCAGAGGTGGTGACTGTGTATTATGGTGCCGATATTGAAGCAGCTCAGGCGGAGCAGGTGGTTCAAAAAATCCGTGATAAGTATCCCGAAAAGCAGGTGGAGATGGTATCTGGTGGGCAACCCCATTACCGCTACATAGTTTCTCTGGAATGATACTTTTGGGAGGTTTGTGGCTTTGGTCAAAATTGTAACTGATACTGGCTCTGACGTAACTCCGGAACTGGCTCAGCAGCTAGGCATAACTCTTGTGCCAGTGTATCTTAGCTTCGGGGAAAAGGTCTACCGTGATGGCGTTGACATGAGTCCAGATGAGCTTTATAAAAGACTAGAAATAGGCCCCATCCATCAGATGATTTCTGGCACTTAGAGAAGGTTAAGACCAGTGACAACCTCTTCGCTCATAGATGTCGAGCCGTTGCGCACCATCCTCCAAATGGAATGCCAGAGAAACTACGCTAACACCACGGTATTTGGCGGGCTCGACAAGTACCTTTGCAAATGGGCGAGGGAAACCAGAGACAAGATAAGTTCCCCTGAACTTCTAGCCCGCTTCACCGAGCTTCACTTAGCTGATTCTAGCTATGCTGAGTGGGATGTTGATAAGCGTAAGGTATGGATAAAAGATGTCCTTGATTGGCTGGCTCGAGTTGAAACAGCAGCGGGAATAGCGCCAGCAAAAAAGAGACAGACTCGTTCTAAGGTAGTTAGCCGGCCATCGGCGGGTCCCGTAGCCCCTTCCTTAAATGGCGATAAGGGGTTAGACTTGCTAGTAACCATTGTTAAAGGTATTGCTGCCAGTTCAGCTAGCAAGCTGGCTAAGCTGGGGGTACAGACAATTCGCGACTTACTTTATTTCTTCCCCAGACGTCATCTCGATTATAGCCAGAGAAAACCTATTGCTGAGCTTGAAGTTGGTGAAGAACAGACCGTTTTGGCTACAGTGTGGGAAGCTCGAATAGCCAGGCTGGGCCCTCAACAGGGTACTGAAGTCATCGTTGGTGATGAGACAGGCAATATGAGGGCAGTTTGGTTTAATCAACCTTTCCTGGCTAAGAACTTCCCCACTAATGCTCAACTGGTGCTCAGCGGCAGGGTATCTGAATTTAAAGGGAATAAGGTATTTGAATCACCAGAGTGGGAGCTGGTTGAGGATAAGGAGTTGATTCATACCGGTCGTCTGGTGCCTGTTTACCCCTTGACTCGAGGTCTATATCCGCGGCAGGTGAGAAATATAGTAAAGAGAGTCCTCGATAATTGGGTATGGCAGGTGACCGATTTTCTGCCACAGGAGATTAAGAGCCGATGTCATCTCCTGGATTTACCTGAGGCGATTATCCAGGCTCATTATCCAGATAGCCATTTGGTGAAGGCTGAGGCGAGAAAGCGTCTGGCTTTCGATGAGCTTTTCCTTCTTCAGTTAGGTGTGCTCGGTAAAAAGCGTGACTGGCAGGAAAGTCAACCGGGTAGCGCTTTCACTATAAATAGAGAGAGCCTCAATAGATTTCTGAATTCTCTGCCTTTCGTATTAACCCAAGCGCAGCAGCGAGTGCTTCAGGACATTCTCGCTGACTTACAAGAGTCGAGACCCATGTCGCGACTTCTCCAGGGGGAGGTGGGCAGTGGCAAAACTGTAGTGGCTACGGCAGCTTTGTTGGTAGCCGCTAATAACGGTTATCAGGGAGCGTTCATGGCGCCAACCGAGATACTGGCTGAGCAACACTTCAAAAATATTTGCCAGCTTCTGTCTAAGATAAGCAATGAAAAGGATGAACAGAGCAATGTTTGCTGCTACCAGGGGCTTTTTTCTCACCCTGTTACCTTTGCTCTGTTGACCGGAAGCCTGAGCGAGAAGGAGAAAGCAGCGTTACATCAGCAGATTCAAGAAGGCAAGATAGATATTATTATCGGCACACATGCTCTCATTCAGAAGGCGGTAGAGTTTTCCAAGCTGGGGCTGGCGGTGATTGATGAGCAGCATCGTTTTGGTGTTTTGCAGCGCTTAGCATTGCGTCAGAAAGGGTTTAATCCCCATATACTGGTGATGACAGCTACGCCTATTCCACGGACTCTGGCGCTAACTCTTTATGGTGATTTAGACCTTTCGGTTATAGATGAATTACCTCCAGGACGGCAGGAGATAAAGACAAGGTGGCTTAGACCTGAGCAGAGAGGCAGGGCTTATGACTTTCTCCGTAAGCAAACCCTTGCCGGACAACAGGCTTTCATCATTTGTCCTCTTATTGAGGAATCAGAGAGCATCGAAGCTAAGGCGGCAGTTGTTGAGTATGAACGGTTGTCCAGGGAGGTTTTCCTTGACTTGAGGCTCGGCTTGCTCCATGGGCGGATGGCGGCCAGGGAGAAAGAAAAAGTAATGCAGAGTTTCCGGGATGGCAAGCTTGATATTCTGGTGTCTACGCCGGTAGTAGAAGTGGGCATTGATGTGCCTAACGCTACCGTAATGCTGGTGGAGGCAGCCGACCGTTTTGGCTTATCACAGTTGCATCAGTTTCGGGGTCGTGTCGGGCGGGGTGAAAAACAAAGTTACTGTTTGCTTTTAGCTGAGAAGCCCTCACCTGAAGGGAGCGAGAGGTTGAAAGCCATAGAAGCAATTCAAAATGGCTTCGTTTTAGCTGAGAAGGACCTGGAGCTACGTGGGCCAGGTGAATTCTTTGGCACCCGCCAGAGCGGTTTACCGGACCTCCGCATGGCTAGATTATCTGATACTCCACTTCTGGAGTTGGCTCGAAATGAGGCAATATCCCTTTTTCAGCGAGACTCTGGTCTCACGATGCCTGAGCATGGGCTCTTGGCTAAAGAGCTAGCCAGGGTCTGGCCAACCGGTGGTGAATTGAGCTGATTTGAAAGTTAACGGTGGTAGTTCTAATATATAGGGGTGCTCAGTAACCCTATTTGTCATCCTGAGCGCAGCGAAGGATATCGAAGCGAGAAAATCCCAAGAACCCTCTCTCCCCTGGTGGGAGAGAGTTAGAGTGAGAGGGAAGCTCATGTTTCACCCTCACCTTAATCCTCTTCCTTCAAGGGAGAGGAGAACTTTCTCGGGGTTTGCCACGTCGCTGGCGCTCCTCGCAATAACGAATAAATATTCTCAAACTTTCAAGATTAATGGTTATCAAACACAAACTAGCTAAAGCTTTAAAGCAAGCTGTAATACAGGCTCAGCAAGAAGGGGTGCTTGCTGTTACAACCTTGCCTGAGGTTATTGTAGAACGTCCGCAGAATCCGGAACATGGCGATTATGCTTCCAGCCTTCCGCTGAAGCTGGCCAGGACAACGGATATAGCCCCTCTGTCAATCGCTGAGAAGGTCCTCGAATTTCTGCCTCCCTTGCCTGAGGTCGCCGAAATAGTCGTCGTTGCCCCGGGCTTCATCAATTTTAAACTCAGCTCAGATTGGCTGACAAAACAAGTGGCAGCCATCCTGGATGCTGGCGATTCTTACGGCAATATCGACCTGGGTGATGGCAGGCCTGTTCAAATTGAGTTTGTCAGCGTAAATCCCACTGGGCCTCTTCATGTTGGGCACGGTCGTGGTGCTGTACTGGGGAGCACTCTGGCTAATGTGCTCGGTGCTGCCAACTACGCTGTAGAGAAGGAATATTACATCAATGATGCTGGCAGCCAATTAGATGCTTTTAGCCGGTCTCTTTATGTGCGTTATCAGCAATGCCTGGGTGTTGATGCTGAAATGCCGAGCGATGGCTATCTGGGCAACTACATGGTTGACCTGGCGAAGGAGATTATTGAAAAAGAAGGCAAGCGCTTTCTGACAATACCTGGAGACGCTGCTCTTCGGGAGCTGGGGGCAATCGGAGTTGCCGAGGTGATGGGTATGATCAGACAGGTCCTCGAGCTGCTGGGCGTGGAGTTCGATGTCTGGTTCAGCGAACAGAGCCTGTATAAGAATGGCCAGTATGAAAAGGCGATGAAGTTGCTGAGAGACGGTGGTTATGTAGCCGAGAAGGAGAATGCCACCTGGTTTATATCTTCTGCTTTGGGTGAAGATAAAGATAACGTATTGATACGGAGTGATGGCTCGCCTACATATTTTGCTTCTGATGGCGCCTATCACTTTAACAAGTTTTTGGAGCGGCAGTTCGATACTGTAATTAATATCTGGGGAGCAGACCACCAGGGACATGTTTCCCGCATGATAGCTGTGGTCAATGCTCTGGGGATAAATCCGGAGCGGCTTAAGGTCATAATCTGCCAGCTGGTTACATTACGCCGTGGCCAGGAATTAGTCAGGGTCTCCAAGCGCAGTGGCGATATTATCACATTGAGAGAGGTAATAGATGAAGTTGGCTCGGATGCCTGTCGCTTCGTCTTTTTGTCCCGCTCAGCCGATGCTCAGATGGACTTTGATTTGGAGCTGGCTAAGAAGCAATCAGCCGATAATCCGGTCTACTATGTTCAATATGCGCATGCCCGCATTGCCAGTATCCTTCGGTTGGCTAAAGAAGAGGGAATTGATTATGCCCGGGGCGATGTATCTTTGCTCGCCACCGAGCCGGAGTTGACCTTGATACGGCGGATGATTTTGCTGCCGGAAATGCTGGAATTAGTTGCCAGCACTCTGGAGCCTCATCATTTGCCTTACTATGCTCAAGACCTGGCCACTGTCTTTCACAGCTTCTACAAGCAATGTCGTGTTGTTTCGAAAAATCAGGAGCTAACCTGGGCCCGGCTCAAGTTAGTTAAAGCCGCCCAAATTGTTCTGGCTAGAACCCTTCATCTAATGGGAATGGCAGCCCCCGAAAGCATGTAGCCCCGTGTGTTTCTGCTGCTCCTTACCTCCCACCTGTCATTCTGAGCGAAGCGAAGAATCTTGCATGTAGCTGCGAGGCTTTAGCCTCGCCCCGAAAAGGCGACCCTAAAGGGTCGCAACTACATGGGTAGCACATTGGCAACGTAGCCCGAAGTGGGGGACCCTGAAGGCCTGCCCCTGCTTGTCATTGCTGCTTCCCCCACTGTCATTGCGAGCGAAGCGTGGCAATCCCAAGAACACTCTCTCCCCTGGTGGGAGAGAGTTAGAGTGAGGGGGGAAGCTCATGTTTCACCCTCACCTTAATCCTCTCCCTTCAAGGGAGAGGAGAACTTTCTGGGGAATTGCCACGTCGCTAACGCTCCTCGCAATGGCAAAAAATCTTTGTTTCCGTTTGTAGCTGGCGATGCTTTGTGCTAAACTTTCATGAAATATGAAAAAGCGCGTTTTCTCCGGCGCCCGACCTACCGGCAGACAGCACATAGGTAATTATCTCGGCGCCATTCAAAATTACGTTGCCCTCCAAGAGGACTATGGCTGCATTTATTGCATAGTGGATATCCACGCACTAACGACCTTAGAGAACACGGATAGGCTTCAACAGGATATTCACGAGATGATGCTTGATTGGTTAGCCGCTGGCCTTGACCCAAAGAAAAGTATCCTCTTCGTGCAGTCACATGTTCCTGAAGTGATGGAACTTCACACCTTGCTCAGCATGGTCACGCCATTAAGCTGGCTATTGCGTGTTCCTACCTTCAAAGAGAAGGCGCGGATGCAACCCCATAATGTGAATTATGGACTGGTTGGCTATCCGGTGCTTATGACTGCTGACATCGTGCTTTACAAGGCTGAGGTCGTGCCCGTAGGCGAAGACCAGCTCCCTCATCTTGAACTGGCGCGGGAAATAGCCCGTCGCTTTAACACCCTTTTTGGCCCTACTTTTCCTGAGCCTCAAGCCAAGCTCACCTCTTTTCCCATGGTGCTGGGGTTGAACGGCGCTCAGAAGATGGGCAAGAGCTACGATAACTACATCGAGCTGGCGGCTACACCGGAGGAGACATCGAAGCTGGTGATGACTGCGGTTACCGACCCGGCTCGACGGTATCGTTCTGACCCCGGTCATCCCGAGGTATGCAATGTCTTCAGTCTCCATCGCTTCTTCAACACGGGTCGTGCGGATGAGATTGCTGCTGAGTGCCGTTCGGCAGGCATCGGTTGCGTTGATTGCAAGAAGTTACTAGCCGAGGGGATAAATTTAAGACTGGCCGCTTTGCGTGAAAAGAGAGCTTCTCTTGCCGCTAAGCCGAAGTATGTATCTGAAGTCCTTGCTGACGGGGCTAAGCGGGCTCAGGCAATCGCCAAGAAGACCTTAACTGAAGTCAAAGAGAAGATGGGGCTTCTTCCTCCGGCCGCTTGAAAACCTGTTTCTTTGTCATTCTGAGCGAAGCGAAGCAATCTCTTTGCTGGTATAATCAGCACCATCCTCTCCCTGTGGGGGTGGAGTGGGCAGGCATCCAGCGAGGATTTACTCCCGCTGGGATATGGGGAACGGGATAGGACAAAGGTGAGGGTGATAAAATAAACAAACGACCTTCCATGAATAACTTATCCTCAGCCGGAAGCGGCAAAAACCCCCTTGAGGTAGCCATTCAAGCAGCTAAGGGTGCCGGCGAAATCCTTCTAGCTAATTTCGGCTCCAGAAGACAGATAAAGCACAAAAGTCAGGGCAATCTGGTTACCGAAGCCGACCTTTTGTCTGAAAAGTTCATAATTGAGCTTCTAAGAGGCGAGTATCCTGATTACGGCATCCTCTCCGAAGAATCAAATTCCTCTGCTCCAACCACTGATTACATCTGGGTAGTTGACCCGCTGGATGGCACCAACAACTATGTCTTCGGCATTCCCTTCTTCTGTGTAAATATCGCTTTAGTCAAAGGTGAAGACATCCTGCTCGGTGTAACCTATGACCCGGTGAGAGGGGAGCTTCTTCGAGCCGAGAAAGGCAAAGGGGCTTATCTCAATGACTTGCCGATTCAGGTTTCCAAAGAGAGCTCGCTTGGGGCATCGCTGGTTGGCCTTGACCTGGGCTATAGCCAGGAGCGAGGCAGGGAGTTGCTTGATGTAGCCAATAAATTGTGGTGGCGAGTGCATTGCATCAGGCTTATGGGGTCATCATCTTTAGGTATAGCTTATGTTGCCTGCGGGCGAATTAGCCTTTACTTTCACCGTTACCTCTTCCCCTGGGACATTGCCAGCGGGCTTTTACTCGTTAGAGAAGCTGGTGGCAAGGTAACTGACTGGCAGGGGAAACCAGCAAGCTTCCAGAGCAGGGAAATAATTGCCTCAAACAGTAGGCTTCACCGCGAATTTATGGCACACTTGGTTAAACATTAGTCCATAATGTGTCCTAGAAACTTATTCTATTGTGGCATGCCCCTATCTCCAAAGAAGAGGTAAGTTAGCCTCTACTAACTCAAGTGAGGATAAGCTATAATCAGAAATGAATCACATGGGTCGTTTCTCTCCGTAGGATATGCTTCATTTCTTTGTGAAAAAAGTCAATATCAAACTCATAAAGAGAACCGTTGCTGGCTGGCTTAAAATCATAATATTTTTACTTGACGATGCCGCAGCAGTACTTCTCATAATATTGCTGCTACGGTTCATGAAAATACAAATCCCCTTACCGATTGTCATCCTCATAGCGATACTGGTTGGTGCCTTTGTTTTTATAGTACATAAAGCCGTTATACCTGATTTTCATAGGAGACCAGTTACAGGACAAGAAGGAATGATAGGTTTAGAAGGTAGGGTGACCAAAACGTTGACTCCTATTGGCACTGTCACTGTTGGTGGAGAGTACTGGAGGGCCAAATCGGTTAATGGCAATATAGGAGTCGGTGAGAGTGTCGAAATTGTTGGGGTGAATGGGCTTACGCTAAAGGTTAGGCACAAGGACCAATAATAGTTAGTACTGGATTAGGCTTTAGTGAAGTTGCCCAACTAATTCATCGAATTGTTGCCAGTCTCCGTTTTCAGCCTCTGTTTCCAGTTTCCATTAAAATGTGGCTATTTTCCATAGTGGAAACGGAAACAGGAAACAGAAACTTTGAATGGGAAACTCTCTTGAAAGTAGAAACGATAGGAACTGGGAAATGGAAATGTCGGGACACTGAGGCCTTACGAGAAACGCGTTGGCGGGTTTTTCGAGGACCTTACTGACAGTTTTAAGATTTCGGTTTCAATCAAGGAGAACGGCTGCAACTTAAGCAGCAAAACGACGGCGAAACTGAAACCAATAGACGGATGCGACTTCAAAGTCAGAAATAGAGACAGGAAATAATGCGATGTTATGTTGATGGTCGTTGTGACCCTACCCCTTCTTATAGGCCACTGTGAATTAGAGTTTTCTCGGTTTTATTAACGTATTCCACAGGGCTTAAATCGCCCAGAGAGCTGTATGGCCTGAATTCATTATAATCT
>Ga0315274_10017239_pt1 | contig 10192 bp, 11 predicted proteins | sample YL17G02_20_MG_FD_203700 | JGI IMG/M metagenome (GOLD analysis project Ga0315274, IMG submission 203700) | Sediment microbial communities from Yellowstone Lake, YNP, Wyoming, USA - YL17G02_20 | ecosystem: Environmental > Aquatic > Freshwater > Lake > Sediment | place: USA: Wyoming | collected... | reverse complement strand
TCAGATCCCAACCCTCCAGCGGGACGGGTATGCCCCACTCGATGTCCCGCGTGACCGGGCGTCCCTTCAAGCCGCCCTCGATGTAGTTGCGCGTGAATCGGACCACGTTCGGGCGCCACTGCTCCGCGTGCGCCTCGAGGTAGGGAAGAAGGCGGTCGGCGAATGCGCCCAGGTCGAGGAAGAAATGCTCGGTCTCACGGATCACCGGCGCCGAGCCGTCGGTCTTGCTGCGCGGGTTGATCAGGTCGAGGGCGTCGAGCAGGCTGCCGCACTTGTCGCACTGATCGCCGCGGGCGTCGGGGTAGCCGCAGATCGGGCAGGTGCCCTCGACGTAGCGGTCGGGCAGGAAACGCCCTTCGCCTTCGGAGTACAGCTGGCGTTGCGTCTCGCGGTACAGATACTCGTTCTCGTACAGCCTCAGGAAGAAATCCTGGGCGATGCGGTGGTGGTTCTCGGTGTCGGTGTGGGTGAACAGATCGTAGCTGATGCCGACCGCCTGCTGCGTCTCCAGGAAACGGCGGTGATAGTGCTCGAACACCTGGCGCGGCGTCTGGCCGCGTTTGTCGGCCTCGACGGTGATCGGCGTGCCGTGCGAGTCCGATCCGGAGACCATCAGGACGCGGTCGCCTTTGAGGCGGTGGTAGCGGGCAAAGACGTCGGCCGGCAGGTAGGCGCCGGCCAGGTGCCCGACGTGCAGGTCGCCATTGGCATACGGCCAGGCGACGGATACGTGGATGGTGTCGGTCATCGGGTTCCTCGGTGCGCCGGGCTGGGAGCGCGGCGATTGTAGCATGCGGCCGGACGGTCAACCAAAACCGCCAGCCCGAGGCTGGCGGCGACCGGCTGCCGGGGTGCGGCCGGCGTCAGGCGCGGCCTCACCGAGCCGATGGACCTCGCGCCACCGGCGCCGGCAGCCTGCGCATGACCATTCGCCGTCCGACTACCATCGCGAACTCCGGGCTGAGTGTGGACCCGATTATACCCGGCACCCTCGGCTCCTGGGAGACCTCCGGTCATCAGCGATCGGCCGGGCTGGTGCCAAGGGCGCCGCGCGAGCGGTTTTGGGCGGCATGGAACGTGCAACCCGTGTTCCTTGAAAGGCGAACGCAAGAGTGCCATCTATGTCCGGCCACAGGGGGAGTCGCACATATCTGGGGGTTCGATTGCCAGTGTACCGGTCGGCCTATCCGATGGAGCAGGCTGAACCGGGAATGCCGGTTAGCTGACTGCAAGGCACATGCGGGCCGGCATAGGCTAGGATTGGGTCGGCGCCGACAAGCGCCACATCCGAAGCATGCTTGCCCTGCCTGAGCAGGTGCAGGCAGGTAGACTCAGGAGGTCACCATGATCCGTTTCCTTCGTCCGAGGACCCTGGTAGCTGTGCTGCTGGTCCTCATCTTGTCGGTGGCGGTGTACGGCTTCGCCGCTGCCAACACCGTTCCGGCCTCGTCCGCCGGTGACGGCTCTGGCGTCATCAGCGGGTACGCTATCACCAACATCCACTACGCGCTGAACGCCGGCAACCCGGCCAACATCCAGACCGTGACGTTCACGATCGCCCCGGCCAGCGCCGGTGACGTGCGCATCACGATGGATGGGGCCACCTGGTCCACGTGCACCAACGCCGCCGGCTCGGTGACCTGCTCGGTAGCCCAGGCGGCCCTGACGGCGGCCAACCTGCGCGTCGTCGCCGCGGAGTAGTCGTTCGGGAGCTTGTCTTCGGATGAGACGGCGAGACCCGGCCGGCACGCAGGGCAGGGTCTCGCCGCCCGCCGGAGGACAGGATGGCACGCAAACCTTGGCGCACAGGTCTGTGGACGGCGCTGCTCGTCGTGCTGATGGGCGGCGTGTGGTTGATCTTCGCGCCGACCGTCGCCGGGGGCCGCTCGGCCTACGTGATCGTCGCCGGGGCCTCGATGGAGCCGACGCTGCGCCGGGGCGACCTGGTGATCGCCCGACAGTCCGGGAGCTACCAGGTCGGCGACATCGTCACCTATCGTCACCCGACCGTTGGGCCGGTGATCCACCGGGTGATCGCCGTCGACGATGGGACATACACTCTCCAGGGCGACGCCAACTCGTGGACGGATTCCTACCATCCGGCGGGCGACGAAGTCCTGGGAGAAGCATGGATCCATCTGCCGCGCGTCGGTTCGCTGCTGACCTGGCTGCGACTTCCGCCGGTTATGGGTCTCCTGGCGCTGGTGATCAGCGTTCTGGTGGTGAGCATGGCCTGGCCGCGAAGTGATGACCCGGACACCGGACGTGAAAAGATCGGCCGCATCGAAGCCTGGCTCTCCGGCTGGGTCGAGAGTGCCTCGGTGCTCCAATACACCGTCTTCGTTCTCGGGCTGCTGGTGCTGCTCGGAGGGCTGCTGGCCATCCCGGCTTGGAGCCGCCCGATCACCCGCCAGGCGGATCGCGTGTTCCCTTACACACAGGCCGGCGATTTCCAATATGCGGCGCGAGTGCCTGAAGCGATCTATGGTGCGCAGGTGCTGCAGACTGGCCAGCCGGTCTACCTCAAGCTCACGCGGCGCCTAAGCGTCGCCTTTGCGTATCAGTTCAGTTCGGACTCGCCGCACGCGCTCGCCGGCACCGCCGGCCTGGCGGCCGAGATCAGCGATATCAACGGCTGGAAGCGCGATCTGGTCCTGCAGGCCCCGAAGGCGTTCGAGGGCGACACGGCCACGGTCGAAGGGACGCTCGACCTGGGCGTGTTCAGCGGCTATCTCCAGGACCTGGAGGAGCAGACCGGGGTAACGCGGCCGTACTACACGCTGACGGTCGGCCCAATCATCGAAGTGAGCGGCACGCTGGCTGGGCTGCCTTTGGCCGAGCGCTTCACGCCGCAGCTGTCATTCCTGATCGACGAGTTGCAGCTGCAGCTTGCCCCACAGGACCCGACTGTCCTGGATGGGGATCCCCTGCGGCCGGAGCAGGATGCAGCGCTGGAAACCACCGCGCCGGCCCCGAACCGGCTTTCTATTCTGGGGCTTGCGTTGACGGTGATGGCCGCGCGCTGGGCCTCGGGCGTGGCCCTGGCGCTCGGACTGATCGGGATGGCGCTCTTGGCCTGGGCCTATCGCCGGACGCTCCGACGCGATCCGTTGGCCGCTATCAGGCTCAGGTACGGCGCCCAACTAGTGGCCATGGGGCCGGGGACGTTCGAGCTGGGTGGAGCGACGCTTGACCTGGCCAGCCTGGACGACCTGGCGCGCGTGGGGGACAAGCATGGGCGACTGATCTTCTGGCTCGCCCGGGACGGGGGCTACGACTTCTTCGTGAACACAGGCGAGGGACTGTACACCTTCCGGCAGGTGGGCCCCAGCGAGCAGCCGGACGCCTCGGACGAAGCAGGGTCGCTGCAGGCATGAGCAGTATGCGGCGGTCGCGCACGGTGCGGATGGCGGCAGCGATGCTGGCCAGCCTCGCCGTGCTCAGCGCGGTCAACGCGCTGGCGGCCGCTAACAGCGTCCCGGCGACTCGCGTCGGACAGTCCAACCATCCGGTGACCCTGCAGCAGCTGGCGCCCCCAGAATGCGCCTCGATCGCCGGCGGCCTCACTTCGTTGATCGCCGGCAGCGGGACGATCGACGGGAACAATGGCAACAGCCTGATCCTCGGCAGCGCCGGAGACGATCTGATCCGCGCCCGGCAGGGGAATGACTGCGTCGTCGGCGGGGGCGGCAATGATGACCTGCGCGGCAACCAGGGGACGGATGTCCTGGTCGGTGGCTCCGGCGACGATGCCTTGAACGGTGGGCAGGGCTCGGACATCTGCTACGGAGGGTCTGGGACTGACACGGCCACCACCTGCGAAACCGAGTACGACATCCCCTGAACCCGGACGTTACCCGTCACGGCGGCGCGTTCGTCCCGCGGCGAAGACCGGGATGCATCCCTTCGCCAGATAGACTCCATGCTGGTCTCGCTCGTCGCCGGGGAGAGGAAGATGCCCATCCGCATTCTCGACTGCGCGCCGATGTTCCCCTGGTTCCCGCGCTGGCAGGTTGGGGAACCTGCCTCGCGTGTGCCATCTTCGCCAGCGGTCATACCGGGCGCAGTACTGCGAGTAGCCGAGACCGTTGGAATGCTGCTCGCGGTATTACTCCCACAAGAGCTGCCGGGTAACGCCCTTGCGGTGCAGTTCCTGATGGACTTGTTCCCAGTCCGGAAGGGGTCGATCGTATCCAAGGGGAGGGTTTCTGGTGGGAAGAGGAGTTGCTCCAATTCCGTTTCGGGGAGGAGCAAGGCTTGCGCAACGGTCAACCCGGCCTGCTGCGCGCAATCCACGTGTTCCGATATCGTCGATCGCGCCACGCCGGTGCTGCGGTGGATGACGCGGTTCGAGAAGCCTTCTTGTTTGAGACGGAAGATTCCTTTCAGATTCGGCATGGCTATCCTTTTTCGTGTCATGTCTATCTCCTCAATGAGGAGAGAGGCTGCCACGGTTCTGGATAGCCGACGTTTGGGGTGTGGCGAGGGCTACCCGGCCGGATTCCCCCGGAACGGGTGGCCGGATAACTCCGGAATCAGTGGCCGGTTATCTCCGGAATGGGCGGCCGGATTAGACCGGAAAATGCACCGCTCAACCGGCGGTGGTCGTTAGGCCTCAGGCTGACCTCGAGCGAATAGGCCATAGTAGGCCGTAAATCACTGATTGACGCTGACAGGCACTTGTGCTACGCTGGCCGACGCATGACGTACGGGTCGAGCTTCCCCCGTCTCTGAGAGCCATCACCGCACCATGGGGCTGCGGCTGGCTCTTTGCGTTTGTGGGCAGGTCCGGGGGCTATCGGAGGATCGAATGGACGAAGCACGTAAGACAGGGTCGGTGAAGTGGTTCAGCCGTGTGAAGGGGTATGGCTTCATAGCCCCAGATGACCAGGAGAAAGAAATCTTCGTGCACTTCTCCGGCATCGAAGCCGAGGGCTACCGCAACCTGGAAGAGGGTCAGCGCGTGACCTTCGAGGTGGAGGACACGCCCAAAGGACCCCAGGCCGTCCACGTCACGCCGATCGCCTCGGAGAGCGAACCGGCGGCCTAGTTCCCCGCCCGCGCTTCGTCGGCAGGAATTCCGAAGCCCCACCCGCGCGGCGTGCAGCGCCGGTCTGCTACAATAGCCGGGTGGGCACGCTCTTCCTGGTCGCGACCCCGATCGGCAACCTGGAAGACATCACGCTGCGGGCGCTGCGCGTCCTGGGCGAGGCCAGTTGCATCGCCGCCGAGGACACGCGGCAGACGCGCAAGCTCATGGACCGCTACCAGGTCCGCGTTCCCCTGATCAGCTACCACGAACACAACAAGCGCGCCCGGTTGTCCGAGGTATTGACCCGGCTTGACCGCGGCTCCGTTGCATTGGTGTCAGACGCTGGCACTCCGGGCCTCTCGGATCCAGGCTACGAGCTGGTATGCGCCGCGATCGAGGCAGGGCACACCGTGCAGGCCGTGCCCGGTCCCTCGGCTCCCATCGCCGCGCTGGTCGCGTCCGGCCTGCCGACGGATGCATTCATCTTCATCGGTTACCTTCCACGCCGAAGCGCCGAGCGCCGCGCCGGCCTGCAGGAGTTGGTCGAGGACCGGCGCACGGTCGTGGCATTTGAGGTTCCGCACCGCCTGGACGCGGCGCTCGCGGATGTCGAGGCTGTGCTGGGCGCCGAACGGCGCCTGGCGGTGGCGCGTGAGCTTACCAAGGTCTACGAGGAGATCATCCGTGGCACGGTCGCCGATGCCCGAGCGCACTTCGCTGCGCACCCGGCGCGAGGCGAGATCACGCTGGTGATCGGCGGGGCGAGCGCGGCGGCTGCCTGGGACGAGACTCGCGTGCGTGCCGCACTGGCGAAGCAGGGGGAACTGGGAACGACGCCCTCGACCGCGGCCCAACGCGTGGCTCAGGCAAGCGGCTGGACGCGGCGGGACGTCTACCGACTGGCGATGGAGAAGCGATGAGCGACGTTGACCGATTCGCAGGACCCGACCCGCAGGACATGCGTGGTCAGATCGAGGCCCTGCCGGCGCAGCTGGAGGCCGGCTGGGACCTGGGGACGCGCCAGCCCCTGCCGGCTGGCGGCAGACCGGAGCTGGTCATCCTGGCCGGTATGGGCGGATCCGCCATCGGCGCTGACCTGGTGGCGGCCTATGCCGGGCCGACGCTGCCGATGCCGCTGATCGTCTGGCGCGGCTACGACCTGCCGGCCTGTGTCGGGCCGGAGGCACTCGTCGTTCTGTCGTCGCACTCCGGCAACACCGAGGAGACGCTCTCGGCCTACGACGCCGCGCAACGGGCGAGTGCACGGCTGCTGTCGATCACCACCGGAGGCGAGCTGGCGCGCCGGAGCGACCAGGCCGGCCTGCCCGTCTGGCGCTTCGAGCACCGCGGGCAGCCGCGCGCCGCGGTGGGATTCTCCTTCGCGTTGATCCTCGCCGCGCTGCACCGCCTCGGACTTGCGTCCGATGCCGGCGGGGAGATCCACGTGGCGGCGAAGGCGATGCGGGATCAGCAGGCGGCGTTGCGCTCCGAGTCGCCCGTGACGAACAATCCAGCCAAGCGCTTGGCCGGTCAATTCCTAGACCGCATGCCCTTGATCATCGGCGGCGGATTGCTGGCGCCGGTGGCTCGGCGCTGGCGGACTCAGATCGCCGAGCTGGCCAAGGGCGTGGCCCAGTTCGAGGAGTTGCCCGAAGCGGACCACAATATGGTCGCCGGGGTGGGCCATCCGGAGTCGCTGATCACGCGCACGATGGCGGTGTTTCTGCGCGCCAGCCTCGACGCGCCGCGCCTGGCGGCGCGCGTCGAGGCGACACGCCATGTGCTGATGGTCGAGGGCTTCAACACCGACGTGATCGACGCCGCCGGCACCACCCGCCTGGCGCAGCAATGGACCTGCCTGCACTACGGCGACTACGTCGCCTACTACCTGGCCATGGCGTATGGCGTCGATCCCACCCCGGTGGCGGCGATCGAGGACTTGAAGGCGCGGCTGCGCGGCTGAGGCCCCTGGCGCGTGCGTCGAACCCTCCCTTCCTGGCCCTGGCTCCTAGCCGGGCTGGCCCTCGGCCTGTTGGGGGCGCGGCTGGCCCTGGCGCCCCGCGTCGTCGAACGGTCTCCCGCTCCAGGAGCGATGGCGCCGTCGACCTCCGAAGTGCGCCTCACCTTCAGCCAGCTGATGGATGAGGCGTCGGTGACGACGCGCCTGCATATCACCCCGTCGCGTGACGGCGAGATTGCGTGGGACGGGACGACGCTCGCGTTCCGCCCGGCGGAGGCATGGCCGACTGGGGTCACGGTCGAGGTCCGGCTTGACGCCGGCGCGCGTTCGCGCCGCGGGCCGACGATGTGGGTAGCGACGCGCTGGAGCTACACTGTCCGTGAGCCGCGGCTGGTCTACCTGTGGCCGGCGGGTGAGGCGGCGGACGCGTACACCCGCACGGCAGCGGATACCGACGCCGTTCGGGTAACCACCTCCGCGCAGGGCGTTGTCGACTTCGCGCTGGGGGCCCTGGGGACGCAGCTCGTGTACACCGCCGAGCGCGGCGCCGGCGAGACCGACCTGCGGGCGGCCGATCTCGAAACCGGGCGGGACCGGCTGCTGTTTTCGTGCCCGGCGGGCGAGCGCTGCACATCGCCGTCGCTTTCACCGGACGGAAGCCAGCTGGCGTTCGTGCGTGCCAAGGTGCAGGCCGGCGGGAATTCGACTTTGCCCACGGCTGCCACGCGCGTCTGGCTGGTGACCCTCGGGGCCGAGCTCGCGAGGCCGATCAGCCCGGAGGGCGAGATCGCCTCGACGCCGTTCTGGTCACCGCAGGGATGGTTGGCATACGTCAACTCGACGCGAGCCTCGATCCTGATGATCGATCCATCGTCCGGCGCTTCGGCTGCACCGCTGGCGGCGATCCCCTCGGCGCTCGGAGAACGCGGCAGCTGGTCCCCGGATGGCCGGTACCTGGTCTACCCGGACCTTGTGTTCCCGGCCCAGGAGATCGAGGCCGAACGCGCTCCGGCGCTGGAAACGCACCTCTTCCGCTGGGAGGTTGCCAGCGGTGAGCTGCTCGACCTGAGCGCTGCGGCGGTCGAGGATACGGCGCCGGCCTTCTCGACGCGCGGCGAGTGGATCATCTTCAACCGCCGCGTTCTGGCCACCGGCGAATGGACGCCGGGCAGGCAGTTGTGGCGCATGCATCTCGATGGTTCGGGGGCGGAAGCGCTTACCGCCGAGCCGTTCATCAACCACGGCGCGCCGGCGCCGGGACCGCAGGAGACTACGCTGGCCTACCTGCGTTACGATGTAGAACAGCCGCTCGAACCCGCGCAGATCTGGTGGTTCGACCTGGAGACGCGCCAGGGTTCTCGCGCCGTGGGGGGAGGCTACCTGCCGGCATGGATCCCGTAGCCCGCGTGGGCAGTCCGGCTCCGGACTTCGCCCTGCGTGACCTTGACGGCGGCGTCCATCGGCTGGCCGATGCCCGCGGCCGGGTCCGAGTGCTTATCTTCTGGTCGGCGGAATGCCCGCATTCTGAGCGTGCCGATCAGATCCTGTCCAGCCTGCGCCTGGGATGGGGCCGCCGAGTGGTGGTGTGGTGGGTGGCCTCCAACGCCAACGAGGAGGCCGAACGCCTGCGCGCGGCCGCCCGCCATATGCAGGCAGAGCCCGTGCTGGTGGATGCCGATCAGTCGGTCGCGGACCTGTATGGAGCGTTGACCACGCCCCACGTGTTCGTGCTGGATGCTGCCGGGGTATTGCGCTATGCCGGCGCGGCGGATGATGTGGCCTTCCGGCAACCCGCTCCCACCCGGCACTACCTGGCGGATGCTGTGCAGGCGCTTCTGGATGGCCGGAACCCCGATCCGGATTCGACCTCGCCCTTCGGCTGCGCGTTGGTGCGCGCGTTTGGCCCCGCGCGGCGCAGCCTCACTCCGTGAACTCGCCCATCTCCGGGGTGAGCGTGCGCAGGAGATCGTCGCGCCCCAGGATCACGCCCGCCTGAGCGATACCGGCTCCCAGCGACAGCGTCGGATAGGCCAGTAGACTGCGATCTGCCAGGAGCCGGAGCGCCTGGAGCACGCCGTAGGGCGAGACTGTTCCCGGCGCGTAGCCTGTGACCTGCAACACCTCAGCCGGCGTGGCGGTGGTCAGGCGTGAGACGCGCAGGTGACGGCGCAGCCGGGGCCAGGACACCCTGGCCGGGCCCGCCACCAGGACCATCACGAACGAACTGTCCTCCAGTCGGAAGACAAGCGAGCGCACGATCTGCCCGGGCGCCAGCCCTCGTTCGCGGGCCGCCTGCTCGAGCGAGTGCACAGGTGCGGGGTGCAGATGGAGTTGGTGCGGGACCTCCAGTGTCTCCAAGGCGCGCGTGACCGGAGTAGAAGGCATGCCGAGATTGTAGTCCCCCGGCGGATCCTCAGCGCCCGACCTGTCAGGTCGGACGTATTGTTCGCGGGCGCAGGATGCGCTATTATCTTCGATGGAAGGCCGGGCATCGATCCATTCGGGACCTTACTGCCTTCCACCACAGGGAGGGATAATGACCGAGGCACCCACCCCGCCGCCCGGCCCGAAGCCGGAGCAGAAGAACTACGGCGAGAAGCAGAACAATGAGAAAGAGGAGGAGAAGACCGAGGAGAAGCGCGGCGATGAGAAGTGGCGCCGCGACCCGCTGGGCTCGATGATCTGGGCGGCGATCCTGATCTGGGCCGGCCTTGTGCTCCTGGCCGAGAACCTCGGGTGGTTGAGCGGCATTCGCCAAAGCCTGGCGGGATTACCCAACTTCAATGAGCAAAGCCTGGGCGCCTGGTCATACATCCTGATGGGCGTCGGCATCCTCCTGTGGATCGAGGCCATCATCCGCGTGACGGTGCCGGCCTACCGGCGCCCGGTGACGGGCACCGTGATCTTCGGCGCCCTGCTCTTCGCTGGTGGCCTGGGTAGCGCGGTGAACTGGACGCTGATGGGTCCGGCTATCCTGATTGCCATCGGCATCCTCCTGCTCTTGCAGAGCGTGCTGCGGCGCTCGTAGCCGCACCTGATGCGACGCGCATGAATACGACCGGGGCGCCTAGGCGTCCCGGTCGGCGTCGTACGCCCAGCATGGGCGCTGACTAGGAAGGTGGAAGTCCTTCCCGGGGGTTGATGGTACCCACCGTAGCCAAGGGCAAGGGCGTCGTCGTGAGGCGGGGTCCGGAGGAAGC
>Ga0315274_10017238_pt1 | contig 10192 bp, 2 predicted proteins | sample YL17G02_20_MG_FD_203700 | JGI IMG/M metagenome (GOLD analysis project Ga0315274, IMG submission 203700) | Sediment microbial communities from Yellowstone Lake, YNP, Wyoming, USA - YL17G02_20 | ecosystem: Environmental > Aquatic > Freshwater > Lake > Sediment | place: USA: Wyoming | collected... | reverse complement strand
CGCTGATGCTGGCCGTGGCCGCAGCGCGGACGCCGCTGCGCATCGGAACCAGCATCGGCGGCGCTGACGCGCTGGGGCTCATGCCCGGCACGCCGGATTGCGGCAGCGCCGAAGTCTTGGGCAGAAAGCGGATTTCAAACTCCACCTGGTAGATGGCCGTGTTTCCCGAAACCGTGCCGTTGGCCGTGCGCACCAGCACGCGGTTCTCGGCAATGTTGGCGAACGACTGGGTGAGGGTTTGTTCCAGCGACGCGTAGCCGGAATAATTCTGCTGGTCGAAGTAACTCAGGAACTGGTTGACCTGCAGCGATTCATAGGCCCGCGCCAGGGCCTGAATGGCATCGTCCGGCGCCGACCGCCCGGCCAGCGACGGCATCACCAAGATGGTGAAGCGGGCGCTGGCCGTCTTGTTCTGCACCGTCGTCACGGTGAGCGAGCCCTCATAGGAACCGGGCGCCCAATCGTTGGTGCTGAGCACCAGCATCGGCTCGCCGCTCTGGAAATTCCGCCTGGGAATCTGCCACTGGAAGCGGCTGAAAGAGCTGGCGCCCGCCGTGGAAAGCCGCCCATCCAGAGTCAGTTGCGCGCCGGCCTCGATCTGTGCGGTTGGCGGGTCGCCGGGACTAACAGTTCCGGACGTGACCTGCAATATCGGAGTGGCAATCGGCTGGTCGCCGGTGGTGGTTTCCTGTTGTGCCCGATTTACTTCCGACCCGGTTGCCTGGCGGGCGCCCGCCGGCGGCTTGCCCTGGTCCACCACCGTCGCCTGCCCGGGGTTCAATACCACTATGCCGGCCACGCGCGGATCGGAGTTGCGCACCTCGACCTGGCTGCGCGAGTTGGGGTCCGAGATATTTACAACCAGGGTGGAAAACGGGGTCGTGGCCTCGATGTACTCGTCGGTGCCCAGCACGCCGCAGATGGCCGTGTTGCTGCGAATCTCGAACTTGGAATCGGGGCCGGTCAGTTTCACGACCTGGGCGCGCACCTGGCCGTACGCCAACTGAAATGAGGACTGCTGGGTGCGCGAGTTGTGCTCGCGCACCAGCAGCTCCGACTTCTGGCCGAGGCTGAGGATAGAGCCGTCCTCGAGCTGGGCGCGCATACGGCCGCCTTCGCCGGTGATCAGCTTGTCCTCCCAGTAGATCGGCATCTTGTCGGTGGCTGCGACCGGCGTGATCTTGGGCACGATACCGCCGGCGCCGGCGGGACGCGCCGCCGCGGCTGCAGCTTGCGATCGCTGCACCTGCGCGGGCTGGATCTGCCGGGTAACCTGGCCGGCCTTTTTCTGGGCCCACAGGCCGGGGGCCAGGCAAACCACCGCCAAAGCGGCATGCAGCAGCTTCTTCGCTATCCGAGTACGCATGATGGCCCTCGGTCTATCAAACTCCGGGAACCCCAAACCCCTTTGTTTGGCGCCTATTGTGCCACGTTTGTAGCCCTGGCGGCGGACCCATCAACCGCCGGAAACGCAATTGCTTTGCCGGCCCGCTTGAAGGCCAAGAAACACCTAAGCTGCAAAGGCATACAGCACACCCGCCGGCATGAACCGCAAACTGATGCGCCTTACTTTGTTCCACCTCAGTGGAGCGCTACGTGCGCCAAAACGGGGGGGAGAGTCCCTATCGCTCAGGAATGGGGCGAAGGTACCAAAGCCGCATGCCGGTGCCAATAAACCGAAAGGCCCATTACCTTTGGTCCTGGCTAAGCGAATGTTCTGACAGCCTTTATCGCGCCACGAGGTTTGGAGTTGCCTTCTTCTCCCGCGTATGTCGATGCCCAGGTCCGAATTTCGTCATTGCGTGGTCTGAGCGGTTCGCGGCGCGCCAACCGGAACCTGCCTCCCCGTCGTCCGGTCGTTCGCCTTCACTCCGTGGAGAACGGGGAACGATACCTGCCGGCCCGCTACCGGCAGGTCAACGAAGCCCAGCAGGAGGCGCTGTCCCGCCCGGAGTCGCAGCCCGCCCAGCCAGGTGACCGCGAGGGTGCCCGGCAGGCGGTTGTCCAGCAATGCGGGCGCTCCCGCGGCGGCGGAAACAAAGCGTAGCGTGGCCTGTGCCGCCACGCTCGAGTCGGTCCAGCCAAAGGCCAGACTCAGGCCGCCCAAATCTACATCCCCATAGGCGGCAAGATCCACCGCCACACGCGCCGCGCCATCCTCGCCGGACTGCTCGTGTTGGAATTCGACGGCGCCCGCGCCGCCGCCGGTGACGACGATCGATGCGCCCTTGAACGACGGCGACCGGGTGCAGGTCGGGCCTGTCTCCGGCACGGTCCTGCACACGCCCGGTCATACGCAGGGGAGTGTGTGCCTCTACTTTCCCGACGCCGGCGGGGGAAAGAAGCTGTTCGCGGGCGATACGCTCTTCCAGGGCAGCATCGGGCGGACGGACTTGCCGGGCGGCGATGCGGTGCAGATATTCCGCTCGCTGCGCGACAAACTGCTCGCTCTCGACGATGATACGGTTGTGATTCCGGGGCACGGCCCGCTCACGGCCATCGGACGTGAGCGCGAGGAGAATCCCTTCCTACGAGAGTTATGAGTTATGAATTATGAGTTATGAATTCCTAACTCCTAACTCATAACTCGTAACTTCCTTCCTACTGGAAGTTGACCGAGCCGTCTTCCTGAACCAGGTACTCGATCTGGATGCTGATGCGGGCGGAGTCCAGCACGCGGTCCAGTGTGCGCGCGTCGCGGATGCCCTGGAACGGATCCTCATCGGTGACGCGGCCGTCGCGCCGGCGGTTGTCGTTGCGCTTGCGCTCGTCGGCGAGGAGGCGCGGGTTGACGCTGGAGGCGAGGCGCGCAATGCGGACCAGGGCATAGCGGTTACGCGCCTTAATGGCGTAAGTGCGGCCCGATTCGAGCATGCCCTGCGGGAGGTAGCCGGCGCCGGGCGCCGCCGCAACGGAGGCCAGCGGCTGCACGCCGAGGTCGATCAGGCCGCCGTCGTTGGCGAAGGCCTGGACGACGATGCGTCCGTTCTCGTTGATGAAGGCGGAGAACTCGATGTCCGCGCTGCCGCCGCAGGAGGTCTGCGAGCCGGTCAGCAGCCGCAGCCCGCTGCAGCCCTCGTTGCGCACCTCCACGGTGAAGCGCTCGCGGCGCACCGAGGAGAGGCCGCCCCGCCGCTCGACCGCGAAGTTGCGCAGGCGCAGCGTCAGGGCCGGCGGATTGTCTTCCGGCTGGTCGGCGCTCCGCAGCGCGAAGCGAAGATCGCGGGCCGCAGCGGCCTCCGCCTTCCACGCCATCTCCACCGTAACCGAGCGCCCGGCGGAGATGTCAACACGCTCGCTGGCGATCACCTTGTCCTGGGCCAGCAGCGCGAGTTGCGCGCCGCGGGCGTCGGCCTGGCCATCGTTCCGGACCCGCACGCGGAATTTCACAATGTCGCCCTCGCGCGGGAACGAGGGCGTGTACGTGAGATCGTCGGCCGGGATGTCCAGCTTCGCTTTGCTCGAGCGCGACATGGGCTGCATGTCGGAAGGCGGCGGCGTAGGCGCGGTGATGGTCAGGGTCGCGTCCGGCCCCGGCGTCATGCTCAGGCTGGCGCCCGAAGATGTCGCGGCGCTGCCGGTGATGCGCAGCGTATAAGTTTGTCCCGTTGCCACCCCGGTGCTGGGAATGGGAAGCATGACGTTGCCCACCGCCACTGAGCCGCTCAGCGCCGGAGAAAGCTGCGGGCTCAGCCAGGCCACCGAAATCAGGCTGGGCGTCGAGGCGCTGATCGTGCCCGGGGTCGGCGCGCCTGTTGCCACAAAGCTCAGGGTGGTGGTCATCGGAAGCCCCGAGCCGCCCGGGACGATGGTGAAGCTGAAGCTCAGCGTGTCGGCCGCGGCCCCGGACAGCGACACGGTAATCGGCACTGGAACCGTCGTCCCCGGTGCGCCGGAAACCGAACCGGCCGATACCATTCCGCCGCCCGTGGGCGGCGCAGACGCATTCACGGTCAGCGTTCCATCAGCCCCGGACTGAACCGGAATCGAGATGGTGCCGCCGAGGTTGGCGCTGCCTCCCGTTACGTGGATGGTGTAGGTCTGGCCGGCAGTGGCCGTCGGCGGCACCTTGATCCGCAACTGGCCCAGCACCATCACGCCCGTCAGCGGCGGGCTGACGTTCAGGAAGCTGAGGCTGATGGTGTCGGGACGCGCGCCCGTGTCGGTGAGGGTCGGGGCCGGGACGCCGCCGCCGGGTGTGAAACTGAAGTTGCCGGTTCCGGTTAGCGCGGGCGCGCCCCCCAGCGGGCTGACCATCACGCTAAAGGAAACACCGTCCGCCGTCAGGTAGGTGAAGTTGACATTGACCGAGACGCTGGCGTAAACGCCCGGCGCCGCCTGTCCGGAGCCAATGCTGACGAGGCCGATGGGCCGCACGACCGTCAGGGTGAAGGTGGTGGACGCGGCGCTGACTCCGCTGCCGCTGCCCGTGACGGTGATGGTCTGGCCGGTGACCAGGCTGGCCCCCGCCGACGCCTGCAACAGAAGGGAGCCGGTGTTCCCCGTGCCCGGATCGGTGCTGGTGGCAGTGACGCCGGTGGGCAGCCCGGTCACACTCAAGGTTACGGCCCCGGTAAAGTTGGTGCGGCTGAGCGTCACGCCCACCGTTTGCGACGCGCCGCCCGCCGTCAGGGTCACCGAGGGCGCGCTGGCGCTCAGGGAGATGGCCGGCTCCGCTGGCGGCGGCGGCGGTGGCGGCGGCGGTGGTGCGGCGTTGACCGTCAGGTTGATGGTGGCGGAGGCGGCGCTCACCCCGCTGCCGCTGGCCGCCACGGTAATCGTCTGGTTGAAGGCCGCAGCCGCTCCGGCCGAGGCTTGCAGGACGATAGAGCCGCTGTTCCCGGTGCCCGGACTGGTGCTGTTAGCGGTGACGCCGATGGGCAGCCCGCTCACGCTCAAGGTGACCGCTCCGGTGTAGTTGGTGCGGGTGAGCGTCACGCCGACCGTTTGCGACGCGCCGCCCGCCGTCAGCGTCACCGCGGAAACGCCTAAGCCCAGCGAGATGGCCGGCGCCGCTGCCACCGTCAGGGTGAAGGTGGCGGAGGCAGCGCTGACCCCGCTGCCGCTGGCCGTGACGGTGATCGTCTGGTCGGTGGCCAGAGTCGCTCCGGCCGAGGCCTGCAGCACCATAGCGCCGGTGTCCCCGGCGCCGGGATCGGTGCTGGTGGCGGTGACGCCGGTGGGCAGCCCGGCCACGCTCAAGGTGACCGCTCCGGTATAGTTGGTGCGGGTGAGCGTCACAGAGATTGTCTGCGCCACGCCGCCCGCCGTCAGCGTTGCCGAAGAACTGCCTAGGCTCAGCGAGATGGCCGGCGCCGCTGCCACGGTCAGGCTGAAGGTGGCGGACGCGCTGACCCCGCTGCCGCTGGCCGTCACGGTAATCGTCTGGTTGGTGGCCAGAGTCGCTCCCGCCGAGGCCTGCAGCACAATGGAGCCGGTGTTGCCAGTGCCCGGATCGGTGCTGGTGGCGGTGACGCCGGTGGGCAGCCCGGTCACGCTCAGCGCGACCGCTCCGGTGTAGTTGGTGCGGGTAATGGTCACGCTGACGGTCTGCGATGTGCCGCCTGCCACCAGCGTCACCGACGGTATGTCTAGGCTCAGCGAGATGGCCGGCGCCGGAGCCACGGTCAGGCCGAAGGTGGCGGACGCGGCGCTGACCCCGCTGCCGCCGGCCGTCACGGTAATCGTCTGGTTGGTGGCCAGAGTTGCTCCGGCCGAGGCCTGCAGCACAATGGAGCCGGTGTTGCCAGTGCCCGGATCGGTGCTGGTGGCGGTGACGCCGGTGGGCAGCCCAGTCACGCTCAACGTGACCGCTCCGGTGTAGTTGGTGCGGGTAATGGTCACGCCGACGGTCTGCGACCCGCCGCCTGCCGCCAGCGTCACCGCCGGTGTGCCTAGGCTCAGCGAGATGGCCGGCGCCGGAGCCACGGTCAGGCTGAAGGTGGCGGACGCGGCGCTGACCCCGCTGCCGCTGGCCGTCACGGTAATCGTCTGGTTGGTGGTCAGAGTCGCTCCGGCCGAGGCCTGCAGCACAATGGAGCCGGTGTTGCCAGTGCCCGGATCGGTGTTGCTGGCGGTGACACCGGTGGGCAGCCCAGTCACGCTCAACGTGACCGCTCCGGTATAGTTGGTGCGGGTGATGGTCACGCCGACGGTCTGCGACCCGCCGCCTGCCGTCAGCGTCACCGAGGGCGTGCCCAGGCTCAGCGCGATGCCCAATGCCGTCACGGTCAGGCTGACGCTCCCGGACGCGGCGCCGACTCCGCTGCCGCTGGCCGTGATGGTGATCATCTGGTTGCTGACCTGGGGCGTTCCAGCCGGCGCCTGCAGCACAATGGAGCCGCTGCTCCCGGTGCCCGGGCTGGTGGTGGTGGCGGTGACACCGGGGGGCACCCCGGTCACGCTCAGGGTCAGCGCTCCGGTATAGTTGGTGCGGGTGACGGTCACGCTGACAGTTTGCGACGGGCCGCCTGCCGCCAGGGTCACGGAAGACGTGCCCAGGCTCAGCGAGATACTGGGACCGCCCGCCGGTGTCACCGTCAGGTTGATGGTGGCGGAGGCGGCGCTCACCCCGCTGCCGCTGGCCGCCACGGTAATCGTCTGGTTGAAGGCCGCAGTCGCTCCGGCCGAGGCTTGCAGGACGATAGAGCCGCCGTTCCCGGTGCCCGGACTGGTGGTGTTAGCGGTGACGCCGATGGGCAGCCCGCTCACGTTCAAGGTGACCGCTCCGGTGTAGTTGGTGCGGGTGATGATCACAACAACGGTCTGCGACGGGCCGCCTGCGGTCAGCGTCACCGCAGACATGCCTAAGCCCAGCGAGATGGCGGGCGCCGGTAAGACGGTCAAACTGAAAGTGGCGGACGCGGCACTGACCCCGCTGCCGCTGGCTGTGACGGTGATGGTCTGATTGCCGACCAGGCTCGCCGCGGCCGAAGCCTGCAGAACGATGGAGCCGGTGTTGCCCGTGCCCGGATCGGTGTTGGTGGCGGTGACCCCGCTGGGCAGCCCGGGCACGCTCAAGGTGACCGCTCCGGTGTAGTTGGTGCGGGTGAGCGTCACGGAGATGGTCTGCGACGCGCCTGCTGCCACCAGCGTTACAGAGGGCGGGCCCACGCTCAGCGAGATGGCGGGCGCCGGTAAGACGGTCAAACTGAAAGTGGCGGACGCGGCACTGACCCCGCTGCCGCTGGCTGTGACGGTGATGGTCTGATTGCCGACCAAGCTCGCCGCGGCCGAAGCCTGCAGAACGATGGAGCCGGTGTTGCCCGTGCCCGGATCGGTGTTGGTCGCGGTGACCCCGCTGGGCAGCCCGCTCACGCTCAAGGTGACCGCTCCGGTGTAGTTGGTGCGGGCGAGCGTCACGGAGATGGTCTGCGACGCGCCTGCTGCCACCAGCGTTACAGAGGGCGGGCCCACGCTCAGCGAGATAGCGGGCACTGGCGTGACATTGAAGTTGACCGAGTTCGAAACGGAATAGCCGCCCGCGGTCGCCGTGAAAGCCCCGGATCCCGTGAACGGCGCCGCAGCGGTCACAGAGAAGCTCGCGGCGCCGGATGAGGTGCGCGTGACCGAAAGCGGTGAAAAGGTGAGCCCGGCGATGGCCGGCGCGGTGACCACGACCGGGCCGGTGAAACCGGCTGCGATGTCGACCGCAAAAGAGACGGAGCCCCCACCACCCGCCACAAAGCTGACCGTACCGCCTCCGCTCATAGTGAAGGGAGCGTTTCGAACCACGGGAACGGCAAGAGTCGCGCTCGGAATGCCCGCGCCCGAGGCCGTCACCGTGACCGTGGTCGCGCCGGTATCCGGCCCCGAGGAAGTCAGGGTCAATGAGGCCGTGCCGTTGCCGTTGACGGTTGCCGTGGAGGAGGTGATTCCCGGGCCCGAGGCGGAAACCGTAATCGGTGTGGTGATGGTTGGCGCGGTATCGACTTTGATCTGCAACTGCGCCGTAGACCCGCCGGCGAAGAGTTGAACCGCCGGCCCGATTTGCGACAAGGTCAGCGCATAGATGGTAACCGTGTTCGTGCCTTGCTTTTTGATGTTCCCGCTCTCCGCAGTGAAGCCGACCGCGCTGTCGCCAAGCGGGGCGCCGGCGCCCGCGCTCACCGTGAACGTTTGGGACACCGCGCCTGAGGTGATCGTGACCGCCTGGCTCGGCGGGGCCAGGCTGACGCCCGAGGCCGACGTCCAGGTAATGTTGACGGTGCCTTTAAAGCCGTTCAGCGGATCAATGGTGATCGTTATGGGGGTGCCCCCGCCGCCGCGGGCGATGGGCGGCAGGTTCTGCGGCGCTGCCGTCACTTTGAAATCCGCCACCGCGACGTTGTCCCCTCCGCCGCCGCCCCCACCGCCGCCCTGGTCCGGATTGCCGACGCCGGGCACGCCGACCAAGCCGGCCGAGCCGATGGGGCCGCTCAGGTTCCGGATGTGCCAGCTTGCGTTCGGAATGTACTGCATCTGGACAGTCACGGTCTCACGCACCACCTGCGTCAGCGCCGTGGCGGTGAAGTCCACGCCGGTCAACCCGGCCTCGGTCAGGTCCACCGTCCTGCTGAGCGGGCTGAAAGTGAACCCGTTGCGGCTGGGCGTGATCATGTACTTACCCGGCGGCAGATCTTTGAAGCTGTAGGTCATCCCCGTGCCGGTATTGACGAACAGCTTCATCGGGGTGTTCAAATCGCTCAGCGTCAGAAAAGTGGCGACCGCCCCGACGTTTCCGCTGATGCTGGCTGTGGCCGCGGCGCGGACGCCGCTGCTCATCGCAACCAGCCTCGGCGGCGCCGAAGCGCTCGCGCTCAGGCCCGGCACACCGGATTGCGGCAGGGCTGAGGTCTTGGGCAGAAACCGGATCTCAAATTCCACCTGGTAAACGGCCGTATTCCCAGAAATCGTGCCGTTGGCCTTGCGCACCAGCACGCGGTTCTCGGAGATGTTCGCGAACGACTGGTTGATGGTCTGTTCCAGCCCCGCGTAACCGGAATAACTCTGCCGGTCGAAGTAACTCAGGAACTGGCTGACCTGCAGCGATTCATAGGCCCGCGCCAGGGCCTGGATGGCTTCGTCGGGCGCCGCGCGCCCGGCCAGCGACGGCGCTATCACGATGGTGAAGCGCGCCGTGGCCGTCTTGTTCTGCACCGTCGTTACCGTGAGCGTGCCCTCATAGGAACCGGGCGCCCAATCGGTCGTGGGGACCATCACCATCGGCTCGTTGCTCCGATAATTGCGCTTGGGAATCTGCCACAGGAAGCCGGTGAAAGAGCTGGCGCCCGCCGTGGAGAGCCGGGCATCCAGGGTCAGTTGCGCGCCGGCCTCAATCTGTGCGCTTGGCGTGTCGCCCGGACTAACAGTCCCGGACGTAACTTGCAGGATCGGAGTGGCCATGGGCTGGTCGCCGGTGGCGGTTTCCTGTTGTCCCCGATTTACCTCCGAGCCGCTTGCCTGGCGGGCGCCCGCCGGCGGCTTGCCCTGGTCCACAGTCGTCGCCTGGCCGCCATTCAATACGACGGTGCCGACCACTCGCGGGTCGGAATTGCGCACCTCGACCTGGCTGCGCGAGTTGGGGTCCGACAGGTTCATCACCAGCGTGGAAAACGGGGTGGTGGCCTCGACGTACTCGTCGGTGCCCAACACACCGCAAATGGCGGTGTTGGTGCGAATCTCGAATTTGGAATCGGGGCGGCTGAGTTTGACGACCTGGGCGCGCACCTGGCCGTAAGACAATTGAAGTGAGGACTGTTGCGTGCGCGCGTTGTGCTCGCGCACGACCAGTTCCGACTTCTGGCCGAGGCTGAGGATGGAGCCGTCCTCGAGTTGGGCGCGCATGCGGCCGCCATCGCCGGTGATCAGCTTGTCCTCCCAGTAAATCGGCATCTTGTCGGCGGCCGCGACCGGCGTGATCTTGGGCACGACTCCGCCGGCGCCGGCGGGACGCGCCGCCGCGGCCGCAGCTTGCGATCTCTGCACCTGCGCGGGCTGAATCTGCCGGGTAACCTGGCCGGCCTTTTTTTGGGCCCACAGGCCGGGAGCCAGGCAAACGACCGCCAAAGCGGCATACAGCAGCTTCCTCGCTATCCGAGTACGCATAAGGTATCTCACTCCATCAAACTGCCGAACCCCCCAAACCCCGGTGTTCGGCGCCCATTGTGCCACGTTTATGGCCCTGGCGGCGGATTAATCCGCCGCCAGGCCG
>Ga0315274_10017237_pt1 | contig 10193 bp, 12 predicted proteins | sample YL17G02_20_MG_FD_203700 | JGI IMG/M metagenome (GOLD analysis project Ga0315274, IMG submission 203700) | Sediment microbial communities from Yellowstone Lake, YNP, Wyoming, USA - YL17G02_20 | ecosystem: Environmental > Aquatic > Freshwater > Lake > Sediment | place: USA: Wyoming | collected... | reverse complement strand
CGCTCGAACGGAACGAACAACAGCAGCCTTCCCCCCGGCCGCAGCAGTCGCTGGATTTCCGTCAGCACCACGGGCGGGTGCAACACGTGCTCCAGCGTGTGGTGGCAGATGACGACGTCCGCGAGGCCTCCGCTCAAAGCGCTCGTGTCCTTCACGAACTCAATGCCGCCGGCTCGAATCAGTGGCTCGAGAAACTCCGCGACATCGAAGCCCAGGCGCCGCCGACAGCACAGCGCCGCCAGGTTCCAGCCGTACCCCACGCCATACTCCAGCACCACGTCCTCGGCGCGAACCCAGGATCTCAGTTTCTCGGCGCGGAGGTGTGCGACCCACGGGAGCGATGCTTCAGGAATCGCCCGCTTGCTCTCCTGGTAGTGGCGACCGGCCTCGCCTTGGTAACGCGCGGTGGCTGCCGAGGGCTTCGATGGATCAGCAGTTCTCATTTTGACCCCCGACCGCCTAAAGGCGGGACTCCGAACCCCGCAAAGTCGTGTCCAATACCGTTCGGAGTCCCGGCTTTAGCCGGTTCTTGGCGCGACCGACGGCCAAAATGAGAACTGCTGGATGGATGGTCTGGGCTCAACGGTTCACGGGAAGTTGAGCACGGCTGCCGCCGTCCTTCAAACAAATCCGCCGAAAGAAGCTCCTTTTTCATGGCCAGGACCCTTGACCTGTGATACATCCCAAGCCTGAACCAATGACCACTGCTATGAACCCTCTCCTCAATGCCGGTTTGCTCTCGGTGCTCAGCGTCGCCTTGATGGCGGCTGACGCCAACCCCTCCAGTGCCGCCAAGGCCGCGGCGCGTGCCTTGGGCCAACAGAAGAACTATGCCTGGATCTCCACCCCGCGCTCCGAAGGGGGCAGCGCCAATTGGCGCCAGGGCCCGACCTACGGTCAAAGCGAGAAGGACGGCTGTACCTGCATCAAGTTCGACATGGGGGACAACACGATCGAGGCCGTTTTCAAGGGAACCAAGAGCGCGATCAAGCTCGAGTCGATCTGGACGTCTTCGGAGGAACTGGTCGATGATCGGGCCTGGATCGCCGGGGCCTTGAAGGCCTACCGCCCTCCCGCTGGGGAGGCGGAGCAACTGGCCGAGGCGGCCCCGAAGCTCACCAAACAGGCCGACGGCACGCTGAGCGGCAGCCTGACCGAGGAGAAGGTCAAAGACATCCTGCTGATGGGACGGCGGTCCGACACCCCGCCGAAGGACCTGAAGGGCTCGGTCCGGTTCTGGCTGAAGGAGGGGGCGCTGGCGAAGTACGAGTTCAATGTGCAGGGCAAAGTGCCCGGTCGCGACGGCCAGGCATTTGACATCAACCGAACGACCACCGTGGAGATCAAAGACGTCGGCTCGACGAAAGTTCAAGTGCCCGACGAGGCGAAGCCGAAGCTCTGACGAGGCTCCGCCCCGGTTCCTCCTTGGACTGCTTTTCAGCCCTCGACCGGCCCCGCCATCGCCGGTGGCCCCCGCGCCGAACTCTCTTCCCACAGCCCGCAGTGCCGGAGAATCTTTTCGATGACGTCGGTCTGCCTTCGCTCGATGAAGGCGATGATGCGCATCGGCGAACCACACTTGGGACAGGCCAGCGGGTCCGTCTCGTACACCTGTTTGATGAGCGCTGCCCACCCTTTTCGGGCTTCCCGAGCCGTGGGCGAGCGGGCCGCTGCCGCGGTCGCTGCAGCCGCCAGCGGTTGGCGTTTGGCCCTTTGCCCTCGGCTCTTGTTCGAGTACCACCCGTAATACCGGATCAGGTGCTCGCCCGGGTCGGGGATGTGCTGGGTGACTTCGGCCAGGAAGTCCAGGGGATCGAACACCGGGAAGTTGCGGGAGGGACCCGCGAGCAGTTCCTCGTCCCCCGGCTCGGGAAATCGGCACACCTGGTTGTGCTCGGTCCCGCGGACGCGGGATCACCTTTCCCAGCTCGGCCTGCCTGCCGAAGCCTCGGCGCAGGCAGGTCCAGGCGCACGCTCGGGTCCACGCTGAAGCCGGAGTGTTTCCACGAACGGATGTTCTGGACGACGTCTGCGCTAGTCTTGCCCTCGGCCAGGAGCAGCGCAAACACCTCCTGTTCCCAGACAAACAGTAGATCCGGAGCCGCTTGGGATCGTGAAGACAAATTGCCGGTGAGGCACCTCGGCGCAGACCTGCTCGCTCTGACCGTGAGCAGCATGACTGAGTGGAACATCTGGGGAGCGGACCTTGGGTCCTAAAGAACCGTGTGAATTGAATCTTCGCCTAAGCAGGATGCCCGGCCGCTGGTCATCGAAGTCAGCCGAAACGTGATCTTGAAGGACAACGAGGGGCTGCCCAACGAAGGGCCATGACCTGCGCGGGTCTCCCTTTTGTGGTCGACGGCCTGGAGCGGACCGACCCATTCTCCATCTGTGGACCGAGAGCGGCCTGCCCGCGCGTCCGTTCCGCACGCACGACTGGCCCATGAAATGATCGTCAACCCCTCACCCCAAGAAGCATGAGAACCACTCTTCTGCCCGTCGTCAGCATTGCTCTCCTGTCCTGGACCTGTCCCGGACAAGAAACGAAAGACGCAGGGAAAGCCGAAACCGGCAAGGTCACGGCCCATTCCCAGGGTCTGCATGGATACATTGGCTTCAGCGCGACTCGCCCGCCCACGCGGTCCGAGTACAGTGCGGGCATGGGTTTCTACTCGGCGGTCTGGCCGCTGATCGACCAGCCGCTGGCCGACTTTCAGATCGGCCTGGCCGGGTCTTGGATTACGCCGGACAACTCCGACAACAAAGACACGCCACTCGCTCCGGAAGGCACGCTGGCCCGGACGTGGAAGGAGCGGGGGCCCACGTGGGAAAGCGTGTTCCAAACCGTAGAAGGTGGCCTGGGCTACTGGGCGGGTAACCATTTCCGCTACGGCCCGCCGAAGTTCAGCCTGAACGCCACGCCGCAGTGTTACGACTACGAGGTCGGATCGCCGGGATGGTCCTTTTTCTACAGCAACGAAGCTCTGCCGGACCATCGATTGGGCATCGCCCAACTGAGCAACCGGTTGCTGATTCCTCCCGATGCACTGCCGTTCCAGGGAAATCCCAACGGCCAGTTCCTGGGCTACACCTGGATGGCCTTGCCCTTTACGGATCCGACCACGGGCGACCCGCCTACGGGCGACCAGAGTTGGACCTGTTTCCTGAGTGCGGCCAACTTCAAGGGGCCGATCGCCTATTACATTCCGGAGACCTGGAGCAAGATCGGGAAGCTGTTCAAGTATCCCTTCATTTATGGCCGGGGGCTCGATGCACGCCTGGCCAACATGGGAGGCGGCGCCATGGAGATCAACACCGTGCCGCGTTTCGACGCTCCAGACGCGCACGGGGTCGTCTATTCGAAGATACCCAGGCTGCAGTTCCCGGTCGACGGCCAGGGAAAAGCGTTCCTGGTGCAGGGCGTGACCTATTACTCGAAGGCCGCTCTCTACGATGCCTTCAAGGCCTGGCGAAACGGCGGCCCGGCTTGCTCCGGACGATTCGACGAGAAAGGCGCCTGGAAATCCACGCTGACGACGAGCACCACGCGCTACGACCAGGCTGGCAAGAAAATCACCGGGGTTGAGCGTGTCTTTGACACCAAAGTGTTCGAGGGCAACGTGTGGGGCCTGGAGTGGTTCAACAGCGACCTCAGCCCTCAGGGTCGGTTCCCGCAGTATTTCAAACAGGTCGGGGAGGAACGCGTCGCGGTGGCGGACGCGGACGTGCCGGCGGAGACGCAGTTGCTGAAGCAGGAGTTCAAACTGGCCGAGCGGGGCGAGCCCTACACTTCACCGACCACCGGCGCCTGGAGCCGGCCGGGCGCGAAAAGCGGACCGTTCACGGCCAAGCTCGCCGATGGTTCCTTGGTGACGTACTCGTGGTATCGCTTTGTCGATCAGCCGTCCTTCCAGCAATACGCTTGGAGCGAAGAGAAGAAGGCGAAGCTGCAGGCCCTGGTGGAGAAGATCCATGCGGCCTGGCCGATGGACCGGGACTACATGGCGCCTCCCAGTCGCGGGACGTTGGTGACCCTCGATCCGGCCCTGCTCGTGACGCCGCCCCAGGGCCTGGAGGTGGGGTACGTCCCCATCGTAACGCGTCAATCAGCACCATGATGCCCGCATCTACAATTACCTGCGCTGTGTGCGCGGCGGAGAAGTCGTGAGGCAAGACAGACTCGACAAGAACGGCGACGGCAAACGAAGTCGTGACCGCATGCTGGATCTGTTGCGTCGGGGCGCGATTCCGCCCGAAGGCCGAAGCAACGGCGAAGAGACGAAGTTGGTGACCGCTGAAGGACTGCGTCGTTTTCCATCTTGAATCCAAGCCGTGAATGAATTCTATTCACGGCATGGAAGCCATTCGGAACCGCTGGCTGACCCGCCAACTACAGGCCGGGTTGAAGGCGCTGCCGGTCGTTGTGCTCACTGGCGCGCGGCAGACGGGCAAGACCACCCTGGCTCAAGCCCTACCGCAGAAGCGGACTTTCGTCAGCCTCGACGACCTGGGCATCCTCGGACAGGCCCATGCGGACCCGGACTCGCTGCTGGCCACGCGCCCCGTGACGCTGGACGAAGTGCAGCGCGCTCCGGAATTGCTGCTGCCAGTCAAGCGCCAGGTGGACGAAGAAGGCTTTCACTGCCTTTTCCGCCGCTTGCTGGCAGTGATAGACGGCCACGTCGAGGAAGGGAGACGGAGCGTTCGCCGCCAGCCGCGCGACTTCAAGATCGTGGAGCGCTTTGGTCAGCCAAGCCTTGGCGTCGGGAAGCGGGAGGTCAGCCATACAGTCTGCGCCCGCGAGTCAGGATGGCGTTTTCGAGCGAAGTCTTGAGTTCCTTGACGCGGTCCACTTCGTGTCGGGTTTCCACCAGCACGTCTTTGGGCATGCGGAGGCCGCGCAGGCAGCGATGCGCGCGCTGGGAGCGGCGGATGGGAGGCTCGTCACTGTGCGGGACGACCACCAGCAGGTCCACGTCGCTGCCCTCGTGCGGCGTGCCCCAAGCGTGCGAGCCAAACAGCCAGATTTGCTCCGGTTGGAACTCCGCGACCAACCGTTGCGTCACGGTTTCGATCAAATCGGGTGGGAGCATTTTCGCGCAACTGGATTACCACGGGCGGGTTTCAGATGAAAGTCTTGATTCTGCAGACTTCATGCTTCCAATCCTCCACCGCCAAGCACCGCGAGTTTTTGCCGCAGGTCAAATTCCATCGCCTTCGCACCCGTCTGCCAACCACTGGAAATAAGGGGAGCTCCGCTGCGGCCCTTCAGGCTGACGACGAATTGCCATTCATCGCTGGCATCCTCTACGTCGGCGAGAGTCACACGGGCAACCTGGCCAAAACGATTAAGCGCCACTTCTGGGACTGGCAAGACGATCCAGAGCGAAGGCACTTCACTTACCACCGCCAAAGGGTCGAAGTGGCCGTGCGGTTGACGCCTCCGAACACTGCCAGAACAGCGCAAGACAATCTCATCCGGCGCACTGCACCGCGCGACAACGCCTCCGTCCCGGTTGACGAGCCGTTTTGAAAGCAGCCCCCTGGCGCTGTAGGCTGCCAGGGACCAGCGCCGATCCTGCCGCGGGATGATTGTTGGGCGCATTGCCTGGTTATGCGTTGTGATCCAGGTTGTCGCTCTTTCCCAGTTCGGCTCGCTGTCTGGCAATCCGGTCAAGCGCATCGCGGAGTTCCCTCTGTCGGGTCGCCTTAGCGTCAGAGATCTGCTTTTCAATGTCTTCCTTTTCGCTTCGAACCTTCGCATGAGCCTCCGCAAGGCGCCCGTGGTCCTTTTGAAGCGCGGCTACCTCACGGGCGATCAGTCGAATCTGGGATCGGATTTTGTCTTTTGCAGCATCGCCATCAACCAGCCTGTCGAGGTCGTCAATATCCTCCTGGAGTGTTCTCATAGTCGTGATTCTCTGAGGAGGCTACGGCGCAGGCCAAGTGGCGTCAAAGTCGAAAAGCGGTCCTCAGCGCCAGGAGACGGGGGAGTTAGGGGGTTTGGGGGATGGAGCTTGGAAACTCGTAGATGAAGCGAAGCAACGCCTCAACGAACGTGAGCAAGAGTGTCGCATCCTCACGCGCCATGATTACGAGCTCATGGTTTGCCTCATTTCCTTTCTGTCTTATGTGATCCACCCAGGGTTTTCCGTTCGGGGGGACGTAGCCAGAGTTGGCCAAGTGATCGATATACTCGATGAAGCGCAGTCCCTCTTTGGCGCCTTTCTCGACGGCAATGTGCATCAGAATCTTCCGGCAAAGCAGAATAGCGGCCGTGTGGTAGTTCCCAGTGATACATCCGCGCGCCTCGTCGTAGAGCGAGCCGACCGCAGTGGGAACGTGCCTCACTTCAGCGCCGACGGGTTCGCCTGGGAAAAGCTCGCCAGTGTTGGGATAGGCAAAGGACGGACCTTGACAGGATGGGCAAATAAGGATTGCGGGAACCCCGGTTCCGTGTCGGGCGCCACCCGCGCCAGTCCGGAGATAAGCGATGCCGCGATTTGAGGAGACCTTATCTCCACAGTAACCACAGCGGTATGATTTGGGCAGAACCTCCTGCATATTGGGCCACGCCTCAGCATTTTGACCGAGAAGGAATCCAGGTTTTTTTGGCATCCTCAGAACTGAAACAGAAGATGGCCTGTGCTGGAAGGCCAAAGTCTATGCAGGCCGGATCGCAAAGAACTGGCGGGCCTGTGTCGGATCAGGCGCGCGGGGACGACGGTCATGCCGGCAAACCGAAAATCGCCTTGAGCGGGTGCGCCTCGGCGCTGGGCTTACCCTGCGCAATCTCTCTTTGGACTTCCTCGCGGTGGGCCGGAATTTCCTGTGGCGCTTGGATGCCCAGTTTGATCTGGTCGCCGTCCACGCGAACCACTTTGACGACGACGTTTCCTCCAATCACAATCGACTGGCCTGCCTTCCGTGACAGAATCAGCATGATGCGAGGATGACAGCCGGCGGGGGAGAACGCAAGCGCGGTCACGGCGCTCCCGCCGGTGGCAGCGTTACGGCCGGCGCGGCGGGCTCAGTCCCTCCGAAAGAGGGCATAGAACGGGCCAGCGAAAGATTGGAAGTCGTCAACCAAGCGGCACAACTCATCAAGACGATCAACAAGAGCCGACGCTCTTTCCGCGACCGCAGTGACCTCATCCGGGTGCACGTCCACTAGCTCTATGTCCAAGCCCTTCTTCTCTTTCGCGGTCGCCTTGATGCGCGTGACTCTTTTTTCGCCGACAGAGCCTGCCCAGTACCAACTATGGATGAGCCTGTTGCGCTCGCCCTCTATCTTGTGAGCCTTCGAAAGGAATTCCTTCAGAAGGTTCTTGTCAAAGTTGGCAGGCAACCTCTCCGAAAACAGGGTGGAAAACAATGTCAACCTTGCCTTGAAACTCAACTCCGCGATCAACGCCAATCCGGTCCGTGGATCCCTACAGCCGGCGAGAAAGGCCACTGCAATGCCGAGAACTAATTCAAGCTGCGCGAATGTCATGCACAGGTGCCCAAGCGCACGCTGGAAGTCTGCTAGCCTCGATTTCCACGGTCATGGAAAAGGCTAACACGGATGTGAGTTGAGGCCGGTCAGGCAAAGGCGATGACGAGTTCCTTGTCACCGAACCAAGGCATGGGGACGGGTTGGTTGGCCAACCCGGAAGCGACCAGGAACGGGTTGTGGGCGCGTTTATCCAAGGTCACGTGGACGTGCGTTTCGTCGATGGTAACGGTCGCGGAGACATCCAGGAGATTACGGAAGAGTTTCTTGGCTTGAGCCCGCTCGTATTCGCGCCCGATCCGGGCGGCCAAGAGCCGGTAGAGGGAGCTGGCCATGAGGGTAATCTGGAGATCGAAATCCACTTTGAGCCCCACCATGGAGGAGAGCGCATCGAGGTGGAAGAATTGGATGGCCTCGGAGATGCCGTTTTCGATGAGCATGCGATGGGCATAGCGGGTGACCAGATCCGGACAACTGCGCTCGCTCTGGTTGGTGAGCAAGACGGTGGGTTCCTCGTGCCCGAGTTCGGTGAGGGTGATCTGACGGAGGGTGCCCGAGTAGCCCGGCAAGGAGATGGGTTCGTCGAGGACCTTGGGGGTCCTGAAGGTGCGGGTCAGTGAAGGCAGGGTGATCCGACGCCAGGCGGAGGCGGGACGGCTCCAGATCTGGCCCAGCATTTTCTTGGAGCGACGCCGCAGAGTCATGAAGCGAATGCCCTGCTGGTTGAGTTGATGAAGATGGGTGTAGGTAGTCAGTTGAGAGTCGAAGACCAATTCGGCCGGAGGCTGGCCCGTGCGGGCCTTCCAGAACTCGACGAATCGGAGGATCTCGTCGGGCTGTTCGGCCTTGGTCAGGCCGGCGTTGCCGTAGCACAGGACCCGCTCGGTGGCATCACGGGCCAGGAAGACGAGGATGCCCTGCTGGCGGCGACTGCGGCTGGAGACGTAGTGTTTTTCGAGGGGTTCCTCCTGGGTGTTGGCCGGGACGGTGTGGAAATCCAGGTCAAAGGAGTCGCCTCGGGGCAGGCCGGCGGCGTGAACTTGGGTCGACCAGGCCGCCATCAGGCGCAGGTCGGCCTGGTGATCGATCTTGGAACTGTAGGCGGCCAGGTAGGAGCGCTTGGGGATGACGTTCAAGCCGGCAAAGACGGCCAGCCCTGGATCAAAGACCAGGTCCATGACGTGGCTCTTGCGCTCCTTGCCGATGAGTTTGAGGGCCAGGAGACTGCGGAGGGCGTGTTCCGCTGGGATCAGTTTCGAACCTGGGAGTTGGGCCTCCCGGGTGACCGCGGCCAAGTCGATGGGGTCGAGCAACGGCACGAAGAAAAAGAGGCCCCCGAAGCGGGTGCGGAAGGATCGGGGGGACAGATCCAGCGCCCGGACATCGGCCACCTCGGCCGGCTCGGGCTTGAGGGTGGCGGGACGTTCGTCATCCCGCCGCCGGGGCAGGCGGGCGAATCCCTCTTCGCGCAGCAGCACCGCCAGGGCGTTGATGCTGATGGCTTGGTCGGCGGTGGCCAACTCACGCTGGATGTCGTAGACGGAAAGGTTGCGTTTACGCAGCGCCACGGCGAGGTCGCGGACGCGATCGCGGACGGGGGCGTGTTGAGGGCCGTGCTTGGGATGCTGGAAGAAGGCAGCGCGTTTGGAGGGATCGTGACGGAACTGGTGGCAGAGAACACGAAAGGCACCCGGGGAGTAGGCGAAGCTGCGGGCGACATCGACCGAGGAGCGTTCCTCGACGAAGTAGGCGCGGAGGGCCTCGTATTGGCGGTGGAGCGGATTTTCCGGGGCGATGAAGAAAGAAGCGAGCCTCGGGTGATTGCGTTAGCGCATTACGAGTATTGTAAGCCATGCGTGCATACTGCTACACATGACCGCATGTGTCAATCTATTGTGCGTTCCCTGAACGCGCACACCATTTGTTGTGCTTGCTGGCATTGTCGAAACAGATGGGTTGCTCCGCGCATCAGTCCGCGAGTGGGACACACTGTTTTGTGACTGGCATACGAACACATCTCCAATTCAGTATCCGATACCTCTAACGCTCTACAGGTTACCAGCACGGCAGTAGCGGGCGAACGACCTCTTCAAACGGCAGCGCAGTTAGGTAAACCCTCCTCCGTGGAAATCGAGGCTAGGCGTTCTTGTAGTGAATCGTCGAGAGTTTTCGAGACGCTCATGGGCGCAAACTGCATCGTGCACTAGCTCTTGTCAAAGCCTCGCCGGTCACGCTGGCCGGATGGACCAGAACGTTTCCGCTTGGGCCTTGGTGACGAGCGCTTGGCTTTGCCATCGGAACCCGGAAGACCGTGACTGGTCGGCAAGCACCCACCCCAAACACGCCGGACCACGTAACAGCCAGGAAGCCATGACCATGCGACAGACTGGACGCGAATCTTGACTTGAGTGGCAGGCAGCGGGAAATTCCCACCGTGCCGGCTGACATCATTGCTCGCACGTTGGACGACAAGCGCCGGCTGACCACGCCGGACAGCGTTGCGCCCCGCACATCAGTTACAATTCAGGCCTTCGGTGACGGGGCTTGGCTGATCCGTGAGCTGAAGCCTGACACGACCCTCCGGATGGTTCTGATTCCGGTGATCGACAAGCTGCCGGACGATCCGGAATGGGACAAAGTAGAGGCGAAGGTTGGTCGAATGGCGGCAAAGAGAATCAGAATCGAGGCGGAGTGAGGC
>Ga0315274_10017236_pt1 | contig 10193 bp, 7 predicted proteins | sample YL17G02_20_MG_FD_203700 | JGI IMG/M metagenome (GOLD analysis project Ga0315274, IMG submission 203700) | Sediment microbial communities from Yellowstone Lake, YNP, Wyoming, USA - YL17G02_20 | ecosystem: Environmental > Aquatic > Freshwater > Lake > Sediment | place: USA: Wyoming | collected... | reverse complement strand
AGTTTTTTTTTTTTTTTCCGTTTCCGTTTTTCCGTTTTTTCTTCTTCATGTGAGCTCCCCGCCTTCCCTCTCTTGTTCTCCTCTCTCTCTCTCTCTCTCTCTCTCCGCCCGCGTTTCTTCACTTATCGCATGATCTCACCCTTGATCTTGGAGATCGCGGCGGCTGACAGGGGGGCGGCCCCGGGCAGAGGCTGCGGAAACAGCGCCGCCGCCGACGAAGAGCCTGCCGCGGCCGCGGCCGCCGCCGCCGCCGCCGTCGAAGGAGAGGAAGAGGCGTCGGCAGCGAGGGGGTCGCTTCCGCTCCCCCCGCTGGCGCCGCTGCCGCCGCTCAGCCTACACGCATCGTACGAGGGGGGCTCTGCCACGCCGTTGATGATCGACTCGGAGACGAGGAGGAGGGCCGCGGCGGGCTCCGCGGTTTGGATGCGGGCCTGAAGGGGAAGGAAAAAGGAGGCGTTTCCCCCCTTTTTTTTCCCCACGGTTTTTTGTTATCGTCGTTCATTCGAGGACAAGAGAGAAAAAGTAACGCCTCTGCGTTTCCGCGTCTCTCGTTCGCCTCTCTCGCTTCCCCTTGAACCCCTTCAAAACGATGCCAAGCTTTACCTGGGCGTTGACTCCAGCTCCTGAGGGGAGCAGCGAGGCGGTGAAGACCGCGGCAGCGGCGAGAAAGAGCGCGGCGGCCCTCGTGCTCCCGTTGTTGTTGGAGGAAGAGGAAGCCGAACGGCTGCGGAGGAGCCCGCGGCGGCGGCGCGGCAGCGGCGCTAGAGCTTGCGGCGGCGGCATCGTCTTTCGCGGGCAGCAGCGCGGGAGAGGAGGAGGAGGGAACCGTGCCCCTCAAAACGCGCCTTCTCTCCGTGCGAGAGAGACAAGGGGCGAAAGAGAGAGGGAAGGAGCAAAGGTGGCGAGACCGCACGGGAGCGAAATGAAAAGCTGCAAAAAAGAGAGAGAAAAAAGTGAAAAGAAGAAAAATGAAAGTTATTTTTTTTTACAAAAAGAAAAATCGACTCTCCTCCCCAGAGGATTTGGCTGCGGTCATTATAAAAGAGACGGGGGGACGGGAAAAGGAGAAACATATAAAAAAAGGAGAAAGCTAGCTGAGAGAAGAAAAAGGAACGCATGCGTTCCGAAAAAACGAGGGTGTTGCTCTCAAGCAGGGACGCCCGCGAGCGCAGCAGCTCGCGGCCTCGGCGCCGGGAGCCCCCCCTGGAGCTCCAGCGTCGACCTCTTCCGCCGCGGGACGCGTGCTTCCCGGGGCTCGAAGGCCGCGGCCGCCTTTGTGGCGCCGCCGCCGCCGCCGCCTCCCGTCGTCGCGTCGCTCGCGCCGCTGCTGCCGCCGCCGTTACTCCCGTCTCCGTCCCTGTCCCCGTCGCTGTCCGCCCCCGCCTTGCCGGTCGAGGCCGCGCCGAGCGCGGCCTGCACGGCCGCGAGCGCGTCGTCCCCGAGCCTCAGCGCGAGCCTGGGCCCGACGCCGCCGCAGGGGGGCAGGGGGCCCAGGAAGACGGGGGGCGCCGGCGGCGCCGCCGCGGCGGCCGACGGCGTCGCCGCCCGGCTCCTGCTGCCCGCGCCCCGCCTGGCCCCCCCGCCCGCTCCCGCTCCCGCTCCCCCGCTCCCGCTCTCCCCGCTGGTGCGCCTCTTCCCGGGAACCAGCGGAGCGGCCCCCGCCTCGTGCTTGCTGCTCCTGCGGGCGGAAACCGAGGCGGCGACGGCGGCCGGGGCGGCCGCGGCGCGGCGGGCGGACGCGCGGTTCGCGGGCGCGCCGGCGCGCACGGCGAGGGCGTCGGCTCGCTCGGCGTCGGCGGCCTGGGGCATCTCCGCGTCTTCGGCCTCGGCCTCCGCGGCGGCGGCGGCGGCGGCTCCGGCTCCGACCTCTGCCGTCGCCTGCTTAGCGGCGTCGGCAGGAGGAGCAGCTCCGGCAGGAGCGGCGTCGGCGTCGGCGGCAGAGGCTCCTTCGGCGACGACGACGGCCGCCGCCGCCGCCGCCGCCGGGGGAAGCTCCCGGGACAGCGGCGACAGCGAGGGCAGGTTCCCCGGCTCCGGCCTGTTCGACGACCCTGCGCGGGAGAGGACCGACTTTGCCGCCGCCGCCGCTGTTGTCGCTGCTGCTGCCGCTGCGGCGCCGTCGGCAGCCGCCTTGGACTGCTGCTGCTGCTGCTGCTTCTCGCCGCGCGCGGCGGCGCCGACGGCAGGAGCGAGACCGGGGGCGCTGCTCCCGCCGTGGCCCCCCCTGCCCCTCCCGCGGCCGCGGCCGGCGCCCCGCCCGCCTCCTCCTCCTGCTGCTGCGGAAGCAGCAGAAGAGACCCCGGGGGCGACGGCGCCGTTCGCGGCGCCGGCGCTCTCCCCTCCTCCTCCTCCTCCGGCCGAGGTCTTTGCAGACTGCTGCTGCTGCTGCTGCTGCGCCGCCTTTGCCGCCTTGCTTCCCGCAGCGGCCTTCTTCTTCTTCGTCGCAGCGGCAGCACCCCCGTTGCCGCTGCCGCCGACAGCGGCCAAGCCAGCAGAGAACGGAGAGGGAGCAGTGGCGTGCGCGCCAGCAAGGTCGACGAACGACGCGAAATGGCCGCCGACGCCGACGCCGCCGGCCCCGGGCACGACGAAGCCGAGCGCGGGCATCGCGCCGCCGTGGGCCCCGGCCCGTGGCAGGCCCGAGAGCGCGGCCGCGAGGTGGTGGTGGTGCGAGTGGTGATGGGCCGCCGCCGCCGCCGCCGCAGCCGCCGCGGCGGAGGAGAGGTGGTCCTCGAACCCGTGGTGGGAGTGACGGAGGTGGTGGTGGTGCCCGCTCGGCCCCGCCCCGGCGCCGTGCGCGCCGCCGGCGGCGCCGCCGCCGGCGCCGCCGCCTCCCCCGAGGAGGGCGTCGGCGTCCGTGGAAGGGTCGTCTAGGAAAGCGGCCAGCGCGGCTCCGCCTCCGTCCTCCTCCTCGTCTTCCTCGTCGTCGTCCTCGGCGCCCCCGTGGTGGTGGTGGTGGTGGTGGTGGTGGTGGCGGTGGTGGGGCCCCGCCGCCGAGAAAAAGCCCGCCGCACCGACGCCGCCGCCGTCGCCGCCGTCGTCGTCAAAGAGCCCCGAGGCGGAGGCCGCGCGGGCTGCTGCTGCTGCTGCTGCGGCAGCGGCTGCTGCGGTGGCGAAGGACTGCTGCTGTTGCTGCTGCTGCTGCTGCTGTTGCTGTGGTGGAGGTGCGGCCGCTGTTGCGTGTGGAGACAAGCGAAAACGGGAGGGGGGGGGAGAGGAGAGAGAGGGTTGAGTTTTTTTTCGGTGCTTGCCGCCTGCCGCCGCTGTCGTCGTAGGTGGTGGCTGCCGTCGCCGGTGTTGGTCTTCTGCGCTTCGCCAATCCCCCGAGCAAGGCCCCCGGACGCCTCAATTTCGAGCAGTGCACCACGCGGGGGCCGAGAGCCTTGCAGGGTTCACCCCCTGGCGCGATCAAATTGGGAATCGGAGCGCGGCAGGCCGCGATTCGGAAGCGGAGAACCAAGAGGGTCGAGCGAGGGAAAGAGAGGAGATCGCGCTGGCAGCTCGTCTTGCTTTCTCTCGACCCTCTTTTTCCGTCCGCCGCCGCCGCCGCTGCCAGATGCGACACATATCATGCCCGCGTTCCTCCCTCGCCGGTGATCGATCTCCTCTTCCCATCGCTGCGACGATCGTGTCGTTTCCTCATCGGTGCAAAGGGTCTCGAATCGTGGGAGAAAGCGGACAACTGGGAGCAAGGCGGAAGCGTTCTCCAAAGTATCTCCGCCTTTCCTTTTCGATGGACCTCCATCTCGACCAAAAAAACGACAACAGTCAACACCACCGCCAAAAGAACGAGCGCTCTCTCCGCACCATACGCGTAGTCGCTCGGGTCGGTGGAGACGAAGGCCTCGAGCGGCGACGCCCTGACGCCCAGGTGGGCTCCGAGAAAGGCCGTCCTGTTGGTCGAGGGCGCGGCAGGGATTCCGGTCGCCGCGCCGCCGCCGCCGCCGCCGCCAAGAGAGCTACTAGTCGTCGGCACGCCGAGCACCGCCGTGGCGATTGCCGGCGGCGGCGGGGGTAGGGACACCGCGTGCGGGTAGCTCGGCACCTGGTCGACGAGGACCATTGCGCTGCCACGAAAAGCTACTCGAGCTCGTAGAGGGAGAGCGCGCCAGCCCCTCGAACTGCGAGCCAATTCTCTCTCTCTATCTCTCTCTCGTGCGGAAGAAGGAAGAAGAAAAGAGTGAAGCGATTTTGCTCTCGCTCCGGGAAAAACAACACCCCCCTCTCTTTTCTCTTTCGCGCGACCTCCCGCGACGAGAGAGACAGCCCCGTCCGGCTTTCGTCCCTCTGCTCTCTCTGGAATCAATTCATCTGAAAAAGAGAGATAGTATTTAAATGACGAGATTGAAACAAACAAAAGAGGAGGGAAAAACCTCTGTTTCTTTTCCCATCAGACCCTCCCCCTTTCTTCTCACTCGCTCTCGCTCCCGCCGCCTCCAGCGACCGCCGCCTCCGCCCCCGCGCCCGCCGCCGCCCCCCCGTCCCCCTCCGTGTAGCTCACCTTCACCATCGCGGCCCGCACGAGCCTGTCGCCCATCGCGTACCCCCGGCGGAACTCCTGCAGGACGGTGCCGTCGGGCACCGAGTCGTCGAGCTCGCGCATCACCGCCTCGTGCACGTTGGGGTCGAACGGCGACCCCGCGCCGGGGACCGGGGTCACGCCGACGCCGCGGAACGCGTCGAGGAGCTGCTTCTGGAGGCCGCCGTAGGCGGAGGCGACCTTGGCGGCCGGGGAGTTCTCGTCGAGGGCCGGGGCGCCGCCCTCCGAGGGGGCGGCGGCGGCCGAGGCGAGGAGCGCGGCGGCGGCGTCGAACGAGTCGGCGAGCGGCACCAGCGCCTCGACGGCCTCCGCCTTGGCCCTGGCCGCCAGCGCGGTCTTCTCGCCCTCGGAGCGCCTCCTGAAGTTTTCGAATTCGGCGCGGAGCCGCAGGAGGGAGTCTTTCGCGGACTCCAGCTCGGCCTCCGCGGCCTCGGCGCGGGACTCGGCCGCGGCCGCGAGGCTCGCGGCGTCGGCGGCCGCGCCGCCGAGCGAGTCGACGGCTTCCGAGAGCGCCGACAGGGACTCGTCGTCGCCGGCCTGCTGGAAGGCCGCGAGGGCGTTGCGCGCGTCCTCGTAGAAGACCTGGTGCGGGGGCCCTCTGTCGACGATGCCGCTGCTGTCGTTGTTGCCGGAGGACGAGGAGCTGAGGGGAGGCGTGACGAGGTCGAGGAAGGGGGCGTCGTTTTTCGTGAGGTGTAGTTCGTTTTCGTGGTCCGCTCGAGAGATCGGTTGTGCACTTTTTCTTTCTCTGTTCTCTTTCTCTCTCTTCTCCTCTTACTCCAAACACTCACGTATCCTGGTCGGATTCGTCCTCATCGCTGGTGGCCTGGAGAAAGAGGGAACAGGGAGAGTTGCGGAGGGAAAAACAGCGGCTGAGTGGTTTTGTTTCCGTGGCATTTTGGCCAGCAGAGGTGTTTCCGGGCGTCGCTGTTTCCGCACTTTGGAATCTCACGCGCTCTGCCCCTCTCTTCGCAGACATCTGAGCACCTGCATCGGCACTGGCTCTCTCGCACGCTGCTTACCGACACGCGAACGGAGCGCCTAGAAGAAGGAGCGGCAGCTACGGAGACGACGACGCCGCGGCGCTCCGCTCCGGCGGCGGCGGCGACAGCAAATGCCGCGGCGACGACGGGCCGACGAGGAAGCTGCGCCGGCGCGACGAGCGCCCTGGGCCTCGACGCGGAATTTGCTGCTGCTGCTGTCGCGACGACGGGCGTCGACGCCGAGAGCATGGCCAGGGAGCGCATGGTGGCGATGGAGCTCTGAGGGAAAGTGGGTGGAAGAAACTAGCAAAAAGAGCCGTCGCCTCTGTGCTTGGATGCTCGCTCTCGAAGAAGTGAGGAAAAAACATTGACAATTTTCTTCTTCCGACCTCGAAAAAAAGGTGGCTGCCACTTCGCCCCCTGTTCCTTCCACTCTCTCTCCCTGCGCGCGCACGACCTTTTCCAGAGAGAGCGAGATTCGCGAAATGGTCCCGACAATGGCTAAATTTTTGTTTTTGTTTGATACAAATTTTCGGGCAAAAAAATGAAACCTCGTGCTCTCCCTCTCCCCCCCTCCTCCCCTTCAGTCGTCGTCGCTTTCGTCGTCGCTCTCGTCCCCCGACAGCCCCGCGAGAGCGTCCAGCGCGCTCTTCTTCTTCTTCTTCTTCTTCTTTCCGTTCTCGTTGTTCCTCGAGGGCTGCTGCTCCCGCTGGTCCCCTCCTTCCTCCTCCTCCTCCTCCTCCGCCGCCCCTCCTCCTCCTCCTCCGCCCCGCTCCTCCCTCTTCCCTTCCGCCTCCGCCACCGCCGCGGCAGTCTCCCTCGCCGCCCTCTCCTGCGCCTTCTTGAGGGCCTCGGTGTCCACGCTCGCCTCGGCCTCCCGCGCCACCGCCTCCCTCTCTCTCTTCCTGCGCTCCTCCGCGCCCTTCTTCGCGGCGGCCTCGGCCTCGGCGCGCGCCGGCGCGGCGGCGAGCCACGCCGCCCTCTCCCTCTCCTGCTCGACGGCCTTCACGCGGCGCCCGCTCAGGTCGCGGCACGCGCCCTGGTCGGTGACCTTGGAGACGCGGCCCGAGGCGCGGAGCAGGGAGCCGAAGCCGCCCTTGCCGCCGCGGAGGCAGAGGGCGCGAGGGGCGACGCAGAGGAGCAGCGAGGCGGCGGGAGAGAGGGAGCGCTCGCAACCCCCGGCTGCTGCCTCGAGGACGGCGCGCCACTCGCCGCTCTCCAGGGCCCCACGCGCGTCCGGGTGCCCCGCCTCGCGCAGGGCGCGCTCGGCGACGGACGAGAGCGTGAGCGGCGGGGGCGAGGAGGAACCAAAGTCGACGGCAAAGAGCCGATGCGAGCGAGGCGAGGACGGAGAGGACGTCGATGGAGGAGCATCGCCGTCGGCGCTGCCGCTGCTGCTGCCGCTCCGTCCGCCGCCGCTGCGCTGCTGCTCTCTCTGTGCCGCCGCCGCTGGCAGCGCGACGCGGACGAGGATATGCATGTTATGGCAAAAGAAACAAAGAGGGTTTTCCAAAAATGCTGGAAGGCGAAGCACCGTTTGCTTCCTGATTCTTCGACAGAGGGACTTCCAGAAGAAGGAGAGTGAACGACGCAGTGTGACCTTCACTTTTCGCTCGCTCACTACGCTCGGATCGAATTCGAATGAGCCTCCACCTCCTCCCCGCGAACGACTAGTCACCGACAACACCCAATGGCCGTCGTCCTGTATGCCGACAGGGTCTCGCAGCCGTGCAGGGCGTGCGAGCTGCTCGTCCGGTGAGCATCCGAGAGAGAGAGAGAGAGAGAGAGAGAGAGAGAGCAAGGGGTTCGAGAGGAGGCTCTCTGATTCGTCGCCCCCTCTTTCCAACCTCGACTCGTCCCTTTCCCTCTCTCTCTCTTTCCCCCACCTCCGCCCCCCTCCCTAGCTGCGCCGACCTCCCGGTCTCTATCGTCCGAGTCTCCCTCGCGCGAGGGGAGCAACGCAGGCCCGAGTTCATCGTCAAGGCGCCGATGGGCAAGCTCCCCGTCCTCGAGCACGTCGCGGCATTCGGCGGCGGCGCGGGCAGCTTCCTGCCCGAGTCGGGTGCGATCTTGCGGTACCTCTGCCGCGTCCTCCTGCCGTCGCCGGCCGCGCCCTTCGGCCACTTCTACCCCCACTGGGATCCCGCCGCGGCGGCCCTGGTCGACGCCGCGGTGGAGTGGCACTTCAGCTCGCTGCGCCCCGGGTGCTCGGGGGCCGTGTGGGCGCTCGTCCTCGCGCGCACGGTCCCGCGCGGCGGCGCCGAGCGCAGGGCGGCCGCCGAGTCCCCGGCCGCCGCGGCCGCGGCGCTGGCGGCGCTGGAGCTCGCCCTGGACGCGCTCGAGGGGCGGAGCGGCAGCGGCCCGTCGACCCCGACCTCGGCCTCGTCGCCCCCCCCGCCGCCGCCGCCGCCGCCGTCGTGGCTGCTCCCTCCCGGCGGAGGAGGGGACGGGGGGTTCCTGGCCGGGAGGAGCCGCGTCTCGATAGCGGACCTGCTCGTGGCGACGGAGCTCGACCAGCTGCGGCTGCTGGAGGCCGCCCCGAAGGGCCGCGGCGGCGGCGGGGCGGGGGGCCGCGGCGGCGGCGGCGGCGGGGTTTCGCTCGGGGCGTTGCTCGCGCCGCGGCCTCGGGTGCGCGCCTACCTTTCGCGCGTCAGGGAGGCCTGCGGAGGCCCAGGGCACTGGGACGAGGTGTCGTCGGTGCTCGACAGGGTCGTGGCCAACCTCAAGAAGAAGGAGGAGAAGGAGGAGGAGAGGAGAAGCGGGGACTCGGAGGGGCGGGAGCAGGCGCGGCTGTAAACAAAGAAAACACCAGAGAGAGGAGAGAAAACAAAAACAAAGAAGAGAGTAAAAAAAAAAAAATTCTCACCCTCTTTTCACTTTCACTTGCGGCGTTGCCTGCCCGAGGCGAAACTTCACCTGTCACTTCACGAGCACGCTGTCTCCTCGGACAAAGCGAGGGAGATTTTTCCGGGAGCTTTTCTGAAAAAGAGGAAAAGAGCCCACCACTTGGCTGTGTGCTCTTCACTTTCTCTTTTTTTTTTCCGTCCTCTCTCTCTCTTCCCCCCCCTCCCCGCGGCTGCGTCGGCCCCCGCGCCCTCCCGCGGCTGCACCCTCCTCCAGTGTCTGCACAAAGGCCACCCTCGTGGCCCGAGCGCCGGGCGGGCTGCGCGCGAAGCTCAGAGCTCTGTTCTGCCTGCGTTTTTTCTTCCCTTCCGAATTTGGGTGAGTTGTTGCTCTGCTCTGATCCAATCGACGTTGACGACGAATCAAGGCCCCCCTCCTCCCCTCCTCCGCGCCCACATCGCGCGCGCGCCGCTGCGCTCCCATCGCCGCGAGCGAGAAGAGTCGGCCGCTTTCCGGCTCGCTCGAGTGGGAGAGGAAGGGCGCGCGGGCGCGCCCTTCCTCTCTGGTTGCGCCGAGGGTTTTGATGTTCATCACTCCAACGCTTCCATCTTGCCGGCGGCAGCGCGGCGTTTTCTCTCCTTTTGCGCCCAAAATATCAAACCCAAGTCGGCGCGCTAGCGCCCTCTCGATCCTCTTCTCCTCGCTCGAGAGGCTAGAGGACGTCGGGCCTCGTGCGTCTTAGGCGGCTGCGAGGCATTGGCACCGCAGTTGGCCTCCCGCAACGGACACCGCCTTTCGCTCGAAAAAGAAAGGAAAAAAGGGGGAACAAAGAAAGAGCAGACGCCGGGCGCGCAAGCGCCCCGCCGGACGATGCTGAGGTTGGCGCGAGCGAGGAAGCCGCAATTTGTCGCGGCGACTTCCAGCGCCCGGCAAGTGCCTCTTTCGCCCCGCTTCTCGACTCCAATTTCCCCAGTCAGCGTTGCGATCGATCTTTACTTTGCTCTCGCATGGAGAGGGCGTCGCCGCCGCTCGTCCATTGGGCGCGGGAACTGCGCTCGAAAGGAGGAGATCGTCGCCTTTCGGAGTCTGCCGCCTGGCAAAATCTCTCTTTCACTTTCGACGAGAGAAAAAAACGTCTTGCCGCTCTTTTCTCTGACCTCTTCCTCTATCTCCACCTCCGCCTCCCGCCTCCACCTCCGCACCCTCCCACCTCCCATCTCCCCGCTCTCCAGGGGGGAAAGACGCAATCGCACCCCAAAACTCAACATCCGTGGGGCCTCCGGATCCAGCTCTCCTTATTAGATTCAGCCTTCTGAACAGAAACTGAAAAAAAAACTCAACATCACCGACCATGATCTCGACCTCCTCTGTCCTCGCTGAGGCCCGGGAAAACCATCAAAACGGCGGCGCCAACAACGGCGCAGCCTTCTTCGCCGAGGGAGGCAAGCTGCCGCCCGGCGGCTCCTGCTCGTCCGACCGCGTCCCGACGCCGCCCTCGGCCGCCTCCACGGCGACGCAGGTCGCCGACGCGGCCGCCGTCGTCGCCGGGGCCGCCGCGGCGGGCGCGTGCGGCGCCCCGCCGCCGTCGTCGTCGCAGTCGTCGGGGGCCTCGTCGGGCTTCCTGCTCTCCGACGTCTTCGCCTTCGCCTCTGTCGCCGCCGGCGCGCGGCCCCCGCTCTCCGGGGCCAAGAGGAGCGCTGCGTCCGCCTGCGCCGCCTCGGCCGCGGGGCTGCGCCGGGCGAGGCTGCTCTCCCCGCTGGGGGGCGCAGCGGCGCTGCTGACGTGCGACGAGGGCGGCGACGACGCGCTGGCCTCGCCGGCGCCGG
>Ga0315274_10017232_pt1 | contig 10195 bp, 6 predicted proteins | sample YL17G02_20_MG_FD_203700 | JGI IMG/M metagenome (GOLD analysis project Ga0315274, IMG submission 203700) | Sediment microbial communities from Yellowstone Lake, YNP, Wyoming, USA - YL17G02_20 | ecosystem: Environmental > Aquatic > Freshwater > Lake > Sediment | place: USA: Wyoming | collected... | reverse complement strand
GACCTTGGCAGTCTCATGGGCTCCATAGAAGGCTCGCCCAGACTTTAGGACGGATTGGATTACCCGGTTGACGTCTATCATGGTTGCCTTCTCCTAAGTTGCCCCTGTTGGGGAGGTGGTGGGAACCATCTCCCCTCTGCCCATGCGCATGTATATTTCAATTATCCCTGTTCCTACAGGTATGTTCTGTCCGACAATCACAGATTCGGTCACTCCCTTAAACATGTCTATTGTTCCCTTGGATGCTGCTTCGACAAGAGTCGGTACTGTGATCTCGAATGCTGCTCTGGCTATCACGCTTGCCTTCTTCCCGCTTACGCCATGTCTGCCTATCTGGTAGACCTCTCCTGTGAGAGTCATTATGTCGGCGACGAGCATCACATGTCGGACGTCGACGTCAAGTCCCTGTTCCTCCAGGACACCTTGGGCCTCCTGTATCAGCTTTTTCCGGGCCGCTTCGATTCCAAGAGTCTCAGCTATCTCATGGATATTGTTTGTTGTGGTCCTTGTCAGATCTATTCCTTGGATTCTCATCACTTTGGGGAGATTGGAGCCGTCGGTGGTTATTACCCATTCATTTCCAGTCTCACTAACAAGAGCCCGCCTTATGCCGGGAATTCCCTTGATTTGCCCTGTAATGACTTTGTCCAGAACCTTCTGCAGGTTCTTCGGGTCTTTTGGCTTCACGAAAACTACGTTGCCGCTCGTTTCACTCGTTGAGCTTGGAACAACGAGCTTTCCTATGAGATCCTCTTGTGTAACTCCTCTGCTCCTCATCTTGTCTGCGTTAAACTGTACCATGACGGCTCCTCTTAACGGATCGATGGTTACAGCCGCAATGTCTTCCACAGTAGTGAAAATCAGTTGTTGGGCAATTGCGGTGGCATCTTCCCGATTGTCCCGGTGCTGCTCGTCGAGGTAGATTGTCATGATAGGTGTTGAGGGTTTCCTACGTGCATCGACAATCTCTATTAGTCGAGGTAGACCAAGCGTAACATTCTGCTCTTTTACGCCCGCGTAGTGGAATGTTCTGAGAGTCATCTGAGTTCCTGGTTCACCAATGGATTGTGCGGCGATGATGCCTACGGCTTCCCCCGGCTCGACAAGTGAGCTTGTGTAACTGCCTGTAGTCATCTCGATCAACTCATCAACTGCTTCAGGGGCAAGCTTTGCCTTTAGGGCTTGTTCCCTAATTTCGGACACCAATAGGGGGGTCAGTGATGTGGTTGCCTTTTCAAGACGTCCATTCACTTCTTGCTTCGTTGATGGCTTGCCATTTCCCGATTTGGTACCTAGACGTTCTACTAAGCGTTGGATATTGACTGCCTTGCCGTGGTCGCTCTTGGCTGGGTCTATGCCGTCCTCGCCATAACGGAACTCTACTATGTTTCCTTGGGAGTCTCTGACAGTTCCATCATGTTCAACTTTCAGATACTCCAAGGCGTTTATCAATCGTCTCTGCATATAGCCACTTGTTTGTGTCCTTACGGCTGTATCTACAAGACCCTCTCTGCCACCCATAGCATGGAAGAAGAACTCCAAAGGGTTCAATCCGTCACGATAACTGGCGCTGACGAATCCCCTCGCGCCCGGGCTCTGATCGCCCTCCCTGAAGTGCGACATCGCTCGGTTCCTATAACCTCGGAATATTCTCTTTCCTCTGACCGCCTGCTGCCCGAGACAGGCAGTCATCTGGCCTATGTTTAGGCTTGAGCCTCTTGCACCGGTTCGCGTCATTATTACTCCATGGTTGTCCATCCCGAAGTACTCATCAGCGATCTCTCCTGCTTCATCTCGTGCCTTTGCCAGCTCGTTCATAATGTAGATTTCCAGAGACTCTTCAAAAGTCTGGCCTGGGAGTCGGATTAGAGTGCCTTGGTGATAGCTCTCAATGAGTTCTTGCACCTTCTTCTCTCTATTGTCAATAGCTGATCCTATCTTCCTTCGGGAAGGTTCATTCAGATCAAGCTCGTCAAGAGAGTAGGTGAAACCCTTCATAGACACAAACTCGGTTAGGAGTCGACTGGTAGTGTTCAAGAATTGCCTGGCAGCGTCAGTACCGTAGTCTTTCACGATCCTATGGTAGAGGCTCTCCGACCTCTCGGCACCTATGGAGTTCTTGTCGATCACGCCTCTTTCAAGGACGCCGTTCTTGACTACGACATATGCATCATGTTCGCAACCTTCTCTCAGACACTTTGGACAACGTTCGCATATGCTGGCCTTTAGCACGAGGTCTAGACCACTGGGTAGGAACAAGCTGAACACCTGTTTTCCGGTCCACAGAGGCTCAGGTGCCGTAATCGCGGCCTCGGGTATTGCACCCTCGTAGCCAGCTGCGGCTAGCAGCCGGTTCACTTCATGCTTTGTCAGCTTGGTAGACTTCAAAGTCAGTAGGTATGCTGAAGTGATGAAGTCTCGTATCGGGCCGATTATTGGTCCTCCATACCTTGGGGAAAGTATCTGGTCCTGTACCTGCATCAGCATCATTGCCTCGGTCTGTGCTTCCTCGTTTTGTGGGACGTGAACGTTCATTTCATCCCCGTCGAAGTCCGCGTTGTAGGGAGTGCACACACAGAGATGTAGTCTGAAAGTCTTGTATGGGAGCACTTTCACCTTGTGGGCCATTATGGACATTCGATGAAGGGACGGCTGACGGTTGAATATTACGACGTCACCGTCTCTCAGATGACGTTCTACTGTGAAACCCGGCTGCAGGGACTCGGCGACCTCTTTCAGTTCTCCCACGAACTCGAGCCGTATTCTTCTTCCATCAGGCCTTACTACATACAATGCTCCCGGATACTTGTTTGGCCCGTTAAGGATGAGCTGCTTCAACTCGTCGATATTCCATGCTGTGACTCTCTGAGGCACGGTCAATCGCTTGGCGATATCAAAAGGTATTCCTACCTCGTTGATGTCCATGTTCGAATCTGGTGAGATGACGGTTCTAGCAGAGAAGTCGACGCGTTTACCGGAGAGGTTGCTCCTAAAGCGCCCCTCTTTACCTTTCAACCTCTGGCTCAGAGTCTTCAGCGCACGACCTGACCTGTGACGGGCCGGAGGTATACCCGATGCCTCATTATCGAAATATGTCGTCACGTGATACTGGAGGAGTTCCGACAGATCCTGGACTATCAGGGCAGGCGCCCCTACATCGATGTTCTCCTTTAACCTCTGATTGATTCGCAGAATGTCAACAAGCTTGTGAGTCAAATCGTCTTCTGAGCGTATTCCAGATTCCAGGGTGATCGATGGGCGAACATATACGGGTGGGACGGGGAGGACCTGAAGGATTGTCCATTCGGGCCTGCCGGTTTCAGGGTCCAATCCGATAAGGACCAGGTCGCTGTCCGGGATGCGTTCAAGGCGCTCCCGAATCATGCTCGGCGTCAGCCTGTTAGCTCCGCCTGAACCAGTTGTCTCTTGGAAGACCGTTGGCTTGGCGAAACTGACCTTTGACTGTCCTCCGCCACAGTGGGGACAAGAGGGAACTGGCTTCTTGGCCCTTTGCTCAATTATCTTAAACAGATTATTCGATGGTGTACCAAGCAGACTCGTCTCATTCTCAATAAGTTTCTTGGATTCCTCAACTCGATCGTCTGCCAGCAGTATTCTTCCACAGCTACGGCAGGTGACACTGAGGAGTTTGTATATCATTTTAGCAAAGGATGGGTGAATCACTGGAGCTGCGAGTTCGATGTGACCAAAGTGGCCTGGACATCTGGCGGCTGTGTTGCCACACGTTCTGCAGCGTTGCCGAGGTTCGAGAGTCCCGAAACGACCATCCATGAGGCCACTGGCTATTGGCATCCCGTCTTCGTCATAGGTGTCTGCCATTAAGACCTCGGCGACGGATAGTCTCCTTATCTCGTTGGGAGATATGATACCGAATCTTATACCGTCTATGGCCTTATACTCTTCTTCTTCAACTATACTCATCTAGGCTCTCTCCCTCAGGATTAGTTTCGGTGATATGCATAGCGACATCATTTCTTGGAGCAAGAGCTTGAAAGCATATGAAACAGTGACTTGTGAAACATTGCTGGCCTCTCCACAGGTCTTGCAAACATACCGTCTTTGCTTGAAATCCAAATAGGCAAGGTAACCGCATTTTTCGCAGACGTATACGCTACTCTTGTCCGATTCTTCCAGAAGTCGATCTTTGAGTAACAGGGCGGCACCGTGGCCGATGAGGCAGTCACGTTCCATCTCGCCGAACCTAAGTCCGCCACCGCGTGATCTGCCCTCAGTCGGCTGACGGGTCAGCATTTGAACTTGTCCTCGTGCTCGAGCATGTATCTTGTCTGCAACCATGTGATGCAGTTTCTGATAGTAGACTATGCCGATGAAGATGTCGGCCTCGAATCTTTCTCCGGTGATGCCGCTGTACATGACCTCTTTTCCAGCTGGTTGAAAACCATTCTTCACGAGAATTTGACGTATCTCCTCTTGTGTCCTGTTGCTGAAGGGAGTTCCGTCGAAGGTTTCGCCTGAGAGCGCACTGGCCTTCCCAGCGATAGATTCGATGAATTGCCCTATGGTCATACGTGATGGGATGGCGTGAGGATTGATCATGATGTCAGGCACGACCCCGTCGGCTGTGAAAGGCATGTCTTCTGGCGGCACGAGCATTCCGATTACTCCCTTCTGACCGTGGCGCGATGCAAACTTATCTCCCAGCTCCGGCACTCTTTCGTCTCTAACCCTGACTTTGACCAGGTCGCTGCCCTGTGATGACCCGGTCATAAACACTTCGTCCACCGTTCCAGTCTCTGTCGGCCTCATAGTGACTGATGTGTCTCGCCGAGTAGGTCCCTTGACCTCGAATTCTCTATATTCTTCTAGGAACCTTGGAGGGCTTGTCCTGCCCACAAGGACATCATTACCGTCAATTGCCGATTCAACGCTGACTATTCCATCGGATTCTAGGAGACGGTAGTACTGTTCTCCTCTGAATCCTCGCGTGCCGGCTTCCGGGATTTCGAATTTGTCTTTTAGACCTCCCAGGTATCTTCTGCTTTCCGCTTTGTAGACTCGGAAGAATGTTGATCTGGCGAGTCCTCTTTCTACGGAGGCTTTGTTAAAGACAAAGGCATCCTCCATATTGTAGCCTTCAAAAGACAGGATGGCTGCCACGAAGTTCTGGCCGAAAGGCCGTTCGTAGACGCCAAGGATATCCATTGGCTTTGTCTTGACAAGAGGGATCTGTGGGTAGTGCAGTATGTGGAACTGGGTGTCTACTCTGTTGAAGAAGTTGGTGGCGAACATACCCAATGCTTGCTTGGCCATAGCCGCCTCGTAGGAGTTTCTTGGTGATTGGTTGTGTTCTGCGTATGGAATAATTGAGGTGCAGATCCCCAGAGCAGTGTAGGGGGCAATTTCGACATGAGTGTGATCTGGTTCTATCTTTGTGAAATCCATGGCCACGTGGGCGTCTTCTTCCTCTTCAGCGTCCAGGTACTCGATGATTCCCTGTTTTAGAAGGTCGGGCCATTTAAGCTCGCCTACTCTGAGCTTGAGAATCGTGTCACTTGTAAGTCGATGCGTGCCTTGGTCTACAATTATTAGGGGCCTCATGACTCTTCCTGCGTCGCAGTTTACGTAGACCTCGTTTGTGACTATTCCCCTGTAGGTGGTGCGATAGTGGGCGATGCTGATGTCCGGCTGTATCTCGCTTCTTCTCCTCAAATCTCTGAAGCTCTTGAATAGAGCGTCGGGATCGGGTGAGAACCCTATGAGTGCTCCGTCAAGGAATATCTTTGCGTTCTTGGCTTTCGAGCTTGTAGGTACTTCGACTGCGGGAAGTACACCTAGTCCGAGGAGGATTTGCCTGATCTCGTTTGAGTCTCTCTTGACCGAGATCTTCGCCATGAGGCTGAGATTCTTGACGAGGCCGCAGTTGGATCCTTCTGGAGTCTCATTCGGACAGAGTCTTCCCCAATGGGTTGGATGCAGATCTCGTGCCTCGAAGTTTGGCTGACTCCGACTGAGGGGTGACTGTAGGCGCCTGAGATGGCTGTAGGTTGAGAGCGAGTTGGTTCTGTCAAGTAGTTGTGTTATTCCCACTCGGCCGTGGCCCCAGTTCCCCGTGGCGAGGGAGTGTTGAATCCTCTCGGATATGATTCCATGCCTAACAGCCGCTCCTATTGACAGTCTTCTACGCCGGACGCTCATCCTCTCAAGCTGGTACTTGATATCTCTGCACAGATTGCGGAAGGCGACCCTGAATAGGTCTGCGAGTAGAGACCCGGCCAGTTTCAGTCTCTTGTTGGAGTAGTTGTCCTTATCATCCTGCTCTCTGAGACCTAGCTTCAGCTCGATCACTCGTGAAACCATTTCACCCAGGAAGTACGCTTTGCCGCGCCGATGCTCAGGCGTGTTCCCGATATGGGGAAGGAAATTGCGGTCAAGTACGCTTTCGGCACGCCTCACACGATACTCCTCGACTTGACCGTGGGCAACCCGATTACCGAGATATGTTATGGCTTCAGGAACAGTGTTCACACCTTCGGATTCCTCGTAGGAGGCATCGAGGGTGTTCTGGACCTCTTCAATGCCGGAGACCATTTCCACGATCTCCTTGTCAGCTTCGACGCCTAAGGCCCTCATCAGGATGACAAGAGGTATGTCCGCTGGGACCCCCGGAATTGAGACGACGATAGCGTTGTTGGGTTTGAGTTTGACTGTTATGCGTGCCCGGAACCCCACGGTTGTTGAGAAAACCTTGGAGCGGTAGATGGGTCTTGTCCCTGTGTCGTCCCGGTCCACAGCAATCCGGTTTGGAGCCAAGTCCTCCATGGCCACTATGACTCGCTCTGAGCCATTAACTATGAAGTAGCCTCCCGGGTCCTGGGGGTCTTCACCGACCTGTATGAGTTCGTTGACGCTGTTGTTGTATAGGAGACACAACCTAGACTTGAGCATGACTGGTATGTCGCCTACATGCACGAGTTCTGATGATTCTTCATGATCGTCTCTTATGACGGCCATTTCTAAGTATAGTGGTGCGGCATAGCTCAGATTTCTCAGCCTGCACTCCATGGGGTAGACGGGGTGGTCGGACCCGTCGACCTCGACTACTCGGGGCCTCCCAATCTCTATGTGTTTAAGCTGAATCTTGAAGGGGTAGTCAGGCGACTCGATGAGTAACTCTCCGACTTCATCTATTATTCCTTGGAGATCTTGCTCGATGAAGCCGTTATATGAGTCCAGATGCTGCCTCACGAGGCCCTCGGTTTCGAAAAAGGGCTTTGTCAACAGCCATAGTTCTTGATCCGTTATTGACATGTTAACTCATTCCAGCGATAAACTTGCTTCTTGCCCTCTGACTATTCAGTGGTTACATATCTGTAGACGGTTGCTTCTCCCGCGGTGGGGCTACGCCGGATCACCATGATTATATCTCCCGCCTGTACGTTGAGGTGTCGTATGGCGGGGTCTGCGCGCTTAATGTAAGGCAATTGATATGGTTTGATGTGGTATTTGTCGAGGACTAATTGGGCTTCTTCTTTTGTTAGCAGGATGTGTTTTGGGACGAGTTCGTGTCCAGATATGTCAATGTTGTCTGTTTTCTCGGTTTTCTTCTTAGTCGCCGACAAGCTGATTACTACCTCTTTTCGCTGCGATTTATGGAAAATCCATTCGACTCTGCTTGGGGCTGGGCTGGGTTCTCTTCTCCCACGACGCAGAGGGCGTCCTCTACTCAGTTTGCTGTGACTAGGTCCAGGAGCGGCTTTATAAACCTTGTCTCAGATGGTCTGCCCTCCTATTCTACTGGCTGTGCTATGTTTAAGTGCTTGCATACTATTTGCGAAGAGTTGATCTGGCTATTGTGGGAGGATCGTCCCGGTTAAGTCGAGTTCAGGTAGTATAGCGCGCGCTATTATCGGGTTGGGGTTGGTGGGCAATGTTTGAGGATATTGGCTGTGTTGCTTTCGATATCAATGGGACGTTGATTGATGGAGTTTATCGCCGTTGGGAGTGGGTGTTTGAGGTTGGTCTCGGCCTGAGGCGGCGTGCAGGTGGGCCGAAGCTGAGATGGTATGAGGTTCAGACCGGTCGTCTATCTTTTGAAGAGGCGGTTTCAGCCTCTTACGTCGTAAACTGTGGAGGTGAGTGGCAAACCGGGTCTATTCAGGAGGAAGCGTTTCGGGTGTACTTGGAGGGATTGCGACTGCGGGATGGTTGCCTGGACCTGCTTGAGGCTCTACAAGGTCGGCTTGACCTAGTAGTCTGCAGTGATACATCGGGTGTAACGAAGGTGATTGCCCGCAAGTTTGGATTGGAGAAGTATTTCAACCGGTTCTACTACTCAATTGATGTGGGCTGGCTGAAGAGTGACCGGGGCTTCTGGAACGCTTTTCTGGCGGCGAACTCTGGGCGGAGGCCCGAGGAATTTGTGATGGTGGGGGACAATCCTCTTTGTGACGTCCACTGGCCTAGAATACTAGGGCTTGGTACGATTCAGGTGAAAACGACTGAACTATTGCCCGAGGAAAGCCTCAGGATCATCGATGAGTTTGACAGACCGGACCTACGCGTCGCATCGCTGGATGAGGTGGCCGGGGCTCTGCTCGGGAAGTAGTGCAGGTTCAGGGACCCGTAGGATAGACATAGATGGAGGTGGAGGGATAAAGGGGGAAGACACGTACCCCTCGTGATTTACCGGAGACAGCGTGACCTCTTTGGGAGAGACTTTAGGAAAGAATGGAGGGAACGTACTGCCATGGTCTGGATCGCTTCTCGCAGTATCAGTGAACGACGGCTGCTGGAGCAAGGAGCCGGACTTTATCATTTCTTCTGTCTCTAGCAGGCTTTGCCCAGAAAAGCTGACTCGTGTGAGAAAGATGAGAAGCGAGCGAGCATAGAGGTAGCAACCCTATCTCTGAGGCGTTTCCTCATCGCGGGCTCCGTGATTTTCTTCTCAGGCAATAGTCTGAGATAATGGCTCTCCTAATTCTTCCACAATGTTCCGTGTTTTTCCAGAGGTCTCCATGACGTCTCGCGCTGCAGGTTCTTTCTTCTCCATCTTCCAGAATCCCTCCAGGATTCCTCCAAGCCAGAGCATGAAGCTAGTCTCTAGGGATCGAATACTACATTATTCACTGCTTATGACAGAGCAGCATAGCACTGGAGAGCATGATGCATCATTCATGAGAGAGGTGGGAGAGGGAGCCCAGTGGAAGAGATTCCGAATGGAGAATTCCTCCAATCCATCTGGAATAGGTGGAGCGAGAAGAGGAAACTAGAAAACATGCCCGAGACAGAGAAGTCGCTACAAACTGGAGAGACAGGTATTGGTACAGCAATATGGGTTAAGAATCTCTCCCGTTGATTCCTTTTTTCTGGGGAAAGGAACATGGTGGACTGTTCTCCTGAAGCGAACGACGGCCATTTTGAAGAACCCTTAATGCGGAACTGGATTCACGTTAAATTCGGCGGATGCCTCTACCCAGCTTCTCTGCGGCTTGTGTAGTACTTACTCAGTATTCTTATTGTCGTTCCTACATAGTTGGTCAAGGTCTTGAATGGAGTGAGCGGCGATGAGCTTGGAGAAGACGCACGTCTATGGTTACCACAAGGAACATGGGAATCTATTCGGATTCGCTGGGTTCGAGATGCCTCTCTGGTACACCGGGCCAGCCGCCGAACACATGGTAGTCCGGGACTCGGCCGGGATCTTCGACGTAACCCACATGGGGCGAAGTCTCGTCAGAGGGAGAGAAGCTGCGGCCTTCCTCGACTACGTTCTGAGCAGGAACCCATCGTCTCTTGCACAGTGGCAGGGGCAATACGCGGTCATGTGCAATGAACGCGGAGGGATCAAGGACGACCTGACTGTGTTCAGACTCGGCCCAGATGAGTTCTTAGCGATATACAATGCGAGCAATAGGAACAAAGACTACGACTGGCTTCACGAACAATCCAAGAAGTTCCATGTCCGGCTGATGGACGTCTCCAATGATGTGGCCATGTTCGCGGTCCAAGGCCCCAAGGCTCAGGCGACGCTTCAGAAGCTGACCAAAACGGACCTCAGCCAGATCAGGCGATACTGGATGCAGTTCATCGACTACCATGGACTCAGAGTCTCGGCTACGCGAAGTGGATACACGGGAGAGGATGGCTTCGAAGTACACGTCTGGGACACGCCTCTGAACAAACCGGAGAACGCTCAGCAAGTGTGGAACGATAT
>Ga0315274_10017230_pt1 | contig 10195 bp, 9 predicted proteins | sample YL17G02_20_MG_FD_203700 | JGI IMG/M metagenome (GOLD analysis project Ga0315274, IMG submission 203700) | Sediment microbial communities from Yellowstone Lake, YNP, Wyoming, USA - YL17G02_20 | ecosystem: Environmental > Aquatic > Freshwater > Lake > Sediment | place: USA: Wyoming | collected... | reverse complement strand
TCAGAACTCGATCGCCTCGCGCGCCCCCCCCACGCTCAGCGTGGAAGGCGCGGTCGGCATGGGCGCCAACGTGCGGGGCGGCGCGATGCCGGCGTCGCGGTCGCTGAAGGTGTCGGCGACGATCTTGTTTTGGGCGGCCATCAGAAAACGGGATTGCGCGTAGTTGCGCGGCGCCTCGGCCTCGGTCCGGTCGCACAACCAGGTTTGGGCCTCGCGCGGGTCGGGCGGCGCGCCGGCGGCCGCGCGGGCGGCGGCGAGGGAGCCGGCGTCGACGGCGGCCCACGCCTCGTGCGTGTCGTGCACGTCGCGCAGCGCGCGCCACGCGCACGACCCCGCCTTGAAGGAGCCGCCCAGGGCCACCTGCAGCAGGCGGGCGCCGCACTTGACGTCCCCGTTGTGCTCCAGGCGGGACATGGCGTACCTGGCGAGGGAGGGGGAAAGGAAAAGGGGAAAGGGAGGGGGCGGGGTCGGTGGGACGGGTCGGGGACGTGGCGGATGGTGGGTGGCGGCAAGGGCAGGGAGGACGAGGGCGACGGTGGGCGAGGACGGGGGTGAGGGGGCCGGAGGGCGGGGAAGGAGACGGGAGACGGGAGAGCGACGCGGCGGGCGCGGGCGAGGAGCCGACCCTCCACGCCACCCCACCCCCTCTCCTCCTCTCGACTCACCACGTGCTCGCCGACGACGTGTTGCCAAAGTGCTTGAGCGAGTCGAGCGACGCCGACATGTGCGTCTCTTGGAGGCCGAGCGTCTCGATCGCGGAATAGAGGACGGCGGGGCCCCCGGCGTGGAGGAGAAATTTGTCGAACGCCTTGGTCAGGTCCGGCACCGCCCCCTTGCCCGCGCGCGCCACGCGCGCCAGCTCGGTGAGCGGGAGCTGCCGCGACGCCATGCCGGCGAGGTTGGCGCGCAGCGCGGCGCCCGCGACGCGCGTCAGGTTTTTCGACAGCGTGACCCCGCGCCGGCCCCGGTTGTCGCACTCCACCGAGATGGCGTCCACGGCCGCGGAGTCGGCCCCGCACATGTGGGTGCGCTCCACGTCGACGAGCCTGTACTTGGCGCCCGCGGCGCGCGAGTTGGACAGGATGATGGCGGCGCCCCCCGCGCGGAACAGGGCGTTGCAGAGCAGCATGGACCGGTCCTCCCCCACGTACCAGTTGTTGGTGATGTTTTCGTGGTTGACGATCAGAGCCTTGGCGCCCGCCGGCAGCGTCGCCAGCAGCTGGCGCGCCATGTCGACGCACGGCACCGACGCCCCGCACCCCATGCCCGCCAGCGCGAAGGTTTGCACGTCCGGCCGCATGCTGAATTTGTGGACCAGGACCGACGTCAGGGACGGCATGGGGGCGAAGCAGGAGCAGGATGTGATGCAGATGTCAATCTCCTTGGGGTCGATCTTGGTTTTGCGCAGCACTTCCCCCACCGTGTCAAACATGACCTGGTAGGTTTCGTCTCGGCAATCGTCGTAGGTCGAGTGGTAGGTGTTGTCTTTGAAGAGCATCTTTTTGATCGACGGCGTGAGGGCGGTCGCGTCGCCGAGGCCGGACGCGGCGCAGACGCGCTCCAGAAAGTCGACCGACTCCGGAGAAAAGTATTCCTGGGGGCGAGGGTGGGGTGCGTCGGTGGTTGGGGGCGCTGCGGGCGGCCGGCGTTGCCGCGCAGCAATGGCGCCGCGGGCGCGCCCGGCGCTCCATTCGGCAATCTCGATGCCGCATGGAAGACACGATGCGTCCATACAGGGGGGCGCGGAGCAAGGGCGAGGCCGCGCGCGCCGTCCAGCGCGCTCGGCGCGCTTCATCCCCCCGAGCGTGCGGCAACCCCCCCAAAAACCACCCACCCTCTCCCTCACCGTCTTCTTGAGCCCCGCGATGAGGTCGGTCTTGGTCACTTTGTAGCTGTGGGGTGAAGTGGGGCATCGCGGCGCGTCGGCGGCGGCCGGCAACACCCATCGCCGCCCACCCACCAACGCCACCCCCGCCCCCCTCCCCCCTCCCGCACCTGTCGGGCGGCGCCCACACGGCCAGATCGACGAGGTACGTGTGCTTGGTGCGCAGCGCGTTGCGCGCGCGGCCGCGCAGGACGGCCCTCGCGGTCGGCCGCGCGAATGGCGGCCGCGGGGGGCCGCCGGCGCCGTGCCCGTCGCCCCGGGCGCCGTGGGCCTCGCCTTCCTCGGGGGCGCCTGAAGATGGGGGGAGGGGGAGAGAGGCGTCGGCGGCGGCGCGGGCGGCGGTTCTCGGCCTGCGAGGGGGTCTCCACCCGGTCCAACCCCCGCGCCCGCGCGCCCGATGCGGCGGCGCCCGCGACCGCCCGCGGCCCCGCCATCGCGTTTACCGTGCGGCGAGATCTTGTTCGGCATGGCGGCGACCGAAAGAGGGGTTCGAAAGGGGAGGGGCGGCGAAACGGGGAGAGAGTGGTGGGGCGGGCGGGCCGCGGGCAGCGCGCGCTCTCCCCCACTCCCACCGCGGCACGCCGCCGGCCGCGGCCGCCGCCACCATGGGCGACGCCGACCTCGCGGTGCGCGCCACAGCCGCCGCGTGCTCGCCCGGCACCGCGCCGGCTCGCCGCTGCCGCCGACCCCCACCCTCTGCCCGTCTCCTTAGAACCGGCTCTCCCCCCCTGCCCTCGCCCTGGAATCCGCTCTGCTGGACCGCCTGCTGTACCGCAACAAGGCCCAACACCGCGGGGCGGCCCACTTTAAACGGATGGCCGAGGTGAGAGAGGAAGGGGGGGGCGAGGCGAGCCGGCGCCCGGTTGGCGCCCCGCCCACGCCTCCCACCCCTATCTAGGTCGCGCGCCTGCTGCGCCTGCAGCGCGAACTGGACGCCGGCGCCCGCGTGGCGACCGCATGCGGCGCAGCGAACGCGGGCGCGCCCCTGCCGGCGCCCGCGCTCGCCGCGGCCGCCGCCGCCGCGTCCTTGGCGGCCGCGCTCGTCGCCGCGGCCCGCACCGCGGCCGCAGCGGCGTGCGGCCAGCTGGCGGCGGGCCTGTTCGTCCCGCTCGCGTCGGCGGAGCTCGCGGTTGCGGCGAGGGTGCATGCGGCATCCACCATCCTGTTACGGGACGCGACGGCGGCCTACAACGGGCTGGCGGCGCGCGGCGCGACGGGGGCCGCCACGGCGCGGCTGCCGGCGGTCGCTGCGGTCGAGTGCCGGGGGCGCAAGGCGCCGCGTGCGGTCGGCATCGGAAGGGTGACGGTCGTGGCGGCCGCCAGCGGCGGCGGCGGCGACGTGGGCGTGCCCGTCGCGCGGCCGGCCGCGGCGTCGGCGCCCCCTCCTCCTCCCGCCACCGCCTTGCTCCCTCTATTCGTGGACAAAGCGCTGGCCGGTGAGTCGTCCAGGGCGCCCCCCGTGGCGTACGCGCCCGCGGCGGCGGCGCTGGGAGGTGGAGGCGAGAAGAAAAGGGGAGCGTCGGCTGTGGACCGGGCCGGGCCGCCGCCGCGGCCGCCGAAACGGGAGGCGCCGGCTGCACCGCCGGTCGCCGCGCCCGCGGCGGCGGCGCCCCGCGGCCCCGCTTTCGTTGCTGTTCCTCCCGCCGCCGCCGCGTCCGCCCCCCCCCCCCCCCTGCTCGGCGACACCAAGTCGGCCGCCCGGCGGCGCGCAGCGCGCGAGGCGGCCGCGTCGCGCGCGGCGGCGGCGGCACCCGGGGCGGCGGCGCGCGGGTGGGAAGAGTGGGCGGCGGCCGCCGCGGAGCCGCCGCCCGGACCCGCGCCCGGTCGGGGGCGGGGGCGGGGCGGGAAGCGGCCCCGGCGAGGATGAGGGAGGGGGCGGGGGAGCACACTGCAACGCGGCCCCGGTTTGACCGGCCGCCCCGACAGAAGCCGCGCCGCGCGCCCCTCGTGCGCCCGATGCCCGCCCCCGCGCGACCCTCTGCTCCCGCCTGATGCGGGCCACCACCCTCCTGCTGGCCGCCCTGCTGGCCGCCGCGTCCGCGCCCGCTGCGCGCGCCGCATCGCCCCCCCGCGGCGACGTCGACGACCTGCTGGCCGCCCTGGCCGCCTCAGCCGCCTCTCCATCATCCGCCGGCATCGACCCCGCGGCGACCGCGCGCCGGGTGCGGTCCCCGTGCGGCGCCGGCGCCGGCGCGTGCGTCGTCGGCCACTGCTGCTCCCAGCGCGGGACTTGCGGCCTGTCCCCGTGGGCGTGCGGGAGCACGTGTCAGCCCGAGTACAGTGGGCGGGGTTCGCCGTGTGTTGGGGGGGCGGTGGTTGAACCGCCGCCGCGCGCGGGGCTGCGCGTCGCGGACCCGCTCGCCGCCTGCGGCGCGTACCTCGCGACCTGCCCCCCTGCTCACTGCTGCACGCGCCTGGGGCACTGCGCGCTCGACGGGTCGGGCCTCTGCGCGCCGGGGTCCGGGTGCCAACCCGCGCTCTCGCCCACGTCGGCCGCGTGCGCCGTCAACGCCACGGCCCCGCCCCCCGTCGTCCGCCGGCACCGCCTCGTCGCGGCGAGGGCCACCGTGGCGCCGGACGGCTTCGAGCGGGGCGCGGTCGCGGTCAACGGGCGGACGCCGGGGCCGACGATCGTGGTCGACGCCGGCGACCGGGTCGTCGCCGAGTTCGTCAACGCCCTCCCCGCCCCCTCCTCCCTCCACTGGCACGGCGTGCGCCATGTCAGCACCGTGGCCCAGGACGGCGCCGCGCCCGTGACGCAGAGGCCGGTGGCGGCGGCCGACGCGGTGAGCGCCGCGACGGGGCCGCCCGTGTTTGTCTACTCGTTCGTGGCCCCCGACCCCGGCACCTTCTGGTGGCACGCCCACGCGGGGATGCAGTACGTGGACGGCCTGCGGTGAGCGCGCGGCGAGGGAGGGGGGTGGCGGCGGTGGAGAACGGCGCGGCGGCCCGCGCGCGCGCCGACGCGCTCCCCCCTCCCTTTTCAGCGGCGCGCTCGTCGTCCGCGACCCTGCCTCCACCCCCTACCCCGCGGAACCCGTCGCTTTCGTCAGCGACTGGTACCACGCCGACGCGGCCGCGTTCTTGCCCAAGCTGCGCGGCCCCGGCAACCCAGCCGGCGCGGAACCCGTCCCCTCGTCGGTCCTCATCAACGGCCTGGGCCAAGGCTTTTGCGGGCCGGACGGCGGCCCGCCCTGCGCCCGGGCCGTGCTGCGGGCGGCGCCGTCGGTGTGCGGGCGGGGCGCAGCGGGGACGCTGCTCCGCGCGGTCAACGGCGGCGCGATGGCGGCGATCGTGCTCCACCTCTCCCGCCCCGCCGGCCCGCCCCTGGTGGCGTCCATCGTGGCCCTGGACGGCGTGCCCGTGGCCAGGAAACGGCTGCAGGCGCCGCTGCGGCTGGCGCCGGGGCAGCGCGCGGACCTGGAGGTTTGCACCTCCGCGCGCGGCCGCCCCGGCGCCGACCCGGCCGCCCCCGCCTGGCTCGTCGCCGTCATGGACGGCGCGTTGTTCGACGGGCCGCCAACGGCGAACGCGTCGGTGGCGGTGCTCGACTTTCGGGGCGACGGCGCGGCGCCGGCGGCGGCGCCGGCCGTCGACCTCTCGTCCCGCGGCCTCGACCCCGGCGCCTCCTCCCTGCCGCCCGCCGGCGGCTGGGCCCTGGCCGCGCCGCCGCCGCCCACTCGCACCCACACGCTGACCCTGGAGGGGAGGGCGGGCGGGGACGGGGCGGCCGCGTTTTACGTCAACGGCGTCTCCCACGACCCCGCCGCCGTCGACCCCCCGGACGCGCCCTCGCTGCTGGAGCGGGAGGCGGGGCCGACGCCGGAGGGGTTGGGGCCGCCGCCGCGGGTGCCGCCGCCCGCGCGCGCGCCCGCCGTCGGCGCCAAGGGGTGGCACATCCTCCCCGCGGCCCTGGGCGACGTCGTGGACCTCGTCATCAACAATCACGACACCGGGGAGCACCCCATGCACGTGCACGGGCACGCGTTCTGGGTCATGGCCCTGGGGAAGGAGGGGGGCGGCGACGCGCGCGCGCTCGCGGCCGACGCTCTCCCGCTCGCCGCGCGCGACACCGCCGTCGTCCCCCCCAACTCGCACGCCGTGCTGCGCCTGGTGGCGGCCTCCCCGGGGCCGTGGTACGTGCACTGCCACGTGGCGTGGCACGAGGCGACGGGACTGGCGCTCGTGCTGCAGGTGGCGTGATGGAGAGAGGGGCGGGGGTGGGGGATGTTTCTGCGCACTGTGCGTGGTTTGGGGGTGCGCCACGGTGTGAGAAGCATCGTGCAGGCGCGCACGAGGGGCGTGGAGGCGTCGTGGGGAGTGGCGGCCGCGCGCGCCGCCAGACCCTCGTCACTCTCCCTCCTCCCTCCACCCCAAACCCGCCCACCCACACCATGCGCGCGCTAGCCCCCGTCCTCTTGGCGGTCGCCCTGCTCGCGGCAGGCGCGGCCGGCGACGCCTCGACCTCCACCTCTGGCGGCGGCTTTGCGGCCGCCTTCGACCCCAACACAGGCAAGTGGATCGGCACCGGGTCGGCGCCCCCGCCCTCGGGCGGCCGGCGCCTGCTCGACGCGGCGGCCGCGGCGTCGGGCCCCGCCGCCTTCACGTGGACCTCGGGCCGCCGCCTCGCCGACGCCTCGACCTCCACCTCGGGCCGCAACTCGTACGCCTCGGCGTACGACCCCACGACCGGGCGCTGGATCGGGGGCGGCGGGTCGGGGCCGGCGCCCTCGCCGGCGCGCGGCGACGCGTCGGTCGCCACCTCGGGCGAGAACGCGCGCGCGTTTGCGGGCACCGAGGGCGGCTACATCACGGCTGGGGGCAAGGTGGGAGGGGGGAGAGGGCGGGAAGGGGCGGGTTTGGGGGCGCGGCGCGCGGGGGGCCCCCCCCCCCCCCCCCCCCCCCCCCGCCGCCGCCCCCCCCCCCCCCCCCCCGCCGGGGGCGCCCCCGGGGGGGGGGGGGGGCGCCGGGCCCCCGCCCCCCCCCGCGGGTGGAAGAAGAGCGAGAAAGAGGCGAGTTTTCCTTCTTTCTCGGCGAGGAGAAAACGGAGAAGGAAAAACGAAGAAGGAAAGCGGAGAGGAAAAAGCGGGGAAAAGAACCCCATCGTACCGTAGTCGACGAGCGTCAGGACCTCCTTCCCAGGGAGCGAACCGTGCTGCGCCACGCCAGGGGGGTCGGTGGTGTAGAAGAGCACGTCGTCGCCCAGGTGGGTGCGCGCCGTCGAGATGAGGTGGCGGAGGTACTCCCCTTCCTTGTCGGTGCCGCAGGAGGCTGTTTTTTTTTTAAAGAGTTTTTTTTTTAATTTTTCGAGGTTTCGTTCTCTCTCTCGCCCTCTCGCTCTCAAGAAGGAAGAAGAAAGAAAAAAACGACGTACTGTTGAAGCTCCCGTACTCGTTCTCCATCTGGACCATCAGCACGTTCCCCCCGTTGACGGCCATCCGCGGCCGCATCATCGGCAGCAGCGTGCCCCACCACGAGTCCACAAAGCCCAGGAACGCCGGGTCCGCGGTGCGCGGTCTGAGCTGCGGCCCGGCGCCGGAGCCCGCGGACGGGTCGTGGAGCCACCACGGCAGCCCCCCAGCGTCGACCTCGGCGCAGACGTACGGCCCGGGGCGCAGCAGCACCCAGAGGCCCTCCGCCGCGGCCGCGTCCAGGAACGCCTCCAGGTCGAGCGGCCCCGAGAAGTCGTACGACCCCGGCCGGAACGGCTCGTGCAGGTGCCACATCGTGTAGGTCTGGATCGCGTTGACGCCCATGGCTGACAGGCGGCGGAGGCGGTCGCGCCAGTGCGCCGGGTGGGTGCGCTGGTAGTGGTACCTGGTCGTTTTCGTCGATTTCGTCGTTTTCGTCGTTGTCGAGAGTCGATCGAGAGAGAGAGAGAGAGGAGAGGGGGAGAGAAAAGAAGAGCGAGGAGGAGGTTTGAGCGAGGCTCTGCGGTCGCGAGAGGGGCGAGTCCGCGGCGCGACGAGGACGGTCAGAGCTCCGAGCGGTCGATGGCGCCGGAGGGGAAAAAACTCATCCTTGCTTCGTCTCTCTTTTTGTTTTCCGATACTCACTCTCCCGCCAGGATGCGAAACGGCTCTCCGTCCAGCAGGAACATGTCGTTCGCCACCTCGAAGGTGTGCGGGTCGCCGCCGAGGGCCGCGAGCTGCGGCCTCGAGGAGAGGCCGAGCTCGTCGCCATCGTCGGCGTTGTTGTTTTTGCCATCCGCTCCTTTCCCGGCGACCTTGTTTCTCGCGTCGGAGCAGGACAGAAGGGACGCCGTGACCAGCGCAAACAGCGCGAGGGCTGTGCCGCGACGCATCGCTGGGCTGTGCCGCGACGATCGGGGCGGCGCGGAGCTCTGCTGGGTAAGAGGGGAGAGAGCGTGCGCGAGATTAAGAAAACGTTTGGAAGGAAAAAAGCTAGTCACCGAGAGCGTCGAGAAGGATTCGAAAGAAAGCGACTTGTGGCTCCTCCTTCACCGACAAGCGAGCCGCCCCCCGTCGATTTTTTCTCGCTCGCTTGCTCTTCCAAACTCTCACTTTCGAAACCTGGGGCTTTTACCCTCTGTCCCTCCCAGGCTCGGCTACAGATCAACTCCAGCAGCCATCTCATCGTCGTCCCTCTCTTGATACCCTCCAGTGCCAAAATCTCTCCAATCAGGGAGCTCGAAGGGCGAGAGAACGAGGGAAGCGACTGAGGAGGGAGGCTAGCAGCCAGATCGCCTGCAATTGAAGCCATGCAGGCTCTCTGAAGGGAAACAGTCCTCCTCTTTTGACTAAACCGCGATGGGCTCCCAGGTCGTCCTCGCCACGGCGGGATACGACCACACCATCCGCTTCTGGGAGGCGACCTCGGGGATCTGCTACCGGACGCTGCAGTACGCGGACTCGCAGGTAAGTGAGAGATCGATTTTTCTTCTACGACGACAACGTCGACGTCGACGACGACGGCGGAAAAAAAACTCTCCTTACATCAATCAACTCACTCGCCTCTCCAACTCTGACTCTCTCTCTTTCCAGGTCAACAAGCTTGAGATCACGGCGGACAAGCAGCTGCTCGCGGCAGGGGGCAACCCGCACGTGAGTGGAAATTACAGAGCAAAAAAACAAAGAGAGAGAGATTTTTTTTATTACGTCGCCCTTGTTTTCTTTTCCTTCTTCAGTCTCATCACCTCGACCCCCGGGGAAAAAAAAAAAAAACCTTCGCACCCACCGCCACACCAGATCCGCCTCTTCGAGGTCAACTCGTCCAACCCCCAGCCCGTCCTCTCCTACGACGGCCACGGCGGCAACGTCACCGCCCTGGGCTTCCAGCGGGATGGCAAGTGGATGTTCTCCGGGAGCGAGGACGGGACGCTGAGGCTGTGGGACCTGCGGGCCCCCGGGTGCCAGCGCGAGTACGCGTCGCGCGCGCCGGTCAACGCCGTGGCGCTGCACCCCAACCAGGGGGAGCTGATCTCCGGCGACGCCGCGGGAAACATCCGCGTCTGGGACCTCACGGCCGGGGCGTGCTCGTGCGAGCTCGTGCCCGAGGTCGGCACCGCCGTGCGCTCGCTGTCGGTCGCGGCCGACGGCGGGCTCGTCGTCGCGGCCAACTCGGCCGGGACGTGCTACGTCTGGAGGGCCGCTCGAGGCGGCGGAGGGCACGTCTCGGGGGGGGGAAGGGACGACGGGAGCGTCCTCGGAGCAGGGGGGGGAGGAGGAATGGCGGGGGGCGAGGGCGACGCGAACAACGGCGGGGGCTGCTCGCCTCCGCGGGCGCCGCCCGCGTCGGCCGGCGGCGGCGGCCCGGCGACGCCCCCGCCCTCCTCCTCGGGCTCGACGGCCACCGCGACGCACTTCGAGCCCCTCCACAAGCTCCGCGCGCACCCCGGGCGGTACGTCCTCAAGGCCCTGCTGAGCCCCGACGCGCGCCAGCTGGCGACGGCCGCCTCGGACCGGACGGTCAAGCTCTGGGACGTCGACAACGGCTTCGCACTCGAGCGCACACTCCGCGGCCACGCTCGCTGGGTATGGGACTGCGTCTTCTCCGTCGACGGGGCCTACCTCGTGACGGCCTCCTCCGATTGCACCGGGAGGCTGTGGGACCTGGCGACGGGAGACGCGATCAGGGTATACAGCGGGCACCACAAGGCGGCGGTGTGCTGCGCGCTGAACGACTCGGCGATCGAGGGGAGGGAAGGGGAGTAGAGAGAGGTGGTTTTGAGCTTGTCTTCTTCTTCTCTTCCTCTTTGGCGCCTTCAGGGTCTTTTTCTCGCAAAAAAGAAATTGTAATTGTCTTTTCGTCTCCTTCTTCACTATTTTTGTCGTGACGGGTTTTTGTCGC
>Ga0315274_10017229_pt1 | contig 10196 bp, 5 predicted proteins | sample YL17G02_20_MG_FD_203700 | JGI IMG/M metagenome (GOLD analysis project Ga0315274, IMG submission 203700) | Sediment microbial communities from Yellowstone Lake, YNP, Wyoming, USA - YL17G02_20 | ecosystem: Environmental > Aquatic > Freshwater > Lake > Sediment | place: USA: Wyoming | collected... | reverse complement strand
GGGCGCCGGCGAAGTCCAGCGTGTTGCTGACCAGCATCGAGGAGACGCCCGCCGGGTCCGTGGCGTTGAAGGTGAGCGTCACCGTCGCGTTCCGGGTGTACCCGGCGCCGCCGTCGATGAGCACGCCTCCGAGCGGAGGCTGGGTGTCCAGCAGGATGGAATCGTTGCAGACGGCGGATTCCCAGCCGTTGGAGTCTCGGTATTTGGCATGGACGGTCTTCGTACCGTCGCCGCTGGAGAGCCGGAACCCGAGCGTGGTGGCATAATCCACCCAGGCCGCGCCGGCAAAGCCGGCGTCCTCGCTCGCGATCATCGATACGACGCCGTAGCGGTCCGTGGCGTTGAGCGCAAGCGTTACGCCGTGGTCGGTCGTGAAGGGTGCGTCGCCGTCAATCGCCACCCGCCCGGACGGCGGGGTGGTGTCGACCTCCACCCGTATCGAGGTGTACGCCGTGTCGCCGGCGGCATCGGTGGCCTTGACCCAGATGTACACGGTGTTCTCGGGGAGCTCCAGCGAAATCTGCCAGGGGCTGGTGCCGGTGGCGGCCTTCCAGGTGGCGTTGTTGTCGAAGCTGACCTCCACCTTGGCCACGGGCTTGCCGTAGGTCAGCTGGATGTCCTTGAAGGCCGGGGTGTTCCAGCCGTCGGGGCTGGTGAGCGTCGCCTTGTACTGTATGTACTGCTTCATCGCTGGGAAGCCGGACTTCTGGCCGTTGGTGACGGCGGCCCAGGCCGTGGGGGAGGCCATGTCCCAGCTGTCGGAGGAGCGGACCTGCACCGAGACGCCGGTTCCGTTGGGGACCGTGGCGTTCCACCCAACCGAGCTCAGGACCGGGCCGTTGGTGGCGGTGTCGAGCACGCTGGAGGTGAGGTTGCCGGAATCGGCGTAGTAGTCACCCGCCTTGACGTTGTCCCACCGGGCGTCCATCCAGCTGTCGTACTCGAAGCAGCGGGCCTCGATTCTGATGCTCTTCGACTGCATCGACGTGTAGGCCGTGCCCTTCAGGTTGCCGTTGAGGTAGAAGGCGGTCGAGTTGGCGGTGGCGGAGATTCTGAAGTTGATGGTGTTGTTCGACGGGAAGGAGATGGTGTGGTCGTCCTGGGAACCCCACGTGTTGTAGCCCCAGTACAGTCGCGAATAATTGTACCATTCCCCGCTGGTCCCGTTGGTCCCGTTGGACCCGTTGGACCCGTTATAATAATATGAGGAACTGTATATTCCGAAATATGCGTTGTTCCAGTAATCTTCGAACAGGTAGAATGTCATTTCGTAGTTGGAGCCCGAGAATGATTTCAGGTCCGCCGAGGCGGTGGTCGGCACGTTCTTGGCCGATTCTATATACGTCTCGCTCCAGCAGTAGCCGGAGGTGCCGTTGATATTGAGCTGGGAGCCGGTCTCGGCAATTGCCAGATCGGGGGAATAGCTCCAGTTCCAGCGGTCCGGGTCCAGGGAGTTGTCATTGAAGTCGTCGTACACTATGGTCCGGGTCCGGTTGAGGGTTACCGTCCCGTTGTTGTCGGCTGACAACTGTTCGCCGGTGCCGGCGCGGAAGTCGGTCGTGGAGGTCTGGAGCCATTGGGACTCGGAACCCGAGGCGGTGCCGGTCAGGTTCACCCATCTGGAGGTGGAAATCGAGCCGTCGGCCGGCGAATTGACGCTCGCGGAGGGAGCCCCGCTTCCAAATGGCAGAAGCGGGAGAGCGCCGATAAGGAGGAAGGTCTGCAGCAACACAGCGAACAATCTCAAAGTTGAGGGCATGCTCATTCACCCTGCGATTACCATGAGAAGGCCCCTATTTAATAGAAGTGGTACAAAAATGAAATGATATATATAGCGACGCCGGCCCGCCAGGCAAGGACGGTATTGCCGATGCATTTCCCCGCAAATCGCCGCACGTGACATCTGGCCGGTTTCGGAGCGAAGCGTACACCGAATTGGCGGTATCAGGTTGTCCAGTTTTCGTTTTTCAGATGACGCGGTAGACCTTCTTCCTAGTGTCCTCGAGGCTCGGCGCCACGCTGACCAGGCCCGACCGCTCCAGCGATTCGAGGGCCTTTTGAACGGTCCGGCGCGGCATGCCGGAGAGCTGGCACAGGCGCGTCTGGTCGACCGCCGCTTCCGTGCTAACGAGGTGGTAGACGTATTTGACGGCCGGGCTGCCGGCTATCTTGCGCGGTCCCGGCCTCATGCCGAAGGTCTCGCCGGCGCGCACGCCTATTCGCATGCTCTCCAGCGAGGCCACCTGGCTGAGCTCCACGGCGCCCAGGTTCACGCCGGGCCCGAAATGCAATATGAGGGCGGCCTGCTGCGATTCCAGCGGCGCTTCGAAAAGAAGCTTCTCGCGGCCGAATTTCTGGGCCAGGGCGTCCACGAGCTCCCAGTTGGGGGTCCCGTCGGGCCGAAAGATGCCCACGCCATTGCCCTCTCCGGCCTCGATGACGACCCGGCGCGAGCCGGCGGACAGGCCGCGCTCTATCGTTTTCGTGAGTTGCTCGGGCGACAGCTGGCGCGCCGGGTCCTTCCGGCCCGCCTTTGCGACGGGTTCCAGGCCCGCGCGTTTCACATCGGAGGCAAGCTCCCGGAAGCGCTCCGGCTTCACGGGGAAAGTTGTGTCGCTGAGCTCGATTATATCGAAACCCACGGCTGCGGCTGCCTTTACAAATTCGCTGAATCTGCCCGTGCGCAGCATCAGCTCGCAGAGGGTGCCCCCAGTGGAGACCTGCACGGAGCGGTCGTGGTAGAACCGGATGCGCTTCCTCAGCCGGTCCCGTTCGACGATGAGCGGGAGGCCCCAGCGTATCTTGACGATGTCGACATACCCCGAGAAGGCGTCGAACTCGTCCTTGTCAAGGCCCTGGAACTTGTCCACCGCCTGCGTCAGTCCATCCTTCCTCGGCTTTCTGGACTTTTCGCCGAAGGTGCCGTGCATGAAGTTCATGGTGCCGGCCCACTGGAAATGAATATGCAGTATGTTCGCCTATTTTTGGCTATTATTGCATTATTTTGCATATATTCTGCCCAATATTACTGTACCAATGTCGTATTATATATAGGTTGGCTGAAAGTTGGTCGAAAGAGGTCTGTCCGATGGATGCTTCCGGCGTGCAGGATGCGCTGCCAAAAAGGCTCAGCGAGGCCGAGCTTTCGGACCGAACGCGGACCAGGAGCAGGCGGCGCTGGGCGGCCGTGGCTGTGGTGGCGGTGCTGGTCGGGGCGGGGCTGGCCGGATATTTCTTTTTACGGCCTGCGGAAGGCGACGTCCTCCGGCTGGGCTATTTCCCCAACATCACGCACTCGCCGGCGCTGGTCGGCCTCGAGAAGGGCATGTTCAAGGAGCACCTGAGCGGCGCGGAGCTGAAGACCTATGAGTTCAACGCCGGCCCGTCCGTCATCGAGGCGATGTTCGCCGGGAGGCTGGACATCTCGTACATCGGGCCGAGCCCGACGATAAACGGATATGTCCAGTCCAACGGCGAGGCGCTGCGGGTCGTTGCAGGGGCCTGCAGCGGAGGCGCCGTCCTGGTCGTGCGAAACGGCAGCGGGATCAATTCGACGCAGGACCTCTCCGGGAAGAAGCTCGGGAGCCCCCAGCTGGGGAACACCCAGGACGTTGCGCTAAGGCACTATCTAAAGGTCATCGGGCTCAAGACGAAGGAGGAGGGCGGCAGCGTGGAGGTCGTGACGGTTCCCAACGCCGACATCCTCACGCTCTTCAAGAAGGGCGAGCTCGACGGCGCCTGGGTGCCGGAGCCCTGGGGCGCCCGGCTCGTCCACGAGGCCAACGGCCGGGTCATGCTCGACGAGCGCGACCTCTGGGCCGGCGGCGCGTTCGTGACGGCCAACATCATCGTGAGCAAGAAGTTCCTCGACGGGAAGCCGAAGCTCGTCAAGGCGTTCCTCGAGGCGCACGTCGAGGCCACGATATGGATCACGCAGAATCCCGACGAAGCGAAGAAAGTGGTGAACGCCCGGCTCGAGAAGCTTTCGGGAAAACCGCTGGCCAACGAGACCATCAACGAGGCGTTCTCGCGATTGAACATCACCTACGACCCGGTGAGCTCGTCGCTTAGGACCTACGCCGACTGGGCGTTCGAGCTGGGATTTCTGGGCGGCACGAAACCGGACCTGGGCCGCCTCTACTCGCTTGGCACCCTCAACGGGATACTGACGGAGAAGGGGCTGGCCGCCGTCAGCTGAGGAAGACAGAGGTTTTCTGATGATCGGGATTCCGAAGTTGGTGATGCGCAACGTGTCCAAGTTCTACGCCACCGAGGGCGGAGAGGTCGAGGCCCTGCGCGACGTGTCGCTCGAGGTCGCCGAGGGCGAGATCGTGTGCCTCGTGGGCCCGTCGGGCTGCGGGAAATCGACACTGCTCAACCTCATCGCCGGATTCGAGGAGCCTGAAGCCGGCGAAATACTCATCGACGGGAAGCCGCCCGGCAAGCCCGGACCCGACCGGGTCATCATGTTCCAGGAGGGCGCGCTATTCCCGTGGCTCACCGTCCTCGACAACGTCGCCTTCGGCCTCAAGATGGCCGGCTACACGAAGGAGGAGCGGCGGGCGCTGGCGATGGAAGAGCTCAGGAAGGTGGGCCTGGATAAGTTCGCAAAAAACAGGATTCACGAGCTATCGGTCGGGATGAGGCAACGCGTGGCGCTGGCCCGTGCGCTGGTGATGCAGCCGCGGGTCCTTCTCATGGACGAGCCGTTCGCCGCGCTGGACGCCCAAACCAGGGATTCGCTCCACGCCGAGCTTCAGAAGCTCTGGGCCGAGCAGAAGATGACCATCATATTCGTGACGCACAACGTGAGGGAGGCGGCCTGCCTCGGAGATCGGGTGCTGGTGATGTCGCCGCGGCCGGCGACGATAGTGGCGTCACGGCAGGTCGTCGCAGCGCGCCCGCGTTGCATCGAGAACGACGCGGTCATCGCCGCGGCTCGCGTCCTGCTTGGAGATCTCAAAAAGGGCATGGGCGAGGCCGCGGAAGGATGTGCCTTGCCGGTGGCCGAGAAAAAAGGCGCGGAGGTGAAAGGAGAATGACCGATGGACCTTCCGCGACGACTGTATCGGTTTCGATGACCCGCCAAAAGAAGAAGCTCTCGCGCTGGAACAAGTGGGGCAAGGTGCTCGCCGTCATCGTAGCGTTCTACGGCCTGTGGCTTGTCGGGTGGGAGGCGCTGGCGCGCTCGGGGCTCTGGCCGAGCTACGTTTTCCCTCCGTTCACGCCGGTGCTCCAGGCGGTGGTGGACAACACCGTCGACGGCCGGTTCCCGCTGGCCATCGCGGCCTCGATGAAGAGGCTGCTCATCGGGTATCTTGCGGCGCTCGGGATAGGAATGTCCCTGGGCCTGATAATGGGCCGGGTCCAGACCGCCCAGATAACGCTGGGCTCGATGTCTTTGGGCCTCCAGGCGCTGCCGTCCATAGCCTGGCTGCCCCTGGCGCTCATCTGGTTCGGGCTCGACGAGAGCGCCATCGTGTTCGTGATAATCATGGGCGTGGTCTTCTCGATAGCGATGTCGACATCGACCGGGATACGGAGCATACCGCCGCAGCTGGAGCGCGCGGCGCGCAACATGGGCGCAAAGGGCGATTCCATGGTCTTCGACCTGGTGCTTCCGGCGTCTCTCCCGCACATCGTCACCGGCATGAAGCAGGGCTGGTCCTTCGCCTGGCGGGCGCTTATTGCGGCCGAGATGGTCTACTCGTCCGTGGGGCTGGGCCACATGCTCATGATGGGCCGGGAGCTCAACGACCTGGCGATGGTGCTGGCCGTGATGGTCGTCATCGTGCTCGTCGGGCTCGCGGCGGACCAGCTCGTGTTCGAGAGGCTGGAGCGGGCCGTGCACGCAAGATGGGGGGTGGCGCGGCGGTGAGATGTCCCGGGTTCACACCAATATCGTAAAATACGGGGCACGCCCTAAATATCACCATGGACGAACCGGGGATACCGGCCGCTGCCTTGCTTATCCTCCTGCTCCTCCCGCTTTCACCGGGCGCGTCGGGGACCGGGGAAGCCGGGCCGGGCCAGCCGAGGATCGAATGGGTCGGCCAGGAGTTCCGTTACCATAATTCCCCGGCCGCTTGCTTGTATTGCGATACCGACAAGGACGGGTTCGAGGAGATATTCCTGACCATTGGGGATCTGGTGGTGCTCGACCCGCCGTCCTACAAGGAGGTGCTGCACTATTCCGGGGAGGGCCTCGAAGTAGACATGTCCATCCAGGACCTGGGCGGCAACGGGCATCTCCGGATAGTCGTCTGCAGCCGGGATTATGCCCGATATGTCATCAACTGGACCGTTTTTTCCGGCGAGGATTTCAGCCTGCTCTGGCGTAGCCCGGACATAAGGATTCTCCGCAATGCCTACGTGAATTGGTGGGAAGAGTACATCGTGGATGTCGATTACGACGGCGAAAAGGAGTTCGTGATGTCCTCGAATGATTCCGATGAGAAGGGATTTTTGGCAAGCATCCGGATATACGGCGGCATCGGTCATGAGCTGGAATGGAAGAGCCCTGCCTTCCAAGAGCCGTTTCGGATGTGGATGGAGAACATAGATGCCGATCCCGCCCTCGAACTGATGGCGTTGCCACAGAAGGATGATAACCCCTGGGGGCTGGCTATCTGGTCAACGTTGGCAGTGCAGGTATTCGACGGGGCAACCCATCAACTTCAATGGGAATTGCCCCGTCGCGAGGGTATCGGGTTGCGGCCGGCCGCCGTTTTCGAGGCCACTATTAGCGACCAAGGCAGATCGATCATAGGACATGATATTCGGGACATCACAAATGACGGCATCAAAGACATAGTCATCGAACACCAGCAATATGTCGACGGCGTTGTAACGGGTTCCGGGATCTCCGTCTATTCGGGCCAGACCGGCGTCCTCGAATGGAATGCCACCACGACCGGCGTCATCCCCGAGGATTCCACATTCTCCCGGGTTCTCGGGAGCGCCGATGTGGACAACGACAGGATCACCGAACTGATCGTCCTGTGTCCGGATGCGGCCGGCCCCCCGTCGGATGTAACGGATATCCGCATCTATTCCGGAGTCAACGGATCGCTGAAGTACAATATCAGCGTGGCCGGATTGTGCCTGGATGACAGGGACGTCATAAATGTGGAGGACATCGATTCTGACGGGAAAATCGAAATCCTTCTCACAAGCCAAAACGAGATGTCCGACGGGGCATGCGATATCACGTTCGAGATATTCGATTTCGTGGAGAACCGGAGCCTTTGGAGAATGGGGCCGGCGCGTTCTTCGGGCCGGTCCGAGCTTTTTGCGGAGGACATCAACCGCGACGGCCGGGCCGAGGTGACCTTTGGCAATTACACCGTTTCCAACAGATGTCGGGACGGGGTCCCCGGCTACGAAGAATACATCGAACGCTCATTCCAGGTCCTGGACGGGCAGTTTGATGTGGCGTGGACTTCCCCCGTGACCGTGACGCAGAGCCGTCTCAACCGCATGGAGCCGGTGAGGTTCGATGAGACCTCTGCGCCCGTTCTGCTGAGCATCGATTACGCCCGGGAGGACGGGTACCACACGAACAACACAATTCGATTCATATCGATGAACGGCTATCGGGAGCTCGGCACGGCGAAATTTGGACCCGGGGTCATGACGTATCATGCCGAGGACATTCTGGGCGATTCGAGACGGGAGCTCGTTGTCAAGATCGAATCGGGCAGGACCAATAGCGCGGACAACGCAACATTCCACATCATCGATACGGTGACTTTCCAGAAGATGTGGACAAGCTCCGTGACGAAGTGCACCTCCGATGTGAATTTCATGGCTGGCATCGACCTGACAGGAGACTCCGGCAGGGAACTTGTTTTTGCCGGCAGGACCCAGAACATCTTCTTCCACGAGGGATTTGAGGAGTACTACCTGAATTGGACCCTGCCCGACCCGTACTACTCCTCCATCACCGCGCTCAATCTTACGATATATGACAGCTCGGCCCAGAAACAGATATGGAGCTCGTCTCGTGCAGCTTACCTCCTGGAGGTCATCGGTGCAAAGGACTTCGACAGGGACGGGAACATCGAGCTGCTCATCAGCGCCGGCGAGCCGCTGATCAAGATGATAATGGTGGAATTTCCGAAATCCGGGCTGTGGACCGATATCCCGGATTGGGCCAGCATCAACAGCCCGCCCGTGATAATCTCGATCACCGGCCCCGTCAATGTCACGGTCGTTGACCCGGGGCAGCGGACATTCGGCGTCGACGCCGTCGACCCCTGGGGCAAGGGCCTGACCTACCGGTGGATGGTCGATGGAAGGGTCCTCGGTTCCGAACGCAACCTGACATACGCCTTTCCGCCCGGGAACCACACCATCGAGCTGACTGTTACCAATGGCCTCCAGTTCACGCAGAGAACTGTCTATTTCACCGTGAGTTCGCATTCCAAGCCGTCATCGCCGCAACCCCTCGGGCCGGTGCCGGTCGCGGGAACGATCGCCATTTGCGGGGCGGCTTTGGCGCTGGCCTTTGCGGCCCGGACCGAGGTCGGGAAGTACCGTTTGGCCGGCCTCCTCTTCCCGCTATACACGCGTCTCCGAAAGGAAGAGATGCTCGACCACGAGACCCGGGGGCTCCTGCGGGGATTCATCTGCGCCGAGCCGGGAGTTCATTACAACGACATCTTGCGGCGCCTGAATCTGAGCAACGGGACCGCTTCATACCATCTCATGGCGCTCGAGAGGGAGGGTTTCATCAAGTCGCGGTCCGACGGGCGGTTGAAGCGGTTCTATCCGGCCGGCATGAAGATAGCGGACCTTCCGCCGAAGCTGGAGCCGGTCCAGGAGATCATCCTGAAGACGGTCCAGCAGAGCGAGGGGCTCAGCCAGCGCGAGCTCTCCCGAGTGGTGGGAATACCGCATTCCAGCCTCAACAGACAGGTCAAGAAGCTGGTTGAGCTGGGGCTCCTGCGCCTGGTGAAAGAGGGCGCAACGACAAAATGCTATATGCCGGAAGGAAAAAGCCCTGATGCGATGGAGAGCACGACCGGTGACATTCAAGGCCAGAAGCCTGCATGACGGTGCCGCAAACGGAAGAATCGGGCTCCTCTCAGATTAACAGGCTGTTCTTTTACATGGAATGTGTTTTGGACCAGACCCCATACCCTTGACGCGAGACCGATAATGACGTCGTGGCGCTCGCTTCGGACCGGCTGAGCGCCGGTCCTCCCCGGAAGAGCCGGCTCCTGCCGGCTCTTCCTTGCCTAAAGGAGCGCCTGTTGACGCTCCGTCACGGGCTCGCGCACGGCAGTGCAGATTGCGCGCAGACAATCTCGGGGTCGACTAATCGGCTTCGTCGACCGCCAATGCCGGCGATGGCCGATCCGCCTCCGGTCGCAGGCGGCAGGTCCTTAGCCATTGTAGTGGGAAAAAACCGCGCGGAATCTGCAACGGCAAAGTCAACCGGTTCGCCGGCTCACCGGCTAACCGGCTTTCCTCCCCGGCTTGCGGGCTTACCGGCTGACCGGCTTGCCGTCCGTCATCCGATGGTCTGATTATCCCCGTCGCCCATCCCCCATGCGACATCCCATGTCCGTGCCGGTACTGCCCGAGAACAAGTTCGCCGGTTTCAAGGCATATCTCAAGCGCGTCGGGTTCACGTTCGAGGACCGGCCCCATCAGTTATTTCTCGCGCGGGCGCCTGACCTCGTCGTCAGCCTTTACGATAGCGGCAAGGTGGTCATAGCCGGCAAAGATAAGACGCTGGAACGCGAGGTGCGGTGGTACCTTTCGAAGCTCGGGACGACCGGGGAACGGGTCCCTGAGATCCTGAATAACGTTGCGGGAAGGCTGCGGGTCGGAACGGACGAATCCGGCAAGGGCGACTACTTCGGCCCGCTCGTCGTCGCCGGCGTCGTGCTCGACGAGCGCTCCGAGAAGGCGGCGATGGCCCTGGGCGTCCGCGATTCGAAGGCGCTCGCTGACGCTCGCGCTCTTGAGCTTGCGGTAAAAATCAGGCAGATGGCGGGCCGGGGCAATTCGGAGCTAGTCCGCATCTTGCCGGACAAGTACAACGAGCTGTACTCGAAGATGGGTAACGTGAACCGCATCCTGGCCTGGGCGCACGCCCGGGTCATCGAGGTGCTGCTGGGAGCTCGGCCCGATTGCCGGCTGATAGTTGTCGACCAGTTCTCGGCGCGCTCTCTGGAGGCTGCGCT
>Ga0315274_10017228_pt1 | contig 10196 bp, 14 predicted proteins | sample YL17G02_20_MG_FD_203700 | JGI IMG/M metagenome (GOLD analysis project Ga0315274, IMG submission 203700) | Sediment microbial communities from Yellowstone Lake, YNP, Wyoming, USA - YL17G02_20 | ecosystem: Environmental > Aquatic > Freshwater > Lake > Sediment | place: USA: Wyoming | collected... | reverse complement strand
TAGAGAACAGGTGGATATTGATGACGTACTTTTGTCCAGGTTTGACTTGAGGTTTGCATTGCGTGACATACCAAATCCTGAATTAGATACAAGGATGGCTGATCATATTTTGAGAATGAGACATTTTGAGGATGAAGCAATACCTCTTCTTTCAGTAGAATTTTTGAGAAAATACATATCATATGCAAGAAGTCGTGTACATCCAACATTGAGAGAGGAAACTGGTGAAAGGGTGAAGAATTTTTATCTTGAGATGAGAGCCAAGGCAGGTGAAGAGGCTCCAGTATCCATAACCCTTAGGCAGTATGAGGCTTTGATGAGAATAGCAGAGGCATCTGCAAAAATAAGATTAAGCAAGACTGTTGACATTGAGGATGCCGAGCGAGCAATCAGGCTGATGAAGGTTTCTTTGAGACAATTTGGATTTGAACCTGAGACTGGAAGAATTGATATTGATCGAGCTGAGGGCTTGCGAGTAACGGCTGCACAAAGAAGCAAAATAAGAATCATGCTGGATTTGGTTGAGGAATTGACAAATACTCATGGAAGGGATATACCTATAGATGAACTGACAAAAAGGGCAAAAGCCGATGGTATAGATGATGGTGATGAAATTTTAAGGAAGATGCAAGCTGAAGGGCTTTTATATACTAGCAAAGTTGGATTTGTATCTAAGGTTTAGTTCTATGTCAAATGATAAATTAGATAAATGCCCACATTGTGAAGGAGGTTTTGGATTACAATACCCACTTTATGCCAATGATAATTTCTGGATTGTTTGTGATTACCATCCCATTGTTGAGGGTCATGCATTGATTATACCGAAAGACCATATCTCTTACACAGGCGCTCTTTCTTACGAATTGTTCAATGAATATGAAAATCTGTACAAAAAGGTTCTAAGTTTTTTAACTGAAACTTATGGGAATGCTGTTATATTCGAACATGGCATTGTTGGCCAAACTGTTTCTCATGCACACGTGCATTTTCTTCCCTTTAATAAATCTATAGAAGACATAGTAAATGAAAAAAATCTATTAAAACCTATTGATGATTTAGAAGAAATTAGAAATATATTCACTAAAGAACAGAAGTATCTTTTTATTGCAATTAACGATAAAAAATGGTTGGTTGATCCAAAAATCGGAGTTCCTAGATTTTTTAGGGATAGAATATCTAAAGCACTTAATGTACCAGAAAGGGGAGATTGGAAAAAAGCAGAAGAAAATACTAGACTAATGTTAGAATTTAAGAAAGATATTCAAGAACTTATAAATAAATGGAATAGTTATTATGACTAACATGCAACCAATAAGATTACCTGCAAAAAAACTGAGAATTTTTGATATAGTCAATGGCAAGTATTTTCCTGGAAGCAAGGAAGAGATGAAAGCAAGCTACCTGATCACTCCGTTAGGGGAAAAAGTATCCAGGGTAAACTTGGTTGCTACAGTTACTGATAAATTCTTGAGCGAGGATGGAAATTATTCTACTGCCACTATAGATGACGGAAGTGAAGCCATAAGAGTGAAGACTTTTAAGGAAGATGTGAAACTGCTGGATGGCATAGAAGCAGGAGATCTGGTTCTGGTCATAGGCAAGATAAAGGAATACAACGGCGAGGTATATGTAAACGGTGAGATAGTCAAAAAAATATTTGACAGAAATTTTGAAAGTCTGAGAAGATTGGAAATTTTAAAACAAGCAGTACAACAAAAGAGGATTGTTGATGAAATCAGAAATTTGACAAGCCAGCTTTCAGACGAGGAATTAAAACAATATGCAAAGGAGAAATACGATATGGATGAGCAATGCCTGCAGGTCATAATTGAAAGCAGGAGATTGGAAGTTGATTATAAACCCAAGATATTAGAGGTAATTGAAAATCTTGACACAGGACAAGGAGTTGAGGTCGGCAAACTTTTTGAAGTTCTGAACCTGCCCGAGCATGTGATAGAAAATACCATGAACGAACTTCTGGAACAGGGTTTTATTTTTGAGCCAAGTCCTGGATTTTTCAAAAAAGTATAATTCCTACTAATTCCACAGTGTGATTAAATTATATTTTAATAGCTTTCTAACAAATTAGTAACATGGAAAACGAATCGGATTACCAGCAGATGTTGAGAAAGGCTTTTGAAAAGATGCCGAAAAAAGTTGATGTGAGCGATAGGTTCAAGATACCTGAAGCTGTATGCGAAGCACAGGGAAACAAGACTTTGATAAAAAATTTTGGAGAAATTGCCAATGTTTTAAGAAGAGATGTTTCACATCTATCAAAATACCTATGTAAAGAACTAGCCACGCCTTGTTCGATTCAAGGTAATATATTAATCCTGCAAACAAAAGCCTCAAAAGAAGTAATAGGAAAAAAAATAGAGGATTATACTAAAGAATTTGTTTATTGCAAAGTTTGCGGTGAGCCAGATACAAGAATTATTAGGGAAGGCAGAGTTCTCTTTCTTAAATGTGAAGCGTGCGGAGCAAAATCTTTGGTAAAAAGCATATAGTGGGAGTATGTTTTGGTGCAAGATTTTTCAAACAACGCATGAAGTTGTGGCAGCGATATGTGATGAAAAACTTATAGAAAAAGTTCTTGACAAAAAGGATAGAAAAATTAAAATCAGCAGGAATTTCTATGGTGGACAATTGATCGATGAAAAGATGGCAGTAAAAGTTATGAGAAATTCTACAATTGGGAACTTGATTGGCGAGGATGCCATTGAAATGGCAGATAGAAATGGATTTATTTCAAAAGAAAATGTTATTTTGATTGATGAAATACCGCATGCACAGTTTGTTAAGTTAAAGTAATGCAGCAATAAAGGATTTCTATTCTTAAAAACATAAATCAATTAATGAAGAATAAACAAAAAAGGGAAAGATGGAGTTTGTTCAAATCCAGAAAAGCACAGTTTTTTATTTTGTCAGCTTTGACTATTGTCACTATTTTATATTTTTTGAGCAGATGGCTAGAGCCTAGTACAGTTATCGATACTTCCTCTGTAGCTCTGTCGGAAGAACCTTTTGTTTTTAACAACATAAAAGAAAAGACATTTGATGTTGTAAGTTCAAGCAAAAACTGCGAAGAACTTAATTTCAATCTGCAGGAATACAAACAAGTTGCAGAAAATTATGCATTAAGTAAAAACTATCTGGTTGATTTCAATTATGCGTATCCATCGTGTTTTAGCGGGATGAATATAAATTTTACAATGAAATTAACCTCAACAAACATGCAATTGGCATCCAATTTTTCCACAACATGGAGCTAGCAACTGACTTCAGTTTTAATTCTGAGAATCATTTTAACAGCTGTATTTCGTCCTTTGTCAGATTCAACGAATCCATGAATTCCTTGTAGGGTTTCTTGAGTATGATTTTGAAATAAGGCAAATAGTAGATTTTCAATTTTCTTGTAGAACAATGCAACTGGGATGATAATTTTTTTAGAAGTTCTTTCTGTTCCGCTCTAGCTCCTTTTGTTCTTCCAAGCATCATTATGTTCTGCGGGTATTGATATCTAGTAAATTTACGATACATTTCTTTTTTAGCTGTAGCAACACCACCAGTCATCAAGTCTATCATGTATCCCTTCAATCTCCAGTTCTGGCGAGATGAAACCCGGTTCCTAAACAAATCAGCTTTGCTTAAAGCATCAAATGCTTTAGCTATCTCCTCTGGATCTTCGTATTCAGCTGTAATATTGTTTTCAATCCACCAGAATATCTCTTCAGGATCCTTGTCTATGTTATTTATGGAGAGTTTGGCAGCCAATGCTGATTTTGTCTTGAAAATCATCTTCAAGGCATCAAAAATGTTTGTCTCCCTTTCCCTGTATCCCAGAACTTCCAAATCATTTTGTTCTATGAACTGTTTTCCCTGCGCGATAGTTTCCAAGTCGTTTATCGCAGACCTAAGGTCTCCGTCAGATCTTTTTGCCAGTTGCCTTAAAACTTCTTCATCAGTTTTGATCTTCTCTTTTTCGCATATCTGTTTCAATCTTTTTTCTATGTCAAATATATGGATTTTTTTGAATTGAACCAGTTGGCAATATTGCCTCAATGTTCTAAGTTTTGAATCATAAGCATTGTTAGCTGTCAGTACGCATGGGTATCTGGATTCTTTTATGATTTTGATAATTGCACCAACACCACCTAAATCCTCACGCCCAGCAATGCCATCTATCTCGTCGATAAGAAAAATTTTAGATCTCTTAAACAATGACATCTGTGACATAGACTGACCAATAACTGATTCAATATCTGATTTTGTTCTGAAATCACTCGCGTTCATCTCAATGAATTCCAAATTGTTTTCCTTGGCATATGCCTCCACTAATGCAGTCTTACCGGTACCTGGAGACCCATACAATAACAAAGCCTTACTTTGTTTCCATGTTTTCATCCATTTTAGGAAAGTATCTACTGCTTCTTGCTGATTGACAAACTCTTTCAGATTTTCTGGTTTATATTTGATTGTCCAAACCATTATTTCACTTTTTAGAAAACAACAAGAAGTTAGCTAATAATGATTCAAGTTGTATCAGATCACTGCCACCTTCCGATAAACGGAATTCCGTTTCGCCGCATTTCTCTATCATTTGGACTTTTGTTTCTTCAGGAATATCCAAAGAATAAATTTGCCTATGAATTTCAGCGATAACATCAATTCCAGCTAGACCTTGTCTCAAGATCAGCTCCTGCAGTTTTTTCCTTGCATCCATGAACTTCCCCTTCAATGCAAGTTCAATCATTTCCTTCACGTCTGCTGGCTTTGCTTTGCTTGCAACATCATAAACTATGTCTTCAGTAATTTTTTCTTTCAAAACAGCCGATGCTTGCATTAGATTAGCTACTTTTCTCAAGTCACCTTCTGATAAGTAGATAATAGCATTAACTGCATCATCTGCAATTTTTATTTTTTCTCCTTCGACAATTCTTTCAATGAATTTTTTGATATCAGCTTCTGCTAATATTTTGAATCTGAATACTGCACATCTCGATTGGATAGGCTCGATTATCTTTGAAGAATAATTGCAGATTAAACAAAATCTTGAAACATTGGTAAAGTTTTCCATCGTCCTTCTTAAGGCTTGCTGGGCTTCTGGTGTTAAAGCATCACTTTCATCCAGAATTATCATTCTATAGCCAACATCACTTAGGGATTTAGTTCGTGCAAAATCTTTTACCTGTCCCCTTATAGTATCTATCCCACGTGTATCCGATGAATTGAGTTCGAGCGTGTTCGATCTCCATTCTTTTCCGTATAGCTCATGAGCAATTGCCAATGCAGAGGTTGTCTTACCGGTACCGGCAGGACCAGCAAACAACATATGAGGAATGTTGCTCTCTTTAACAAAAGCTTTGAGTCTTTCTACTACATGCTTTTGATTAATTACCTCTGATAATTTTGCAGGCCTGTATTTTTCTGCCCATACCGAAATTTCCATATTATTCACATGTCTCCATAAATTCTTCTATAAAAGTTTTAGTGTAACTATTGATTTTCAATTTTAAAGATTCCTTTGGATCTACCCAAATATAATTGGCAATTTCTCTTCCATCGGATTTGACATCAGAAGAATTGCTTCTGCATACACATTCCAAAAATATCATATGTTTGTCTTCCCTTTTCGGGATTTCTTTTGGAAATATAGCTTCCTGAACTAGAAGAACGGTCTCAAATTCAACATCCAAGCCCACTTCCTCCTTAACTTCACGCTTGACAGCATCTTCTATTGTCTCGCCCCATCTGATCTTTCCACCCGGCAGTCCATAAGAACTATCTTTTTCATCAAACTTGACCAGAAGTATTTTGTTTTCGGGATTGACTATCAGTGCCCCCACAACTGGAAGGGCATATCTCTCTGGTTCCATACAATCACTACATTATTTATAAAGGTAAATTAATTTAGATTTCTATCAGTTAAAAAGGATTATATGCTACCATCGGAGGTTATAAAACAATATAAGAAATCTGGATACAGACTTATTGGAAAGAATAAACACTCTGCTGTAGAGATCTGCAGATGGACCAAGTCTGCTTTGCGTGGTGGAAAGAACTGCTATAAAGGTTGGTTTGGAATAAAATCCCATCGCTGCGTACAGATGACCCCCTGCATACTATGTGACTTATCGTGCCAATTCTGTTGGAGACGTTCTGAATTGAAAAGGACAACCCTGGAAAATTGGGACAATCCAAAAGAGATTGTAGATGAAGCTATTAAAACCCAACAAGAACTGATTTCAGGATTCGGAGGAAACGATAAAACAACAAAACAATTGTTTAAGGAAGCCAGAAATCCTAAACATTTTGCAATTTCATTGGACGGCGAACCGACGCTTTACCCAAATCTAGCTGATTTGATTAAAGAAATTAAATCCAGAGGATGCACGGCTTTTCTTGTCACAAACGGGACAATGCCAGAAAGATTAAAAGAAATAATAGAAAAAAATGCTGAGCCAACAAATCTTTACATAAGTGTTTATGGTACAAGTAAAGAGGATTATGAAGAAGTATGCAGACCATTTATTTCAGATGCCTTTGAAAAATTGAAAGAAAGTCTAAAGTTGATGAAAGAATTCAAAGAATCCAGAAAAATTTTTAGGATAACAGCTGTGAAAAATTTAAACATGAAAAATCCTGAAGGATATTCTGAGTTAATTAAAATGTCGGAACCAGATTTTGTCGAAATCAAAGGTTATGCATGGTTAGGAGAATCCAGAAAAAGATTGAAAAAGGAGAATGTACCAACTATGGAAGAAATAAAAGATTTTGCCAAAGAGCTGGAAAAATTAACTGGATATTCTATTAAAGAAAAAGATGATGTAAGTAGAGTTGTATTAATGAGTAAATAATCAAAAAATTATTACACTGTTATATTTATAAACTCTGAAAATAAGAATATTGGCATGAAACTTCCTTGTGAACAGATGGTAGAAAAGCTTCCAGTAATAAGGTCATTAATAACAAATGAAATAATCAATACTTTTGGTTTAACACAAGAACAAACTGCAAAAAAATTAGGAATATCACAACCTGCGGTATCACAATATCTTGCAGGCCTGAGGGGAAGAAAAAAGGGATTATCGAATAAAAAATTAATAGCACAATCTAGAAAATTTGCTAAAGAAATTATTGAAGGAAAATCCAAATTTCCAAAAACTGTTTGTAATATATGTGGGTGTTCTCATGAGAAGAATATATCTTGATTATGCAGCAACAACTCCGGTAGATCCTAGAGTAATAGAAACTATGAAGCCATATTTTTCCAAGGTTTTCGGTAATGCCTCATCCCTGCATAGATTCGGGCAGGAAGCTAAGAGGGCTTTGGAGGAATCCAGATACAAGATTGCGGAGGTTATCAGTGCGACAGATTCAGAAATAATTTTTACCTCTTCAGGAACGGAAAGCGACAATCTAGCCATAAAAGGTATAGCTTCTGCAAACAAGGACAAAGGAAAACATATAATTGTTTCTAGAATCGAGCATGATGCTATACTCGAACCTTCCCAATGGCTAGAGAAACAGGGATTTGAAATAACCTATCTGCCTGTAGATAACTATGGTATTGTTGATATCCACAAACTGGAGAATTCTATACGTAAAGACACAATCCTGGTTTCAATAATGCATGCTAACAACGAGATCGGGACAATAGAACCAATTGAAGAAATTGGCAAGATTTGCAGTAAGCATGGTGTTTATTTTCATACAGATGCTGTACAAACATTCGGTAAAACTTCTATTGATGTCAATAAGATGGATATTGATTTGCTGTCTGCCTCGTCACATAAAATCTATGGACCAAAAGGTGTTGGCATGCTATTTGTCAGGGAAGGTGTGAAAATAGAACCCTTGTTGCATGGCGGTGGGCATGAATCTGGCATTAGATCCAGTACTGAGAATGTAGCAGGAATAGTCGGATTCTCTGCTGCTGCAGAAATCGCCAAAAAAGAGATGAAGAAGGAATCTGCAAGACAAATCAAATTGAGAGATTATCTGATAAAAAATGTTTTGAAGATTGAAAATTCGCATTTGAACGGGCATCCTGTCAATAGACTGCCTAACAATACAAACTTCTGGTTTGATTTCATAGAAGGTGAATCACTGGTTACTCATTTGGATTTTTACGGGATTGCTGCTAGTACTGGTAGTGCTTGTTCGTCAAAATCATTAGAGCCGAGCCATGTCCTGCTCGCTATTGGTTTGAAACATGAACAAGCACACGGTAGCTTGAGGCTGACTTTAGGTAAGTATACAACTAAGGAAGATATTGATTATACTCTAACTATTTTACCGAAAGTTGTTAACAGATTAAGGGAAATATCGCCCTTCAAGAAGTGATTGGATGAAAATGACACATGAAATGTATACAAAGGAAGTGTTGAAACATTTCAAGCATCCGAAAAATATGGGTACCATAAAAAATCCTGATGGCATTGGGAAAGTTGGGAATCAGATTTGCGGAGATGTTATGTGGCTTTACATAAAAGTCAAGAAAGACAAGAAAGACAGAGACATTATTTCCGACATTCGTTTTCACACATTTGGATGCGTGGCAGCCATATCCACAAGCAGCATGATCACAACCTTGGCAAAGGGGAAGACTATCGAGAAGGCTTTAGAGATAACAAGAAACGATATAGCAAGTGCTTTGGATGGACTGCCGAGAATTAAGTTACACTGCTCAGTACTAGCTGCCGATGCACTAACTGAAGCTATATACGATTATCTTTCGAAAAATAAACTGCCAATATCGGATGAATTGAAGAAGAGTCATGAACGAATCCAACAACAGACAGAAGAGGTAGAGGAAAAGTTTAAGGATTATGTTCACTTAGAAAAGAAAATCTGGAAAGCTAAAGAATAAGCTGATGCAGAGGGTGTGTATTACACCAGCTATAAATTTATCTTCCATACACTTTTTTCCTATGTTCAAATCTAAGTAAATAAAGTTTGTCTCCTTCAACTTTGAATAATAGTCTGTAAGGCTTTACATATATCGTACGTTCGCCTTTCAAATCATATCTTAGAGGCTTTCCAAAATCTGGATTTTCTGTTATTTTTTTAATCTGTTTTTCAAGTTTTTCTTTTAAAGGAGATTTGATTATTTTTTTAACATCTTGCTCAAATTTTTGAGTAGGAATAACAAATCTTATTTCTACCATTTCTTCAGCTCTTTAAAGAAAGCTTCCTTGGAATATACTTTGTATCTACCTTTTTCTATATCTTCCCATGCATCTTCAAGAAGCTTCAATGTTCTCAAATCTTCAGCATTCATTTTAGCATCCAGTTTCTTCAGAACTATCATGTCTTTCTTTGAAGCTACAGCAAAAACATTGCCTTCCTTTATATTGAATTTTTTTCTGATATCAATTGGTATTACTATTTGGCCTTTTGAACTTACTCTTGTTAATTCTGGTATTCCTACATCTTTTTTCATAATAGTAAGATATTCTTACTTATATATAAAGTTATCTTGTGCAGAGGGTGGGATTTGAACCCACGAAGGCACTAAGCCACTGGGTTTCTTCTATTAATTATTTGAATAACCTAAGCCCAGTCCAATTGACCAGACTATGGGACCTCTGCATATAGATAATGCTGACAAAGAAACTTATAAAGTTTATATCAAATTTAATTCAAGAAAACAAATTAAAATTATGGAAAGAAGATTATGCTTGGTTCTATTTCTATTTTTATTTAGTCTTGTTTTTCTTTCTAATTCATACCAAGTCAATGCAATAGACATCTCCAACTGTGCCAACCTTAACCAAGCAGGGGCAACCTACAATCTGACAACCAATATAGGAAATTCTCTCTCATTAAGATGCATGAATATTACTGCCAACGACATTGTCCTAGATTGCCGGGGTCGTACCATAGACGGTTCAGATAATCCTCCTTCTGAGGGGATTCGTATCTACGCAACCAATCAGAATATAACAATCAAGAACTGCATTGTTACTGACTGGTATTATGGAATTTATCTGCAGAATGCAAACAACAACACCCTGATAAACAACACGGTGAACAGCAACGTTGGTACTGGCATCGTCCTCTACCCCAGCTCCAACAGCATTTTAACAAACAACACGGCGAATAGCAACGGTGGCGGTGGTATCGCTATCGGGTCAAGCTCCACCAACAACATCTTGACAAACAACACGGTTAACAGCAACACCAATGCT
>Ga0315274_10017226_pt1 | contig 10196 bp, 11 predicted proteins | sample YL17G02_20_MG_FD_203700 | JGI IMG/M metagenome (GOLD analysis project Ga0315274, IMG submission 203700) | Sediment microbial communities from Yellowstone Lake, YNP, Wyoming, USA - YL17G02_20 | ecosystem: Environmental > Aquatic > Freshwater > Lake > Sediment | place: USA: Wyoming | collected... | reverse complement strand
ACCGCCAACAAGGGCTCGAGGGCTAAGGTTCGTTAGGTGCCCTGACGTTCACCGAACCGCCGGATGCGGACCCGCATGTCCGGTGGTGTGAGAGGGGGGGCGGGCGACCCGCTCTCCCTACTCAATCCCCAAGAAGCTAGAGGCGGCCCAGGTTGCCGGTCATGAATTCGTCCCAGGCATACTGCACCGGCGTCCACCATTGGTCGCGCCCGATGCAGCGGAAGTAGGGCGGCCGCAGCGCCAGGATCCGGTCGCCGATGCGGTAACGCGGCAGGATCGGTGTGGATACAACCAGGCTGCCCATCTCGCCGGGCTTCATCTCGTGCAGCATCTTTGTGCCCCCGGGAGTCTCGACCTCGAATAGGAACAGGTCGTAGTTGGGGACCCAAGCGCGCTGGGCGTCACGCTGCTGGCCGAACATGCCCTCCGTGGCGCCGTAGATCTCGCGGATGGTGACTGGGCCGTACAGTGCGGAGAGCGCTGGGGCGTAGCGGGTGTTGATCCCCGGTACGCTGCCCAGTGTCATCAGCAGCGGCTTCCACAGCTCCTTCGGATAGGCATGGTGCACCCGGTGCAGGTAGCGGCCGAACAGCACGGCTGTGGGCGCCACGCCGCCGACCAGTGAGACTGTCTCGTCCTTGCACTTGGTGTACGCCAGCTCGAAGCGCGCGTCCCAGTCGCTCCTCGTCTTGCCGCCGCCCAGCGCGTCGATCTCGTCCTGCGTCGGCGCGGAGCGCAGCGGCGTCATGGCGGAGACGTACTTGGTGTAGATGCCCGAGCTGTAGCCGTAGGTCACTTCCCGTTCGCCGACCTTCACCGTCCCGACCACCGACGGGAAGTTCAGGTTCAGGTTGACGCCGGCGAACAAGTCAAAGCGGCCGCTCTCAACGATGTAGATCATCATCGCCCGACCGGCGCTGACGCGTTGGCGCATGTCGGTCGGGGTCATGGGAATGAACTTGGACTCGCCCCGGGTCGTCCCGCGCGTGATCGCCCAGCCGATCGGGTCCTCCCACAGCAGCAGGCTGACCTCCCCGGCCATGACTCGCTGGATGAGCGGCCGGTAGTCGTCGTACGTAGCGGCGGGGAACTGGTGCCGGTACTCGGCCGGCGTGGTGATGTTGGCGGCATGGTGCTGGCGCCCGTGGTCGGTTTTGGCGTAGTCGACGAGCAGGCGCTGCAGGACATCCGCCTGCGCCTTGGCAGGGTCGTCGACGGAATCGCGCCACGGCTGGAGCATGGAGTTGAGCATGGCGACGGGAGAATCGGCGGCCACAGGTCTCTCTCCTCGGCGAGGCGGGTGCCGAAGTGTACCTCTGGGCAGCAGCCAAAGCACGCCGGTAGGAGGCCGGGACGAGGATGCTATAATCCCTGTGCCGCTTGGATCGGGCGCCGACCGAGACGGCTGGACAGGTGGTCTGCTCTTCCGCCCTTCCGGCCTGGAGGGGCGGTTTGTCTTCGGGCGCCCTGGGATTGGAGGAGGGTAGGGTGTCCGCTACGCCGCAGGCAGCCGCGTCCCCCAAGAAGGTCACCCCGCTCACCTTCCGCGAGAAGAAGGCCGCCGGCCAGCCGATCAGCATGTTGACGGCCTATGACCTGGCAACGGCGCAGGCTGTAGACCAGTCCGGGCTCGATGCCGTCCTGGTGGGCGACTCGCTGGGCATGGTCGTGCTGGGCTACGAGACGACGCTCCCGGTGACGATGGAGGAAATGCTGCACCACTGCCGCGCCGTGGCGCGCGGTTCGCGGCGGGCGCTGCGCATCGGTGATATGCCCTTTCTTTCGTACCAGGTGAGCGTCGAGGAAGCCGTGCGCAACGCCGGACGTTTCCTTCAAGAAGGCGGGATGGAGGCGGTCAAGCTCGAGGGCGGCCGCGAGCGGCTGCCGGCTATCGCCACCATCGTCGGAGCGGGCATCCCGGTGATGGGGCACCTGGGGCTGACGCCTCAGTCGGTCCACCAGCTCGGCGGATTCCGGGCGCAAGCCAAGACCGCCAGTTCCGCCCGGCGATTGCTGGAAGACGCGCGGGCCCTGCAGGATGCCGGCTGCTTCTCCATCGTTCTCGAGTCCGTGCCGGCGCGCCTGGCCAAACTCGTCTCGAGCCGGCTGTCGATCCCGACCATCGGCATCGGTGCAGGCGCCGGATGCGACGGGCAAGTGCTGGTGACGCACGATCTCCTCGGCCTGTTCGACCGCTTCACGCCGCGCTTCGTCAAACAATACGCCAGCCTTTATGCCGAGATGGTCCGGGCATTTGAGGCCTATCGGGCGGACATCGAGGCGCGGGCCTTCCCCTCGGCCGAGCACAGCGTCGATCTGCCTGATGATGAGTGGCAGGCGTTCGTGGTGTCCCTCGAGGACGAAGGTCCGAGGCGCGACCAGAGCGGATGATGGGCGAACGCTTGCTGATCCTTGGCACCGGGGCAATGGCGTGCTGGTTTGCTGCGCGGCTGGCGCCGCATGCCGAGGTTGTCCTGGCGGGCAGGTGGGCGGCCGGGCTGGAGGTGCTCCGGCGGCGGGGCGTTGTCCTTGAGCGGAATGGGGCGCGGGTTGAGCATCGCGTCGGCGTGGCCGACTACGCCGACGATCTGCAACCATTCCGATTGGCACTGGTCCTGGTCAAAGCCTATCAGACCGAGGCCGCGGCGCAGCGCTTGGCCGCGTGGCTGGCCGCGGATGGCGTGGCCGTGACGCTGCAGAATGGTCTGGGAAACCTTGAGATCTTGACGGACGCGCTGGGCGAGGAGCGCGCGGCGCTCGGCATCACCACCGCCGGCGCGACGCTCGTAGAGCCAGGCGTCGTGCGTTCTGGCGGGGATGGCCCAACGCGGTTCGCCCGGCATGCGCACACGCCGGCCATGGTCGAGTTGATGCGCGTCGCAGGCCTCGATGCCGGGCTGTGCGATGACGTTGTCGGGCTGGCCTGGGGGAAGCTGGTGCTCAGCGCCGCCGTCAATCCGATCACAGCCTTGCTGCGCATCCCCAACGGAGACCTTCTACTGCCGCGGGCACGCGGCGCCTGGGAGGTCGCGGGCCAGGCGTTGGATGAGGGCGTCGCGGTCTCGCGCACGGCCGGGATCCGGCTGCCGTTCGATGACCCCCGAGCCGAGCTCGAGCGCGTCCTAGACCGCACGGCCGATAACCACTCATCGATGCTGCAGGATATCGAGAGCGGCCGTCCGACGGAGGTGGAGGCGATCAACGGGGCGGTCGTCCGCCACGCGCAGGCACACGCCATTCCGGTGCCCGTCAATCGCCTGCTGCTCGCCCTGGTGAGCAGCCTTGCGGCCTCGGCCGGACGAGGTGAGGCGTGAAGGTCGTCCGCCGCCTGGAGGAACTGCGTGCCGCGCGTGACGGGTTGCCCGAGCCCCTCGGGCTGATCCCGACGATGGGGTGCCTGCACGCCGGACATGTTTCGTTGGTGCGCAGGGCGCGGGCGGAGTGCGCCAGCGTGGCGGTGAGCATCTTCGTCAACCCGACCCAATTCGGCCCGCGCGAGGACATGGCCACCTATCCGCGCAACCTGCCGCACGATTTGGCGCTGCTGGAGGCCGAAGGGGTCGACCTGGTCTGGACGCCGGAGGTGGATGACGTCTACCCGCCAGGCGACCAGACCTGGGTGACGGTGGAGAGTGTGTCGCGCGGCCTGGAGGGCGAGCGTCGGCCGGGCCACTTTCGCGGTGTGGCCACGGTGGTGGCCAAGCTTGTGCATGCCTTTCAACCGCAGCGTGCCTACTTCGGCCATAAGGACGCTCAGCAGGCGGTGGTGATCCGACGGATGGCGCTCGACTTGCTCTTCCCGGTTGAGATCGTCGTCTGCCCGACGGTCCGGGAGGTGGACGGGCTGGCCCTCTCGAGCCGCAACAGCTACCTCTCGGCTGACGAGCGAAAGGCGGCGCCGGTGCTCTATCGGGCATTGAGCGCCGCGTCCGGGGCGTTCGAGTCCGGCGAGCGCGATGCCGAGCGGCTGCGCCAGATCATGCACGCCATTTTGGCCGGTGCACCCCTGGCCCACCCGCACTATGTCTCGGTGGCGGATGAGGATACATTGGAGGAGCTGCAGGGCGAGGTCGCTCGGGCGCTGCTCTCGATGGCGGTCGGGGTTGGCAAGACGACGCTGATTGACAATGTGGTGGTCGGGATCGAGAAGGGTAGCCAAGAGCAAGTAGCAGGTAGCCTGTAGCACGCAGCAGCTCGCGACGAGACATCGGGTCCGGTTTCCGATGTCCATCGGTCGACAGCAGAACGCCACCGGCTACTTGCCAATTGCCTGACGGATCGCTGGTTGCTGTCCGCGGATCGCTCTTTCTACGGAGGCTCTCCCATGCTTCTAGCCATCGACATCGGCAACACCAACCTGACGCTCGGGTTGTACCGCGGCGAGGAGCGGGTGGCGGCGTGGCGCCTGGCCACCGCGCATGAGCGCATGCCCGACGAGTACGGGCTGCAGCTGCTCGGGCTTCTGCAGCATGCCGGGTGTACGCCGGGGGATTTGCACGGCGCCATCCTGGCATCGGTCGTCCCGCCGCTGACGGGAACGCTGCTGCAGGCGTGTGAGACCTACCTGGGCTGCCGGCCTTTGGTGGTCGACGCCGGTGTCAAGACCGGTGTGCGCATTCGCTATGAGGACCCGAAGGCCGTGGGCGCCGACCGGGTGGTCGACGCCGCTGCGGTCCAGAGACTGTACGGCGGGCCGGCGTGCGTCGTCGACTTCGGGACGGCGACGACGTTTGATGCCATCTCGGCTGAGGGGGATTATCTGGGAGGCGCCATCGCTCCCGGGATCGGGATCGCGGCCGAGGCGCTGTTCCAGCGCACGGCGAAGCTGATACGGGTCGAGCTGGCGCGCCCACCATCGCCTATTGGGCGGAACACCGTGCATGCCATCCAGTCCGGCCTGCTGTTCGGCTACGTCGGGCTGGTGGAAGGGATGGTGGCGCGGTTCCGCAAGGAGCTGGGCCCTGACATGAAGGTCATTGGCACCGGGGGTCTCGTGGATCTGATCGCGGCCGAGACCGACGCCATCCAAATCAAGGCGCCCTGGTTGACGCTGGACGGCTTGCGGTTGATCTGGGAGATGAACCAGAACTGACGGCCGCCCGGCGGGGTGGCAGGTGCTCCTCGGTCCTCCGCCACGATCGCGCCAGGGATGTCGGCAGCCCGGGCCGGACGCATGACCCCATGAGTGCCACGGCGCAAGTGGAGATTCGCCGATTGGATGCCATGTGCGGCGCGCCCAAGCTGAGCAGTCAGGTGGAGGTGACGATGGGCGTGCGCGTTCGACTGGCGTCGATAAGCGAAGCCGAGTTCGGCCCTTACGAACAAGCTGCGGCAGACGCCTGCGCCGAAGAGAACGTGCAGGCCGGCCATTGGGAGGCGGTGGAGGCATTGGAACGCGCGCGGCAGTCGCTGCGTCGGATCCTGCCTTAGGGCGTAGCCACGCCCGGCCATCATTTCTGCCGTGGCGAAGATGTGTAGTCGGGGGAGACGGACGGTGGGGTGGTTTGAGGACCGGGCGGGGAAAGTGCCTCGCGCCTACGTCTACTACATCGTGGTCGAGCCTCGCAGGGGGGTCGCGGCTACGGCTCGGCGGCGCGGTGGGCGATGGAGGCTGAAGCGCGGGCGCTGGGCATGGCCGCGGTCAGGCTGCATGTATTCGCCTGCAATCCCGCGGCGATCCGTGCCTATGAGCGGCTCGGTTTCCACACCACGAGTCTGAACACGCTGAAGCCGCTGTCCTCCTGAATATTCTGCCGGGTGGTGGGTTCGTGGATCCAGTCCTCCCGGCTGCAGTTGCCCTATTCCGCGCCGTACCCCAGGCGAGAGCCCTCTACCGATAATTCGGGCTCGATTGCGGTGAATTTCAGCGCCACCGGATTCGGGTCTCCTGGCATTGGCCTCTGAGCCAAAGCCTCTGCTGCTGAAGCAAGATCCCCCGAGGCCTCCAAACCCCGAGTCGAGACAAACATCACGTTGACACGGTGGAATCGTTCTCCTATAGTAGAAGTGCTGAAATCTAACATGTTACATGTAACCGTACTTCGGGGCGGCGGTTGGATTGGACTGTCGCCCGTTGTGCCAGCCTTCCAGGTGTTTCGTTACGCGAAATCCAAGCCGCACGGTCGAGAGCGGGTGCGAGCCAATCGGTGGTGTGTGCCGCCGCCGCCACGGCCTTCGGATCGTCCGCGAGCGATAGGCAAGCCGTGATGTTGCAGAACCGCGAAACGCTGGTGGAGCCCTATTTCCCGCTGGATCGGACCGATCTGACCGAGCGGACCTACACCGTCCTCAAAGAACGCATTCTGACCCGACGCATGGAACCCGGGGCGCGCGTCTCGGTGCCGGAGATCGCCGCTGGGCTGGGCGTCAGCCGGACGCCGGTGACCGATGCCCTCAAGCGCCTGGCAACCGAGGGCCTGGTCGAGATCATCCCCCGCCGCGGGACATTCGTGACCGGGTTGAGCGCTTCCGACGTGTGCGAGCTGTTCGACGTCCGCATGCTCATCGAGGCGCACGCTGTGGAGGGGATCGTGGAGAGTGGGCGCGCGGCCGAGTACCTGCGGGCCGTCAGCGAGCCGATGGCGCGCATGCGCCGCGCCATGGTGGATGACGACTACGGCGACTATGAGGCCTTCGTCTCCGGCGACCGCGCCATGCACGTGACGATGGTCGAGATGACGCACAACCAGCGCCTGCTCCAGATCTACACCGACCTGAACGTGCACATCCAGGTCGCCCGGGCACACTACCTCGACAGCGTCGAGAACGCCCAGCAGGCCTACCAGGAACACGAATCCATCCTGGACGGCTTCCGAGCTGAGAGCGCAGAACAGGTGAAAGCCGCCCTTCGCTCTCATGTCTCCAACGTCAAGAATCGGATACTCGACCTGTTGGCCGAACAGGGAGGTTCGCTCTAGGTGTCCGAGGCGCCGCCCGAGGCCATCCACGATGTACTGGCGGCCTTCCGATTGGACGGCAGGACATCTCTTGTTACCGGCGCTGGCCGCGGCCTGGGGCGCGCCATGGCGCTGGGCCTGACGCAGGCCGGGAGCCGGGTGATGCTGGTGGATGTCGATCCGGAGGGTCTGGCCGGCGTGGAGGCGGAGATCCGACGCGCCGGAGGCCAGGCGGCGTCGGCGGTCGTGGATGTTGGCGACGAGGCCCAGGTGCAGGCTTGTATCGCCGAGACCGTCCGGCTTTTCGGCGGGTTGCACGTCTTGGTCAACAATGCCGGCATCACCAGCCGTTCACCGTTCGAAGACCTGCCCCACGAGGATTGGGAGCGCGTGCTGCGCGTCAACCTGGGTGGGACTTACCTGTGCTGCAAGCACGCCGCCCGGCCGATGATCGCTCAGGGTGGCGGGTCGATCATCAACATCGCCTCGATGTCGGGGCTGGTGGGCAACCGCGGCGGCGACAACAGCCACTACTGCGCCACCAAGGGCGGCGTGATCGCACTCACGCGTTCGCTGGCCGTCGAGTGGGCGGGCCGAGGGATCCGCGTGAATGCCGTCGCCCCGGGCTACTGCGTGACGCCGATGACCGACCGGTTGAAGGAGCGTGACCCGGCGTTCTACCAGGAGCTGATCGACCGCGTGCCGCTGGGGCGTTTCGGCACCGGACAGGACCTGGCCGGTGCGGTGGTCTACCTGGCGAGCGACGCTTCGGCCTACGTGTCGGGAAGCTTGCTGGTGGTCGATGGTGCCTACACGGCCTGGTGAGGAGGACGCCCGATGAGCCAGACACTGGTGCCCGAACCGGCCGGCGTTGCCCCGCGAGAGCTGGCGCTGAGCCGGATCGACACGCGACGTCGGATCCTGTCGGCCGCAGCCATCTGGATCGTTTTGGCTGTGCTCATTGTCTTCGCCTCCCTTGTATCCGATGTATTCCTGACCCCGCGCAACCTGACTGTCATTCTCAAGCAAGCCGCGCCGCTGGGCATCCTGGCCGTTGGCGAAACCATCGTGCTGCTGACTGGGGGAATCGACCTCTCGGTGGCTTCGGTCATGGCGACCGCCTCGATCTTCGCCGCCGGAATCTCGAACGGGAGTGACGAACACGTCTGGCCGGTGATCCTGCTCTGCCTGACCTTCTCGGCGCTGGTGGGTTTCGGCAACGGCCTGCTGGTGACGAAGCTCAAGATCCCCCCCTTCATCGCTACCTTGGGCATGATCCTGGTCGTGCAGGGAGTCCGCTTTGTCTATTCCAAGGGGACCCCAAAGTCGCTGGTCCCACCTACGCTTCGCGAGTGGGGCCAAGGTTCCAGCGGCCCGATCCCGAATTCCGTGATCATCTGGGTCGCGGTCGTGATCGTGGCGACCTTTGTGCTCTCGCGCACGACCTTTGGTCGGCGGCTGTACGCTGTAGGGGGCAACGCCCGCGCGGCGTATCTCTCGGGAGTCAGCGTCGACGGGGTGAAGATCGCGGCCTACACGATCTGCAGCTTCCTGGCCGGCATCGCCGGCCTGGTCCTGGTGGGATATGTCAACGCAGCGGACAACTGGCTAGGCAATGGGTATGAGTTGAATGCCATCGCGGCTGTGGTGATCGGGGGCACGGCGTTTGAAGGCGGCAAGGGCTCCCAGATTGGCACGGTCGCGGGCGTGCTGATCCTGACCGTACTGTTCACGCTGGTGCTCTTGCTCCAGTTCGATGAATCGGTCAGGCGGATCATCAAGGGTGTGGCGATCCTGTTGGCCGCCGCACTGTATGCCCGCCTGCGGACTCGGCGCTAGCGGGCGGTCGTCGGAGGGATGAAGACCACGGCCGTGCCGAAAGGAGGTGCGTCTGGCGCGTGGCGAAAGAACGATGAAACCGTGTACGAAGTATGCCCCAACCCATAAGGAGGACAAGGAAGATGGCTAGCAGAAAGTTCATGTGGATCGTCTCGATCCTGATGGTAGCCTCGATCGTGCTGGGCGCTTGCGCCCAGGCGACCCCGGCGCCCGTAGAGCCCGCCCCCGCTGAGCCGGTGGCAACGGAAGCACCCGCGCCGGTTGAGCCCGCCGCGCCTGGACCGGTGACCTACACCGTCGGCGCAGATGGCATGGTCGATACGACGGCCTTCAAGAAGGACGCACCGTACACGATCTGCTTCTCCAACGCCTCGGTTGCCAATGACTGGCGCGTCGCCATGGTCGGCCACGTCGACTATGCGATCGAAGAGGCCAAGGGCAAAGGCCTGATCAAGGACTACTTCTACGCCGACGCCAACAACGACCCCAACAAGCAGATCTCGGACATCGAGGACCTGCTGACCAAGGGCTGTGACGTGATGCTGATCAGCGCCGCCGCCCAGGACGTTGTCGACCCCGGCGCCAAGCAGGCGATGGAAGCGGGCGTCCCGGTCATCACCGTCGACCGCGATATCCTCAATCCGGACAACCGCGTCTCCTACACCGACGGCGACTCGTGCCTGATGGGCCAGATGCAGGCGGAGTGGCTGGTGGCGGAGCTGGGCGGCCAGGGTGACATCGTGCTGCTGTCCGGCATTGCCGGCGCCAGCCCGGCCGAAGAGCGGCTGCGCTGTGCCCGTGAGGTCTTCGCCGCCAATCCTGGCATCAAGGAACTGGCGCAGGCCTACACCGACTGGTCGCCGACCGGCGGCCAGAAGCAGATGGAAGCCTGGATCACGCAGTTCGGTGACAAGATCCAGGGCATCTGGTCCGACAGTGCCCTGCAGGCCGTGGGTGTCGTCAACGCCCTGCTGGCGGCCGGGATGAAGGTCCCGCCGATCACGGGCGAGGACTGGGCGCTCTTCCTGCACCAGGCCGTGGATAACGGCTTCCCGTTCGCGGGTGTGACCTTCCCGAACCGCTTAGGCTACTTCGCGGTCACGGACGCGCTCGACCTACTGGCAGGAAAGCCGATCCCGTTCCATCACCAGATCGCGCCAATCGCCATCACCAAGGACAACTTGGATACGTACTACAACACGACTATGTCGGACGCGCTCTGGCTGGACATGCTACCGGAAGTCCGGATGAAGCTGTACGGGCAGTAGACTGACTCCGGGTCGGTCAAGGACCCGGACCGTACCACGCCTGCTGGCCGAGGCGGTCACGCCTCGGCCAGCAGGCCCCGCAAGGCGATCACCCCGACAGGCGAGGTGGGTATGGCGGACAGCCTCGTAGAGATGAGCAAGATCACCAAGACCTTTCCCGGCGTCGTGGCGCTCGACGATGTGACGTTCGGGT
>Ga0315274_10017225_pt1 | contig 10196 bp, 10 predicted proteins | sample YL17G02_20_MG_FD_203700 | JGI IMG/M metagenome (GOLD analysis project Ga0315274, IMG submission 203700) | Sediment microbial communities from Yellowstone Lake, YNP, Wyoming, USA - YL17G02_20 | ecosystem: Environmental > Aquatic > Freshwater > Lake > Sediment | place: USA: Wyoming | collected... | reverse complement strand
GCAACTCGGGGTCATGCAGGTAGCGCAGAAAGACATCTTGAAGTAGGTGGCGACTCAGGCCGCCGCCGCTGCCGTGCGCCAGCCTCACAACTTCATTCACAGTCTGCCCCGAACTGGTAGTACGCCGCGCAGGTTCCCTCCGAGGACACCATGCATGGCCCGAAGGGCGACTCCGGTGTGCAAGCGCCACCAAATAGAGGGCAGTCGGTCGGCGCCAACACGCCGCGCAGCACTTCGCCGCAGCGGCAACCCGCCGGCTCGCGCGCCGGCGGCAGCGTCAGGGGGAAGCGGACCCGCGCGTCTAGGGAGGCGAACTCTGGACGCAGCACGAGGCCGCTGGCCGGCACGCTCCCCAGGCCGCGCCAGGGCACCGTCGCGGGCTCGAACACCTGCTCCAGCAGGCGCTTGGCGTTGGCGTTGCCGGCCGCCGTTGCCGAGCGCTGGTAGGTGTTCGCAACCACCGGTTTGCCGCTCATCGCCATGCGCACCAGCTCGCTCACGGCCAACAACAGGTCCACCGGCTCGAAGCCGCTGATGGCGCAGCCGAGCCCGTGCTCCCGAGGCAGGAATCCCCAGGCTTCCGCTCCGATCACCGTCGTGACGTGCCCCGGCCCGAGCACGCCGTCCAGCTTCACCTCGCCAGCCTCGACGATAGCGCGCATCGCCGGGGGCGTTAGCTTGTGCAGGCAGAGCAGCGAGAAGTTGCCCACCCCCCTCGCCCGCGCCTGTTGCGCCGCCGCCGCCGTCCCCGGCGCCGTCGTCTCGAAACCAACGCCCAGGAAGACTACCTCTCGCGCCGGCTCGGACTCGGCCATCTTGAGCGCGTCTAACACGGAATAGACGACGCGCACGTCGGCGCCGCGCGCCCGAGCTTCCTGCAGGCTACCTCCGCTCCCTGGAACACGCATCATGTCGCCGAAAGTCGCCAGTGCGACGCCGTGCTGTTCGACCAGTCCGATGGCAGTGTCGATGTCCCCCTGCGCCGTGACGCACACCGGGCAGCCGGGGCCGGAGAGCATGCGGATCCACGGCGGCAGCGCCTGCCGTAGGCCGGAGCGGAGGATGGCATGCGTGTGGCCGCCACAGAACTCCATGAAGCTGAGCTGGTCCGCCGCACCCCGACTCTCCCCGATCTGAGCGATCAGAGCGCGGCAGGCGGAAGCGTCGCGGAACTCAGTTATGTAGCGAAGCACGGGCCGGGAGGGCTCCTAGAGGTCGCGTAGCCGGGCCATGTTAGCAAGTGCCTGGTTTCGCCAGCAAGTCACACCCGCCACGCTGTTAGCGGGACACGTGCGACGAAGGGCGACTTGGGCTATGATCGGCGTCGTTGTTGACAAAATGGCGCCAAGAGCGCAAAATAACACTAGTTGGGTAGTTAATGGCGGGCCATCGTTTGGCACTGTCGCCGGGAGGCTATGTTTGGCCAGCTCGCACGTCCTTGATCTCACCGCTCCCAGCCGCGAGCGCGGCTTCGCGGAAGCGCTCGACCCTGACGGGCGGCTGCTGAACCGCTGCATCCAGTGCGGCACTTGTACCGCGTCATGCCCGGCGGCTGCTTCCATGGATCTAACTCCCCGCCGCATGTGGCGCATGACTCACCTCGGGCTCGTGGACGAGGTGCTGCGCAGCAAGACCGTGTGGCTGTGCAGCATGTGCTACCAGTGCCAGGTCCGCTGCCCGCGCGGCATTCCTCTCACCGAGCTCATCACGCGGCTGAAGCAAGTAGCCCTGGCCCGCGGCGTGGCGCAGTCGCCGGATAGCCGCGCCTTCTATAATGCCTTCGCCCAGGTCATGCGCCGCTATGGCCGCGTCCGCGAGTTCGAGTTCATGGTGCGTTACCTGCTGGCGACCGGGCCGGTCAAGGCTCTCGGTTTTGCCGGCCTCGGCCTGGACATGCTGCGCCACGGCAAGGTGCGCCTGGAAGTGCCTTCGATCGGCGGTGAGGGCCGATTGGACAAGCTGTTCGACCGCGTGGCGGAGTTGGAGGCGCAGGCGTGAGGTACCTCTTCTACCCCGGCTGCTCGGCGGACACCTCAGCTCTGGAGTACAAGTGCTCCACGTTGGCAGTGCTCGCGGCCCTTGACGCGGAAATCGAGGAGCTGCAGGACTGGACATGCTGCGGCGCTTCCGTTGCCGGCGTGAAGAGCCCGCTCCTGAGTCTGGTGCTGCCGGCGCGCAACCTGGCCCTGGCCGAGCGGAAGGCAGACCACCGCGACGTCCTCGCCATTTGCAGCGCCTGTTATGCCAACTTCCGCCGCACCGAAGAGGCGGCGGCCAAGCCCGCTACGCTGTCGCGCATCAATCAGGCTCTGGATGTCGAGGGCCTGAGCTATGAGGGCACGGCTCTGACTCGCCACCTCCTGGACATCCTGGCGAACGACATCGGGCCTGAGCGGATTGCTGCTCGCGTTGTCCGGCCGCTGGCCGGCCTCACCGTCGCCCCCTACTACGGCTGCCAGACGGTGCGTCCATTCAGTCCCTTCGACGACCAAGAGCGGCCCACCTCTATGAACGCTATCTTGCAGGCGATAGGCGCCAACGTGCACCGGCACGAGCGCGAGGCATCCTGCTGCGGCACTTCGCTGCTGATGACAAAGCCCGAAGTCGGCATCGGCATGGTGGCGAAGGTTCTCGAGGGCTGCTCCGGCGCCGACTGCGCCGCCACCGTCTGCCCCATGTGCCAGATGAACCTGGATAGTTATCAAGGGCGCGTCTCTTCGGAGCTAGGCCGAGAGGTGCGGCTGCCCGTGTTCTTCCTGCCGCAGTTGATCGGGCTGGCTTTCGGCCTGCCCGAGAGCGCGCTCATGTTGGACCGCCACCTGGCTTCCACCAAGCCGGCCCTCGAGCGGCTCGCCCAACCCGAAGTGACCGAGGAGTAAGGCATTCCTATGGACGAACCGAGGATCGGCGTCTTCGTCTGCGAGTGCGGGGGCAACATCTCGGCTACGGTGGACGTGCCGGCCGTGGTCGAGATGGCGGCCCAATTGCCGGGCGTGGTCGTCTCTCGCCAGCACAAGTACATGTGCTCGGACCCCGGCCAGCAGATGATCCAGGACGAGATCCGCAAGCATAACCTCAACCGCGTGGTCGTCGCCTCGTGTACGCCGCGAATGCACGAGCGCACCTTCCAGCAGGCGGTAGCGGCAGCCGGGCTGAACCCTTACCTCTTCGAGATGGCCAACATCCGCGAGCACGTCTCGTGGGTAATCCGCGACAAGGCGGTAGCCACGGAGAAGGCCAAGAGGCTAACGCGGGCGGCGGTCGAGCGCGTGCGCCATCACGCTGCCCTCGAGGCGCGCCAGGAAGCGGTGACCAAGGCGGCGCTCGTCGTCGGCGGCGGTATCGCCGGCCTGCAGGCGGCCCTCTCGATCGCCGACTGCGGCTACCCGGTCTACCTCGTGGAGCGCGAGCCCTCGATCGGCGGCCGCATGGCCCAGCTCGACAAGACCATTCCGACCCTGGACTGCAGCACCTGAATTCTCGGTCCAAGGATGATGGATGCCGGTCGGCATCGAGGGATCAAGCTCTACACCTACAGTGAAGTCGAGTCGGTCTCGGGCTACGTGGGCAACTTCACGGTGCGCATTCGCAAGCGGGCGCGCTCGGTCATCGAGGAGCTGTGCACGGGCTGCGGCCTTTGCCAGGAGAAGTGCCCGCGCAAGGTGACGGACACTGCTTTCGAGGCCGGCATGGGCCAGCGAAAGGCCATCTACCGACCCTTCGCCCAAGCCGTGCCGAATACGCCGGTGCTCGACCGCGAGAGCTGTCTCTACTTCACCAAGGGTCGCTGCAGGCTCTGTGAGAAGGCTTGCCCGGTTGGGGCCATCGACTACGAGCAAGAGGACCAGACCATCGAGGTTAAGGTGGGGGCCATCGTGGTGGCCACCGGCCTGGCGATGTGGGATCCCGGCAAGCTGCCGCAATACTCGTACGGGCGCTCGCCCAACATCCTCACCGGCATCCAATTCGAGCGCCTCTCCAGCGCGGGGGGACCGACCGGCGGCAAGATCTTGACCGCCGAAGGAAGGCAGCCGGAGAGGGTTGCGATCATCCACTGCGTCGGTAGCCGCGACGATCACGCGCACCGCTACTGCTCGCGCATCTGCTGCATGTACTCGCTCAAGCACGCGCACCAGGTCCGGGACAAGACCGGCGCCGAGGTCTATGACTTCTACATGGACATGCGCGCCTTCGGCAAAGCCTACGACGAGTACTATCGCCGCGTGCAGGAGGAAGGGGTCACCTTCATCCGCGGTCGCGGCGCCGACATCGAGGTGCTCCCCGACGGCAAGCTGCGAGTCAGGGGTGAGGACAACGACCTCGGCCGCCTGGTAACGGTGGATGTGGACATTGTGGTTCTGGCTACGGCGGTCGAGGCCCAGCCGGACTCCAACCGCGTCGCCTCGTTGTTCGGCCTGGGCCGCACGCCGGACGGTTTCTATGCCGAGGCGCATCCCAAGCTACGCCCGGTCGAGACGACGACGGCCGGCGTCATGCTCGCCGGCACGTGCCAGGGCCCGAGGGATGTGCTGGACGCGGTGGCGCATGCCGGGGCGGCTGCCCTCGAGGTGGTGCGCATCTTCAACCAAGGGCAGGTCACCATCCCGCCGACGGTGGCGGAGATAGACGCCGACCAGTGCGTCGGCTGCGGCGAGTGTGTTCTCGTCTGCCCCTACTCCGCGATAGCCATCGGCGACGAGAGCAAGGCGCAGATCAACCCGGCGCTCTGCCAGGGCTGCGGTACCTGCACCGCCGCTTGCCCCGCCGGCGCCATCACGTCGCTGCACTTCACCGACGACGAGATCGTGGCCCAACTTGACGGCCTCCTCGCGGAGCCGGCCTAGTGCGCAAAGCGCTCGTAGGGGCGTTGCATGCAACGCCCGAAGTAGTGCATCGGGCAGTTGTCATTCCGAGGGCCGCAGCCCGAGGAATCTGGCGCAGCACCAGTCGTGTATTCCGGATGACGAGATGCTTCGCGCGGCGGCGCTCAGCATGACGTCTGGCGGGTCCATGATGACAGAAGTGGTTAGCCTATGACCGAACAGACCTTCGAGCCACGGATCGTGGCCTTCATGTGCAACTGGTGCTCATACGCCGGAGCAGACAACGCCGGCATCGCGCGTATTCCTTCGCCGGGCAACATCCTGCCTATACGCGTCATGTGCTCGGGTCGCGTCTCGCCGGAGATGATCCTGCGCGCCTTCCGCGGTGGCGCTGACGGCGTGCTCGTGCTCGCCTGCCATCTGGGCGACTGTCACTATCACTCGGGCAACCACCGCACGGCCAAGCGCATGCCTCTGTTGCGCAACCTGTTGGGCTACGTCGGTATCAACCCCGAGCGCTTGCGGCTGGACTACGTGTCCTCGGCCGAGGCCCAGCGTTTCGCCCAGTTGGCGACGGAGTTCACGGAAAAGGTGCGCACCCTGGGCCCAATCGCCGCCGAGATCGAAGATGCGGCCGTGGAGACGGGATGAGCGGCGAAGCGGTCGTGAGCGAGGGTACTGTGCTCGAGCAGGTTCGCGCGCGCGTCGCGGCGCTCCTCGAGGAGACGGACGGTGTGGTGGCGCTCCGCCGCACGGAGCAGGGCACGGCCCCGCACCTCTTCAAACGCGGGGACGACGTGGCGGAGCTAGCGCTCGCTCCTCACTACCCCCTCGCTACCGTAGCTCGCCTGCTGCAAAGTCGCGACCCGCAGGCGCGGCTGGGCTTGGTCGCTCCCGGCTGTGACGCCCGCGCCCTGGTGGAGATGGCCAAGCGCCGCCAAGCTGACCTCAGCAGGCTGCACCTAGTGGGCGTGGCCTGCAATTCCGATGAGGCAAAGGCCTGTCGCTGCGCCAAGCCCTCTGCCGATCTGGCGCCATTCCCTGCCGGTGAGCTGCTGGGCACACCTGTGCCTGGCGAGGCCGACGCTGTGGCGGAGCAGTACAGGAGGATGTCGCTGCCGGAGCGGCGTCAGTTCTGGCGTTCGCAGTTCAAGCAGTGCATCAAGTGCTATGGCTGCCGCAACACCTGCCCGGAGTGCTTCTGCGAGGCCTGCGCCCTCGAAGACAAGCTGTGGGTGGAGCCAGGGCGCCTGGCGCCGCCCTTCCCCACCTTCCATCTCATCCGCGCCATGCACATGAGCACCCGCTGCGTGGCCTGCCGTCAGTGCGAGTCTGCCTGCCCGGCGCACATCCCGCTCACGGTACTCTACGACCTGATGCGCGAGGATGTCGGCAGCCTGCTTCACTACGAACCGGGCGCGGACGTCTCAGCTATGCCGCCCGTATCGCTCACTCTGGAAGAAGCGCCGCTCCACGAAGGATCGGCGAAACAGGAGTCAGGAGCGCTAGCCGCGACGCCGAAGGGTCGCGGCGCCAGGAGGTAGCATAGGCCGTTGCTCGCCAACCGATTCCCATCTCCTGGCTCCTGGCTACTATGAGGGAAGTGATGGAGTACAAGAACGTTCTCACTACCTGCACTTACTGCGGCACGGGCTGCGGCCTCTACCTGCAGGTGCTCGATGGCGAAGTGGTTGGCGTGCTGCCGGCCAAGGAGCACCCGGTAAGCCAGGGCAAGCTCTGCGTCAAGGGCTGGAACGCCGCCGCCTTCGTGCACCATCGCGAGCGGCTGCAGACACCGTTGATCCGTCACGGCGACTGCCTGGAGCCGGCGTCATGGGATGAGGCCCTGACGCTGGTTTCCGAGCGGCTGCTCGCGGCGCGAGACGGTTCCGGCGCTGACTCCGTCGGGTTCATGGCCTCGGCCAAGTGCACCAATGAGGAGAACTACCTCCTTCAGAAGATCGCTCGCGCGGTGGTGAAGACGAACAACGTCGACCACTGCGCTCGCCTCTGACACTCCCCCACGGTGGCCGGTCTGGCCGCCACGTTCGGGAGTGGGGCAATGACCAACTCCATCACCGAGTTCAGCGCCGAGACGCGCTGCTTCCTGATCACGGGCTCCAACACCACCGAGGCGCACCCGCTCATCGCCAGCCACATCATGGCCGCCAGAGCACGCGGCGCCAAGCTGATCGTCATCGACCCGCGCCAGAACCAGATCGGCCAACTGGCCGACCTCTACTTACGCCCACGCCCGGGCACCGACGTAGCATGGCTCAACGGCCTGGCCAACGTCATCATCGGCGAGGGTCTGGCCGATGAGACGTACGTTGCCGCGCGCACCGAGGGCTACGAGGAGTTCCAAGCCTCCGTGGCCGAGTTCACGCCTGAGCGCGTCGAGGACATCGCCGGCTTACGGGCCGCCGACCTGCGCGCCGCCGCCCGCATGTACGCCGGCAGCAAGCCGGCGGCAATCGTCTATTCTATGGGCATCACCCAGCACACCACCGGCACCGACAACGTTAAGGCGTGCGCCAACCTCGCCATGCTCACCGGCAACGTCGGCGTTCCGGGCGGCGGCGTCAACCCGCTGCGCGGGCAGAACAACGTGCAAGGCGCCTGCGATAACGGTGGCCTGCCCGACGTCTACCCCGGCTACCAGAAGGTGACCTCGCCTGAGGTGCGCCAGCGCTTCGAGCAAGCCTGGGGGGTGCAGGGACTCTCCGACCACGTGGGCTTGACCGTGACGGAGATGCTGGATGCCGCCGCCGAAGGGAAGCTGCAAGCGCTGTACATCATGGGCGAGAATCCTCTGCTCTCCGATCCTGACATCAGCCACGCCCGGCACTGCATCGAGCAGGTCGGATTTCTGGTGGTGCAGGACATCTTCCTGACCGAGACGGCGCAGCTTGCCGACGTTGTCCTGCCCGGCGCCTCCTTCGCCGAGAAGGACGGTACCTTCACCAACACCGAGCGGCGCATCCAGCGCGTGCGCGAGGCGATCCCACCGCTTGGCCAGGCACGCGCCGACTGGCAGATCCTGGTCGATCTCGGCCGGCGCATGGCTGGGTCCGGCTTCGGTTTTGGCTCCCCCGCCGAGGCGATGGCCGAGATCGCCACTGTCAATCCACTCTACGCCGGAGTCTCGCACGAGCGTCTCGAGCACGAGGGCTCTCTGCAATGGCCCGTGCCCACCGCCGACCATCCTGGCACGCCCATCCTGCATCGCGAGCGCTTCAGCCGGGGACTGGGCCGCTTCCATCCGGTTCGCTTCCAGGAAGCCGCCGAGCTACCCGACGCGGTGTACCCATTGACTCTGACCACCGGACGCATCATGTTCCAGTGGCACACCGGCAGCATGAGCCGCCGCTCGGCCAAGCTGGAGCAGGAAGCGTCGGAGCCCTACGCCGAGATGCACCCGGAGGACGCCGAGGCCCTGGGTCTAGGTAAGGCGCGGACGGTGAAAGTGGCGAGCCGTCGCGGCGAGATCGAGCTGAAGCTGAGGCTTACCCGCCGCATCCGGCCGGGTCTCATCTTCATTCCCTTCCACTATGTCGAGGCGGCGGCCAACCTGCTCACCAACGCCGCGCTCGACCCGGTGGCCAAGATCCCCGAGTATAAGGTCTGCGCTGTGCGGGTGAGCTCCGCCTAGTACTACTTCGTTAGGTTTGTGGTACACTCAGCTCATGAACGATTTGTCTACGACTACGACTAAGGCCTCGCCTGAGGCACTGCCCGAGTTGGAGGACTTTCTGCGCCCGTTTGCCTCTCTCTTGCGCTACCGCCAGAGCCGGGAGAGCCTGGAACGCTATGTCACCGGGCTGCTCAGCGACTTGGGACGCAAGAACTGCGACACCATCGCCACTGCCGTGGCTGGCACGAGCACGCAGAGGTTGCAGCACCTCTTGACCGACGCCCCCTGGACGGCGCTGGCCATGGATGAGCAGCGGGTGCGCATGCTGGCCCAAAGAAGTCCCGGCGGTGGCATACTCATCTTTGACGATGTTGGCTTGCCCAAACAAGGTAAGTCCTCGGTGGGGGTAGCGCGCCAGTATTGTGGCCGCCTGGGTAAGATCGGCAACTGCCAGGTGGTGGTGACGGCACAGTACGTGGTGGATGAGCCCACGAGCAGCATGCCCTTGCACTGGCCGGTAACGGCGCGCCTGTACCTGGACAAGACCTGGGCTAGCGACCGGCACAGACGCGCCAAGGCGCACGTCCCCGAGGAGGTCACCTTCCAGACCAAGGCCGAGATCGCCCTTGAGCAACTGGACCTGGCACTCCCCTGGGGAGTGCCCTTCGCCTTCGTGGTCGCCGACTGCGGCTACGGTGACAACCCCCATTTCCTGGAGGGTCTGGAGAAGCGAGAGTGTCTCTACGTCTGTGGGGTGGAGAGCACCTTTGGGCTGCGCCTGCCTGAGGAGTTGAGAGCAACGGCCGAAGTGCCACCACCGCCACAGCGTGGCCGGGGCCAACCCAAGAAGCCCAGACCGGCGGCTCTGCACACGGCGGCATCCCTGATCAAGGCATTGCCGGAGCAGTCCTGGCGGACAGTCTCCTGGCGGGAAGGGACGAAGGGGGAGCTGGCCAAGCAGTTCGTGGCCGTAAGGGCTCATCGTGCCACCGGCGGCAAGAACGGCACCATCAGTGCCGACAATGCTCGTGTTAGCACTGGGCCCGAGGGGTGGCTTCTGGCCGAGCGGCCCCTGCCAGGGGAGAGCGGGGAGCACAAGTACTACTATTCCAACCTCCCCCCTGAAGCCAGCCTGGAGCGGCTGGTGACGTTGCCTCACTCTCGCTGGGCCATTGAGCAGTTCTACGAGGACGGCAATGGTGAGTGTGGCCTGGATAACTTCCAGGGACGCCGCTGGACGGGCCTGCACAGGCATCTGGCCTTGGTGATGCTCACCTACAGCTTCCTGGTGTTGCAGCGTCTGCCTTCCCTCACCAGTGGTGAAGAGGGCTTTTTCCCCCTCAGCGGCAGCACTGACGTTCCCGGCGGCGCACCGGCTGGTGCTGAGTTGGCTGTTGCAGGACTTGGTGCTTTGGTGGATCGCCATTGACCAGATCAAGACTTTCCGCCCTCGCAGGAACTAACGAAGTAGTACTAGAACACCGGTCAAGTACTACCGGAAAGCGGGGCTGCCTGTTGCTGCCAGGCCTGCCGGGGCGGATTTGGGCCTATTTCGACCCAATCTGGACAGTAAAGAGCAGTGTTGGCCCACTAGCCGGCGCCACTTCCGAATACTTGACCGGTGTTCTAGTACTACTTCGTTAGGTTTGTGGTACACTCAGCTCATGAACGATTTGTCTACGACTACGACTAAGGCCTCGCCTGAGGCACTGCCCGAGTTGGAGGACTTTCTGCGCCCG
>Ga0315274_10017222_pt1 | contig 10197 bp, 5 predicted proteins | sample YL17G02_20_MG_FD_203700 | JGI IMG/M metagenome (GOLD analysis project Ga0315274, IMG submission 203700) | Sediment microbial communities from Yellowstone Lake, YNP, Wyoming, USA - YL17G02_20 | ecosystem: Environmental > Aquatic > Freshwater > Lake > Sediment | place: USA: Wyoming | collected... | reverse complement strand
CACCCTCGGCACTGGCCCCGTTGTCGCCCTGGATGTAAATCACCAGTGTGTTGTCCAATTCGCCCATTTCCTCGATGGCGTCGAGGATGCGCCCCATCTGGTAATCGGCGTGTGCCAGCGCCGCGGCATAGACTTCCATCATGTGCGCAAAAACCTTCTTCTGTTCGGCGTTGAGGCTGTCCCAAGCTGGAATGCCCTTGGTCCGTTCCGTCAGTCTTGTGTTCTGCGGTACGATGCCCAACCGTTTCTGTCGTGCCAACGTTTCCTCGCGCAGCTTGTCCCAACCCTGGTCGAACTTGCCCTTGAATTTTTCGACCCACTCCTTGGGTGCGTGATGCGGCGCATGGGCCGTGCCCGGCGCGTAGTATTGCAGCCAGGGTTTGTTGGGCGCGACCGAGTGAAGCATGCGGATGCGCTCGATGCAGCGGTCGGCCAAGTCCCTGTCAAGGTGGTAGTCCTTGACGTCATGGGGTGGTTCGATCGGTTTGATGTTCTCGACGAGCGCCGGCGCCCACTGGTTGGCATCGCCGCCGATGAAGCCGTAGAAGTACTCGAACCCGAGTCCGGTCGGCCAAAGGTCGTAGGGGCCGGCCTGACTGCCGTGCCAATCGGGAACGTTGTGATTCTTGCCGTACCAGGCGGTGTTCCAGCCGTTCTGCTTGAGCACCTCGGCAAACGTGCCGCAGCTTTTCGGCATGAGCGAGTTGTAGCCCGGGAAGCCGCTGCCGATCTCCATGATGACGCCGGTGGCTGCCGAATGGTGGTTGCGCCCAGAGAGCAGCGCCGCCCGTGTGGGCGAGCAGAGCGCCGTTGTGTGGAATTGCGTGTAGCGCAGCCCCGCCTTCGCCAGCCGGTCCATGGTCGGCGTAGGTATCGGTCCGCCGAATGTGCTGGATGCGCCAAAGCCCACGTCGTCAGTGAGGATGAGCAGGACGTTAGGCGCACCTTTCGAGGCGGTTACCTCTTGGGGAAAGTCCTTGACGGAGTCCTTGGCCTTGCGGCTGATGAATCCGCCGAAGGGCTGTTCAGGTCGAGGTAGGACTTCTTGCGCATGACCCATCATCGGGCTACCACACGCCAACATCGCGCTCGCTAAGGCGACGATCATCACCATGTTCTTCTTCATGGTTTGTCTCCTTTCCATTGTTGGGTTCATATGTTTGCTTATACTCTAACGTAACACCGCATTCGATGCTACCCTTCTCTTACAGGATCTCCATCACCGCCTCTCTCTGCCCAAGCGGTCCATAGGACGCACGAGCGCCCGGGCTGGCGCACCGTCCCCTCCGGCGATCTTGAGAGGCAGGCAGACCAGCTGTACTCGACCCGGTCGGACCCGCTTCAGATTAAGCCCCTCAATGATCCAGATGCCGGCCTTGAGCAGGGCCTGGTGAGCTTCCACTCCATCCGCACGGAAACCGCCGACGGAGAGATAGTCTACTCCAACCAGCCGCACCTGCCGCTCAGCGAGATACTGGGCCGCTGTTGCCGAAAGGTACACGAAGTCCTCGACAAAGCGGTCGGTATCCCAGCAGTGATCCGAGTTGTGGGTCTTGAACAGGACCCGCTCGCCGCGCCGGATAAAATGCCGTACCAGCTCATCGGTCTTGATGGACTTGCGGTCACGGATAGGGATTACCCGCGCCGAACCGATGGCTGCGTCCAGGGGCATGCTATCAATCCCAATGCCGCCGCGGACAAAGTGTGCGGGTGCATCCATATGGGTGCCTGTATGCGCGCCCATCTCAAGGAGCGACACCGTGCACGGGTCACCCCGCTCCATGTCCAAGGCGTGGCTAATACGGGCTGGCGGATCTCCCGGCCAGCTGACCATGCCGGTTCTTAGCGTTACCGAAACGTCGATCCAAGGTGAAGCCATAACATCCTCCTATCCAATGCCTCACGCTACCGTGATAACATTCTTGATTCCGCCCCGCGAGAGAACAGCGTCGCGGGCGTCATCGAAAGTCATACGGGCCGTAATCAGAGCCCGAACGGCGGCAGGGAAGCGCTGCATAAACGATACCAGATCGTGCACCCCTTTCTAAAAAGAAGCGCGGCCTGCATTGACGGTGCCGCATAAGAATGACGCTCTTAAACATAGTCCCCCCTTTTTAAAGCAACATACCGATGACCTTCTTTATAATCTCTTCAAAAGGGAAGACCGTCAGGGCCAGGGGAAGAAAGGGAATGGCTGCTGTTGCCACCATCGGGAGGATGGCCGTCATGAGATCGAATGGAGCCGGCCTCATCTTGCGGACGATCTCAAAGCTGTTCCCCAGGTCGGCGAGGGATTGAATATCCGCGCTTCCGATCAATGCCTCCCCTTCCGGCGCCTCTCTCCTGATCCACTTCCGCTCAAAGGATTGTGTGTATTCGTTGGCCAGGGCCCCATATTCCAGCAACCCTTTCTTCTTTGTATCGAAAAGCTTCGGCGAAAAAACGAGAAGAGGCCCCAGAAATATGATGAGGATCAAGACAACAAACCCCAAAATTGTCATCCTGTAATTGGCAAGGGAGGCCCCTCCAAACAGAATTTCCCGTCCCATTTGAGATGAAAGGAGCGATGATAAGGCAAAAATAATGATCCCGTATTTCACCTGGGCCAGGCCCAAAAATCCTAATCCTGCCGCCATATCAGGATGGGTTGGAACGAGATGAAGATCGAGCCTTGAAGCACGCCAGAGAAACCAGCACCAGATCAGATAACGCCAGAGCCACCGGTACAGGAGGAACTGGAAAATCGGTATGCTCACAAAAACATGCCACCAGCCCGCCAGCGTCCGCGTCGCACCAGAGGAAGAGACGAGAAATTGCCAGGTCGATAAGGTGCCTGAAAATTCCAGTCTCAGGAAAGCGGTGCTAAAGATGACAAGACCCGCGATGGCTCCTTCTGCGAGAGGGGAGTTCCGCATTCTTAAAATCTGTTGGATAGACGATTCAAAGGCCGAATGGTCATTCTTCCGGACCAGTCTTGATTGAATAAAATGTTTCACAACCATTTGGGTCCTCACGTCGATCACCCGTTCTGCTACGAGCAGGAGCGGGAGAGTTAAGAGCAGGCGGACGGAGATCGGGAAATCGAAAAGAAAAGGAATCCTGACCGATCCCCCGAGAGCAAGCCCTTGAAAGGCCGAAAGAATCAAAAGAGGCAACCAGGCGAAAAGAGCCAGGACAACGGCTCTTCGGTACGTGGGAGCCAAATCGGGTCTCATGAGACGCATCCGGACCAGGAGTTTGAAAAAAAGCCCCCCTTTGGTCAGCGAAAACTCATCGAGATTCAGAGAAGGCTGGTTCGTCATCTTGTCTCTCCTTAAAACGAATCTGTTTCAATACGGAGTGCAGAGTTTCGAGTGGAACAACCGAGTGACGTGTGTCGAGTAATAAATCAGTGACGAGTGTCGAGTGACGAGTGGAAAAGCAAACTTCCGGGAAAAACGGGAAAATCTTTTCTTGCCCTCGACACTCAATCCTCGACACTCTTCTCTTTGACTTCCCGTTCTGTTCGCATTTTCCATCAGATCTCAGAAAACTGGATGACGACTTTGATGTCGTCGGGTTTTCTCTCCAGAGCCTGCTTGAAGTTCTCCGGCTTTTCATAGCGGGTGATCAGGCGGCTCAGCCATGTGCGGTCCAGGCGGCCCAACCGGTCATTCGCCTTGTACCAGTGACGTTTGTTCGCATTCACACTGCCGACAATCACATTGTTCTTCAGGACCGCTGCCGCCGCGAAGTCGGCTGTGGCCCGGGGGGCGATTCCGCCCGAACCGACTCCCGTCAGGCAGATGACCCCGCCCGCTCCGATTTTCTGGATCGCTTCCGCAATCACCGATCCGACACCGGTACACTCGACGATGACGTCCGGCTCGAATTTGAGATCCAAAACGCTCCCGGAGTGATACGTCGCGCCGAGGGCGCGCACGAGTTCCGGCTTCAGTCCGGTTTCGACACGATCGAGGACATGGATCTCGTATCCTCCCAGACTCGCTACACCAGCCGCCAAAAGACCAATCGGCCCCGCGCCGGTCACCAGCACGGTCTTCGGTTCCCAGAAGGCGCGCTGGCCCACCGCGAGGACCTGCTCCAGCGCTTTTATGATCACCGTCGTCGGCTCGAGCAGCACGCCGAGGATTTCAAGAGAAGGGTCCACCTTGATTGCGTATTCGGGTTCAATGCGCCAGCGTTCCGACATAAATCCGTGGATTTCTTTGATCCCCCGCTCGGTGTACTGGCCATTGCGGCACATATCGGCCTCGCCTACCGCACAATTGGGGCAGGGAACCGGGTCCGGACGCCGGACAAGCCCGGACACCAGGTCTCCCTTTTTGAATGAGCTGCTTGGACCTGGATCAATGACCCGGCCGAGGGATTCATGTCCCAGCACCAGACGCGTCTTTCCCGGAGGCGCCCAGCCGTATTTCCCTTCGGCGATCTCGACGTCCGTTCCACAGACAGCGGCGGCTATCGCTTCAACCAGGATCGAACCCTCACGCACATCGGGCTCCGGAATATCTTCGTACCGGACTGTTCCGGGCTTTTTAGGTTCTACAGTAATCGCTTTCATGGGTTAACCTCCTTTTTAGGTTCTACGGTAATCGCTTCCATACCCGCGTGTTGACCGGCAAGTGCCCCTTAGGGCGTGGAACTTCACTTGATAGAGCGATGGATAAAAAATTTTCGTCATCTCTTCCTCACTGGTTGACGGGTCGCGGCCGCTGATTTTTGTTTGCCCCCCTCGAGTATCTCATGCGCCTTGAAAGACGCAAATAAATGCCCAATACGCGCGATCGCCCCGGACCATCCTGTCTGGTGGCTCGCGCCGACCCCCGCGCCGGTGTCACCGTGGAAGTACTCATAGAATAGGGGATAATCTCTCCAATGGGGATCTTCTTGAAATTTTCGTGAAGCCCCGTGAACGGGTCGTTTCCCCTGCTCATCCTTCAGGAAGATCTTGGACAGGCGGCGCCCGATCTCATCAGCCACTTCGTAGAGGTTCATCTGCTTCCCTGACCCCGTAGGGCATTCGATGGTGAATGAATTCCCGTAGTAAAGGTAGTACTGAAGCAGCGCGCGGATAATCAGCATGTTGACGGGCATCCAGATCGGGCCGCGCCAGTTCGAATTGCCGCCGAACATGGCGTTGTCCGATTCCCCGGGAAGATACGACACCCGATACTCCTGGTCGCCGGCCCGATAGGTGTAGGGGTGTTCCTGGTGAATGCGTGAGACGGCTCGAATTCCGAAGGGGCTCAAGAATTCCTTCTCATCGAGCATGATCTTCAGCACCCTGCGGAGATTGGCTTCATTCAAAATTGATCCCAGGACTCGCTCTTTATAGCCAGGCTTCAGCGGGTCATGAATGAAAGCCATCAGTTCAGGGCGTGCCTTGAGATACTCGCGCGCGGTGGAGCCGACCTCGGGATATTTCTTTGCTATCTCCCTTTCGAAAATGGTCACCGCGCAAAAGGGCAAGAGCCCCACCATCGAGCGAACCTTCAGACGTTCGGCCCGCCCGTCCGGCAAGCGAAGCACATCGTAAAAGAAGCCGTCCTGCTCATCCCACATTCCAAATTCCTCACCCGGCCGAATCATCCCCGAAGCGATCATGAGAAAGTGTTCGACGAATTTCATCGTGAGACTGATGTAGGCCGGATTGGCCAACGCCAGCTCTGCACCGATCTCGACCATGTTCTGACAGAAGAGGGCCATCCAGGCAGTGCCATCGGCCTGTTCCAGATATCCGCCGGTCGGCAAAGGCGCAGATCGGTCGAAGACCCCGATATTGTCCAGCCCCAGGAATCCCCCTTCGAACGCATTGTTTCCGGAACGATCTTTTCGGTTCACCCACCAGTTGAAGTTAAAAAGCAGCTTGTGGAAAGAACGCTCGAGCCAGGCGAGGTCTCCTTCCCCACGATGCGCTTTATCCGTCAAGTAGGTGTAGATGGTTGACCAGGCATGAACCGGGGGGTTCACGTCTCCGAAGTTCCACTCATAGGCGGGGATCTGACCGCTGGGGTGAAGGTAACGGGACCTCAGAAAGACTTCCAACTGTTCTTTGCCAAAGTCCTCATCGACCAGTGTCAGCGCCGTAACATGGAAGGCAAGATCCCAGGCGGCGTACCAGGGATATTCCCATTTGTCCGGCATCGAGATAATGTCTGCGTTGACCATGTGTCCCCAGCGGTCGTTGCGGATGGAACGCTGATTCGCTTTGTACGGCTGAATGCCGTGCTGTTTCAGCCACCGGCCGACGTCATAGAAAAAGAACTGCTTGGACCAAAGCATCCCGGCCAGAGCCTGCCGCATGACACTGGCCGCGTCTGGGTTAAACGAGTGAGGAATGACGGTCGCATAGAACTCGTCGGCTTCTCGGAGCCGGGTCTTGAAGACGGATTCAAACGCATTCCCGAAAAGTCCGCCAAGCGCTTTTTTGGAGTCCCCCATCGGCTGATCGCTGAGTCGCAGGCGAATCGTGCGGGATTCTCCGGCCCCCAGCGTGAGCGGGTAATGGGCCGAGACTTTTGTCCCCTTCTTTTTGGGATTGACCGCGTCTCTTTTACCGTGAACGATATAGTTGCCGATGCCGTCTTTCACGTACGGGGAGGGATTGGGCATGCCGACCAGCCGCTCCGTATTGGTTTCATTCTCCGTGAAGAGGAGCGCCGACGCGCCTTCTGCGAAAAAGAAGCGCTCACCGAGATCTCGATGCGAGAGCGCGACGATCCCGCCGGTTTTATCCTGAGCCAGCTGCCGCAGGGTAGGGCGGGCGACATCCTCTCCCCACGACCAGTCATTGCGAAACCAGAGGGTGGGCAGGAGCTGGAGCGTCGCCGGTTCCGGGCCGCGGTTATGAGCGGTGATCTGAATGAGCATATCCTCCGGTGACGCTTTGGCGTATTCCACGAAGACATCAAAATAGCGATCCTGGTCAAACACGCCCGTGTCGAGCAGCTCATATTCCGGTTTGCCTCGGCCGCGGTCACGGTTCGTCGCGACCAGATCGTTATACGGGAAGGCTGCCTGAGGGTATTTGTAGAGGTACTTCATGTACGAGTGGGTCGGCGTCGAGTCCAGATAAAAATAATACTCTTTGACGTCTTCGCCGTGATTACCCTCGCCGTTGCTTAGCCCGAACAGACGTTCTTTCAGAATCGGATCTTTTCCGTTCCACAGCGCCAATGCGAAGCAGAGACTCTGACGGTCATCGGAAATACCGGCGAGGCCATCTTCGCCCCAGCGGTAAGCCCGGGAACGGGCATGGTCATGAGTGAAGTAATTCCAGGCATCTCCGCTTTCGCTGTAGTCCTCACGGACGGTTCCCCACTGACGTTCGCTCAGGTAAGGTCCCCATTTCTTCCATGGAGCTTTCTTCGTTCGGGCTTCTTCAAGACGGGATTGTTCGGCATTCATCGATCGTTTCCTTTCTCTAAATTTCAACTAACTTTAACACCCCGCGGTAATTCACGGGGGTGACGCGCTGTGCATTCAGCTTTCATCCGGTCTCAGAACTTGATCACTCCGCGGAGACCGGGAAAGACGGCCGTGTCATTTGCCAGGCTGGGCTTCATGATCTGCAAGTCTCCCCCCAGGATGAACCATGGTGTCACAGCGAAGTTGTAGAAAATCTCAAAACCATATTCGTTCCGGATTTTCGTGATGGGTTCAAGCGAATCCTTCAGATCGGTGCTCGGGGCAGCGTAATAGTAGCCGACGCCCCAATTGTCCAGGCTCCGGCCCGGAATCAAGCCGGTGCCGCCCACGCCCGCGAAAGCCATCCAGTACAGTCTATTGGGATTCCCGTCCGAGATTCCGAACTGTCCGAACAGACCAACCCCCTCCTTGGGGTTCTCTTTCGACTGATAGAGATACTGGTCGAACAAATAGGCGAAGTAGTAACGGCTGTTCTTGATGCCAGGGGTTCCCTGGGGGAACGGTGGAATAAGAGTGTCATTGGGGTCCCTCTCCAGGTCGGTACCGTCCTTGGTACTGTATAAGGCGACAAATCCTTGGTGGCCGCTCTGGCCGGCGATGGTGACAGGGAAGTCGACGCTCCCACGGAAAGTGACACCGTCGCCGAAAGGGTTATCGAAGCCTGACCTGTTCACCACATCGTTCGGATCATAGACCCACAAGCCGAAGGTGGCGGGCTTGGTCCGCACGCTTAGCAAGGCACCAAAGAGGTAGGGCGGGACAGTGCCGCTCGGCGGGGCAGTGAAGACGATATTCCAGAACGAATCAACACCGGCACCGCCCATGAATGGTTTGGTGGAAGCGATATCGATCATGTTCATCTTGCCGAACACAAGGGAAACAGAGTCGCCAAACGTCTGCCCGAAATAGACGCTCGACAGGTCAAAACGATCGGCGCCCTCGATCCCCGGGAAATATAGCGCCGTATTGACCAGCGAGATCGCGCCGCCACGTCCGTTGACGCTATGGCCAAAGTTGTATTCGGCATGGACAGTCAGTGAGAACCCGTTCCATAGACCGAGCTTGCCGAGGTCGGCATTGAGCAAGAGATCAGCCTTACCACCGTATTCAAAGCCGTGATCGCCGTTGCCAGAAGTCAGTCCCTGATAAAACTGCGTCAGCCGGGGCTTGAGCGTGATGCCATGTTCTTTCAACCAGGTTCGACCGCCGCCCCAGTCGCCGGTGAGTGTATCGCGCTCCAGCCATCCGGGCGGCGGCGCGGGCGCGGTGGTGGAAGGAGTGGTTTCGCCGCCCATGTTGATGATCGGTGCCGCCTCCTCTTGAGCAGCCAATGCACCACATCTGATAGCAAACGTCATCGCCGCCACCGCAAGGAGCACCTCGATGACTCTCGTTCTCATGAGTGTCTCCTGTTAAACGTATCAATCATGCGGCCCACCCCGATAGAACAACTAATTGCCTTCCGTGTCTTCCGTTGTCTTGGCTGCCGATAGGTTGGATGGCCCGGCCGCCTGGATCGACCTGCTTTAACGCATGGCGCCCTTCTCTTTCAGCGAGCTTCGCCGCGAGCAGATCAGCAATTTCCCCAATCCCTTCCATCTACTGCTAACGCCGCTTGGAAGCCTTCGTGAGGTCCCCTATGGCGCAGGAGCACGCCTTCTGCTGCGCTTCCTCCACACTACCCGATCCGAGCCGCCGAAGCCGCGGGAAGCTTGTCCCCGGTCTTCTTCGCCCATTGCTCGTTGATAAGTTCTTTCGCCGCCTGCTCAATGAATTCCGGCGCGGCCCACTTGTACACATCAAAGTCCTTCTTGATGTAGCCGTGGCTCAGCATGAAGTTCTTCCCGATCTCCACGGAAGCTAGGTTCTGGGGTGACAGGTTGGGCACCATATCGACGTCCTTGATGCCCCGGTACGTATCCTCGACGTCCAGGTAGAACGTCTGCTTGTCGAGTATCGCCGCCGCCGCGTGCTTGTGCTCGTTGGCCCAGCGTCCCACCTTGATCATTCCTTTCATGAACGTGACGGCGAGTTCCGGATGCTTCTCGGCCATGACATCGGTACACGTAATGGCGGCAGGGATGTTAGCCACCTGCAGGCGCCAGTCCGGGTACTTGGACAAATCCTCAATCGACACGAAGTTGCCGGTTGCCTCGGCGAGACAACTCAACGGTCCGCTTTGGCAATACAGCGCATCGATGATGCACGATCCCAAGGCCGTTTCCAACGGACGGAAGGCCAGGTCGCGCTTGTGGTCGCGCTTCAGCCACAATTCAGACGCATTCTCCATCGGATCCAACATCTTCGGATCGTTGTACCAGTCATCGGCATAGGGGAATTCCACAATCTGGACGTCTTTCATGGTCATGCCGTTCACCCGGAGCATCAGCTCGATGCCCTGGTGCTCCTGGATGCGCCACCAGTCGTTCTTGACCCGGTTCATGCTCTTCGAGAGCCCGATCTTCTTGCCTTTCAGATCGGCCATCCGGTAGATGTCGTCCTTGGCGCGTACCATCATGACGCCACCCTCGTGAGGAACGTGCGTCACCCCCAGGAGCCTGGTCCGGCGGATGTCCGCGTGAACATGAACGGGCGGGAACAAACCGCCGAAGCGAATGAGGTTGTCGAGGTTGTGGATGTAGTGGGGGTACCAGTCGTTCTCGCGGGTCGAGCGCAGAAAAGCGTACTTAACGCCGATCTTCTTGTACTCTTCCCGGGTCCAGCCAAGTTCCTGATCAACATTGCTGGCGGACACAAGCGGACAAT
>Ga0315274_10017221_pt1 | contig 10197 bp, 13 predicted proteins | sample YL17G02_20_MG_FD_203700 | JGI IMG/M metagenome (GOLD analysis project Ga0315274, IMG submission 203700) | Sediment microbial communities from Yellowstone Lake, YNP, Wyoming, USA - YL17G02_20 | ecosystem: Environmental > Aquatic > Freshwater > Lake > Sediment | place: USA: Wyoming | collected... | reverse complement strand
ATCACTTTATTCTTTTCAAGCAGACATATCCATGCGGCGGTTTTTTTGGCCTCGGGCGTGTCTTGGCAGTCGGTCGGTATTGTGACCTCCCGGAACGATAGGCCCCGAATGCCCTGTTTCTTGCATAGATCAAGCCACCCCATAAATGGCAACTTGCATACCTCAGGGGTGAGCATGACGGTAATGCGGGACGTTGTGGGAGGACAGGAGTTGATCTTTTTCCACAGCGGCTCGTAGTCGGACATCTGATCGGGGTGGTCAATAGACACCTGCACGATATTGATGAGGGCGGCAACCTCCAACCCATGGACCACGTAAGTATTCATGGCCTCTGGATTATTCGACCAATGTTTGCCGTTGGTCTGTAGCACGACGGGCCACTCCCGGAACGCGATGACGGCGTTCGTCAAGCACGGATTGATCGTCGGCTCGCCTTTACCGGTGATGATGACATCGGTGACCTGTGCCATGCGGGCGAAATGGGCAACCTTGGGGAGGTTGAGCAGCCACGAACATTCGTCCTCCTTCGGGGCCCACGTCATCCTGCTCACGCAGTATGGGCAGTTCTTGTTGCACGCCATGCCCGGCATGCAGATGGACAACGTTTGTGCCTTCATGATCGTGTCCTCCCGAGGAGAACCCGGATCCTTTTCCGGCGCTTCCCCCAAGGCCTGCTCCTGTATATGCCCATGCCGACACGGCGGTGGGCAACGTGCTCGGGCGTGCACCCGACTCTGTCCGCTATTGCCTCGTCGGACATCGTCCTGTAGGCAGCCGGGCCGATGCCCGACCAATCCCACAGCGGTCTCCTCTCCCGGAAGTGCTCGTAGATGGCGTTGTGGCTGATGCCGAGGACTTTCGCGAGATCCTTGGTCGTCATGGACTTCGTGTCGAGCTGCATCCTGCGGGCCTTGAGCACGCACGCCGGTGTGCGGACGGTGACGGGTTGCCTGTGCAGCTTGGCGTTCGGCATGCCCAAGAACCTGCGCATCTGTCTCACGCGCTCCTTGGTGCATCCGAGCATCGCGGCGAGGACGATGTCCTGCAATTCCCAAGCCTCGCCGAGCAAACGCCAATCTATCGCGCCGCGTCTTTTCCGCATGCCTTGTCCCCTTCCCGAGGAATATACCTTTCTGAAAGCCGTTTGTAAAGTTTTCTTTCCGTCTGGGAGGAAGGATTCTGGGCGATCACCGTAGGTCGCGTAGTCTCCGAGCCCATTCCTCAACAGCCATCGGCCACGGTTTCTCGTTACTAACTCCACGATCCTCCCAAACTCTGGCCTGCATCTCGGCGGCAATTTGGGCGACAGCCGCGCTTTGTGTGTCGGGTGCTGCGGAGGAAACGGGATCCCCACTGGTGGCGGCGCGTGTTTCGTAATGCTGAATGAGATTTGCTGCCCAAGCGGGCTCGTGCTTGACAAGATGCAAAATGTTGCACTTGTTACCGTCCATGTCGTGATAGACTTTTTCCAAATCCACCTTCGCGCCGCCTTTCTGTTATCCTCCGAGACCGATGAAAATCCGAGAACACTCGGAGCGCTGTCGCCGCGCTCGACAAGTTAGAGGTCGTCGGCATTGAACCACCGTCTTGCATGGGCGATCCCTTCATCAAGTGGGCCACTCCGGCACCCTGTCTTGGAGCGGCAGACTGTCGACGAGCCGGCAGAGTACGCGCTTGACCGCACTCCGACCGTCGCATTCGTTGTCGATCGACCACTTGCCATCCTTGCCTTTGCAGAACGCGTACTCCCCGAATCCGCGGCCCTTCTCCGACCACCTGAAGACGACACAATCCTCGCGCACGTAGTCGATGAAGGTCCGATCTACCCTTTTGGCGAAGATGCGCTCCAACGATTTCGATTCGGGGCCTTCCGGAATCCAATTGATCTTGCGGCGCAAAGATGCCCAAGCCGCTTCAGGGCTGATCCCCTCCGCAACTGTCTTGACCCGCCCTGGGGGCCCTTTCGGCTGCGGATCCGGCATTTGGATGTAGTACCGGCGACCCCTAGCCGCATGGGATGTGATGCCTTTGAGAGGTTGGCTCATCACGTACGCGTCCGGATATTTCGTCCGGCACACCTGTTCATCGGTAAGTTCGGGCACGGGATCCTCCCGGGATGGATATGCCCCAATATACCTTTATCAGGCTTAGTTGTAAAATGTTTCTGGATTCGGCGCCGTTGTGGGACTCACATAGCCCCTAAGGTTACCGGCTCGAAGGACGGGCACCCGAGGAAGACGTTGCCCTTGTTCGGGATGTGTCCCTTTTCGCAGCGTATCCAATGCTCCGGATCTTCCTCGAAGGACAAATCCTTCGAATGGGCGCAACTGGGGCAGCCGGGATCTGGTTGGTTGCCCACCTTTTCGTTCGTGCTTGCCCCGTTGTTTCCCATTGGAAGCTATGCCGTCTCCGACGACCCCATCTGCTTCAAATCCGACGTCAACTTCTGCAGGCGCGTCGCGCATCTTTGGAGATTTTCCAGCGCCTGCGGAGTTCTCAATACGGCGTCGAGGTTGTGCTCCACGCCCTGTATGAACTTAACCTCCATGTGTATGGACTCCACGACATTCTTCTTGGAGGCTTCCTTGTCTTTGGGGTATTTACCCAGGACGGCTTTGAAAAAAGGCCCGAAACATGTGTCCCAGCCGCCGCCATGGGATGCCGTGCTGATGCCCGTCTCGAAGAATCTCTTCGCCTGCTTCACCACCCGCTCGGTCTCCCACACGGCGATCCATGTCAAAGCGTCAGCGAGTGTGGGTTCCCCGCAGGCTCGATTCACGGCTTCATCGAAAGTCAAAGACGAACACGGGGTGTCGTGTTTTGTTTCGGCAGAAGTTGGTCGTTTCTCGAGCGGCTCCTCACAAGGATAGGGCACGAACTCATCGGGTCGTTTGTCGATATCCTCAATTGAAAACGTCTGGGTGATTCCGGGGGCGACCATGAATCCGAGGTCGTATTCATAGCTTCCAGGAAAGGGCCGTATTGGCCTCCTGTTGCATATCTTGAAGACTCTGCCATGATCGATACACAAGTTGCCTACAGCAAGCCCCTCTCCTATGTACTGTACATAGTTGTACACGGCTACGCTCCTTTCAAGGCTCCAAATCCATGAAGTTTACCTTCACGTTTCCGAACGCGGACAGCAAAGCTGCATTGCTCTCGATTGCGTTCTTTGATGCTTTGGACAAGCCACCTATATCAGGGTTGAGAAACGTGACATTCACATTGACCAGTTTCTTGCTGGCATCGGCATGCAGCGAGAGTTTCTGGATCCGGCCTATCTGCTGGCACTTTCTACCGGACTTGACGAAGATGCGCGTCCTGCCCGAGGAGAAAGGTTCCCCGGGCTTGGCCGAAAGGGAGATGAGCAGTTCACCCGTCAATTTTTTCTTCTTCATAATGCCTCCTGCGGATCGTCCTTGATGTGATTCACGTTGTAGATGCAGAGGTCGAGGATCATGAGGTTGAGCAGGATGACCACCACCTTGAACTTCGGGTTGTGGTCGGCCTTGAAAAAGTCGAAGTTCACGGTTAGTTCGAGGAATGCCACCCCGTCGGACAGCGCTCTGACGACGTAGAAACCGTACACGTCGAGGGCGTAGTTCTTTGAGAGTTTGAGGCTGAAGCCAGTCATTGTTCGTCCGCGTCCTTCATTTGCCAGCGGCCGTCCCGGATCGGGTCGCTCGAGAGGCACTCGCACTCCGACAGGCGGATCCTTTTACCGTTCTTCCAGCGCACGAGATACCTTCCGTCTCCGATGGAGAAAATGTCACCATGAATAGCTTGATCGACTCCACGGATTATGACACCTGTAGCTATCTCGGCATTCTTGTGGATCAGCTTCATTCCAAGTGTTCCTGCCTACCCCCAATATACCATATGCCTCGCCAGAATTAAACCTTGAATGCCCTGCAATTCTCTATTCATGTGCCTGCCCATATAGTTGTTCTGCCGATTTCCCTTAGTGGGGGCTTTGATGGACGATACCCGCAAGACCGTGGAGGACGCTGCGCGCAGAGAGGCTTTGGGGCCCCTCATGCTGCGGAGAGACTACGGGACGAAACAAGGCACGGAAGGCGAAGAGCCGGATCCCAAGATAGTGGCGGAGTCTTTGAAGGAGCACCCCGAGTTCCTTCGGGCCATCCAGCAAGTCCTCAAGATATCCGATGCCGGCAAGAAATACGTGCCCGACGCGATGGCACAGAGGATGTCCATAGCGCTCCGAGACATGGGCGTGCTCAAGAAAGAGGCCACCACGGACTCGACGGATCCACAGGTGATATTGCAGTCCATGAAGGACGACCCTGGTTTCAACGAGGTGGTACGCAAGATGTTGAACGAACGTCTGGTGTCTTCGATCGGCGAGGCTCGCAGACTTGCCGACGCGGGTGTCACCGTGGAAGAACTCAAAAAGATACGCGGGGGAAGAGACATGTCGAAAGGAAAATGGGCTTCGAAGGACATTGCCAAGCGTCTTGATACCCTCGCGGATCAACTTGAGATGCACGGGATGCGTGAGGCGGCAGAGAAGCTGGATGTCCTTTCGAACACGATCGAGGCGGCCACGCTCGTGGGCAAGCCGTATATCGTCGAACAGCTCGAGAAAGCCGGATTCGTGGTGAGCGAACACCCGGGGTTTGCAGATGTGCTGCGGGAGCACGACGAGGCGAAGAAGGATCTACAGCCCAAGGGAAAAAAGACTGCATCGGTATGGGACATCCAAGCCCCTGCGGACAAGGTCTTTGACGTTGAGGGCATAGAACAGGAAGAAGTGTCCTTGGTCATCGACCCCAACGAGGGAGAGTACATCGTGGCTAAATCGTGGCCTGCAGGCCACCCTCGGCCGTTGGAACTTGTTGACCGCGGGACGCTGAAGACGCTTATCCATACGGACAAGGAGCAGGAACTCATCTCGAAGCTGAAGAAGATGGTCAAGCCCAAGGGCGTTCTCAAGATGGCCGCGAAGTACCTCGAGACCGAGGCCGTGGAGGAAATGACTTTCCCGATCCATCTCTCGGAGAACCCGGAGCACCCCGAGTTGAAGAAGGTGTTCACGTGGCTCTCCCGGCACAAGATGGGCCCGGCCTTCGGCAGCCGTCCGATCGGCTGGTACCAACAGCACCAGATGGCCGCCCTCGACATCATCGAGGATGCAGTCAAGAAATCCGGTAGCACGGGCGAAGTCCGCGTCGAGAAGGGCATGGTGATGGCCAAGAAGGACGGCGGCTGGCAGAAGCTGATGAGCTGCGACGAAGTCTACAAGAAGGCCGACGAGAACGTCAGGAAATAGCGTCATGGAACTCATAGCACAGGGGGATCTTCCCCCCACCCGCACAATGCGGGACATAGTCGGGGGTCTCGTCGTTGATTGCGACAGGCCCCCGCGCGATGAGCCCTTGACGGACATAGCGGCCCGCGAGGGCGCCCGTCACGAGGGGGTTGCAGGCTTCAGATCGGACTTTGCACAGGCGCTGGACGAGTGGCGCTGGTTGCAGTCCAGGAAAGAAAGGTCGAAGAATGGTGAACCCACAGACTGAACAAGTCGTGCCGGCAACCCCGGAAAAAGAGGTATGGATCCCCGGCTTCGGCAAGCTGACTAGGGCTCAGATCCAAAAGCGCATCGACCAGATGATCGAGGATCTGTACCAATCGCACAAGAAGGGCAACATCAAACGGATCAAGTACTACATGACCAACGGAGTACTGGCGGCTCTTGTCGCGAAGGAGAGCCAAATCCGCGAGGACGAAGAGGCCCAGAAGATGAAGCCGGTCACCGAGCAGCTTGACAAGCTCGCCTCCGAACTGGAACCGACCATGCCGCGCTTGGCCTTGGCCATAGACAGGGTCAGCGACAGCTTGGAAAAGGTGGCAGCCGGTGGGACAAAGGAGGACGCAGTCCGGGTCATAAGCGCGCTCCAGGACATCTGGGACAGGCACCCGAAGACGCGCGAGGCGATCCAGAACCTTGAAAACGCTCTCATGAAGGAATTCGGCATCACTGACAAGGAACTAATCCAGCACGACGTCGACAAGTGACGATCGGTCACATCTCACAATCACATCAAAAGGAGCCACGCATGGCCCGCACGACGAACTCACCTGCCAAGGACAAGAAGAGCTTCGGCAAGCACCTCGCCGCCATCCTCAAGGAGATGTGCCGCCGGGTCAAGGCGAAGTATCCCGAGATCGACTTCAAATCCCAAGACTGGTACCGCAAATACAAGTGGACGCGTGACCAGGAGCACTCCTTTGAGGAGTGGATGGCCGCCTACCTGCATGGCAACCGCGAGGCCCGTTGGGAACTGCTCGAGCGCAGGCACGCCAACAAGACCTGTTGCAGGAAGGCCGCGACCGAGTTCACGTTCATGTACGGCTGGGTATTGTCGGATTAGCGATCCAAAAGTTCCTTCAAGTCCGTGATGCAGCCGCGCAGAAGGTCGTGCTCCATCATCAGTGCGTGCTGGGACTTAGGATCACCTTGGAAAGCACTCGTGGCCTTCTGTATGTCACTGGCCTTGACTGACCACTTGTCGATGAGCGTTTCGATCTCCGAACGTGGGATCAGCTTCACCCGTGCCAAATTCCTGCGTGCCAGTTCATCTTCCAGCAGCGAGCATAGGTTCTGATCTTGGACGTATGTGGCCTCCGACCTAACGAGATGGTCGGTGGCCCTGTCAAGTTCTTCCTGCAGTTCTGCATCCAATAGGTTCTTCACTTCCATGGACTGGCTCTCCTTCCATTTGCTGTGGCTGATGAGTAGGTTATAGACTTCAATATCCTATTCATACTGGGGGCTTTACGTAACATGCCTCTATAAGGAGACGCTCATGCCCCTTCCGTCGCTATGTCTTACACGCGACGTCGTCGAACGTTTTTTCTCGAATATGCCACCGATTCCCAAGTTGGCGAGGGACTATAACCCAGAGCCTCAAGATTCCGACGTGGGCACCGACGTGGAACAGGATTACAGCGACGTGATCGAAAGATCCGTAGCTCACCTCCTGCACAGCGTCATCGAGATGGATCCCGAGTCGCCAGAGACCGGCTTCTGGGGCGACGAGGACGTGATAGACTACGTGCGCAAGCTGCCGGACAACTTGATACGGTGGGTCGAGCAGGACATGGGCAAGAACTTGGCGGACAAGCTGAATCGCAAGCTTGGATCGTTCACCTACACGTTGTCGAGGCGGGATGACGGCAAACCCGTCGCGCGCTTTGAGGCCCCCAAGATGAACCCCGAGGATGTGTACAACCGGTTCGCCACCCTCCTTTCCGAGGAGTCGGAACAGAAGATACCTCCCAAGCAGGTCAGAGAAGACTACCGCTACGACGTGCGCGTCCGTCCGTTCTATGACGAGACGGACTTCCGTACGGACGCCACGGTGAAGAGACAGTCGGCGGTGGCCATGATGGTCGACATGCTGACCCACTACATGACGGATCCGAGGCGCTTCTCGAGGCTGCTCGCCCAGCAGCGAGTTGGGGGGACGCCGGCCACCACTTGGCTGCGCCCGCCGAAGGGTAAAACGCAGTCCGGCACAGAGGAAAAGAGTGAAAAGGATCGTCGAGAGATGGATCCAGCCGTCGCCAGCCTCATGTTCGACGCGAAGGAAAACAACCGCCCCGTGGAGTGGCTGTTCAGCGGCGTGAGGACGGAGGGCGGCAGGGAGGGTGAGCCGTTCAACATGCTCGACTTGACCTTTCCGGACATTGGCAAGCAGATCTATTCCGTTGCGATCCCTGCCGACGTCGGCGGAGCCATAAGGGATGCCAGGCCCGGGGAGAAGTTTTACTTGGATGTCTTGGACTACGATCCGGGGCAGGGCTTCAAGGTGCGCTTCCCCGACCAAGCTGAGAAGATATTCAAGTCCTCCGAGAAGTCCGTGCAGAAGAGCGGCGTGACCTCCCAGCAGCTGGCCAACGCCGTTCGATCCATGGTGCGTAGCTACGTCAAGAATGAGATACGCCCGAGTGCGAGTGATGACGTCTCGGAAGTCGTCGAGAAGCACCTTGGCAAGGTACTTGTCGACGGCAAGAACATCGGTTCGAGTGAGGAGCTGGGAGACCTCATGGCTCTCCACGAGAGCCGCATGAAGGTGAAGGATCCCCGGGGCAGGACTCCCGGTGAGGGCAAAGAAGAAATCGACCGCGACGTCTTGAAGACGTACCTCGAGCAGAAGCGTCTGTTGAAGGAGCGCGAGGAAGAAAGCAAGAGGACGCTGGGGCCGGCGGTGTCCAAGCTCGTTGGCGAAGCGGATCCGGTGAGCAGGGTCTCCAAGAAGATCTCCGAGGTTCTCTCGCGCAGATTCCCGGTGAGGGCGCCGTTCACGGACGACTCGAGGACATGGACCATGCTCACGGCCTTGAAAAGCAGGGACGCCGTGCGTTGGCTCATCGAACTTGCACTGGACGAGGCGCTCCCCGTAACGATGTCCGGAAGCATACCATGGACGTCGCTCGTGGAGAAGCTCTTCGAGTCAGACCTCCTCGCGGATGCGGCGACGTCCGGGGAGATCTTCGACGAGAGAAGGCTCGAGCCGATGTTCCAAGCCATGAAGGTCGCGACGGTCGGCGCGAACAAGGATATCCCCGAAGAGCAGAAGAGGAAGGCGCTCGCCGACTATCGGGCGGGCACGCTCAGGGTCACGCCGGACGAGCGCAGGCAGATCGTCAAGGAACTCTCTGCAAGGAGTTCTGAAGCGCTGAGGAAGTTGACGGAGGGTCTCAAGGAAGAAATCATGAAGGTGTTCATGCAGCTGCACTATGAAGGCGACCCCGACGTGGAGCGCATAGTGGAGGTGTCCAAGAGCAAGGCGCCGGAGAGCATGACGCGCGAGGAGAGGGCAGAATGGGGCGTCGAACCGAAGGCAAAAGGTCAACCCCCGACGCCGTCGTTCAAGAAGCGCGTGGAGGACGTGCGCACCGAGGAGCAGGCACTGAGAGCCAAGGGAGAGCAGGCGGCCCTCGGTCTGGAGCGCATGCTGCTGAACCGCGACTTCATGAACGCCCAAAAGACCCTCGAGTCGGCCGGCGTTTCGAAAGAGACAATGGACGCCTTCAACACTCTCAAGGGCATGCCTGCAGCGGAGCCCGGGACGTCGAAGCACAACACGATGCTGGGCATAATCGAGACGATCTCCGACGGGCTGGAGGAAGCCGTGGCAAGACCGTCCGGCGAGCGCATGCTCGAGAGGTACCGGGCGATCGGCCGCAGCGAGGAGAAGGTCGAGAAGCCCGAGGTTCTCAAGAGAAAGCGCGGAAGGCCACGCAAGGAGCCGGCTCAGCAGGTCGTGCAGCCGATTCACGAGGTCGCCCAGCCGGTGCAGGAGGTCGTGGCGCCGAAGCAAGCGTCGCTGTATCGTCTGGCGGTCAGGCTCGCGATGGTTCGCGCGGACGTGTAGCGCAGTTCTGGTGTCGAATCCAAACGGAGAGAGCACATGAGCGTTGTCCTCGAAAGACTTGCCGCAGGGATCGCCGGACTCAAAGGTATGCTCGGTCAAGGCGGCTACGATCCCAAACGGGACAGGTCACTGTTCGGCGAGTGGACCGATGAGATGGTCACGAACCTGCAGAAGTCCTCTGGCATGGCGGACGTCATCCAAGGGGTCGTACGCGACACGGCGAAGATGGCCCAAGAGGATCCTTCGACCGAGTTTGCCAAGATGATGGCGTCGGACAAGCGCAAGGCCGTCGAGGAACTGGTGAAGGTACTTGAATGGGCCGGCAAAGAGTTCAACACGAGGATGGGTCCCGCCAGGTTCCTCGCCATACGCATCATGAAGGGCATCATGCCCCCGGACGTCTCGATGGTGAAGGCGGACAAGAACGTTCCCGAACTGGTCGGCGCCCAGCCGCTGACGGCGGACGAACTGGCCCTGTTCGAACTCCCGCCCGAGGGCTTGGGCCTACCCGAGTTCGAGAAGGAGCAGCGCGACCGGAAAACCCGTAAGGGAACCGTCCCGCTTCGCTACCCGTCGCTCACATCAGAGGATCTCGGCAAGGATGCCGACCTGCACAAGATACTGAGGGCCATCAAGTTCTTCCTTGGCAGACGTGAGGTCACGCAGGAGGGCAAGACCTTCTCCAGGAGAGTGACCGAGGCGCCGTCATCGCTCATGAGCGCGGCCGAAGTGAGGGACGTAGTCTATAGGCTCATGGCGTCCATCCATGATGCCAAGCTGAAGGCCTACCAAGAGG
>Ga0315274_10017218_pt1 | contig 10197 bp, 5 predicted proteins | sample YL17G02_20_MG_FD_203700 | JGI IMG/M metagenome (GOLD analysis project Ga0315274, IMG submission 203700) | Sediment microbial communities from Yellowstone Lake, YNP, Wyoming, USA - YL17G02_20 | ecosystem: Environmental > Aquatic > Freshwater > Lake > Sediment | place: USA: Wyoming | collected... | reverse complement strand
GGCTTCTTGTAGGGAATGGAACACTGTCCCAACCGGACAGTATAGGAACGACAATTCTCTCGGTGCGCTTGGCTTTGTTTCGTAATTCCACGGTCCGCCGCTTTCCATGGCTTTGGTCGGCGCTATAGGTCAGCTTCGGTTGGCGGAAGGCTTGTCGTCCCACCCTGCCGCATTGCCAACCGTGGAGTTCCGGCCGCAACTGGACCAGCGACCCTTGGCGCACTCGCCCAAAGGTCTACCCAGGAAAGCACTCAGAGCAGGGGTAGGGCTGACAGATCGTTGTGGATCCCGGCGAATTCCTTGAACTGCGCCAGCCTTCGTAAGTCCTTACTTCCAAATAAGTACGGGTTTTCGGGACAGACAACCGGCAGTTCGAAGGCAACGGACCACCAAGTCCGAGGAGAAGAGATCGCGTGGTCCGAAGAGAAGCGATTGCTTTCCGGGGCGTCGCGTTCAGCCTATTTGAGTTGGAGCGAGGCGAGAGACACAACGGACTGCATCCAGACGAGGCTAATCTTGAATCCATACGACACCAACAGGCGTCAGTCCTCAGGAACTGCGATAGACCCTCGCAAACGGCTAGCTTCTTCGTGGAACAGGAGCTTCATCTCGTATCGGCATTGTCGACATGGGATCCCCGATTGCGAGTCAGCAGTCTTTCGAGTCCGAGTCGTAGCACAACTGCGAAGGCCTCAAGAGCAATGTTCAGGTGCAGTTTGGATTCTCCAAACCGACGTTCGTAGAAGATGATCGGGAAATCGCGCAGGCGATAACCCGCTCGCCATGCGCGAAAGCTTGTCTCAATCTGGAAGACATATCCGTTGCTGCGAATGGTGTCGAGATGTAGATTCCGCAGGACTTCGGCCCGGTAACACTTGAAACCGGACGTGCAATCCGTAAGTGGCATTCCCGTGCAGAGCCGGGCGAAGACGGTGCCGAACTTGCTGACTATCAAGCGATGCAAGGGCCAATTCACAATGCTGATGCCGTGCACGTAGCGTGAAGCCACGACAAGGTCGGCGGTCTGCGCTTGCTGGAGAAGCCCAGAGAGATATGCCGGATCATGGGACAGATCTGCGTCCATTTGGATGAAGAAAGGAACCTGCGGCCATTGTCTGAGTGCATGGACATAGCCTGCCACGTAGGCCGCGCCAAGGCCCTCTTTTCGGGGCCGATGCAGCACGCTTAGGTGCGCGGGGTCTTTCACGGCGAATTCATCCGCGAGATGGCCCGTGCCGTCTGGCGAGTTGTCGTCCACGATCAACAAATGAGCATCAGGCAAGGCATCGAGCACCCGGCTCACAAGTGGTTCCAGGTTTTCCCGCTCGTTGTAGGTTGGGATCACGAGTACGGCACAGGGGCGCCAATCGGGTGTAGTGTCGAGAACGCTCATATCGTTTCCTTACTCCGATTTCTTTGCGTGTGACGCGCCGCCTGCACCTGATTCCACGCCCCAGGCAGCAGGAACAGGCCGGGGACAGCCGGACTAACCGTGCCGATGACATGGGACACCAAGGCATAGGCCACGGCGCTTTCCCGGCTCATGGCCGGATTGAAGGCAACCACTGCGAGGATGCAGAGTGCGTGATACGTTCCAAGACCCCCAGGGGCAACGGGAATAAGCTGTCCCAGAGTTGCCAGACCCGTCACGGCCAATGCGCTCGTTGCGGCTTGTTTGAAGTCCAAAGAGAACGCCATTAGCAGCGGAATCGGCGCAAGGGTGAAGATCAACCAACACAGACACGCCACGACTTGACCGGCCAGAAACGCCTTCGGGCCGGCGATGACGCCCAGCCCCGCACTGAATTGGCCTAGAGCATGTTGCACCCAGGCGCTCGAGCGATTGGACAACCTCGGCACGAGCTTGACAACAGACATAAGCAGTGTCTTCCGGCACAAGTAGGCGGCGACCAGGCAGGCGGTGAGAATGACGCCGCTTAGCGCCACGAGGTGGACGGCGCCGGCAAGCTGGGTCTTGGAGAAGACAATGCCTGATGGAAGCAGAGCTTGAAGATCGTGCTCAACCTTATTACTCAAAGGCAGCGTACCGGCCGCCACGGTCGCCAGGAGTAAGACCGGGAAGAGATCCTGAAACCGGACCAGCACGACGGACGCTAAGACGCGGGCTGTGGACAGACGCGCAGAATCGGCTAGAACACAGGCCTTCAGCACATCGCCGCCGCCCAGCGGCAGAATGCCGTTGCCCAGATAGCCCAGGCACAAAGCCTTGAACACTTGGGCGAAAGACAGGCCGGAGGGCATCCCCAGTAGCAGCTGCCACTGGATCACACGCAGAGGAAGGCTCAGATAAAGGATCAAGACGGTGACCAGCACGGGCCAGAGAGACAGACCGCGTACTGAGTCTGCAACGCTGCTGATGTCCGCCCGCCACAGCATGTACCCGATCAGGAAGACACCCAAAGCCAAACCGAGAACGCGCCTTGTCAAGCGCGTATCTTTTGCTTCCGGCACGCGTGAGTGAATTGTTTCCGGTATCCAGACGCCTGTAGGCATCACCCTGCCACCTGTTGAGAGTTCACCTTGAGTCGAGCGTATCGTTGCTTGCTGTCGGCTCTTCTTGCACTCAATCGGCCGTCTTTGGGGCCATTCTTCCGAGCCTTTGCCAGAGTCCCACCACGACAATGCCAATGGCCGAAACCCCGGACAGGACGCAACCGAGGCAGAAGTCCCACGGCCGGTACCAGATCCGCAATTCGTGTTCGCCAGCACTAACAGGCACGCCGACAAAATCGTGGTTGACCCGGCGAACTTCTACTGCCAAGCCATTGTCTATGGCCCGCCAGTCCGGGTGCCACGCCTGAGATATCACGGCCACGCCCGGTCCCGCGCTGGCGAACCGCAACGTGATGTCTGACGGAGAGCGCCGCTCCAGAGGAAGGGCTTGAAACTCCGCCGTTCCTTGCTCGGGCCTGTCCTCGACCAGGCACGTCTTGTGCGGGTCGATCGCGCACAACGCCTCTGGAACGGAAACGCCCTTGGGCGGCAGTTCGGCGCTTGCCACCAGAAAGGCCCTGGGCAGCGCGGTCTTTCTGAGATGTACGTACCGAGGCTGCGCAGACTCATAGTCCGGGGTGCGGTAGAGCATCTGGTAGTCCTTGCCGAGGTCCGGCTCAAACGCGACGAGATACTTGGCGTTCATCATATCCAGGATAGCGGGGCAGACGATCTCTCGCGGAGGATGCGTGAGCACTTCCACGGCGTCAGAACGGTCGTTGGCCCAGATTCGGCGATAGACTTCCAAGAACCGGGCGCTCACGGCGGGGTCATAGCCGTCGATTATCTCGAGACCATCTCTGATGGCAAGCTGTTGTTGCAGCATACCGGTAAGGTCCAAGACGCGAAACTCGTCTTGTTCGTGTTCTTTGCCTAAGAACTTCGCGGCGGCAAGCGAGGGAAGGACCCGCCGCGGCTCGACGGTCTGAATGTGCGGTTGCCAAAAGAGGAAAAGCTCGCCTGCCAAAAGCGCGATGCAACCGCCGCGCCAGACGCCTTCAGAAAATTGCCGCGATGCCCGGAAGAACACAACGAGCGTCAGGGCTAGTAGCACCAAGAGCGGCGTCCACTGCCCGCGCGGCGGCGCGACCCAAGACCCCGTCATCGCTAGTGTGGCGAGGAATACGGCAAACGTTAGCCCTAGTACTGCAAGAAAGACGGACCAGCGTAACTTCGCATCCGCGGTCTTGGACAGAAACCGGCCCGCAAGGATCGCCATTACGAAGTTCACGTAGAAGAACAGCCGGCCCCAACCGCGGAACAGTTTGAAGCCGGGCAGACCGTAGTACGCCGCCCAGAACAGGGGGGAAAGATCACCGAAGACGAGCATCAGGGCCACATAACCAAAGCAGGCCCACATCAGGATCATGGGCTCACGCCAGACAAAGACCAGGCATATGAGCGCCAGAACCAGGGTGACCACCCCAGGGTAGCTCGCCGTTTCCCAGAAGAATTGGTGCTCTGCGTCAGATGCAAAGGGCCTGGGGGTCGGGATGCCGCTGAACGGCCAGACCAGGCGCAGCAGGTCGTCCAGGCCGGCGCTCGCCATGGTTGCAGCGCCAATGTCTGGCATCTGGGCGCGCGCGCTGAGCAGAAGCGTTTGCCGGACAACCGGAAGCCACCAGGCTGCGCTGGCACCCAGAAAGATCAGGGCGCCGAAGACATAGAGGCCGCTCTGTCTCCGGGCGGCTGTCAGCCCTTCCTTTCGCCAGACCTGAACGAGGCGAACGACTGCATACGAAGTGGCAAATAGACCGTTCATGTACAGGACGTGCGTCGTCGAGAAACTCGCCGCCGCTGCCATTGTCAGTCCCAACAGGCAGGCAGAGAACAACCGGCGGTCCTCAGTCGTCCTCTCGACGGCCCACAGCACCCAAGGCAGCCAAAGGACCGCAGGTACTAGAAAAGTGTGCCCGGCGAAGATGTGCGCCGCGGTCTTGCCGCCCAAGGCAAAAGCGATGGCCGCGAAGACCGCCCCGGCCGCGTCACAGCCCACTTTTCGGGCAAACAAAAACATCCCCCATGCGCCGAGCACCACCTGCGACCAGACAAGAAAGCCCAGAAAAATCGGATTGGGCGTCAGCCAGGAGATGAACCCAAAAGGATTGACCAGCCCATAGACGGCACCGCCCACCATCGACTTCCCACAAAACGTCGTTGGGTCCCAAAGCGGCATAGCGTGCCAGTTCCACACGCTGTTCCAGATCGCGTACCGGAACGTGCAGTCGGCGCGAACGAGGTCGTTGCCCCAAAGCATCCGTTGAGGATGAAGAAAGACGCCGTGGAAGAATAGCGTCACCAGGGCGGCCAGAAGCAGCAGATTCGGCCATTTTCTCTGGGGCCACAAGCCGGATGACGCTCCGGGCTCAACGCGCCGATTATGATCCTTCTCCAAAATACGCACTCCAACTACGAACATGCACCAGAAGGATGCTCGCGGATACTTCAGAACGGTATCTCTCCGTTTCCATCGTCCTGATCATCTCCCCGTCGAGCCAACTCAACGAGCGTCCCTGCCATCTGGTCAGCCACCGTCTCCCATGAACGAGCCGAGTACCGCTGAAAGGCGGCCCCGGCCAACTCGTGTCTCTTGGAACCGTCTTCAAGGATTAAGGAGATGGCCGCCTCTAGCTGCTCCGTATCTCCGTAGGGGACAAGCAATCCCGTTGTCTGGTCTGTAACGGCATCGCAAAGGCCGGGGACATTGTAGGCCACGGTAGGCGTCATGCACAGAGCGGCTTCGGCCACGGTCAGTCCGAAACCCTCCTTACACGAGAGAAAGAAGGTGGCCCAGGCCTGTTGGTAGAGGGCGCGTTTCTCCGCCTCGGACACAAACCCGTGGAACGTTACATTGCGTTCAACCGGCAGTTTCCTCGCAAGGTCTTGAAGCTCGGGGAGGGCGTCGCCCTTTCCCGCGATGTGGACCTCCAATTGAGGAAAGCGCTGCAGCAGTGAAGGGACGAGCCGTATGAGATGGTCTATTCCCTTGTACCTCTTGACCCGGCCCACGTACAGGAGGAAAGGGTTTGGCGATTTCGGGCCCGGATAGTACTTCTCAATATCCACCCCGTAGGGGATTATGGTGATCATCTTGGCGCGAATTCCTCGGGCAACGAGCTCGTTGACTGTGCTCTGCGACCCTACAAGGAAATAGGTGTTCTTGTAGACCAACGGGATAAGCGCCTCTAAACTCCTCACCACGAGGCCCGCGGCGGCTCCCACTTCTCCGCTCGCCGCATCTCCACCGAACAAGTGATGTGCAAAGCATACCACGGGGCGCTTTGCGTACCAAGGTGCGAAGAGCGGCAGTTTGTTCAGAAAATCGACCACGATATCAGGCGGGTCCTGACCCAATAGCTTCCGGTATGCAAGCGGAAGGCACAGGCTGTAGCTGTAAGGTCCGCCGCATCTGTGCACGTCGATTCCATCAACACGTTCGGAACGACATGCCGCGTCAAAACCTGCACTGATCGCAGCGATTTTCCAACCCCTCAATGCGAGCCGCGAGAAGACTTCCCAGATATGCACTTCAGCTCCGCCCGCTAGTGGATTGCGAATGTCCCGCCAATTCAGCAGCGTTACTCTCAGCGTTGTCGCCATTTCACAAACGTGCTTTCAATCACCTGCAATTCGCAGGCCGGATGCGTTATCGCCACAATCGTGATACCGCCCAGTCTTGATCGATTCTTACTGCAAGTCCCGTAGAACCCGGGTGTTGCCAGCAACGCATCCCTGATGCCCAGAAGACAGAACGCCCGTATGTTTCGAACGTGCGTCACCGTAGAGGCACCCGAATTAGCGCCATCAAACGTTCCCGCTCCTCTTCTTAATATACCACTCGCATGGCACTTCTATCAAGGGATTTTTCCGTGTAGAATAGGACGTCATCCAGGAGATGCTTTTATGCCCCCAATCAAGACAGACTACAGACGATGCAGCCACTCGACGTTGCTGCCTGTAGCGCTAGCAGGTCTATGCTTCGCCCTTGCCTTCCCCCGAAGCAACGCGCTGGCGGCTGAACAAGAATCGGCTCCATCGCACGGCCCGCGTTGCGTGTTGAGCTCTGAGGAGGCCGATTTCGGGAAAGTCTTCGCCTTTGATGATAATGTTCAGACTATATCCGTCCTCAACCCGGGAGACCAACCGCTTGTTGTCAAGTCCATGAAGAGTTCTTGCTCCTGCACATCCGCCGAGATGCCACAAACCGAAATCCAACCGGGGCGGAATGCGGAACTGACCATCCGACTCATTCTGGACAACTATCCCCAAGACGAGGTGGACGTGTACGTCCTTCTCGACACAAATGATCCGAACCATCCCTCATGGCAGATTCCGGTCACGGCGCAGATCCAGCCTGAGTACACGGTTACGCCCGCCACACTCGATTTTGGACGCGTCAAACGCGGCTCCTCTCCCTCCATGGCCCTGCACGTGGTCCAGAATTCAACCCAAGACCTCGAACTCACCGATGTGGAAACCCCTCGCGAACTCACTGCCATCTTCAAGATGGAAGAGAACAATGAACGGCTCGCTGGGACCCCATCTCCGAAGGCGTTTGAGGTCACCGTCAAGCTCAATACGGAGGCCGCGGGTGAAGTCCTCAATGCCCGGCTGTTCCTTCTCACCAATATCCCGCGTATGGCTCGTTTCCCCGTTCAGGTGCAGGCTCGAGTCGTCGGCATCGAGTGCGCCATCACCCCTCGAGTGGCCGTCTTCGGTCCTGTCCCTCCAGGTTCGGACGCCTGCACCATTGAAGTGATCGGCGTCAACGACTTGCGGCTCCTCAGCGCCTCATGCACCGTGACCGATCTGGACGTCCAAGTCCGGGAAGTGCAGCCGGAAAAGAGCTACGGAGTCCTGGTTAAGATAAAGGATAATGCCACTGCCGGAGGCAAAGTCGGGAAACTCAGACTCACCCTGCAAGAAGGCGCCCTCACCGAAACCCGCGAGCTCGCCGTCTACGGCACGGTCAGCATCCTCCCGTGATACGTGGATGACTCCAAAGGTCCGGAATACCTCGGCGCCCCGGCACTTCGGCGCCACGACTACATCGGTGTCCATCAGTGTTCATCCGTGGTTTAAGGTATCCAATTCCGGTTTTTCCGGGCTTAATTGAGAGCCGAGCCTCTGTTTTGGGGATTTCTGCATGTAATCCCATTCATCTAGGACAACGAAGAAAGTGCTTGACAGACGTGGAGATTCCGATTACACTAAGGCAGGTTCGCATGGGGTGTGCGTAGTTCCTTGCAGTGGGAGGGCAAAGGATAGCGGAAACGGGGAATGCAGGAATCAGGTACATGCTGGATTCTGGAGAAGGAGTTTCCGTGTTCCCTTGCCGTCCGTGGGTGAAGTCTTCCGTAGGCAGTGCTGACATATAATGCAGTGTTCCTGACCATGGAGGAGCCCGTCCGATGTTCATGATGTCGCCTCACAAGCCGTTTTTCCAGTTGGTGGCCGTGTTGTGCCTGCTGTCGTTCTTTCCGTCCGCGGTGGGGGCGCAAATGTTCGTGCCGCCGCAAGTGGCAACGACGACCGCACCAAGCCCTTCGACGGACGGCTCGGCCAAACCACCTGAGCCAGCCCGCGGCACCACAAGCGAAAGCGCGGGTACCGATGCGTCAAGTCCCGTGCGTATTCTTGCGGCGCCGGAGTTGGAGAAGCTTTCCAGCGGTCCGGGCAAGCCGTTTAGAGTGGCAAGCCTGTCCCCGAAGCTGGCAAGCGCTCGTAGTCTCTTGGCCGCTCAGGCGCGGACAAGGAAAGCATCGGCAAATGGCAAGGACGGCGCTCAACGGATTCTTGTTGCCCAGGAAACCGGGCTTCGTGCGCCTGAGGGGCCGCCTGAAGCCGCCGCGCGGTTGAGTGACGCGGACGCCCTTTACGAGGCGGGGCAGTACGCCGAGGCTGGGCTTGCCTATCTTTCCATCGCGAACGACTATGGTCTGTGTGAGGAGTCCCAGAAGGCGGACGACGGCTTGGCCAAGCTAGCCGAAGGGGGCGTCACAAATGCCGTTCCGCGGGAAGCGCTGGACGAGATGGAAGCGTCGTGGCCCGCGTGGAATTCGCTCAGTCCTCTTGGCAAGTACACGCTCATCTCGTACTATGGCGAGCGGGCCGAGGCCGCACAAGAGGCGGGCGATGCGGAGTACGCGGGCGTGAGTTTCGCAAGGTGCCAGGAAGTCTGCCGTCAGTTCATGGAGGATCATCCGGACAACCCCCTACAGATCTCGGGCGTGGAGTATTACTGCGACGCGGCGCAGTTCGCTGGCGGCCAGGCGCCGGAGGAAGCAGTTAAGTATTTGTCGGACAAGGTCGAGAAGTGGCCACACTGTCCGGCGCGGCTGGAGGCTTACGCCGGGCTTCTCGGACATGCGGGGCGTCACGATCACAATCCAGCCAAGGCGTTGCTGTACAGTTCCTGCTTGGTGGAAGAATCGAAAGCGGATTACGTGCAAGAGGCGATGCGCGACCCGAGCGTGTACTACTGGGTGAAGCGAACAATGTCTGAGGAGATCGCCATTGCTTGCATCAACGTTCACCGGTTTGACGAAGCGAAGGCGGCGTACCAAGCGGCGCTCGATGGATGCAGCAACGCTCCTGCGTCGACGACAGACCTTCTGGCCTTAAGGCTGATAGAGGTGACGGAGCGGCAGGAGCCACAGAATTTTGACGGAAATGCCCAAGCTTATCTTGAGTTTCTGGAAACGAATAGGGATGAGGCGGTAGCTGCAGAGGCGTGGTTGCGTCTGGCCAGAGTCTTCTTCCTTGCCGGCGATTATGCCGGAGCGGCGGAAATATACACAGCCATAGTGCAGGACTTTCCGGGGACCGCCGATGCAGCCACAGCCGAGCGCGAGCTCGAGTACATCGCTGAATACGGACTTGATACCGCGCAAGAGGCAGACATGCCCCAAGAGGCTGTGCCGGAAGCCGTGGCGAACCTGTGCGGACCAATGGCGCTGCAGCGGCTCCTTCAGGCCCAGAACGTCGAGGCGACGGTTGATGAATTGGCGAAGTTGGCACGCACGGACCGGGACGGTACGACCATGCAGGGGCTGGTCGAGGCTGCCGGGGTAAAAGGGGTAAAGCTGGTAGGAGTAGAGACAAAAGATGCAGGAAAGTTGCCCCTACCGTTTATTGCATATCTCAACGGAGACCATTTTTCTCTGGTCGTTCAATTGCGGGGGGACAACGCCGTTGTCGCGGACCTTGACAAGCCGGAAACGACCGTCCCGATGGAAAAGTTCGCGGCGAAGTGGGGCGGAAAGGCTCTCGTGATCGGAGATGTGCCTGCCGGGATGCAGCCGATTAGTATAGCGAACCTCAGGGGCGCTAAAGGGGGTTGCCAAGGCTGGATTGTTTCCAGCGTGACCAACTGCGACTCGTGCACCGTATCCGGAAAGCACGGCGGGTGCTGCTCGGCGGTGCATTGCACCGAGACAACGACAAGAACGAATACAAAGACGGGGGAGACGAGGGTAACCGAGAGGGAGTATGACAAAGCCGCAACCGCCGGCGGCTGTGACTGCAAAGACAAGACGACAGGCCCGAATTCGGCGTCGGGCTCCGCCCATAGTCCCACCGCCAATTTCGGTGTCAAAGCCTCGGGCGTTCATCCGACGATACATCCCATGGGGACCATGTTCCAACTCAGCGAGACGGATCTCGCGGTTTCGGCGCGCGCCT
>Ga0315274_10017217_pt1 | contig 10198 bp, 13 predicted proteins | sample YL17G02_20_MG_FD_203700 | JGI IMG/M metagenome (GOLD analysis project Ga0315274, IMG submission 203700) | Sediment microbial communities from Yellowstone Lake, YNP, Wyoming, USA - YL17G02_20 | ecosystem: Environmental > Aquatic > Freshwater > Lake > Sediment | place: USA: Wyoming | collected... | reverse complement strand
CTTGGCAGGCTGAACGGGATTGCTTCGTCGCCACAGAGCGGCTCCTCGCAATGACCAGGGAGGCTTTCTCCGAAGACGAACGGCTTCGCAGCGTCAAGTGGCACCCTCGTTGCCCAGCCAGTCTTCTCTTGACCGCAGCCACCCGATGGCTTCGGGTGTTCCTGATGAGTCATCTCCGCGCCTCAGTAGGTACGAAATGACCCGACCGCGATTCCCCATCCTTCCGCCCGTCCTCCTCGCCGTCCTCTTTTTCGCCGGCCCCATTCTGCAAACCCCGGCCCAGCCCTCCCTTCTGGACGCACGGCTGGTCGGCAACGTCTATGGAACCATCGCCGACGCCTCGACCTCGCGGCCTCTGCCCGGCGCCCGCATTTTTCTTTTCGATCGCCCCCTCCAAAAAGGCGGCGGCCCGGCTCTCCGAACCAATCGCGGCGATTTCGCTGCACCCGATTTTCCGTCGGCCATCCGCGCCGGAACGGCCAACGACCGCGGCGATTTCCTCGTCAACTCCGTTCCAACGCCGTTCCCGTTCCGAGTCTATACGATCGTCATCCGGGCCGCCGGCCATCGCCTGTTCATCGTGGATCAAGTGCGAGTCCTTCCCGGCGCGGTGATGGCGTTGCGAGTGGATTGCGCGATGACCAGCGGAAGCGAGAACGAGGCGGTCGTCTTCTACGGGAGCGACCACAACGCGCCCGTCCGCTATCGCCACGAACGGGCCACCCCTGCCGCGCCCCCCAAGCCGGCCGCGTTCTCGCTCCCCCAAACCGCCGCCATTGCCCACACCATTTTCGCCACCCGCGAGGGGCTGGTCGGCGCGACGACCGCCAACGGACATCTCATCGTCTCGCGCGACCATTTCGTGGCCCTGCCCTCGCGCCGCGCCCTGAACGCCGACGACCAGACCTACCAGTTCCAGGTCCAATTGACCGCCGGCAGTAAGACCGTCCGCGCACCCGTCTGGGACGTCGGCCCCTGGAACATTGAGGACGACTACTGGAATCCGTCCTCGATTCGCGAGATGTGGCCCGACCTCCCCGGCGGCACTCCCGAAGCTCAGGCCGCGTTCTCGGGCGGCTACAACGGCGGACACGATCAATTCGGACGCGACGTGCTGAATCCCGCCGGAATTGATCTGGCCGACGGCACGTTCTGGGACGACCTGGGTCTGTCCACCAACGCGTGGCTCTCCGTCGCTTTTCTCTGGCGGCCGGGCGTCGCGGTCGGCCAGCGCGTTCAGACCACAGCGACGCTGAACGTCCGTTCGACTCCCGGCGGCAGTCTGGTCGGCCAGGTGGCCGCCGGAACAAAGGGGACCGTTCTGAACGGCCCGCGCGGCGCCTCCTACGGCGGCTATTTTTGGATCTGGTGGGAGATTCAATGGGACGCCGGCGCCGCCCGCGGCTGGTCGGCCGAAAACTGGCTCATTCCGTTGCCCCAACCCGCCGCCGCCGGCCCGGCCTGGAGATCCTACGAGTGACAACTCCGCAGACAAAGCCTGCCCCGACATTGGGAGATGGACGACCGCATTTGCCCACATGAATGAAGTGCAGCAAAACGCAATTGAGGCCCAGGTTGATCGCCTGCTTTGGCTTCTCTCGTCCCTTTCGTCCCTTCCGTCCTTTAGGTCCCTATTTGTTTTGGCGTGCACTTAAGGCTTGACGAAGCGCCGCGTGGTGTATATGGGTGATGTATAGATCGGAGGTTGGCGATGGTCAGAACTCAAATCTATCTTACCGAGGCGGAGAAATCGGCGCTCGGCAGGCTGGCGGCGCGCAGCGGAAAGAAACAAAGCGATCTGATTCGACAGGCGGTGGATCGGTTTCTCGCGGCGCAGGAGCCGGGGCGTCGCCTTGAGGCGCTGACTCGCCTGGCCGGCACGTGGAAGAAACGCCGCGATCTTCCCGACTTCCGACGCGTCCGCCAGACCTGGGACCGGTGAGCCGCCATGCGAGGAATCCTGCTGGACACCGACATCTGGGTGGACTATCTGCGCGGCTTCCCCAAGGCGGTGGACTTCGTGAAAGCGCACGCCGAGCAACTTGTGCTTTCCGCAGTCATCCTTGCCGAGCTTTATGCCGGCGTGAAAGACAAGGACGAGCGAGATCATCTCGATGAGTTGATTTCGCTCTTTCCTGTGCTTCCCATCACGGCCGAAACTGCGAAACTGGGAGGACTCCATAAACGCGATTATTTCCGAAGCCACGGCGTCGGATTGGCGGATGGCCTTCTGGCTGCGACGGCCCAAATCCATCACCTCGAGTTGAAGACTCTGAACATCAAGCACTACCCGATGTTCCGTGAACTGAAACCGCCCTATTCGAAAGGGCAGCCGGCGGGGGAATAAAGAGCGGTTTCGCGACAGCGTTATGTTCGTGCCCGGCGTACACGGGTTTGCGCGGCGGAGGTCACAACTTGTGAGAGCGCCAGGATGATCTAATCGCGCGGGCAGAAAGTCATGCTCGACCGTGTGAATCTTCTGAACGGGGAAGCCCCGCCGGCGCTTAGAAGTCGGCAATGGGAATCCTGTCGCCGAATTCCCGTAAACGCGGCCGTGATTGAAATCTGACTATTCTATAAAGTCAGAACATATTCCTCTTGACAGATACTCATGGATTGTCACACTTACGGGCATGAATACGACGAAGAAATCCGATTCTGTCTGGTTCATGACCAAGGGTCAGGTGGTCATTCCAGTCCGGCTGCGAAGGCAGTTTCATATCGAGGCGGGGACCCGCGCTGTCGTGAGCGCCACGGAGGATGGGATTCTGCTCAAACCCGTGACTCGCCATGCCATTGAGCGTGGCTTTGGCATTATCAAGCGCAAGCCCGGCGAGAAACCGATGAAGGAATGGTGGGCGGAGCACAAACGCCGAGAGAACGACCTCGAGGACCGCCATGCCCGCTAAAGTCCTCGACAGCTTCGCGCTTGTGGCTTATTTCCGTGGCGAGCCAGGCGCCGAACCTGTGAAGGCGATGCTTGAGAAGGCGGCCGACACCGAGAAGCCTCTCCTGATGACCGAGGTTAACTACGCCGAGGTCAAGTATATCGTCATCCGCAAAGACGGGCGGCGGGCATGGGAAGAGGCCGCGCGCATTTTGCCGACGCTTCCAATTGAGTTCCATCCTGCCACCCGTTCCCTCGCCGACCAGGCGGCGGACGTCAAGTCGCGCTGCCGCCTCAGTTTGGCCGACGCTTTCTCCGTCGCTCTGGCCAGGGAGAAGAAAGCCGAACTGGTCACCGGCGATCCCGAATTCAAAGAAGTCGAGAGCGAAATCAAAATCCGATGGCTGCATTGAAACAGCGGACGATCAAGGGCTTTGCCCGAATTGCGGGACTGGATTGAATAGCACCCGCTCAAGCCTTTCCGGATTCCAATCGGGAGGGCAGGGGCGAAAACCCTCCTGCGGCCAAGAGGGCTTGAGTCGGTGCGATTCCGCCCTGTCCGTCAATTGTGGCGTGACAGAGCAGCAGGAGCGGGAGGTTCGCTTGAAGAATCAAAGTGGCATATCGCAGTTGCATCCAAACGATCAAGCCGATGCGGCGGATGCAGGCGGTCGGTCCCGCCGGGCCATCATCCTCATCGCCGGGGGCGGCGGGCGGCTGCGTCCGCTGACCGAAGACGTTCCCAAGGGGCTTCTCGATGTCGGCGGGCGGCCCATTGTCGAGCATCAGATGACCTGCCTGCGGGCCGCCGGGATTCGCGAGATCGCGCTCGTCACCGGCCACGGAAGCGAGAAGGTGCGCGAGCGACTCGGCGACCGGGTCGTCTATTTCCACAACGACAAGTATCGCGAAACCAATAGTCTCTACTCGGCCTGGCTGGCGCGCGACTTTGGCCGCCCGGGCTGCCTGATCCTGAATTCCGACGTGCTGTTCCACCCCCTCCTTCTCCAACGGCTCCTGGCCGCGCCCAGTCCCGACGCCATCCTGGTGGACCTTCGCTCCGGCCTCGGCGAGGAGGAAATGAAAGTCGTCTTGGACGAGGCCGGCCGCGTTCTCAGTGTCAGCAAGAATCTCGATCCGGCCATGGCGGACGGCGAGAACGTCGGCATCGTCCGTCTGGGCCGCGAGGGGGCCGGGCGTTTTTTCGAGGTCGCCGACCGCGAGATTGGGCGGCGCGAATGGAACCACTGGGTTCCCTACGCCGTGAACGACCTCTGTTCCACGCAGCCCTTTCTGGCGGTGCCAACGGAGGGCTATCCGTGGATCGAAATTGACTATCTGCACGACCTGAAATCCGCGCGAGAGAAGGTTTTCCCGGAAATCAGCGGAGCATTGGAATCGCTTGATTTAGGCACTACTGGATAGTTGTGACACACATATTCACGTTTCCTCTCCATTGCGTGTCATAAAGATACACGACGACTGATTGCTTTCTCAATCCCCAGCCATCCGTCTCTTCCCTTACCATCATAGACGATTGATGTATGAAGGCTTATGGATAAAACGCCCGGCCGGTATCGCGCTGGCCCCCGACTTGCTGCGTAACCCAAACGGTAAAGAGTCCAGGGCTACGCCCGAGGAGTCGGGCGTGTAGTCCATAAATACCGAAAGGAGGGCGATGGAGTATGCCAATCAAACCCCTCGGTGATCGGGTCCTTATCCGACGCTTGGAGACGGAGGAGGAGAAGACCAGCGGAGGAATCTACATTCCCGACACCGCGAAGGAAAAGCCACAGCGGGGCAAAGTTTTTGCCGTCGGTCCGGGCCGGATGAACGAAGAAGGGAAGTTGCTGCCGATGAACGTCAAGGCGGGCGACGAGGTGCTCTTCGGGAAGTACTCCGGAAGCGACATCAAGATTGACGGCGACGAGTACATGATCCTCAAAGAGGACGAGATCTACGGAATCATCACCAAAAAGTGACCGCGGTTGACGGCCCGCAGCGCCCGAGCGCTTGCGCGGCGTGTCGGTCGCCGGTGCGGCCGCCCTGGGTGAATCGGGCGGTTCGACACCAAGACGTTCTGCTGCGGCAAACGTCATCTTTCGGAAGGAGGTTCGAAGACTCATGGCAAAGCAATTGCTGTTCGGCGAAGACGCGAGAAGGGCCATTCTCCGCGGCGTGGATAAACTCGCTGAGGCGGTCCGCATTACCCTGGGCCCCAAGGGACGGAACGTCGTTCTGGATAAGAAGTTTGGCGCTCCCACGATCACCAAGGACGGCGTGACCGTGGCCAAGGAGATCGAGCTCGAGGATGGGTACGAGAACATGGGCGCCCAGATGGTGCGCGAAGTGGCCAGCAAGACCAGCGACGTGGCCGGCGATGGCACGACGACGGCGACGGTTCTGGCCCAGGCCATCTATCGCGAGGGGATGAGAAACGTGGCCGCGGGGGCCAACCCGATGTCGCTCAAGCGCGGCATTGACAAGGCGGTCGAGGCGACCATTGCGGCCATCAAGGAACAGAGCAAGGAAACGCGCGATCACAAGAAGATCGCCCAGGTCGCCTCGATTTCGGCCAACAACGACGTGACGATCGGCGATCTGATCGCCGACGCCATGGACAAGGTCGGCAAGGACGGCGTCATCACGGTCGAAGAGGCCAAGAGCATTGACACCACGCTCGAGGTGGTCGAGGGCATGCAGTTCGACAAGGGCTACATCTCTCCGTACTTCGTCACCGACGCCGAGAAGATGATTTGCGTGCTCGAAGATCCGCTGATCCTGATTCACGACAAGAAGATCTCTTCGATGAAAGACACGCTGCCGTTGCTCGAGCGCGTGGTGCAGGCCGGAAAGCCCCTGGTCATTATCTGCGAAGAGGTCGAGGGCGAGGCGCTGGCGACGTTGGTCGTCAATAATCTGCGCCGGACGCTGTCGTGCGTGGCGGTCAAGGCGCCGGGCTTCGGCGACCGTCGCAAATCCATGCTCGAGGACATCGCGATCCTGACGGGCGGCAAGGTGATCAGCGAAGAGGCCGGCTTCAAGCTCGAGAATACGCGCCTCGATGACCTCGGCCGCGCCAAGACGGTGAGCGTGGAGAAGGAAAACACGACGATCATCGAGGGCGCGGGCAAGAAGGCCGACATCAAGGGCCGCTGCGAGCAGTTGCGGATGCAGATCGAGGAGACCACGTCGGACTACGACCGCGAGAAATTGCAGGAGCGGCTGGCGAAGTTGTCCGGCGGCGTGGCGGTGATCAAGGTCGGCGCAGCCACCGAAGTGGCGATGAAAGAGAAGAAGGCGCGCGTCGAGGATGCGCTGCACGCGACCCGCGCGGCGGTCGAGGAAGGGATCGTCGCCGGCGGCGGAGTGGCGCTGATCCGGGCCGCCAAGGCCGTCAGCGAGCTCAAGCTCGAAGGCGATGAGGCGATCGGCGCCGAAATCGTCCGCAAGGCGCTCGAGGCGCCGGCCCGCTGGATCGCCCAGAATGCGGGCGCCGAAGGCTCGATCATCGTCGAGAAGATCAAGGACCAGAAGAAAGCCACGATGGGCTTCAACGCCGAGACGTGTCAGTTTGAAGACATGATCGAGTCGGGCATTATTGACCCGACCAAGGTGGCGCGAACGGCGCTTCAGAACGCCGCCAGCGTGGCGGGTCTGCTGATTACGACCGAGTGTCTGGTGACCGAGATCAAAGAGAAGGAACCCACAGGTCCTCCGGGGGGCCACATGCCGCCGGAGTACTAAACCGCTGCTGGCGGGCGAGTTCGTGCTTGGCAAGAACCGTGCAAAGAGGGCCGGGGCAGGTCTGTGGCCACCCCGGCCCGTTCCCCAAAAGAACTGTTGAACTCCACATCGTGCGGCATGCTATCCTTACCGGAAGTGGGAGGTCAAACGCATGCCTGAACGTTTGAGAGTCGAACCTTCGAGACCGTATCTCGGAGCGGCCAGTCTGTTGGCACGGGAGAATGCCCGCAGCGAGCAAGAAATCGCGGAAATACTGTTGTTTCCCGATCCCGACGAACGCGAGATTCGGTTGGTGGAGATAGACCCAAACTCCTTGCCCGCCGGCGAGGACAATTCGGTGGTTCCGTTTTATTTCGCGCCGGACCCGCCCGACGTTCCCTTCTGGATGGCGATTGCTCTCATCTTGCCCGATGAAAAAGGGAAACTGAGACTCCCGGATGGATGGGGAGGCTGGGAGGATGCAGTCTCACTTTACCCTTAGGAAAGAGACGATGGCGCTCAACTGGCGGAGAGCATTTCTGAAACAGGCCATCTCGGACTTGAGAGTGGCTACCGAGATGGCGAAGCGGGAGAATGTCGAAGATTGTCATAGAATTCGCTATTTGCAGATGGCGGCCGAGAAGTTCGCAAAAGGCTTTCAGACATCGGGGCAGAATCAACCGCCAACGATTCACCCCGTATTCGATCGCTTTGTTCGGACTCTGAGAAACAACCCGCGCCGGTTCAAGGGACTGTCGGAGATTGTAGCCGCGAAGCCATTGTGGAATCGAACGCAGTATCTCAAGAGAATCGTGCGGAATGCAACACGACTCGTGAATCTCATTCCGAAGAAGAGTGGCGGACCGAATTCGGAGTATCCCTGGCTTGCAAGGGACAATCAGGGGAATGAAACCGTGGCGGTACCGTGTGAATTCAAATTCGGGGTACCTTACGACATCAGCTACTCCCATCTCCTTGAATTCTTGAATCTATGCGAGAGAGCTGCGCAGGGGGAGATCATATGATCATCCGGCGCAAGTCCGAAAGAGTGTAGGAAGGCGCTATATGGGACGGTTGATTGGAATAGACCTCGGGACCACCAACTCGTGCGTGGCCGTGATGGAAAGCGGCGAACCCAAGGTGCTCACCAACGCCGAGGGTTCGCGAACGACCCCGTCGGTGGTGGCGTTTACGGACAAAGAAGAGCGATTGGTGGGCATGGTGGCCAAACGCCAGGCGATCACCAACCCGGAGAATACGGTTTTCTCGATCAAGCGCTTCATGGGCCGAAAATACGAGGAGGTCAGCGAGGAGATCAAGAAAGTCCCCTACAAGGTGGTTCGCGATGGCAACGGCAACGCGGTCATCCGGGTTCGCAACAAGGTCACGACGCCACCCGAGATCTCGGCCCGTATCCTCCAGAAAATGCGCCAGACCGCTGAGGACTACTTGGGCGAAAAAGTGACCGACGCCGTCATCACGGTTCCCGCCTACTTCAACGACGCCCAGCGCCAGGCCACCAAAGACGCGGGCCGGATCGCGGGCCTCGAAGTCCGGCGAATCATCAACGAGCCAACGGCCGCCGCTCTGGCCTACGGTCTGGATCGCAAGAAGGATGAAATCATTGCGGTCTATGACCTGGGGGGCGGGACGTTCGACATCTCGATTCTCGAACTCGGAGAAGGCGTTTTCGAGGTCAAGAGCACCAACGGCGATACTCACCTGGGCGGCGACGACTTCGACCAACTGGTCATTGACTGGCTGGCCGAGGAGTTTCTGCGCGACTACGGGATTGACCTGCGCAAGGATCGCATGGCCCTCCAGCGCCTGAAAGAGGCGGCCGAGAAGGCCAAGTGCGAGCTGTCCACGACGCTGGAGACCAACATCAACCTGCCGTTTATCACGGCCGATCAATCGGGCCCGAAGCATCTCAACTACACGCTGACGCGCGCCAAACTCGAGCAGCTGATCGTCCCGTTCATAGAGCGCACAATCGGGCCGTGTCAGAATGCTCTGGCCGACGCCGGGCTGAAACCCGAAGACATTGACGAAGTGATCCTGGTCGGCGGCTCGACGCGGATTCCGCTGGTCCAGGACACCGTCCGCAAGACTTTCCGCAAGGAACCCAACCGCAGCGTCAACCCCGACGAGGTGGTGGCTGTCGGCGCGGCCATTCAGGGCGGAGTGCTCGGCGGCGACGTGACCGACGTGCTCCTGCTCGATGTGACGCCGCTATCGCTGGGCATTGAGACGTTGGGCGGCGTATTCACGCGCTTGATCGAGCGCAATACGACGATCCCGACCAAGAAGAGCGAGATCTTTTCGACGGCCAGCGACAGCCAGTCGGCCGTCAGCATCCACGTCCTCCAAGGCGAACGCGAGATGGCGGCCAACAACCGCACGCTGGGGCGGTTCGACCTGATCGGCATTCCGGCCGCGCCGCGCGGCGTCCCGCAGATCGAGGTCACGTTCGACATTGATGCCAACGGCATCGTCCACGTCTCGGCGCGCGATCTGGGGACCGGCAAGGAGCAAAGCATCCGGATCGAGTCGTCGAGCGGCCTGTCGGAAGATCAAATCCAGAACATGGTCAAGGATGCCAGCTCCCACGCCGAAGAGGACCGTCGGCGGCGTGAAGAAGCCCAGACGCGCAACGAAGCCGACGCCCTGATTTATTCGGTCCAGCGAACGCTGAGCGAATTGGGCGACCGAGTGACGGCCAGCGATCGCGAGAGCGTCGAGAAAGAAATCCGCGAACTGAAAAAGATCATATCGCAGGGACTGATAGACGAGATTCGTCAAGGCATTGAACGCTTGACAAAGGCCCAACATCGTTTGTCTGCTTCGCTGTACCAGCGGACGGCGGGGGGCGCCGGCGCCTCTTCGTCCGAAAAACAGCAGACCGCGGGGTCGGCGGCGCCGCCCGAGGGCGAGGTGGTGGACGCCGAATTCGAGGTGGAGGAAAAGAAAGATTAGCACAACGATGATCTTCGGCGACAAACTCTCCGAAATGGCCAAGAAGCGCAAAGGGCGCTACTTGCTGGTGAACATCATCATGCGCCGTTCGCGGGCCCTCTATCAGGGTTCCAAACCCCTGGTGAAGACGAACAACCCAAGCGACGCCGGGGTGGTGGCCCACGAGGAAATCCTCGGCGACCGCCTCAAAGTCACACCGCGCAAAACCCCTCCCAAGCTCATTGACTTGGCCAAACAGAACGTATGAAGACGAAGTCCGAATAGCCCGGCACGAAGGGCAAAGACAGGCAAGAGTACGCCCATACAAGCCACTCCCCTACCGCTTCTCCGCGATCCTGTAACGGATCCAGCGGGACCGAAGCCAGCGCACCGCCATCAGGTCGTCAAAAGCCCGCACGATTCGATTGCGCAGGTTGTATTTGCCTTTGCCGTGAAGGCGCGGGCGGTGGCTGACCGGAACCTGGTTGACCGTGTAGCCGTCGAGCAGGAACATGGCGGGCAGGAACCGGTGGAGTCCCCGATAGAACTTCTGGGTGTGGAGGGCCTCGTGACGCAGCGCCTGGAAAGCGCACCCGCTGTCGCGAATGCCATCCCGAATCACCCAGTCGC
>Ga0315274_10017216_pt1 | contig 10198 bp, 7 predicted proteins | sample YL17G02_20_MG_FD_203700 | JGI IMG/M metagenome (GOLD analysis project Ga0315274, IMG submission 203700) | Sediment microbial communities from Yellowstone Lake, YNP, Wyoming, USA - YL17G02_20 | ecosystem: Environmental > Aquatic > Freshwater > Lake > Sediment | place: USA: Wyoming | collected... | reverse complement strand
ATCCGCATCGGTCACCCCGCCAACTGGAAAAAAGCGCGCCGCGTCCTCGAATGGACGAATGGAATCTGCGAGTCGGTCACCGACGAAGAAATCTTCGAGGCCAAGAGAATCCTGGCCGAGGACGGTGTCGGATGCGAGCCGGCTTCGGCTTCGACGGTCGCGGGCGTGCGCAAGCTCGTGCGCGCGGGAAAAATCCCCTGGCACGCCGACATCGTCTGCGTTCTTACCGGCACCCAGCTCAAAGACACCGAGTACATCATGCGGCACCGCGCCGAAAGCCAGGAAAGCCGCCAGCGCCTGCGCGTCGAGCCGGATCTGGACGCGCTGCGCAAGGCGCTCGAGGCCGCCCTTGCCGTACCGGCATAATCGGCGCGAAAGGGGTGTAACGCCGGTCCCGCAGAGCGGGGCTGGCATGCCGCTCTGAAGGGCGGCGCTACTCCACTCCCAATCCTCATGGATGAAACGCTGCGACGTGAAGTTCGGCTGCTGACCACCCGCCTGGGGGCGATCGTCCGCGAGCAGTGCGGCGAGAAGACCTTTGCGGCCATTGAGAGCCTCCGCCAGCTCTCGAAACAAATCCGCCAGCGCGTTGACCCGCATCTGCTCGCGACGAAGCAGCGCGAAGTTGACCGGCTGCCGCTTCGCGCCGCCACGGAAGTGGCCCACGCCTTCAGCCTCTTCTTTCACCTCGTCAATCTCTGCGAGGAAAGGCAGAGAGTCCGGCGGCTGGATGAGTACGCTCGGCACGAGGCGGGCGCGCCGATGTCGTTCCGACACACCTTCAGCGAGTTGCGCCGCCACCGTGTACCGGTGCGAGCGCTGCGGCGGTTGCTCGAATCGATGCGGATTCAGCCGGTGTTGACGGCTCACCCCACGGAAGCCAAGCGGCGCAGTGTCTTGAACCAGATCCTGCGCGTGGGGAGGGCGCTGGACGCGCTCCAAGGGGACCTTGGCCCCGGGGCGGAGAAATTCCTCGACCCCTGGATCGAAGCGCTCTGGCTCACCGATGAGGTGCGCGAGCGCGCCGTCACCCCTGAAGTCGAGATCGAGAGCGCGCTCGTTTTCTTGGAACGCACCATCTACGACCTGGCGGGAGCTTTCTGGGAAAGGTTCGTCGAGGAACTGACACGCGCCTTCCCCGAGCATGCCCCCCCCTCACCTTTCCTGGCGTTCGGCTCCTGGGTGGGGACCGACCGTGACGGCAACCCGGCCGTCACTCCTGAGACCAGCCTCGAGGCGGCGGAGCGAATGCGCCGTAGCATCCTCGGTTATTACTACCAGACTTGCGAGGGGCTGCTCAAAGTCGTGTCTTTTCCCTGCCAGGGTGTCGCGCTTGAAAAACGCCTGAGGCGCGATCTGGCGCGTGACATGCGCCGCTTTCCGGCCACGCGCACTTTCCAGAAGGTCGACCAGCCGCACGAGCTTTATCGTCGCAAGCTGCGCGTGATGATGTGGCGGCTGGAACGCACGACGGACCGAGCGACGGGGGCATACGCAGCTCCCGAGGAATTCCGGCGCGACGTGGAATTGCTCGAGGAGTCGCTGGCCGCGCATCCCAGCCCGCGCGTGGCGCGACTGGGTCCGGGCCGGCTGCGAGTGGCAGTGCAGGTCTTCGGATTTCACGCTGCGGGACTGGATTTTCGCCAGCACTCTTCCGTGACGCGGCAAGCCGCTGCCGACCTTCTACGCGCGGCTGGCCTGCCGGCCGAGCCGGCTGACGCGCGTATCCGTTCCATCCAAACCATGCTCGCCCGGCCGGTGGCGGGCGCGACTCTGCCGGAGGCGACGCGCCGGACACTGGAAGAATTCCGCGCCCTGCGGGAAATCCAGGAGCGTGACGGCGAGGCCGCGGCGCCCCACTACATTCTGAGCATGACCGCCAGCGCCGCCGACGTCTGGGACGTGCTGCTGCTGGCGCGGCAGGCGGGCCTGGTCGAGGCCGGGCGCGACGGCCGGATTCGCGCGTCTTTCGATGTGATCCCTTTGTTCGAGACCTTCGACGATCTCGAGACCTGCCCGACCGTCCTCGAGCAACTCTGCTCCGATCCGAGTTATCAGAGCCTGCTGCGCTCGCGGCGCAACTTTCAGGAAGTCATGCTCGGGTATTCCGACTCCGTTAAAGACAGCGGTTATCTGGCGGCGAATTGGGCCTTATTCCGCGCCCAGAAGCGGTTGGGAGAAGTCGCCAAGCGGCACGGCGTGCGATTGGGTTTGTTCCACGGCAAGGGCGGAACGATCGACCGCGGTGGCGGGCAGTCGCACCGCAGCATCCAGGCTCAACCCCACGCCGCGCCGGGTGGCCGCCTGCGCATCACCGAGCAGGGCGAAGTGATTTCGCTCAAATACACGAACGCTGCCATCGCCGAGCGGAACCTCGAGCAGCTATCAACCGCGGTGCTCGACGCGCACCTGCTGCACGCGCGGCGTGTCCCCGAAGCCCAGCTTGCCGAGTGGGAGGATCTGCTCGCGGAGTTGGCGGCGAGCGGCCGCGATTTCTACCGGCAGATGGTTTATGAGACGCCGGAGTTTCTCGAGTATTTCTGGCAAGCTACGCCCATCGACCTCATCGAGCAATTGCGTCTCGGGTCGCGCCCCAGCCGGCGGTTTTCGACGGACGACTTGCGCGACTTGCGGGCCATCCCCTGGGTCTTCGCCTGGACGCAGTCGCGTCACTTCCTCCCGTCCTGGTACGGCCTCGGGTACGCCCTGGAAAAGTTCATGGCGGGCCACGCGCCTCACGGGCAGGCGCTGCTCCGCCGGATGCACGAGGGCTGGCCGTTCTTCACCGTGCTGATTGACAACGCCGAGATGTCGCTCGCCAAAACCGACCTTTACATCGCGCGCCGTTACGCGGAGCTGGTTCATCCGCCCGCCGTACGGGAAACCGTCTTCGGCCGCATCGAAGAGGAATACCACCGCAGCGTGCGCGGCGTGCTCCAGACCTGTGGCGCCACACACCTGCTGGCGCGCCAGCCCGTGCTCGCCGAATCCATCCGCCTGCGCAATCCCTACGTGGACCCGCTGAACTTCCTGCAGATCCGCTTCCTTCGGCAATGGCGCCACGCCCGCCGCGCGTCACCGGAGTTGCTTCACCTCCTGCAACTCACCGTCGGCGGCATCGCGTTCGGCATGAAGAGCACAGGGTAACGCCGAGTGCGGAACGCCTGCGCTCCCAGTTTATGTATTCTGACTTTCGACGAGTTCGCGGGCGCGTTGGGCGGCGCGGACGACGGCCTTGATGAGCGTGACGCGCAGGCCGCCTTCTTCGAGTTCCAGCAGGCCGTCGATCGTACAGCCGGCGGGCGTGGTGACCATATCCTTCAATTTGGCGGGGTGTTCACCGGTGTGGAGCACCAAGGCGGAGGCGCCGAGCAGCGTCTGCGCGGAGAGTTCCGTGGAAAGCTCGCGCGGCAGGCCGAGCTTCACGCCGCCTTCCGCGAGCGATTCGATAATCAGGAAAACGTAGGCGGGGCCGGAGGCTGAGAGGCCCGTGATAGCGTCCATGTGCTTTTCATCGACGACCACGGTGCGGCCCATCGAGCCAAAGATTTCCTGGGCGATCTTCAAGTCGTCGGCGGAGGCATGCTTACCGGCGGCGAGCGCCGTCATGCCATGTCGGATCAGGCAAGGCGTGTTGGGCATGGCGCGCACCACGCGTGCGGGATGGCCCAGTTCGCGCTCGATCAGGGCCGTGGTCACGGAAGCCGCGGCGGAAATGATGAGCGCATCTTTGCGAAGCTCCTTCCGGACTTCGTGCAGGAAACCTTTGACCTGTTGCGGCTTGAGCCCAATCAGAATCAAGTCGGCGCCTGCCACGGCCTTGCGATTGCTCGTGTGCGCTTTGACGCCGTATTTCTCGGCCAGATAATCGGCGCGCGGCTGGTGGGCCACCGTCGCCTCGACGTGGCTCACGGGCACAAGCTGCGAGCCGAGCATTCCCGAGAGCAACCCTTCGCCGAGTTTGCCGGCGCCAATCAGCGCCAGCTTCTTAAACCGGCCGTGAGTTTCCTTGGCGACGTGGTGCCCTTTCGAAGATCCGTCCGTTCCTGCCTTCATAACGCTCCTTGGAGATCGTGGGGGAAGGCGCTGCCCTCCCGGTGGCTCTGCAAAAGGGGGAGCCTTGAGGTCTCCCCTTGCAAGCATCGAGCGGTGTTTATCGATGCGGCCAGCTCAGGCGCGCGCCTGCGCCTGTGCCGCGGTAGCTTCTTCCTTCGTCGTTTGGATCCAGGGCATCATTTTGCGCAGCTCGGACCCGACTTTCTCAATCAAGTGGTTGGCGCCTTCCTGGCGCATGGCGAGGAAGTTCTTGCGGCCCTGGACGTTTTCCTGCATCCACTCGTTGGCGAACTTGCCGCTCTGGACGTCGGCGAGGATATTTTTCATCGTTTCTCGGACGTGGTCGTCGATGACCGCCGGCCCACGGGTGTAGTCGCCGTACTCGGCGGTGTCGCTCACCGAATAGCGCATGTACTTGATACCGCCCTGGTAGATGAGGTCCACGATGAGCTTCAGCTCGTGGAGACACTCGAAGTAGGCGATCTCCGGCTGATAGCCCGCAGCGACCAATGTCTCAAATCCGCCTTTGATCAGCGCCGTTACGCCGCCGCAGAGGACGACTTGTTCGCCGAACAGGTCGGTCTCGGTTTCCTCCTTGAAGGTAGTGCGGATGACGCCGGCCTTCAAGCAACCCACCCCTCTACCGTAGGCGAGCCCGATCTTCTCGGCCTGACCGGAAGCATCCTGCTCGACGGCCAGCAGTCCCGGCACGCCGACTCCCTCCGTGAAGAGTTCCCGCATCCGGTGCCCCGGGCACTTGGGCGCGATCATGATGACGTCCACGGTGGGCGGGGGGACGATGAACTTGTAGTGGATGTTGAAGCCGTGAGCAAACAGCAGTGCTTTCCCCTTGCTGAGGTTCGGCTCAATCTGCTCTTTGTAAACCTTGGCCTGGATCGGATCAGGGATGAGCACGGCGATCAGGTCGCCACGGCGGGCGGCCTCGGCCGTGTCCACGACTTCGAAGCCCGCGGCCAGTGGCCTGGCGCGCAAGGCAGGGTCCGGGACTTCCCCGACGATCACCTTCACGCCGTTATCGCGCAGGTTCAGCGCGTGGGCGTGTCCCTGGCTGCCGTAACCGATGATGGCGACGGTCTTTCCCGCCAGAACATTCAGATCTCCATCTGCTTCGTAGTAACACTTGGCCACAGAATCCTCCTCAACGATGAATTATGAACGCGGAACGATGAACTATGAACGACGAACGGCAGAACAAACCCACTTTCTCAGTCCTAGTTCATCGTTCCGCGTTCATCATACAGCGTTTTCTCATGATGCTTGTGCGACGACCAGCTCAGGCTGCAAGACCGTAGTTTTGACGCGCGCGAAGGGCAGAAACTGCAGCTCGCTCAAACCCGGAGCCGCCGGGCGCGGGCGCCGGTCGGCCGGGACCTCGAGGAGGTACTTCCCCTGGCTGGCAAAAATCAGCTTGGATTCCGGGAAGGCCTGCAGGAATCGCGCCAAGTTGGAGGAGTTCGGATCCTCGTCGATGAAGACGAAGGAAGCGTTCCCCGAGGGCTCATGCCGGTAATAGGTGACATGGTGAACGCCTTCGGTGCGGCGCAGGAAATTGAACAAGTGTTCCACGTCGGCCTCCGGGGTTTCCACCAGGGCCATCAGGGAGAAACCGGCGGGCCGCGCGGCCAGCGTCAGCGTCACGATGCTGACTCCCTTGCGGCGGAAGATGTTCATCAGCCGGCAGGCTGAGATCGGATCGCCGTTGGTTTCAAGTGCCATCAGCCACTGCATGTCGAACTCCTAAACCTTGATTCGTTTCGAGCGCCTTTGAACGGAAGACCATGGTGCCTTGTGCCCCTACACCGCCCACAAATCGTCCAGAGCTTCTTCCTCTTCCACCAGGACGCGCGGCGGCTCCACCACCATCTCCGCCAGCGACGCCCCGGGCGGGACGATGGGATAGACGTTCTCCGCCGGGTCAACCCAGAAATCGATCAGACGCGGCTCGCGGTCGGAGAGGAAATCGCGCACCGCGTCCGGCACGTCGGTCCGGTGATCAACCCGGACGCCGCGGATGCCGTACGACTCGGCCAGCTTGGCAAAGTCGGGGGCGAAATTCAGGTCGGTATCGCAATAGCGCTTTTCGAAGAAGATTTCCTGCCACTGGCGCACCATGCCCAGCGCGCGGTTATTGATGATCGCGATCTTGACCGGCACGCGGTACTGCGCCACGGTGGCCAGATCGTTCAAGGTCATCTGGAACCCGCCGTCGCCCACGACGGCGATCACCTGGCGGTCAGGGAAGGCCAGTTGCGCGCCCATAGCCGCCGGGAAACCGTAGCCCATTGAACCCAGGCCGCTTGAGCAAAGCCAGCTGCGGGGGGCGGTGAAGTCCCAGTATTGCGCGGTCCACATCTGGTGCTGGCCCACGTCCACGGCCACGATGGCGTCCTCGGCGGCGAGATTCGAAAGGGTCTCGATCACGTACTGGGGCTTTACCGTGTGGCCGTACTTGTCGTAGGTCAGGGGATGCTCCCCGCGCCAGGACTCGATCCGCTGCAACCACTGCTGCCGCCCGGTATGGGTGGAGGATTTTCCCTGTCGCTCCTGGCGTTTCAATTCGTCGATCAGCGCGCGCAGGGTCTCTCGCGCGTCGCCCACCAGGGCCAGATCCACGCGGACGTTCTTGTTGACCTCCGAGGGGTCCACGTCAATATGGATTTTCTTGGCTCCCGAGGCGAAGTCCTTGAGTCGTCCGGTCACCCGGTCGTCGAAGCGCGCGCCGATGGCCACCAGCAGGTCGCTTTGGCAGATGGACTGGTTGGTGGCATACGAGCCGTGCATTCCCAGCATGCCCAGCGAAAGCGGATGCGCGGAGGGAAACGCGCCCAGTCCCATCAGCGTCGTGGTGACGGGGGTGTGGGTCAGCTCCGCCAGTTCGCGCAACTCGCGCCAGGAGTCCGAGGCGATCACTCCCCCGCCTACGTAGAAAACCGCCCGGCGGCTTTCCAGGATCATCTCCGCGGCGCGCTCGATGTCCTCGTCTCGCCATTCGCGGATTCGTTCGGGTTTCTCGGAGCCCGGCGTGGAGGGATAGACCGGCTCGGCCTTCTCCATTAGCACGCTCTTGGGCAGGTCCACCAGCACCGGCCCCGGCCGGCCGGAGACGGCAGTGCTGAATGCCTTGTGGATAATCCGGGGGATATCCGCCGCCGAGCGCACTAGGTAGGAGGCCTTCGTGGACGGCATGCTGATGCCGATCGTATCGGCCTCCTGGAAAGCGTCCTTCCCGATCATGGCGAGCGGCACCTGGCCGGTCAGGGCGACGACGGGAATCGAGTCCATCATCGCGGAAGTGAGGCCGGTAATCAGGTTAGTCGCGCCGGGGCCGGAAGTACCCAGGCAAACGCCGGGCTTCCCTGTGACACGCGCGTAGCCATCCGCCGCAAACGCCGCTGCCTGCTCGTGCCGAACCAGCAGGTGGCGAATGCCCGCGCTGTAGAGCGCGTCGTAAAGCGGCAGGACCGCGCCACCGGGGAGGCCAAAGAATACGTCCACCTTCTCGCGGCTGAGGCTCTCGAGGAGGATTTCCGAACCTGTAATCACCTTTCCCATGGGTTCACCCGTCAGGAGCAGCGGCGGGGCCAGATGCTCAATACCGACCAGTCGGTAGGTAAACTAACACAGCCCCAAGACCCCTGTCAACCCCCCTTCTCGACCAAGTTTACGCGGGAATCAAAGTGGATTTCTGGAGCGAAGCGCCCAGTCCGCCCCTGGCGGACAACGCGATGTCCGGTGACACCGCGTTCCAGTCCTGAGCTCCGGCATTGGTGGGTCGAAATTCAGCGCTGGAAGATCCAACCCCCTCGCGGGTAAAGCATTCGCGCACGGCGGCGACGGCCTGGCGGGCGTTTTCTTGTGCCAGGATGCCGACCGCCGGCCCCGAGCCGCACGCAAAGACGCTCAAAACCCCCGGCAACCGTACCTGCAGGGCATCTTCCAGACCGGGAACATCCTTTTCACAGGTAGGGGGCAGAGATTCTGCCACGCTTTCGGAATGGCCGTTACCCGGCCGCGCGAAGTACTCGGAGAAAGCTGCCGCACGGCTCCGATGAGCTTCTGGGTCAGGCTTCGCCCCTCGCGTCGCGGGCCGCCGTGCGCCGGGAGCGAGCGACGTTTCGGGAACGACCACACTCAAGGTGAAGTTCTCAGGGACGACGCTGCGCCGGTAAGCGAGCGAACCGGCCTCTTCCGCGCAGGCCACAAACCCGCCCAGCCACGCCGCGCGCAAGTTGTCCTGCCGGGCCTCGTAGATGGCGGCAAGGTCGAAAACCGTCTTTTCGTCCAGGCTCAGCCGGAAGAGCTGGTCGGCGGCAATCAGCCCCGCCAAAATCGCTGCGGTGCTCGATCCCAGCCCGACCGCCACCGGCACGGAACTGTAGATCTCGAAATCGGCGCCGGTAAACTCGAGTTCTTTCAGGTGCAGGGCCGCTTGCATGGCGCGCACGACCAGGTTCGACCGGTCGCGTGGCACCCGCTCGCCGTTTTCGCCGAAGTAGCGGATACCGGCGTGCCCGTCCAGGCGCGGGGTGACTTTGACGTTCAGGGGCGCGTCCAGCGCCAGCGCAGCGCAGTTGAGGGCGCCGCCGAAATTCCCCACGGTTGCGGGCACTCGGACGAGAACAGATTGGTTTGCCATCGCAGCCTCTCAATGCGGCCCTGCCACCCGACCATCGTCCGCGGGGCGACATCACCGCATTCTCAGCATAGGCGCCGCCCCACGCCATGTAAAATTCGAAATTTCTATTCAGGGTATAGAGAGGATTTATTCCCTAAAAACCGGCTTTCGCTCGGCTCGCCTAGCGGGCGCCTCGCAAGGATCAGGGGTTAACCCCTCCGCTACTCCCCCCGGCCCATACCGGCTTTCAAGTGTAGTTCCTTGCGGCAATTCCCTGGCCTTTGTGGTATAAATCTGCCCAATGACTGGAAACGATTACGCGGACCATCTCCAACTACTCTCCAGGCAACTCGTAGAAGCGGCGGAAAAGCGCGCGGGGTTGAAAGCAGAATTTGCGGCGCTCAAGAAGGGCCGAAAGACAAACCGCACTGAGGACAAGCGGAAACAACTGAAACAGGAAATCCAGCAACTCTCTCGAAGTATCGAGGAACTCGTGGCCGAAATTGCCCAGCCGATCCCGCGTAAGATTGAACGCTGGACAGGTGTTATCCCCGTCACCCTGCGAGTGGAGTCGCGCGGCAGGAGGTACGAGCACTTGGCCTCGACCCTGGATCTCTCGGATCGCGGCCTGAGAATCCTCACCACCACCGCCCTGATCCCGGGGCAGACCCTCGATGTCTATTCCAAACGCTCCCGGATCGGAAATTGCCGCGTGGTGTGGGTGACGGGCGCGGGCTCCGACCGCCCCAGTGTGGTTGGGCTCGAAATCCTGAAATAGTCGCTGGCCGCGCTTGACAAGCCTTGGCAGGATGGAAGATAGGTTTCTCCCTCAGCGCAACAATTCCTCCAACCTTGTCGCTTGATCGGTTTTCTCGTCGCGATACTTGATGATGACGGGAGTGTAGAGAGAAATGCCCAGTTCTTTGCCGCGGCCCTTGGTGACAGCGCGCGACCCGGGAACCACGACCGCGCCAGGTGGGATCATCAATGGCTTTTCGCCCTCGCGCCGATAGACGGTGTCGCGGACCAGATCATACACAGGCGTCGAGCCCGTCAGAATCGTTCCGGCGGCGAGCACCGCTTCCTTGCCCACAATCGTTCCTTCGTAGACGCCGCAGTTGCCGCCCACCAGCACATCGTCTTCGATAATCACCGGCATCGCGCCGATGGGTTCCAGCACGCCACCAATCTGCGCCGCGGCACTGATGTGCACGCGCTTGCCCACCTGCGCGCACGAACCCACCAGCGCGTGCGAGTCGATCATCGTGCCGTCGTCCACGTAGGCGCCCGCGTTCACATACATCGGTGGCATGCAAACCACGCCCTTGCCGATGTAACACCCGTCGCGGATGGAAGACCCGCCGGGAACGACGCGGATGTTCTTGCCGTCGGGAATCTGCTGCAGCGGGTAAGTGTGCTTGTCTCGGAACTGCCAACTCGTAGAAGGTAGCGCAGACTGGTTCTTCAAGTCTGCGGCTTTTGTTGTAGCGGCGGGCTCTGACCGTC
>Ga0315274_10017214_pt1 | contig 10199 bp, 7 predicted proteins | sample YL17G02_20_MG_FD_203700 | JGI IMG/M metagenome (GOLD analysis project Ga0315274, IMG submission 203700) | Sediment microbial communities from Yellowstone Lake, YNP, Wyoming, USA - YL17G02_20 | ecosystem: Environmental > Aquatic > Freshwater > Lake > Sediment | place: USA: Wyoming | collected... | reverse complement strand
CAATCCGCCTGGCGCTCTTACCATTATCAACGCAATACTAGAAAGGTTGTCTTCTGAATGCTTTTCCTAAACGAATGGCAGTGGGGCGAGGCGTCCCTGCCGAGCCGACTCTGGGATTGGCGCGCTGAATACGGCTCACCAGGGACGGTTCGCCCTACCTAGCGTCGTGTAATTGACGGCTCACCAGGGACGGTTCGCCCTACCTAGCGTCGTGTAATTGACGGCTCACCAGGGACGGTTCGCCCTACCTAGCGTCGTGTGATTGGCGGCTCATCGGGACGATTTGCCCTACCCTTGCAAACGGGCTTTCAGGGCCGGACGATGACCGCGCGGTCAGCCCGCGCGCCCTTCATTGCCGCGGTAGCTCGCCACGACCCACTCGCTCAGCACCCGGTCCGGCGCCTCGACGGCCGGAACATCGATCGTGAACTCCTGTTGACCCGTGTTCTGGGCGATCAACCGCAGGCCGAACTGGAAATCCTTGAACCGTTCCGCGCAGAGATCGCGCACGGCCTTCTGCTGATCGAACGCCAAGTCCACCAACCGCCCGGCGGCCGCATCCGTGAAGAGGAGCTTGAGGTCGTGCGCCTCGGTGAAGCGCCGGGCGAATTCATGCACCACCTGCCGCATGATGGCGCGTTCCTCCTGCGCCCGTTCAGCCAGCAGCCGCTGCAGCTCGGCCGAGGGATTGTCCACCAACTGTCGCGTCACCTCAAATCGTCGAACCGGCGTCGAGGGCAGTTCAAACTTCAAATCGCGAAACACCCGCTCGCACACGGTCATCAAGCCCCGCGCGCCGGTCTTCTCCTCGGCGGCCAGCTCGGCAATCCGCCGCAGACCCTCGTCGGCGAACAGGACCTCGATCCCATAGGCGCCGAACGACTGTTCGTATTGGCGGATGATGCTGCCCTCCGACGTTTTCAGGATGTCAAACAAGTCGTCCGCGGTGAGTTGTTGGCAGACGACGCGCACCGGCAGCCGGCCGATAAACTCCGGTTCAAAGCCGAACTCGATGAAGTCGCGGGTCTGCGCCTCTTCGAGGCAACGGTCTTCATCCACCGGTGACTTGGCCGCGGCGGCAAAGCCGATGGTCGCCTCGCGCAGGCGTTTCCGGACGATCTTCTCCAACCCGCCGAACGCGCCACTGACCACGAAGAGGATGTGCTTGGTGTTGATCACCGCCGGCTGCTTCTTGCCGCGCCCCTGCGTCATTTCCATCATGGCCTGGAGTTGTCCGGCGATGTCGTGCGGCGCGCGCGCCGGCACTTCGGTTTCCTCCATCAACTTGAGCAGGTTCGTTTGCACCCCGCGACCGCTCACGTCGCGCCCGGTCAGGTTCGGCGCCGCGGCGATCTTGTCGATCTCGTCCAGGTAGATGATGCCGTATTGGGCGCGGTCGATGTCGCCGTCGGCCCGGCGGACGAGGTCACGCACGAGGTCTTCGACGTCGCCGCCCACGTAGCCCGTCTCCGAGAACTTCGTGGCGTCCGCTTTGACGAACGGCACGCCAACGAGATCGGCCACGCTGCGGATCAGGTAGGTTTTCCCGACGCCGGTCGGGCCGAGGAGGATGAAGTTCTGCTTGGTGTAGTTCGGCTGGTCCTTGCCTTCCCGGGCGAGGCGAACGTGGTGGTAGTGATCGCACAACGCCACGCAGAGGACTTTCTTGGCTTCCTCCTGCTTGATGACGAAACGGTCGAGGTACGCCTTGACGTCCCGCGGCTTGTAGTCGAACCGGAAATCCTCCGGCCTGGGCTCGCCTGACGGTTCCCCGGCAGCGTCGGCTGGCGCAGTTTGCGGAGTGGGCCGGGCGGCCGCGCCGGACGGGAAATGCTGTCGCATCAACTCCTGGAGCTGGCGCTGGAACTCCTCGGGCGAGGGTGGGCCGTCGAACGTCGTTTTCATGGCAATGATCGCACGTTGGCCTTAACAAAAGGCATCGCAGCCCATCCGTCAAACGGCAAAAGCGACCGCGCATCCTCCGAAGCGTCCTGGCGCCGCTTGCGCCCCCTTCCCCTCTTTGGCACGCTGCGCTCGACATAGGTGAAGGCGTGGAGGAATCAGAACGGCAGACTCAACAACCTCGCCGCGAAGCGGAGGCGTGCCCAAAACCCGGGTGCGAACCTCGGACGCGCCTGAGGAACGGGGACAACGAGGCATGGTTCACACCTTGGCGCTTCGCGACGCTGCTGGGTCTTCTGATCCTCCTGCGCTTTCCCCAGGCGGTGGTTGGGCTGGAGACGTTTTATTACGTGGACTATGGGCAATTCGGCTATCCCCTCGCCTTCTACCATCGCGAATCGTTCTGGCGGGGGGAAGTGCCGCTGTGGAATCCACTCAACAACTGTGGCCTGCCGTTCCTGGCGCAATGGAACACGCTGACCCTCTATCCGTTGTCGCTCGTTTACGTGCTATTCCCCCTTCCTTGGTCCTTGGCCGTGTTCTGCCTGGGGCATCTCTACCTGGCCGGCCTGGGCATGCATTCCCTGGCGTACCGCTGGACGGGGCATCGTCTGGCGGCTGCCGTGGCCGGGGCGGCGTTCGCCTTTAATGGGCTGACCTGGTACGGGCTCATGTGGCCGAACACCCTCGCCGGCTTGGCTTGGATGCCGTGGGTGGTGCTGGCGGCGGAGCGGGCCTGGAAGGAAGGGCGCGGCGCCATCCTCTCCGCGGCCCTGGTGGCCGCGATGCAGTTGCTCTCGGGAGCGCCCGAGGTCTGCCTGCAAACCTGGCTGTTCCTGGGGGTGCTGTGGGGAGCGCAACTGATCTGGACAAGGTCCGAGCGAGGCAGCCTGGCCCGGCGGGCGCTGGCTTTCGGTGGCTTGACAGCCGGCTTGGCCGTAGTGCAACTGCTGCCGTTCCTCGATCTGTTGGCGGCCTCACAAAGGAGCACGGGTTATGGCAGTTCGGCGGTCGGAGGCATCGCCGCGAGGCCCCTGACGGGCTGGGCCAACTACTTGGTGCCGCTCTTCCAGTGCGTTCGCCATCCCCAAGGGGTGTATCATCAAATGCATCAACCCTGGCTGGGTTCCTACTATGTGGGGGTGGGGATCGTGGCGCTCGCCCTGATAGCGGTCTGGCGGGTGCGAGACCGACAGACCTGGGTGTTGCTCGGGGTCACCGTGTTCAGCCTGTTCATGGCGTTGGGCAGTGCCGGTCTGGTGTACGACGGGTTTCAGCGGTTGGTCCCTCTCTTCGGGTTCATGCGGTACCCGGTCAAGTTCGTGATGTGGGCGGCTTTCACCCTTCCGCTGCTGGCGGCGTGTGGGCTGAGTTGGCTTCAAAGGGTGCCCCCCGAACGCTGGCCGCGCGAAGGGAGGCGAGTCAAAGGCCTTACCGTCGTCCTGCTGGGATTGATCGCCGTCATCCTTGGGCTCGCTTGGAGATGTCCACTTGAACCGGGGCAGGTCGCCACCACCGCTGGCAATGCGTTCGCTCGTGCCCTGTTTCTGGTGGCGGTGCTGGGATGCTGCGCCCTGCTGTGCCGAGACGTGGGGTCGAAGCTGCAACGCCTCCTGCAAGTGGGCCTCGTCATCCTGCTCTGGTTCGACGTTTCCACGCATGACCCCCAATCTCAGTCCGACGGTCCCGGCCTCCGTGCCGAAGCCGGGCACGATCCGCCAGTTCTTCGGATGGAACCACCCGTTGCAGGTCGGAGTCTCGCGCGCCCTGCAGAGCAAGGAGTCCTTTTGGAGAATGCTTGCCCCCGGCACCAAGGACGCAGAGCAGGAACTCTACGGACGCCGGCTGTCCTTATCCATGAACTTCCATCTCCTCGATCACGCGGCCAAGTTTGACGGCTTCTACTCGCTGGACTTGAAGGAGTTTCTCGAGGTGTTCAAACAGGTGTACTTCAAGACGAATGAGGCGACGAAACTCAAAGATTTCCTCGGGATCTCCCATGTCAGCAACCCCACCAACGTCGTGGACTGGGTGTCGCGCGACTCCTTTCTTCCTCTGATATCATCCGTGGCAAGCCTGCGTGGATGGAAAGCCGACGCCGCTCTACCGGGCGAACTACGCCTTCCAGGCCTTGGAGGTCCCCTCCGGCAGGCATCGGGTGAGCCTGGTGTACGAGGACCGGCTGTTCCTTTGGGGGGCCGGCATTTCCGGGGCGTCGGCGCTCGCGTGTGCCGGACTTTGGGGCTGGGGGCGACGCGGGAGCCCGCGGTCCCGAACGTTCTGACCCGAGCTTGGGGCCAGGATGCGGAACGCGGTGTGCACCCGGGGCGTCCGCCGCGGCTGCTCCGGGTTTGCCAAATGCCCGGGGATTGGGTATAGCGGTGGCCAGTCAACTGCCACGCATGTTTTGGGCAAAACGAAACCGAGACGCGCACCGGTACTATCTGCTCCCGGGCATGGGCCGCTCGAATCGCCGAAAGCACCGCGAGTTCCTTTATTGGTCCATCCTCGTTGGACTCCTCGCTTCGGCGCTGTTCGCCTACCTGCTCTACCAGATCGGCGGCAACCTCTGACATTCCCGCGGGAAACCGGTGTCCGCGATGGCCTCGCACCCTCGTCCGTCCGGCGCCGGCCGTCTCCAGACGTCACTTCTCCACCGGTTTGCCGGCTTTCTCCCAGGCCTTGATGCCACCGTCCAGGTGGATGATGGACTTGAACTTCAGCTTCTTGAAGGTCTCCAGCGAGGTCGTGCTGCGTCGGCCCGAGGCGCAATGGACGAGGTAGGTCCTGTCCTGGTCGAGTTGGCCGAGCTTCTGGGCAAAGTCCGTAGCGTTGAAGTTCAGGTTGGTCGCGCCCGCAATATGACCGGCCTTGAATTCCTCCGGGGTGCGAAGGTCCAGCACGACCACCTGTTTCTCGTGGATCAGTGTCTCGGCTCCCGCCGGATCAACGTGCTTGACCCCGGCCGCCGGTTCCGCGGACGGAGGAGTCGCTTTGAACAGCCCCGGCAGGAAGGTCGTCAGCGGCGGGACGTAGGTGATGAGGAGCACGCCGACGAGCAACACGAGGAGCATCGGCAGTGCGGCGCGCGTCACTTCGCTCATCGGTTTGTTGAACCGGTACGACGCCAACAGCAGATTCATCCCCACCGGCGGCATGAGGAAGCCGAGTTCAAGATTCGCCAGGAAGATGATGCCCAGGTGGATGGGGTCGATGCCGAACGCGTTGCCGATGGGCACCAGCAACGGCACCACCACCACAATGGCCGCGTAGATTTCCATGAGAGCGCCCACCACCAGCAGGAACAGGTTCAGCAGAAGCAGGAAGACCCACTTCGATTTCACCGCGCCGGTCACCCACGCGATGCATTGGTCCGGCACCTGTTCGTCGATCAGGAAGTGCGTGAAACCGAGCGCCACGCCGATGATCAACAGCACGCCGCCCACCAGCAGTCCGCACTCCGTCATCACGCGCGGCACGTCCTTCACCAGCTTCAGGTCGCGGTAGAAGCACACCTCCACCACGAAGGCGTACGCCGCCGTCACGGCCGCGGCTTCGACCGGCGTGGCCCAACCGCTGAACAACGTCACCAGCGCCACGACCGGGATGAGCAACTCCCACTTCGCCACCCACACCGCGGCCCAGGCCGTCCGCGCGTTGAAGCGCGACTCGCGTTGCACGTGTTTCGGCCCGCTCACCACGCCCCAGGCGGCCGCCATCGCCATCATCACCAATCCCGGCAGCAGCCCGCCCTGGAACATCTGCTCGATCGTCACGCTCGTCGCGCCGCCGCTGCTGGCGACGATCGAGTAGAGGATCGGCGGCAGGCATGGCGGGAACAGCAGCCCGAGGGAACCCGCGCCCGAAAGCAGCCCCAGCGCGTCGCGCTCCCGGTAGCCGGACGACAGCAGGATCGGCATCAGCAACCCGCCCAGCGCGATGATGGTCACGCCCGACGCGCCGGTGAACGACGTGAAGAACGCGCAGAGGAAGACCGTCACGATGGCCGGCCCGCCGCGCAATTGCCCGAACCACGCATTGAACAGCGCCAGCAGCCGCTTCGCCGCGCCGCCTTCGGCGAGGAAGTAACCCGCCAGCGTGAAGAGCGGAATGGTGGGCAGCGTGGGGTTCACCGTCAACCGGTAGTGATTGATCGGAATGGACGCCACCGCGTCCCCACCGCTCCAGATCAGGATCAGGGCCGCGCCGCCCAGCGCGGTGAACACCGGCGCACCGAAGGCCGTCGCGATCAACAACGCGATCATTCCGGGCCAGCGCAGTTTCTCCGGTGGAACCGGCGACCACAGCCCGACCGCCACCACGACGGCCGTGACCACGAGCGTCGCCAGCCGTCCGCGCCAGGTCTTGCCGCCGAACCACATCACCCGCAGCGCGATCAGCGCGAAGCCCACCACCAGCAGCGCCTGCGCGACCCAGACCGGCACGCCGTAGGCCAGTTCCTTGCCCAGGCGCCTGCTCGACAGCACGAATTCGACGCTCGCCATACAGAGCAGCGCGCTGACCGCGCCGGCAAACCCACTGCTGAACGCCCGCGCGGCGCCCTTGAGGCGGTCCTTGAGGTAAGTGTGGAACGTCGAGAGTGCGAGCAGGCGGTTTTCCCGCGCCGCCAACGCGCCGCCGAGCATCCCCACCGCCAGCACCAAATGCTGCACAATGGGCGACGACGACGCGAGGCCGGTGTGGAAGACCTTCCGCAGAAAGATCTCCAGGCACGGCAGGAGGACCATCACCGCCAGCGCCGCGACGACCACGGTGTTCTCAGTGCGGAACAGGTAGCGCCGCCAACCGCTCGCGAGCGGCGGCGCGATGGAACTGGGCGAAGGAATGTCCATGCCGGCGAAGCGCGCGGGCCCCTACTTGCCCGGCGCCGGATGCGCGCGTTCGTATTCTTTGATCAGCGACATGGCCTGATCGAAAATATCGGCCGGGATGATGTTGCCGCGGATTTGCGGATAGGCCGATTCCGCAGCCTCGCGCCAGGCCTGAGCGACTTCCGGCGTTACCTTGGTGACTTTCAGTCCGCGCTTCTCCATCGCCTTGACCGCGTCATCGCTTTCCTTGCGGCCGGCGGCCTTAATCTCGGCGCCGACAGCGGCGGCGTCCTTGAGCAGTTCGGCGCGGAGGGTTTCGGGGATCTTTTCCCAGGTCTGTTTGCGGATGACGACGGCACCGACGAGCGGGCCCCAATTCAACTCCAGCATGTACGGCGCGCGGCCGTCGATCTGGGTGGCGAGTGCGAAGACCGGCGGAGTGGGTGTGGCCTCGATCAAGCCGGTTTGCAGGCCGGGCACGATGTCGGCCGTTTCCAGCGGGACGGGGTTGAAGCCGGCGGACTTGTAGAGGCGGAGGGTATCTGGATTGCCGGACCACGCGAACAGCTTGAGCTTCTTGAGATCCTCTGGAGTGGTGACCGGTTGTGTGCTGAAGAACCGGACCCAGCCGGCGTCGCTCCAGAAGAGCACGACGAAGCCTTTCTTCAGCAGCTTCTCTTCGAGCATCGGCTGGAGCTTCTTGCCAACGTAGTCCACCGCCTCGAGGTCGCGGAAGCCCATCGGGATGCTCTGCAGGCCTTCGACACCCGGCTCGATCTCGCCGAGGCCCACCACCGTGAGCATGGCGGCCTGAATGGAGTTCACGCCCATCAGACTGACGGTATCCGCCTCGCCGCCGAGTTTGCCGTCCCCATAAATGATAAGGTCCACGGAACCGTTGGAGGCTTTCTTCCAGGCCTCGCGGAGGTTCTGGAGGCTCTTGTAGAAGCTGCTGCCGGTCGGCGCCAGCGTGGCGAGCTTGATCTTGACCGGTTCGGCGGCGCGGACGGACAACGCGGCGAGGGTCAGCGTAAAACCGAAGGCCAAGAGGAGAAGCCGAAGCCTGAATCTCCGCCGAGCCGGTGGCGTCGGAAACGAAGGGGCCGGCCGGCGGAACGTGCCGCGGGCGAACCAGTGAGAAGGAATGGGGTGCATCGTCGGTGTCAGTTCGGTTTCGTCTCCGGCGGGTCGGGAATCAGAAACAACTCGTCTTTCTTTGACAGCAACCACCGGGCGCGGCGCTGATGGATCAGGTTGGCGAGGCGGAAGTCGGGGTGGGCGTCCACGTCGATGGCCAGCGCGCGCGCGAGCAGCGACTCGAACTGCTTGAGGTCCTGTTGCTGCACGCAAACCGATTCGGCGTAGGCCACCAGCGGCGCAGCCTGCCAGCCACGCGACTGGTCCGTCGCCCGCTCAAACTCCCGGCGCGAGCGTTCGGCGGCGTCCCCTTTCACCCCGGTCCGCGCCATCTCGTAGGTGATGAGGAACGTGTGCACTGCGCCGAAGTTCCAGCCTTCGTCCAACTCCAGCGCGCGATCGATCAGGGCCTCCATCTGCGGCACCTCGGCGACCCGCTCCGGGTCATCCTTCGATTGCGAGATGAGCGCGCCCCAGGCCATCGCGGTCCAGTAGAGCTGCGGCACATCGGCGGATCGCATGACCCGGACGGCGGCGCGCGGGTCAGCAGCGAGGGCGTTGGTGAATCCGGGATGCCGGGCTTCGAGACCGCGCAAGCCGTAGTTGTGGGCGCGAACGTAAAGCCTCTTCGCCCGCTGGCGCAAGGCGGTGGCTTGGGCGAGGTCCTGGCTCTCCAGTTCGTCCGCCTCCTGCTGGACGAAGGCGTAGCCGTATTGTGTGAAACCGCTCGTCGTGGCGAACAGCAGTCCGGTGTGCTTCGGACTCTCCGCCAGCAGGCTTTCCATCAGCTTCAGGCTGAACGGCACCGCCGCCTTCACGAGCTCGGGGTCATCGTCCGAGGCAAACGTGGTCCCGCCGCCGGCCAGCGCGTTGCCGAGCTTGTTCACCGCCATCCGCTTGACCGAACAGCCGGTCACGGCGAAGGCCAGCAGCAGCAACACTCCCCACTTCGTGCCCCGCCAGTAACCCGGAGCGGTGGGCACCCGGGGCCGGATCGGGGCGGTGATCAGCGTCTTCATGGCCGTGCGTGCAGTCACGCGACGAGGGACATGGTAATGGTTTTGAGCTCGGACACAACTGGGGAGAATAGCAGGGCTCCCACGCCTCTCCGGCTCGCTCACTCCTTCCGGGGGCTAAAGGTGCACTCCTGGGAGGCCTGACGGCGGTTGAACTCGACGACGTCGGCGTAGCGCACACCGGTTCCGCCGAAGAGGTCCAGCGCCGAGCCGATGGTCAGATGGATTCGCCCCCAGCCCAGACGAGTCACGGTCTCCAGATCCGCCAAGGATCGTGCCCCGCCGGCGTAGGTCACGGGGATCGGCGAGTCTTCCGCCAGCCTCCGCACGAGTTCCTCATCAATGCCCTGGCAGAGGCCCTCGACATCAACCGCGTGCACGAGGAACTCAGCGCACTGCCGCGCCAACTGGCCCAGCGTCGTGGCATTGACCGCCAGGTCGGTGAACTTCTGCCAGCGATCGGTCACCACGAAATAGTCCGACTCCCGGCGGCGGCAACTGAGGTCCAACACCAGACGGGCTTTCCCGATCGCGCCAACCAGGGCGTCGAGGCGGGCTTGGTCGAGGCATCCTTCGCGGAAGACCCAGGAGGTGACGATCACATGGGACGCGCCGGCGTCGAGCCAGGCGGCTGCGTTGTCGAGGTTCACGCCGCCCCCGAGTTGCAGACCGCCCGGGTAAGCGGCCAGGGCTTCGCGCGCGGCGGTTTCATTGCCGGGGCCGAGTTGGATGACGTGTCCGCCGCGGAGGCCGTCGCGCCGGTACCGCTCGGCGAACCAGGCTGCCGGACGCTCCGCTACGAAATGGGTGCGCAACCCGGTTGCGTCGTCGGTGAGCGTGCCGCCGACGATCTGCTTTACTTTGCCCTCGTGGAGGTCGATGCAGGGCCTGAACACAGGGGGCGGTTAGCGGAGCAGCAGCTTCCTGGCTTCCAACTCCGGGTCCGACTCGGTGCGGCGGAGGAGCGTGTACGTGGAAGTGCGGCAGATCTGCTCGCCCTTCTTCATTTTGGTCAGCGGGCCGAGCAGTTCGAGTTCGACGTACGGAAGCGGGTCCGGGCAGGTGTAAACCTCCGCGCTCGCGCCCTCGTCGGGGTACGCCAGAAGCACCTGCCGCGGCGAGTCAATCCGCAGAACCTGATCGGTGCTCATCCACAGGAGAGTGCCTCCGTCGGTGCCGATCTTGTGAGCCTCCTTCGGGCTGCGGGTGAGGGTCAGCCCGCCACTTCGGGTTCTCAGACTGGGCGGGGGGTTCTCGCTCTGCAAGACATAGCCTTCCCGAAATCGCGAGGAGGCGATCAGCGGGGCATAGA
>Ga0315274_10017213_pt1 | contig 10199 bp, 10 predicted proteins | sample YL17G02_20_MG_FD_203700 | JGI IMG/M metagenome (GOLD analysis project Ga0315274, IMG submission 203700) | Sediment microbial communities from Yellowstone Lake, YNP, Wyoming, USA - YL17G02_20 | ecosystem: Environmental > Aquatic > Freshwater > Lake > Sediment | place: USA: Wyoming | collected... | reverse complement strand
GGCCGTGCCCAGGGACCACCAGTGGGCGAAGACATCCGACCGGAGTTCGACAGGTGCGCCGAGCTTGTCGCGGAGGTAGTCGGCTATCCGCCGGGCGCTGAGGGCTTCGCAGCGCGGCTCGTCGTAGAGATAGATCATGATGAGAAATGCGGAATGCGGATTGCGGAATATGGATTGCTGTATCTCAAATCCGAAATCCGAAACCCGAAATCGGGAATTCCTTTATCGTACGCTTGCGGGTCCGCTCGGCGCGGCTTCAAGCTCCTCTATTGCGGCCTTAGCGGCTCTCTGGCCGGAAAGGAGCATCCCGCCGAAGGTCGGCCCCATTCTCGGCAGACCGTAGACGGTCGAGACAGCCATTCCGCAGACGATCAGCCCCGGGAGCACCTTGCCTGTGTGCTCGACCAGTAGGTCCTCGCTCCTTTCGACCCACATTCCGCCGAAGCCAACGGTCTTGATGAGTCCGCGCTCCTCCATCTTCTTCACGACGCACGCGTCGTGGCCGGTTGCGTCTATCACGATGCGCGATTCCAGCGCGATGGGGTCCACGCAGGTGATCTCCCTCGGGAGCGCCGTGACGGGGGTCCAGTTGACGACGGCGCCAGCCACGCGGTTGCCTTCGCGCAGCACGACATCGTCGAAAATGGTCATATTGGCGAACTTGACTCCGGCGTCGCAGGCCGCCGCGATCAACTTGGAGCAGGCATGAGGGCCATCGGCGACAAGGAGGCCGGGCTTTGCCTCTTCGTAGGGGATGCCGAGCTCGCGCAGAAGCTCATCCGCAGGCGCGCGGAGCGTCACCTTGTTCATCAGATAGCCGCCGATCCAGAAGCCTCCTCCGATGTAGTTATTTCTCTCCACTATCAGGACCTTTTTGCCGGCCGCAGCCAGGTCGCGCCCGGCGATCAGCCCGCTCGGGCCGCCGCCGACGATGATGACGTCGCTCTCAGCATACTCTTCGAACTGGCGCAGAAAAGCGCCGACGATCGCTCGCGTCACATCTTTCTCGTCCACAGGTTGAAACATAGGCATCTTGCTGTACCCTCCAGTTGCTTGCTTTGATTATATCATGATTCCTGAACATGGCTTAATAGGCGAACGTCGCAGTAAGAGTTCAGTAACCCGGGAGGAAGCATCCTTCGACAGGCTCAGGATGCAGATAAGCCTTTCATTCTGAGCTTGTCGAAGGATGCGAGTTTGAAGGAGTCCCGGAAGACTGAACTCTTCCACGTTGCACTGGACGGCGCGCCCGGTGCTGTTGACAAGTGCTGCAGAATGCTGATATAGTGATGTTGGAAGAAGGGACTACGATGCGACATACGGCTTTTGGGGGCAAGACCAAGTGGGTCTGGCGCGGCTCCAGGATTAGTGGAGCCTGCCCATTGGCTTGTGTCTGAAGGCAACGCGAGAAGAGCATAACCAGGCCGTGGACGACTCCACCGGGTCATCCGCGGCTTTTTTGGTGTTAGCGGCCGCGGACGGCGAGCGTCCCGGCTGTTTTTTGTGTACGTAATAGGAGAGGGCAAGTGTATCATCCGGACAGGAAGGAGTTCGGACAGCGAGCGAAGGCAGGCAATCTGGTATCTGTGTACCGCGAGATACTGGCGGACATGGAGACGCCGGTTTCTGCGTTCAAGAAGATCAGCGATGGCAGCCATGCGTTTCTCCTTGAGAGCGTAGAGGGAGGCGAGAGGGTCGCGCGGTTCTCGTTTCTGGGGAGCGATCCGCATCTGATCATGCGGAGCAAGGGCCGAACGGTCGAGATGGAAAGAAACGGCTGCGTCGTAGAGCGCATCGAGCTGGCTCCGGGCCAAGACCCGCTTCACGTGCTCAAGAGAGAAATGAGCCGATTGCGCTGGGTGCCCGATCCGGAGCTGCCCCGGTTCTGCGGCGGCGCGGTCGGCTACATCGGCTACGATACGGTACGGTTTTTTGAGGATCTCCCCGATTCCACGGAGGACGACCTCTGCCTCCCGGACTGCGTTTTTGGCTTCACGGATACCTTGCTCATCTTCGACCACGTGAGGCACAAGATCCGGGTCCTGGTTAACGCACGGGTGGATGGCAATCCGGATGCCGCTTACGACGAAGCTGTGAAGAAGATTGACCGCGTCGTCGAGCGACTAAAGCTTCCTGCGCCACAGTCGAAGCCCGCGGCGAGTCCGGCGGGTTCGCGGCAGGTGACATCGAATTTCGGGGCAAGGGAGGATTTCGAGCGCGCTGTGGTGGACTGCAAGGAGTACATCGCCGCGGGCGATGTGATTCAGGTAGTGATTTCCCAGCGGTTCTGCGCGCCTGTGGCTGCGGACCCGTTCGATGTCTACCGCGCGCTGCGCTCCGTCAACCCATCGCCGTATATGTACTACCTGTCGTTCGGGGACACGAAGCTGATCGGATCGTCGCCGGAGATTCTGGTGACGGAGGAGAGGGGCAAGGTGACCGTTCGTCCCATCGCCGGCACCAGGCCGCGAGGGCGGACGGACGAGGACGACGCGCGGCTGGAGGAGGAACTCCTTGCCGATGAAAAGGAGCGGGCCGAGCACATCATGCTTGTTGACCTCGGTCGCAACGACATCGGCCGGGTCTGCCGGTATGGGAGCGTCAATGCTGATGAGCTCATGGTCATCGAACGCTACTCGCACGTCATGCATATCGTCTCTAACGTGCGAGGCCGGCTGATGCCAGACAAGGACCAGTTCGACGTGCTTCGGGCGACGTTCCCAGCGGGGACCGTTTCAGGCGCGCCGAAAATCCGCGCGATGGAAATCATTGACGAGCTGGAGCCAACGCGCCGAGGGACCTACGCTGGCGCCATCGGCTACTTCAGCTACTCGGGCGATATGGATACATGTATAACTATCCGGACAATTCTTATAAAGAGCGGGACAGCCTACATCCAGGCAGGTGCGGGTATAGTTGCCGATTCCATCCCCGAACGGGAGTACCAGGAGACGGTCAATAAGGCAACGGCGATGATCCGCGCGCTCGAAATGGCGGAAGAGGGTCTGGAGTGAGGCACTAAGATGATCCTGATGATTGACAACTACGACAGCTTCACCTATAACCTGGTGCAGTACCTTGGGGAGATGGGGCAGGAGCTGAAGGTGTTCAGAAACGATAAGATAACGATTGGCGAGATAGAGGCGCTGGCGCCGGACCGGATCGTGATATCGCCAGGCCCGTGCACGCCGAAGGAAGCCGGAATATCGGTGGATTGCGTAAAGCACTTTGCAGGCAAGATTCCGATCGTGGGGGTATGTCTGGGGCATCAGAGCATTGGCTATGCGTTCGGTGGTGAGGTCGTGCGCGCCGACAGGCTGATGCACGGGAAGACTTCGATGATTCACCACGACGGCGACGGCATATTCCGCGGGCTGCCCAACCCGTTCGAGGCCACGCGCTACCACTCACTGATCGTGCGGCGCGAGACGATGCCGGAATGCCTGAAGATCACCGCCGAGACGGATCAGCGGGAGGTTATGGGCATCAGACACAGAGAGTTCCGGGTCGAAGGGGTGCAGTTTCACCCGGAATCTATTCTGACCCAGCACGGCAAAGAGCTGCTGGCCAATTTCGTCAAAGGGAATGGGCGCTAGAACAGCGACGGTGGCCGGTGTTTCGGGATTTCAATCCCGAAACGGGGTCTGTATCGGGAATGAATTCCCGATACACCGGGCGCTGCACCGGGGTCAAAGGGAAGAGGCGCTGAGTCTGAGGGTGTGGTGTTTCGGGATTTCAATCCCGAAACGGGGTTCGTATCGGGAATGAATTCCCGATACACCGAGTGCTGCACCGGGGTCAAAGGGAAGAGGCGCTGAGTCTGAGGGTGTGGTGTTTCGGGATTTCAATCCCGAAACGGGGTTCGTATCGGGAATGAATTCCCGATACACCGAGTGCTGCACCGGGGTCAAAGGGAAGAGGCGCTGAATCTGGGGGTGTGGATACTTGATCAAATATGCGATAAGGAAGACAGTCGAGGGCGAGAATCTGAGCGAGGCGGAAGCTGCTGGGGCGATGACGGACATCATGGATGGCGAGGCCACTCCGGCCCAGATAGCCTGCCTCATCACGGCCCTGCGGATGAAAGGCGAGACGGTCGAGGAACTCACCGGCTTCGTTCGTGTCATGCGGGAGAAGTCGCTGAAGGTGAACCCTACGCGGACGCCGCTCATTGACACGTGCGGCACGGGCGGGGATAAGCTGAACACGTTCAACATCTCTACTACGGCTGCGTTCGTCGTCGCTGGAGCGGGCGTGGCCGTGGCCAAGCACGGCAACCGCGCCGCCTCCAGCAGATGCGGCAGCGCGGACGTGCTCGAAGCGCTCGGGGTGAAGTTTGCCCTGCCCGTGGACCTGGTTGGTCGGTGCATTGACGAGTGCGGGTTCGGCTTCATGTTTGCGCCTGCGCTTCACCCTGCCATGAAGCATGCGGTCGGTCCCCGCAAGGAGATAGGGGTTCGCACCGTCTTCAACATCCTGGGGCCGATGACGAATCCGGCCGGGGCCGAGTACCAGGTCATCGGGGTCTTTGCGCCGCATCTCTGCGAGCTGATGGGGAACGTGCTTGCCAGGCTCGGGACGGTGCGAGCGATGGTCGTGCACGGGATGGACGGGTTGGACGAGATCTCAACGCTCGGCGAGACGTTCGCGGCGGAAGTATCTGGGGGAGAGGTTACGACTCGGCGGCTGCAGCCAGCGGATTTTGGCTGCGCTGCTGCTGCGGCGGACGACATGGCGCCCGGCCAGTCGCCGGAGGAGAATGCGCGGACGCTACTCTCGATTCTGTCCGGCGAGAAGGGCCCACGGCGGGACATCGTTCTGGCAAACGCCAGCGCCGCGCTTCTGGTCGTCGGCAGGGCAGGGGACTTGCGCGAAGGAATGGCAATCGCAGCCGAGTCGCTCGACTCTGGCGCCGCCGCTGCGGCTCTGGAGAACCTGAGGAAGTTCACGGAGGCGAACCAGCACAGTTGATCCTCGACGACATCATAGAAGAAAAACGCCGCGAGGTGGCGGCACACAAGAAGCGGGCACATCCGCCACTCAGTCCTCCGTCCTCCGTCCTCCGTCCTGTCTTCCCGCCCAGGGACTTTCCCTCCACCATCCTCAGGCGGGACGGGCGGGTGCCGCGCATCATTGCAGAGGTCAAGAAGGCCTCGCCGTCGAAGGGGGTCATCCGGGAAGTCTTCGACCCTGTTGCCATCGCCCGAGGCTATGAAGCCGCTGGCGCGGCGGCGCTTTCGGTGCTTACGGATCGGAAGTTCTTCCAGGGGGACATCTCGCACCTGACGCATTGCCGCGCCGCTACATCGCTTCCGACCCTCAGGAAGGACTTCATCGTTGATGAGTGCCAGATCGAGCAAGCCCGGGCGGCTGGAGCCGATGCGGTGCTCTTGATCGCCGCGCTGCTGGATACGGACGCGCTTCGATCCTTCCGTGAGAAGGCTGAGAGCCTGGGGATGGCGGCGCTCGTGGAGGCGCACGACGAGCGGGAGCTGGAATCCGCTCTCACGTCCGGCGCTCGGATCGTCGGGATCAATAACCGCGACCTGCGGACATTCGAGGTGAACTTCGAAACTACGTTCCGGCTGGCGCCGCGCATACCGCCCGGTAGGATTATTGTGAGCGAGAGCGGGATCCGCTCGAACGATCATCTCAGGCGCCTTGCGGACGCAGGAGTTGATGCCGCGCTCATCGGGGAGGCACTCTTGATGGCGCCAGACCCGGCCGGAAAGCTGAGGGAGCTGATTGGAGAATGAAGACAAGAGTCAAGATCTGCGGGATCACAAATATTGATGACGCGCTCGCGGCCTGCGAACTGGGCGCCGAAGCCGTCGGCTTCGTCTTCGCCGAGAGCCCGAGGCAGGTGTCGCTCGAGGAGGCTGCCGAGATAGCCGACCAACTGCCGCCGTTCGTCAAGACCGTGGGGGTCTTCACCAACGAGAACCCCCGCGTGTCGGCCGTTGCGGACTGGGTCCCGCTCGACCTGATCCAGCTTCACGGCGACCAGACGGAGCAGTTCGCTGAGTGGCTTGGCGCGTCGCGCGTGATTCGGGCAGTCAGAGTCCGCGACGAGAGGTCGCTTGAGTGGCTGAAGAAATGGGAGCTTGGGGTGGCTTACCTGCTCGACGCCTGGTGTCCGGTCAAGAAGGGCGGCACCGGCACGACGTTTGACTGGGATCTTGCCGTCCGGGCCAAGGAATTCGGCAAACCGGTAATCCTGGCGGGTGGACTTACCCCCGAGAACGTTGTGGACGCAATCAAAGCGGTGCGACCTTACGCCGTTGATGTATCCTCCGGTGTGGAGACCCTCCCTGGCAAGAAGGATTACAGGATGATGAAGGAGTTCATTGCAAATGTCAGAGCAGCGGACGACACTGCCTGATGAGCTTGGGCATTTCGGACCCTACGGCGGCCGCTACGTGCCTGAGACGCTGATCCCCGCGCTCGAAGAGCTCGCGGCCGAGTACGAGCGCGCGAAGTCCGACCAGAAGTTCGCAGAGGAGCTCGACTACTACCTCCGCGAGTACGTCGGTCGTCCCACGCCGCTCTTCTTCGCCGCGCATCTTACAGAAGAGCTGGCCGGCGCGAAGATCTACATAAAGCGAGAGGACCTCTGCCATACGGGCGCTCACAAGCTGAATAACGTGCTCGGTCAGATAATCCTCGCGCGGCGGATGGGCAAGCCGCGCATCATAGCCGAGACCGGTGCGGGCCAGCACGGTGTCGCTACAGCCACGGCCTGCGCACTCTTCGGCTTCGAGTGCGAGATCTATATGGGCGTGGAGGACATGGAGCGGCAGGCGCTAAACGTTTTCCGGATGAGGCTGCTCGGAGCGAAGGTGACGCCGGTCACCGCCGGCAGCCGAACCCTGAAGGATGCGACGAGCGAGGCCATCCGCGACTGGGTCACTAACGTCCGTACCACCCACTACATCATCGGCTCCGTCGTAGGCCCGCACCCTTACCCCATGATGGTCCGCGATTTCCAGTCCGTGATCGGCAAGGAGACACGGCGCCAGATTCTGGAGAAGGAGGGGAGGCTGCCGGATTACATCATCGCGTGCGTCGGCGGTGGCTCCAACGCGATGGGCATATTCTACCCATTCGCAGCCGACCGCGAGGTCAAGTTGATAGGTGTGGAGGCTGCAGGGCACGGCATCGAGACCGGCGTCCACTGTGCTACGCTCGGCGCAGGCTCCCCAGGCGTGCTGCATGGCGCCATGAGCTACCTTCTCCAGGACGAGGATGGGCAGGTGATGCCCACCCACTCGATCTCAGCCGGGCTCGACTATCCCGGTGTCGGCCCCGAGCATGCATACCTGAAGGATACCAAGCGGGCTGAGTATTTTGCTGTGACCGACGAGGAGGCGCTCGACGCTTTCCGGTTGCTCTCGCAGACCGAAGGCCTCATCCCAGCCCTCGAACCGGCTCACGCCCTCGCCTACGCGACGAAGTTCGTGCCCACCCTGGGTAAGAATGAAGTGGTAATAATGAACCTGTCCGGCAGGGGCGACAAGGATGTCGAGACGGTCTCCAGGATAATGGCGGTGCCTGAGTGAGCCGGATAGGGCAACGATTCCGCGAGCTGGCGGCCAAGAGCGAAAAGGCGCTCATCTGCTTCCTGACGGCCGGCGACCCCGATCTTGCCACCACCGAGGCGCTTGTGCTCGAGCTGGCCGCGGGCGGCGCGGACATAGTGGAGATCGGCATCCCGTTTTCGGACCCTCTGGCCGACGGACCGAGTATTCAGGCGTCGTCCCAGCGGGCGCTGGAAGGAGGGGTCACACCGGGGGCCGTGCTGGACCTGGTGCGCCGCGTGCGCGCGAAGTCGGAGCTGCCGCTCGTGCTGATGACGTATTACAACCCGGTGCAAAGGTTTGGTCTCAAGCGGTTTGCCGATGACTCTGCCTCTGCCGGGGCCGACGGAGTGATAATGACCGATCTGCCTCCGGAGGAAGCCGGAGAATGGAAGTCGGCGGCAGACAGAGCTGGCCTGGATACCATCTTCCTGCTTGCGCCGACGAGCACGAACCAGAGAATCCGGCGCGTGGCCGAGATGGCGAGCGGGTTCATCTACTGTGTCTCGCGCACGGGCGTGACAGGCGCGCGGAGCGAGCTGCCGCCAGACGTCAAGGAACTGGTGCAGAGGATCAGGGAGGCCACAGACACGCCGATCGCCGTCGGCTTCGGGGTATCGGGTCCGGGGCAGGTGCGCGAGATTTCGAAGTGGGCGGACGGCGCGGTCGTCGGGAGCGCGCTTGTTGATCTTATCGCATCCAAGCGCGGCAGAAGCGAGCTCGCCATCGAAGTCGGCAGGTTCGCGCGGGCACTGAAGGAAGCGACGTTGGGTGATGGGTGTTAGGTGTTGGGTGCCGGAGGACTTCATGCAAGCCACGGGTTGGCGGAGGTAGCGCGTGGAAGCGGCGAGGACCTACCGGGCTGCGGCCATCGTGCTCCGTCGGGTGAACGTCGGCGAGACCGACCGGATCGTCACCTTCTACACACGTGAGAAGGGGAAGCTTTCAGCGATTGCGAAGGGCGCCCGGAAGCCCATCAGCAGGCTCGCCGGGGCCACCGAACTCTTTACCTGCGGCCGCTACTTCCTCGCCGTTGGCCGCGAACTCGACGTGCTCACCCAGGCCGAGGCCCGGGAATCGTTTCCCGGCATCCGCAAGGACCTCAACCGCATTGCCCACGCCACGTATCTCGTCGAGCTAACGGGCGCCCTTATCGAAGAACGTGAGCCGAACTACGACCTGTTCGACACACTACTTTCCTCGCTCTATTTGCTTGAGGGCGGCGTTGATCCTGAGATCACCGCGCGGCACTTCGAGCTGCAGGTGATGTCGCGCTTGGGCTATCGGCCAGAGATTGACCGCTGCCTCAGGTGCGATAAGCAGCCGACGACGGACCTGGTCGCTTTCAGCCCATCGCTCGGCGGGAGGGTCTGCGAGGAGTGTGGACCGCTTCCGGACGACGTGATCCACCTCGGCGCCGAGTCCGCCGACGCAATGCGCAAGCTGCTGGCGGCCGAACCGCAGGTGCTGAGAAACCTCAGCCTGCCGGAGGCAGTGAAGCAGGACCTCTTCCAGGCGCTGCGGTGGTACCTGCGCTACCGCATGGACTCCGAACTGAAGAGCACCGAGTTCATCCAGGCTCTTTCTGCGCTCCGGACCGGCAGCCAAGACATATGACGCTTATCGGGCGGATTCTCCGGTGATTATATCTCGAACCTGTAGCCGGTGTTCTTTATACTCTGCGTGGTCCCCTTCTTAAGCCATTTCACGTGGCCATCGCCCAACAAGACATTCATCCCGCCGTTCATGGCGGTGCGCGGTCTTGGCCTGGGATGCCGCCACTCGAGCTGGTTCACGCCGTAGAGATCAACGCTTCCGGCGTCCTCGTCAGCCTCAAGAAACCAGCTCCAGTGCGCCTCCATTACGAGCAGAAACCGTGCCCAATCGGCTGGGATGGTCTCAGTCACTTGAGAGAGCGGGGACATCTCCGGCTGGCCGGTGGCTCTGATGTTCATGCCGTAGCTGTACTGGTACGGATCGTTCCTCCACATCCATTTCTTGGCGAAGGGATCGGAAGACGGGTCGTCGTCATCGGGGCATCTAAAGACCCGCAGGTCAGGGACGTACTTGTCCAGCCTCTCGGGCCAGGGGACAAACGGGATTGAGTTGGTATCGTGGCCCGGGTAGCTGCCGTCATTGTCCTGCGCATACATCTTGAGGCCCCTCCCGATCTGGTGCAGGTTGGCCCCGCACGTCGTCCGGCGCGCCGCCTCCCTAGCGCTCGCAAAGATGGGGAAGAGTATCGCCGCGAGGATCGCTATGATGGCTATGACGACCAGGAGTTCGATCAGGGTGAACCCTCCTGCTCGCGCTATCCGTCCATACGGTCGGGAATCGAACTCGTGGGTTCTCATTCGCGCCCTAGCAGCCGACTACCATTCGGTTCTGATGGTATAGGTGACTTTCACCTCTCCGTTGGCAGGGACTGTGACCGGGAACTCGATGGTGTGCGCATCCTTCTTGTTGTACTTGTGGCTTGACTGGGTGACAGTCCAGTCCGACCACACGTGATCCACCACCTTGACCTCGACAGCCGCGTCCTTGTGGTTGCGAACGTCCACCTCGAAGCTCTCCTCGATGACGTTCGATGCAATCTTCTTGTAGTCGCTCCGCTTGTAGTCA
>Ga0315274_10017212_pt1 | contig 10199 bp, 11 predicted proteins | sample YL17G02_20_MG_FD_203700 | JGI IMG/M metagenome (GOLD analysis project Ga0315274, IMG submission 203700) | Sediment microbial communities from Yellowstone Lake, YNP, Wyoming, USA - YL17G02_20 | ecosystem: Environmental > Aquatic > Freshwater > Lake > Sediment | place: USA: Wyoming | collected... | reverse complement strand
CCAGGCCGCGATCGGCGAGCTTCTTCTTGAGTTCCGCCAGGCGGCGCTTGTCGCGCGTTATCCCGGCTAGCTTCCACGGATCGCCAGGGTACGGCCCCAGTGGCAGCTCGATGGCGTCCAAGCCGATCTTGGTGCAGTAGTCCAGTGCGTCATCCAGCTTCATCCCGCCGAATAGCGCGGCCATCACGCCGAGTTTCATGATTCTCTCCCTGCCGCGGTGTTTAACCAGTCCAACCGCCCTGCCAATTATGCCCGGCGAAAACGGCAATTCAAGGCTGAAGGTCGGACCGGGGAAGCACCTCCTGCCGGCAGGGTTATTGCCTCACCGGCGGCCCGTGAATATGCTGGCGGATGTGCGGTCTTCCTATTCCCATCTGGCCCGCAGGGGCAGAAGGCTGGACGGTAGCGGCGTGCTGCTGGAGGAGTCGCTGGTCGCCTCCGGCCGGCTGATCGACTTCGTCCAGGTGTTCGGCAACTCCCGCCCGGTGGAGGCGGAAATCGGCGCCGGCAAGGGGACCTTCCTCCTTGTGCGGGCCTCGGCGCGGCCGGAGCTGAACTTCCTGGGCATCGAATCGGCGAGGGCCTACTGCCTCTACGCCGCCGATCGCATCCGCCGCGCGGGCTTGCCCAATGTCAGGATGCTGCGAGCGGACGCCGGGACCGTTTTCAAGTCCTGCCTGCCCGAAGGCTCGCTGTGGCGCGTGCACATCTATTTCCCCGATCCCTGGCCCAAGCGCCGCCACCGCGGCCGAAGGCTGATCAACGAGGCTGTCGTCGACGACGTGCGGCGGGCGTTGCGCCTGGGCGGGCAGGTCGTCATCGTCACCGACCACCTGGACTACTTCCGCCGCATCCAGGCGGTGATGGAGGGGGCCAGGGGCTGGGCGACGGTTCCGTTTCCGAGAATGACCGACGGGGGGGAACTGGCCGGCACCAACTTCGAGCGGAAGTACATCGCCCAAGGCCGCCCGTTCTATTCCGTCGCGCGAATGCGATACGCATGATACGCCGCATGCCAGTCCGTTGAACTCTCCGAAGGGCCAACCATGCAGATACTGGCCGGGCTTTACAGGGGGCGCAGGCTCCTGCCGCCGCCTCCCGGCAGCGACACTCGGCCGATAACCGGCCTGGTGAAAAAGTCGTTGTTCGGGATGATCGCCCCCAGGCTGCCCGGAGCGACCGTTCTGGACCTCTATTGCGGCACCGGGACGCTGGGCCTGGAGGCCCTGTCGCAGGGAGCGGAAAGGTGCTTCTTCGCCGAGCGCGACAAGCGCGTATTGGCACAGTTGAAGCAGAACATCCGCACGCTGGCCCTGATGGACCGCTGTGTCGTCTGGGGCGGAGACGTGTCCGGCGGCCTGGCCGAGTGGTTGGACCGAGTCAATCTCCGTGCGGATGTTGTATTCGTCGATCCACCGTTCGAGACGGCGCGGCGGTGGTCCTGGGGGGAGGTTGAGCGGACGATCTTCGTACCCGTCGCCCGTCACTTGAGCAGTTCCGGGGTGGTTGCTTTGCGCCTTCCCAGCCGCGTGCAGGGGCCGGATAAGATCGGCCCGCTGAGGACCTGGAAGTCCAGGCACTACGGTGGCATGAGCGTGGTCCTGTTTGTCGGCGGCGAGGAAGGGACATAGATGGGTAAGGCCCCGCGTGTGTGCTTCCGGGCGCAGAAGTGTGCCGGTGCTGGGTACCCCTCCACATAGGCCCGGCGCGCGAAGCCGGCAGAACCAGTCTCCCGGTCTGGTCCGCACCGGCCACTCCGTGTATATTCCCACGCATGTCCCAGGCGGCGACCAAGGTGATGGCACTGTGGGTCCTCCGGCGGCTGAGGGCGGCGGGTTTCCAGGCCCTCTTTGCCGGCGGGTGCGTCCGAGACATGCTGCTGGGGCAGCGATCCTCCGATTACGACGTAGCCACCAACGCGACCCCGAGGGAGGTCAAGCGGCTTTTCCGGCGTGTGCTGCTGGTTGGGGCCAAGTTCGGCGTGGCGATGGTGATCCGCGACCGCCGAAGGGTGGAGGTGACAGCCTTTCGCAGCGACCTTTCCTACAGCGACGGCCGGAGGCCCGACGGCGTCCGCTTCGCCACCGCACGCCAGGATGCCGCGCGGCGGGACTTCACCATCAACGGGCTATTTTACGACCCGCTGGAGGATCGCCTGATCGACTACGTCGGGGGCCGGCGGGACCTGGAGCGCAAGGTCATCCGCACCATCGGTCGCCCCCGGCGGCGATTCGCCGAGGACTATCTTCGCATGATCCGGGCGGTGCGGTTCGCGGTGCGCCTGGGATTCTCGATCGCCCCCGCCACCGCCAAGGCCATCAGGGAACTCGCCCCGCGGATCACAGGCATCAGCGGCGAGCGGATCTTTGACGAGCTGAACAAGATGCTGTCGCTGCCATCGGCCGCCGATGCCTTGCGCCTCCTGGCTGAGCACAACCTTGCAGGGGCGATCCTACCGGAGCTGTCCTGCGGCGACCTCTGGGCCGACGCCCTGCGGCGAGTCGAGCGGTTGGCCAGGCGGCGTGATTCCGCGCTGAACCTTATCGGGCTGCTTTGCGAGCTTCCGCCGCGGACCATCTCAGCCGTCTGCCGCCGCTGGGGCGCCTCCAACGAATTGCGCGACGCGATCTGCTGGTGCGCCGAGTGCCTCAGCGCCTGGCAGATAGCGGTGGAGATGCCGCTTCACCGATTCAAGCGTCTCCTGGTGCATAAGCATTGGCCGCGCTTGCTGGAGCTATGGGCGGCGGAGGAACGTCTGCGAACGGGCAAGGGCAACGTGTCTCGGCGGATCGCACGCCGCGCCGCGGCCATACCCGCTGACCAGATCGCCCCGCCGGCGCTCGTGACCGGCAGCGACCTCAAGGACCTTGGCCTGGCAGAGGGTCCGCAACTGGGCGAAATCCTCCGGCGGGTCTACGACGAGCAATTGGATGGGAAGCTCGCTACCCGCCAATCGGCCCTGGCGCGTGCGCGGGAGATGATCGCAAGCGATTGCGGGGCCTTCTGACAGTCCCGCCTGCGGATTTCCGTCTGACTCATTATCACTTTTCATTAGCCGAGAACTTGCATAAACAGCGTAGTCGAACTACCCGGGGCGGAAAGGACAACAGGCACTCGCCCGGAGCGAGTCCTCGGGGCGCACAACCCGACCGCCGGCTGGAAGATGGGACCGACGGTTTGTCCCAGTCCTCCAAACCCTTGCTGGTTCAATTCCTGTTCGCGTCGGATCGCGGGTAATACGAAACTGGGGATGACTGACGATTTCCGGCCGTTGCGTCCACCGCAAAGGCTGCGTACAATCCCCCGACCTGCTGAAGGAAAGATGTCATGGGTCAAAGACACGTGCGCCAGAGGTACAGGCGCGAGAGGCAACGCCGGATTCGCATGAGGAACGCCCCGCGGAAGGCCAAGGAGCGCGCCCGCCGCACGGCCCGATTGGCCGCCCGCGCCGCGGCCGCCGCCGAAAGCTGACCCATGCAACGTCCGCTTTCACCTGTCGCGTGCTCGAACCTTGACGCTGTTGGCGGCGACGCCTGGGGCGGAAGCGCCCCCTTTCGGGCGCGTGGGAGTTCTTAGGGCAGATCACCCGATGCTCTTGTCCAGCCGCTTGCGGTGGTACGCGAGGCGCTGGGCGGGGGTCATGCGGGCAAAGTCGGGCGAGCCGTCAGGCCGGGCGGGGTAGGACTCATCACGCGGGGCAGGCTGCACCGGCGCTGCGGTCTCAGTCCCGGCACCGGCGCGGCGCGAGGGTACGCTGATCGTCGTGCTCGAGCCGCCGTAGCCCGTGATGCCGCTGGTCAACTGCATGTCCTGCGCAAGCGGCCTGGCGGGCTTGATCTTCAGGCCTTGCAACACGCCGTGATAGGCCTTGACCGCCTCTTCGGGGCTGATCTGACCGTCGGCGATCCATCGCAGGAACTGGATGAAGCTGAGCTGGTGCTCGGAGCTGTTGATCTTCCTTCCGAACAAGGCCGCCCGCGCCCCACACTTCTTGGCCTCGCCCAGCAGCTTGAAGGCGTCGTAAGTCGTCCCCGCCGAACCGCCCAGGATGCCCGGCACCAGGTGGCGATCGTAGCGGACGATCTCCTCCATGAACTTCGGTCCGTGGTAGACCATCTTCAGAAAAAGCGGCCTTCCCGCTGAGGCCACACCGGCCAGCGCACGTACTACCAGATCATTGATGAACCCGCCCACCTGCTGCGGCGGGATCGGGCGCGTGGGGCTGTTGGGATCGAATATCTCCAGGAAATGGCGGAAGCCCTTCTGTTCGGCCTCGATGCGGAACTCGCGGTACGCCTCCAGCGTGCGGCTGTCCAGTTCGGGATCGTTGTTGAACGTGATGCTGTAGAGTCCCAGGTTGGCCCCCAGATGCCGCTGGGAATCACCGTCGTCCGCGATGCGGCCGAGTTGCGCGTGGTCGATCAGCGCGGTGCGGAAGGGCAGCGACGGCTCCTTGGGGTAGGAGGCCCCGCGGGCGACGTGGATGTCGGTGGTGTCGTTGGCCCGCACCGCGGGAGTGACGGAGGAGCTGTCGAATATCCGCTGGCGGATGGTCAGCACCTCGCTGGTGGACACCGACATCAGCATGATGTCGAGCAAGCCCTGGCGGACGTTTTCGGCGATGTGCTCGCGGTATTCGTCCAGCGAGCGGAAGCCCTCGCCGGTCCGCTCCGGGCTTCGGCCGGGGGCGGCGATGCCGAAGGCCATGTCGGCGTCCTTGGCGTCGGCCAGGATGAAGGCGTTGGAACCGGGATTGGCGTGTATGTCCGCCAGCTTGATGTCCAGCGACTTGTCCATTTCACATCGGTCCGTGTTCCGCCTCAGCGTGGAAATGAATTATGGTCCAAGTCGTCCCTTCTGTCCAGCAGCCCGAGAGCGGAAAGCCCGCCCGCGTCAGTCAGAAGACTTCTTGGCGAACTGCTCCTGAAGCTCCTTGAGCGTCCGCCGGTGGGCCATGCGAGCCAGGCTGCCCATGCGGTTGATCACCAGGACACCATCGAGGTGGTCGATCTCGTGCTGGAATATCCTGGCAAGCATCCCCTCGCCGGTTTGCTGGAAGGTGGTTCCGTCGAGGTCGGCCGCCCGGATGGTGACTACGCTGTAACGCTTGATCTGGCTGGTCACTCCGGGTACCGATAGGCACCCCTCCTCCAGGTCCTGCCGGCCCTCGGCGGAGAGGATCACCGGATTGACGTACACCCGCCGGTCATCGCTTTGGGTGCTGGGACATGCGACAAAGAGTCGCAGGTTCACGCCCACCTGCGGTGCAGCCAGGCCCACGCCCTGCGAGGCAAACATCAGCTCAAACATCCGCTCCGCCAGCGCCCGAAGCGATTCATCCGGCAGTTCGATAGGCGCGCTGCGGCGGGCCAGACGGGGATCGGGGTAGCGGATGATCTTCAGCGCCGCCAGGTCCGCCTGACTGAACTTGACGTTGCGCGGCATTTCGAGATATTAGTTCCGCCGACAGCCGCAAATCAAGCGTATCGACAACCGCGCTACGAGCGTGTATAATCCTTGCAGACAAGCCCAGGGCCTTTGACGCCAGCCGCCCCGCCGGAGGGCGCGGCGGTTGCCGCCAGCGGCCCGAGCGTGAGCGGATCATCGCATGGAGCAGGCCGCACTAGAGCAGTGCCAGGAGATCATCGGGTACCGTTTCCGCGACCCTGACCTGCTGGCTTTGGCGCTGACTCACTCATCGGTGGCGCCTTCCCGCCTGCAAAGCAACGAAAGGCTCGAATTCCTCGGGGACGCGATCCTGGCCTTGGCCGTCTGCCACGAGCTGTACCACGGCCAGGCCGATCTTCTGGAGGGGGACATGACCAAGATCAAGTCCGCGGTCGTCTCCCGCCAGACCTGCGCCCAGGTGGCCGAGGAACTGGACATCTGCCAACTGATCTTCCTGGGCAAGGGCATGTCCAAACCGGGCGAGCTCCCGCAGTCGGTGGCGGCAGCGGTGTTCGAGGCGATTGTCGGAGCGATCTATCTGGACGGCGGGATCGAACCGGCGTGTGATTTCGTGCGGAAGCACATGCGCCCGCACATCGAGGAGGCGCTGGCCAACGAGCACCAGCACAACTACAAATCCCTCCTCCAGCAGCATGCCCAGCGCCAATGGGGCATCACGCCCGACTACCAACTGCTGGACGAGAAAGGCCCCGACCACAGCAAGTGCTTCGAGATCGCCGTGACCATCAACGGGCGGCAGTTCCCCAGCGCCTGGGGCAGGAACAAGAAGGACGCCGAGCAGGAGGCGGCCAAGCGGGCACTGGAGGAGATGGGCATCCTCAAGGACTCCTGAAGTCCTGGCGAGGCTTCCACGGGCCGCGTCTCTTGAGTGCGCTAAGCCCCTTCGCCCTAAGCGGTTAACTCCGTTGCGCTTCAGCGCGCCCTAAATGCCCGCTCCGGGCCGGGGCTATCGGCGCGGCTGGGGAGTTGGCGGGACGGCACGCTCTTTCTTCAAGGACCCAAATTATTGCTGAGGAATAACTTGCACTTTGCCGATGAAGATTCTAGATTCGTCGAAGACTCACTTTGTATGTCGTGCTGCGCAGAAGCCTCGTGCCATGGTCGGGTCACGGACGATCAAGAGTTTAATTGCCCTTCTGGTCACGATGACCGCAGGATCGGCGGCGTTGATGCTGATGGAGAAGGCCCCGATCCGTCCCCCCGTCACTCACTTGGCCGCCATCGATCCATCCGTCGGCAGCTTGTCCGATCTGGTGGCCCAGACCAATATTCCTCTGAAGCGGGGCAAGTGGCGCAACATACTCATCCACACATCCTTGGAGGGGCTTGACCCGGACAGCGAGTGCCACTTCATCGTCTCCAGGCAAGCCGGCGCCGATGGCCTGAACGTACGCGCCACGCCCCTGTGGGCCGCGCAACAGGAAGGCAATCATGGCTTCCTGCCCGTGCATGACTATAACGCCGACAGCATCGGCGTGTTCATGGCGGGCGAGTTTGACAGCCTGGGACCCAGCCAGCAGCAGTTCCAGGCCCTCCTGGAGTTGGTGCGAGCGCTCCAGAAGGCCTGCGGCATCACGGCTGACAGGGTCTACCTTTACAGGCACATCGATCCTCGCAGCGGGTCGCCCGGTCCGGCCTTCCCGGCAGAGGAGTTCAAGGACGGCCTGCTGGGACCTTCGCGCTAGTTCCATTTCAGGTTCCCAAGTAGCAGCCTCGGTTGGCCCTTGCGCGCCACAGCCGCGCAGTGTGGAAAAGCCATCGTTGGGGTGCTAAATTACCTAGCCATGCGCAAGTCTGCTGCGCGTCATGACGGCAGGGGTGCGACGGAGCTTCGGCCGGTGAGGATCAGCCCCGGCTTCATCCGTTCTGCCGACGGCTCGTGCCTGATCGAGATGGGCCGGACGCGGGTGGTCTGCACCGCCAGCTTCGTCGAAGGAGTGCCCAAGTGGCGCGCGGGAAGCGGGCTGGGGTGGCTGACGGCGGAGTACGGGATGCTTCCGGCCTCGACGGGGGCGCGCAAGGAGCGCCGAAGCCCAAGCCCCGATGGCCGCGCGGTGGAAATCCAGCGCATCATCGGCCGGGTGCTGCGAAACGTCATCCGTTTCGAGCACTTGCGCGAGCGTACCATCTACCTCGACTGTGACGTTCTGGAAGCAGATGGCGGCACCCGCACGGCTGCCATCACCGGCTCATACGTGGCCTTGGCGCAGGCTGTTGCCAATGCGCAATCGGCGGGGCTATGCGAACCCGGTGCGATCAAAGGCGCAGTGGCGGCAGTGTCGGTGGGAATTGTAGACGGAAGGACGCTGCTGGACCTGGACTATGCCGAGGACGCCTCCGCCGAAGTGGATATGAACGTGGCCATGACCTCCGAGGGCAAGTTCGTCGAGGTGCAGGGTTCCAGCGAACGGGCCGGGTTTGACGAGGAGCGACTGCGCCGGTTGCTTGCCATCGCCCGTCGCGGGATCGGGAGGCTTTTTGCCCTTCAGCGCCGGGCAATCGGCAGAAAGGTACAGTGATGAAAGGCAGCATCGCATTGCTTGCATGTGCAGCCGTCTGTGGCGTTCTTGGCGCGATCGGCTGTCAGGGGGGTCAAGTCGGCAGTCCCGCAATCCTTGGAGCCGGTGCAAAGAACGAGGCTGCCTGCACCATCCTTCTGTACGTGCTGGAGGGCGAAAGCCACGTGCAGGAAGCCGAGGAATACAAGCGCAAGACCGAGGAGCACACGGGATGGGGCGACGTCTATGTGGTCCACCATTCCGGTTACAGCGAACTGTATCGCGGGCGGTATCCGTCGGCCGAGGCGGCAATGGCGGACCTGAAGCAGGCAAAGGGCTACCGCACGCCCGTTGGCATCCAGCTCTTCGCCCAGGCGATGGTCATGCCCCTGCCGCAGCAGCCCGCCGGGCGATTCGAATATGACCTGACCGAGGGCAAAGGGGCCTTCACCGTGGTGGTGGCCGAGTTCTACGACGTGCCCGAAGCCGGCTATGTGGGCCGACGCAGCTTCGCCCAGCAGTACTGCCGCCAGTTGCGCACCAAGGGGGAGGAAGCCTACGTCTTGCACGGACCGGTCAAGTCTCTGGTGTCTATCGGGTCGTTCCCTGAGTCTTCCTATCCCACTGCCGCGGTGGGCAACAAGCTCCAGCGGGTCGTTCGCGATCCGAGGATGGAGGAGGCGCTCAAGAGGTTCCCCGACCTGGCCGTCAATGGGCGGCGTGATGTAATCCTGGTTCCCGTCAAGGACGGTAAGAGGAAGGAGAAGCTGGCAACGGCCAGCTACGTGCTGGAGATCCCCCCCAAGGAGGCCCCCGCCGATGCAGCCCCGCCGGATAGTCCTGGCGACGCGCAACGCCGGTAAGTTCCGCGAGATCCGCGCCCTCCTGGGCGACTTGCCCGTCGAACTGGTGGGCCTGGAGGATTTGCCGGAGATCCCCGAGCCGCGTGAAAGCCACTCGACCTTCGCCGAGAACGCCTGCGCCAAGGCCCTGCACTACGCCGCCGCCACCGGGCAATGGTGCCTGGCCGATGATTCCGGGTTGGAAGTGGACGCTCTGGATGGCCGGCCCGGCGTAACCAGTGCGCGCTACGCCGCCGACTCCTGCCCGCCCGGCGCCGAGCGGGACATCGTCGATAGGGCCAATAACGTCCGCCTGCTGGAGGAGCTGAACGACATTCCCGAACCCGCCCGCACGGCAAGATTCGTCTGCCACCTCGCCCTGGCCGATCCCCATCGGGTCCTGATAGAGGCTTTTGACACGATCGAGGGGCAAATCGCAATGCAACCGCGAGGCAGCAACGGCTTTGGCTACGATCCGCTGTTCTACCTTCCCGCCCGTGGGCGGACGACCGCAGAGTTGTCAGCGGAGGACAAGAACGCCATCAGCCATCGCGGCAAGGCCGTGCGTCACATGGCCGGGGTGCTGAGGCGCTCCCTCTCCGATCGCATCTAACCAGCAAGCGTGCCAGCCGCGGGCGCTTTGTACTTGGGGGTAGATGCTTACGGAAAGCGTAAACGGACTCCCGGATGACCGGATTGGCGGAATACCCTCAAACTGCCTCCAACTCGCGATTATCCCGTGTTTACGGGAACTCCTTCTTCTCCTGATCGCGCGGGATGATGATGTTGGGCTTGATCAGGATGAGCAGGGTTTCCTCATCGCTGACCCTGCCGCGGTTGGTGAAGGCACGGTTGATGATGGGGATCTTGCTCAGCAGCGGGACGCCGACCTCCCTTTCCACCTCGCCGGAGGACTTCAGCCCCCCCAGAAGCAGCGTGGCGCCGTCGGGCACGTTGACGGTGGTCTGGATCGTTTCCACCGCCATGTCGTATAATTGCACAAATCCCTGCCCGGGGGGTATGGTCCCGCCCCTTTCAAGCACCGGACGGGGGTCGTAGGGAAAGAAGTTCAGGCTGAGCAGCTTCGTGACGCTGGGTTCAACGGTTATAGTCACGTACTTCAGGTCCGCCGAGACCGTGGCGCTGATGAAAAGTTCTGTGCCCACCGACAGGACGGCGGGATTGTATGTCAGTGTGGGCGGCATTATCACGCCAGCGGCGGTCGTCGCCGGCTCGGTTACGTCGATGCTCTCAATGTAGGACAACTCCCTCCCGACGTAGATCCGGGCCGCCGTGCCGTTCAGCAGCGTCACGCGAGGCGCCGTCAACGTCCGCGTCGCCTGGTGGGCCTGGGTCGCCTGGATGAGGAAGTCCACCTGGATGTCGTCCA
>Ga0315274_10017211_pt1 | contig 10199 bp, 9 predicted proteins | sample YL17G02_20_MG_FD_203700 | JGI IMG/M metagenome (GOLD analysis project Ga0315274, IMG submission 203700) | Sediment microbial communities from Yellowstone Lake, YNP, Wyoming, USA - YL17G02_20 | ecosystem: Environmental > Aquatic > Freshwater > Lake > Sediment | place: USA: Wyoming | collected... | reverse complement strand
CGTCGATTCTGGGAGCAGTTCGGGCTGAGGGAGAACCCTCCAAACAGCGTGGCGAATTGGCATGATCCTGTTCCTAATTTCCCGTTGCATTCTACCACGCTCTCAGGCTGACTGGTATCGAACGCTACGGCTAACGGGCGCGCGGATATGGGGCCAATCATGGGGCCTAGCCCACGGATTAACGCGTACGGTTGGGGACGGTAGGCGGGGAAAAGGGGGGCGCGTTGTATCTAGTACGGACGGCTACGGCGCCAAAAAACGTAGCCCGCCAATTTACGAAACCGGCTAAGTGTGTCCCACGGCGTCCCCACCCGTGCGATGTGTTAGATTCTCGTATCTGGCGCCCACGCCGCCGTTGCCGTTCTCCTGGGGACGGGCCTGCGGGTGGCGGAGCTGGCGGGGGCCCAGTGGCGCCACCTCTTGCGGGACCCCCGGGGCGACCTGGGCCTGCTGGTGGTGGGCAGGGGCGGCAAGGAGCGCGTGGTGGCCATCCGGGAGGACCTGTGGCGGGTCCTGGCCGCTGAGCGGGAGCGACGGGGCCTGTCCACCGTGCTGTCGGCCCGCGACACCTCTTCCCTGGTCGGCGGCCGGGAGGGAACAGCGCCCACCACCATGACCATCTGGCGCTGGATGCGGGCTTCGGCCTGGGCAGCTGGCATCGACAAGCCTCTTAGCCCCCACTGGCTTAGGCACACGTTCGGGACGCTGACGGCCCTGGGGGGGGCCAACGTCTTCCAGATCCAGGAAGCGATGGGCCACGCCCAGATCACGACTAGCCAGCGCTACGTCCACTGGGCCAGGGGCCTGGCCGATTCCGCTGTCCACAAGCTGCCCATCGAGATCGCCTGAGCGCCGCCAGCCGCAGTTGGCTGGCTTCGCCCATGCGAGGTGCGTGCCTGCTGGCCAAGCTGGACGGGGAGCTGGTGGAGGTGGAGGCCGATATCTGCAGCGGGCTCCCCGCCTTTGTGGTTGTGGGGTCACAATAACACAATACAGGGCGTCCCCTTCGCCCTAAAGGTAGCACGTTGAGAAGCCAGAGAGAACCGTAAGCCCCACCATACGGGACAGACCTTCCATGAGGGGCATATTCATCCTGGCCACGCTAGTGCTCCTTCTGGTGGCAAACGCTATCGGCTGGTTCCTGGTGCCGGTGCGCTGGTCCTAGCTTCTTCCCTTGCCAACTCTCGCGGCTGCGAGTAGGATGGTGTCAGACTTCGGGGTGGGCGTACTTCGGTAAACGTCGCGTGGTGAGAAGCGTTACAGAGATGCCCGAGGACCTACTGAGCAGGCTTCGATCTCAATTCCTCCAACTAGTTAAGGCTGTCGAAGGCTATCCAACGCTTTCCGATGAGGAAATCTCGAAGCGGATTGACGCCGACGGCTTGGGCATGCGTGATCTAGATCGCTATCCTGAACCGTTTCCACGAGATGGGAGTTCGCTACTGCCGGGTGAGGGCGAACTAAATACTTCGATAGCTGAGGGGCTGGGCAGACTTGTGCCCAACCGCACCTCACTTGGTTATCGCCTCTGGCTGACAGACAAGGCTCTCAGATTGGCGCTCGATCGCGTGTCAAGTAAGGATAGAGAGCTGATTTTCGAAAGAGCAGTCACCATGCTTCGGGAGCTTGACGAGGAGTGGGAGACAGTCGTCCCAATAGCCGGCTTGGATCTGAAGGGTTCCCTACTGCAAGTCGGCCCCGTTGGCTTCCATCCGATAGAGGAGAATGACGACTTTAGCAGGTGGCGTGCTCGCACCGTGGAGGAGAAGCTAAAGGACTTCCCCTTTCTAGCTAGCGGCGAAGGCTTCCCACCCAAGTACCCCGGGTGGCTTGACACACTGAGTCCAAACGTTAGGTCTTACGCGAGGGTCACCGCCAAGGGGGACTCCCTCCTCGCATCAGAACGAGCACTTGGCCTCGTCTCTGAGGCAATAGACGTACTACGTGTGTTCTTATCGTGGTCGGAATCGGCAGGCTCTGGTGGTGGATGGAACTTCGGGCCAGTGGGTCATGGTGGCATCATGAAACTCGAATACGGACTCAGGATGCTCCGTGAAAAGGGAAAGCCTGTGGAGCCGCTAGACGAGTTATTCTCACTGGAGGAGACTCGGTACGTAGGAGTCGCTGCGCGGTATATGGTAACGCTCGACGAGGGAACGCTGACATGGGTGAATGCGAGGGGCCTCGGCCTGTTTGGCCAGGCAATGATGAAAGCGACGAACGAGCGGAGCGACCTGGAAAGCCGCATTATGGGCGCGGCTGCCTGGTTTTCTCAAGGGGTGTCCAGTAGAGATCGTATCGACCGATTCCTGAAATTCGTGTTTGCTCTCGACGCGCTTCTGGGTGGCCGCAGTGGCGAGAATGGGGGGACACAGATCGCGGAACGTCTGGCTTTCCTTCTGGGCTCAGACACAGAGCATCGGAGAACGCTCAAGAAGAGAGCGAAAGAATACTTCAAGAAGCGGGGGCCGCTTGCTCATGGGAAACGCGCAGAACTGGACTTCAGTACTCTCTTCAGTCTAGAACTCGACTGTAAGATGGCCATCCAGCAGCTTGCCCTGAGTCACCTCCAGAGGGAGACGTTCGATGCATTTCTGGAGTGGGCCGAAGAGCAGAAGTTCTCTACTCCTCCCAGCAAGTGATCTCCCCTCACCACATCGGGCGCGGCTGGAGACGGCATGAAAGGCTGGCTCCTCATAGAGACGCTGCTTGTCTTGCTAGTGGCGAACGCCCTGGTGTGGTACATGGTGGCGATGGGCTGGCCGTAGTGCTTCTCGTCTCTTGTCGGACCTCGCCCCCGCCAGTACTATGATGCTGGTGCGCGAGTGGAGAAGCCGAGCCACGAAGATCGTGGGTGTCAAAGTGCCAACGCTGGTTGACTGCCCATACTGCCGAGGCACAGCGCAGAATGTGTTGACGGCAACCCCGTGCGAAGTGTGCGGGGGCACGGGCCGGGTGCCCCGACCTGATGGCTCGCTTAAGTGTCGCTTCTGTAGAGGCCACGGGCGGGACCCCTACGGACTAGCTCCGTGTCCGGTGTGCCATGGGTTCGGTCACATAGCCTTAGGCGCTGACGCCGCAGAGACCGAATTGCCTAAGGGCACCGTCACCATCCTGTTCACAGACGTGGAGGGCTCCACGGCGCTGACCCAGCGCGTCGGTGACGCCAAGGCGCGGGAGGTGCTACGGGCGCACGAGCGCATCGTGCGAGAGGCGCTGCAGTCTCACGGCGGCTCGGAGATCAAGCACACCGGCGACGGCATCATGGCCTCCTTCCCCTCGGCCACATGGGCGGTGGAATCCGCCATCGCCATGCAGAGGGCCTTCGCTGACTACAACGAGACGGCGGACGAGCCGATAAGCATGTGCATCGGCCTCAATGCGGGGGAGCCAATAGCGGAGGAGAAAGACCTGTTCGGGACGGCGGTGAACATGGCGGCTCGCATTGCGGCGAAGGCGGAAGGTGGGGAGATCATGGCCTCGGACGTGGTGCGGCAGTTGGTGGCGGGCAAGGGGTTCCTGTTCTCGGATCGGGGCGAGGTCGAACTGAAGGGGTTCGAGGAACCCGTGCGGCTGCACGAGGTGCGGTGGCGGGAGGACTAGGCCGCTACTTGCGCTCTGGCCCATGCTGCTGGTGGCCAACGCCATCGTCTGGTTCGTCATCGCCCAGGGGTGGCCGTAGCTCCTCCCTTGTCAATTCTCGCGGCTGCGAGTAGGATGGGGCAGGCAATAGCTGCCAGAATACCGACGGCAAACCATGGGGCGATTGCCAGAAGACGAATTGTTACAGGCGTGCGCACGCGGCACATCGAGCGAGGCAAGACCACGCGAGGCATGAGTGAGTAGGTGGCGCAGGCTTGGTGGCGTAGTCCAAAGGCTCTCAGCGGTTCGATCGGCCTGCAAGAAAGCGGCGTTGACAGCGGCTGAGGCGGGCCACCATTGGTGGACTCAGGTGATGACCAGTCCATTCAGGCTCGCCGCCCTTGTCTTTTTGACTAGCGTCTTGGTCTTCTACGGATTAGGTTCGCTGATTAGCTATCACTTCTATCGCCACGGGGAATTGACCCGCATTTTCGACAGGCAGGAGCAGCCAATCGCTCCCTTCGTATACCTGATAGCAATCCCCGCCTTGGCATATGTCCATGTTTGGCAGCCGGGCCGCGTCGATCGTTTGTTTCGTGAGTTGCGGCAGAATAAGGTGTTTGGCCAAGTGCGCCACAGATGCCTAGCGCACTTCATTCGACGCATTGGTTGCTCCAGCCACCCCGTGACTCAATACGACCATTTCCTGTACATTGCCGCCCTCTGGCTCAGGCGTTGGGTCAGGGTGGTCGTGGCGGCCGTTCTCATTGGTGGGTTGGTTTACTGGCAAGTCTCTGCACCACAGATACGCCAGACGCCACCCTATTGGTGGCACATAGACAAATCGTATTACTATGCTGTTTGGTTGCCTCTCATGGTTGGGGTTTGGTTTGCCCTTCTCATCTCAATCTTTCGGGCACTTCTCACTGCGCTACTCGTTTCCGCCGCGATCCTGACATTTGAGATCCGTGTAGACCCCTACCATCCAGACGGGGCTGGGGGGTTACGGCCGGTTGGGGATTTCGTCCTGAGTCATTTTCTCGCGGCCCTATTGGCCATTTCCGTGCCATTTTTCCTGGCGTTTGCGCGAATGGACGGACCGTGGTTCCGTCTCGACGCGACGAGTCTTGGCCTCTGGGCTACCTATCTCGTGGGGGTACCATTTTTCTTCGGAATGCCCTTCTGGGCGGCCCACCGCTCGATGATTCGAGAGCGGGCTCGCGACATGGTCCAGTTGACGCGAAGACTGGCAGAGCACGCTCCACCCGCTAATTCTCGCGCCGTTCAGACCTTGCACTTGCACATAGGCTATCTGTATTGGTCCCGCCGGCTTGAAGATGTCGCGAGGACATTTCCTACATGGCCGGTGCCCAACCTCGGTCCCCGCGGACTAGTCACCGCCTCAACTATCGCTGTTTCCCTTGGCGGATCCCTGGCGTCCCTAGCTACGCTCGTGAGCTAGGGCGTCCCATCTGGGTGTTGACGCGGCACTGGCGGAACATGCTCAGGCGGAAGTAGGAAGCTGGGTAGGGCATCACCAGAGGTACCAGCCAGCCCGATCCCCAGTTGCTGGGCATCCTCGGGGTCCCCAGATGAATCCTCGTGGTGACAAGAGGGAGTAGAGTTCCTTGCCACCGACGACCCAAAGGCAACCACCACGGGGGCGCTCGTCGATCACTTCGAGGCCCCGGGAACGAAGCAGGGCCACAAGCCCTCCCGCCTGCTCCTTGCCCTTGTCCCGCGGCTGGACGACGGACTCGTACTCCCGTTCCGCTCCTTGCTCGTCTGAAGCAACCCCAGCCGATTCTGGCGGTTTTCTCGTGACGCCAGCCTCTTGCTCGACAGCGGCCCTACGAGTGCCCCGCGCTCTCGCCACGGGCCGCTCCTCGATCATGTCGAGCTCCGGGGAGTGGAGCAGGGCCGGAGATCCTTCGCTTACCTCTCTTTCCTCATCCTGCCGCTGGTCATGCTCAGGCTCCACGAGATTCCTGTCCCTACCCTGATCTTTCTTGGCGAAGAGGACGTGCTTCACAATTGCCCCCAGCCGGGCAAATGGGCCATAGCGGTCTGGGAAGATCCGGGGGTCGGCCACGAGCTCGGCACTTGCGGCGGAGGCGCCGTCGGAGTCGCCCACAACGTTCTCTTCGAACTCTTGTAGGATCTTGTCCAGTTCGTCCTCAGCGATCTCCTCCTCGGCTTCATCATCAGGCGCTCTTGGCACGAAAGAAGCGCTTGACACACGGCGCAACCGAGGATTGAGATGTGCCGCAAGTGTGAGGCTCGAGGGTTTGACAAGCCGTCGGTATTTGCCGATTTCCGCAGCGATAACCGTAAAGGGAACCGGCGTGCCTGTCGCCTCGTACTGCTTCTCGACTATGTCCGCGACCGTCTCAGACAATCCCTTGGAAGGGCGCTCATACCCCCACTCTTTCAGGGCGTACGTACCGCGAACGCGAATCCAGACCACGCCGTGTTGTTGGCACATGAGGACAGCGTGAACAGCGTGCTCAGAGGAGAGGTCATCAGGGAACAAGCGATTGTATACCTCCGTGACTGCCGAATAGTGGGCTGGTTTCCCAATCTCACGTAGCGCGAGATACACCCTCTGGATCATAGCGAGACGTTGAGCCCCGCCGAAATCGTCTGCCAGATACCGCGACATACAGCCAGCGAGGACTCTGACATCACCATCAACAAGCCCAAGTCCAGCCTCTGAGTGGACGCGGCGCGCTATCGAGTCTTGGTCAATCTCATCGGGAAACCAGCTGGGAGAATTCAATATCGCCATATCATCTGGGCGAGCGCCCAAGATCGCTAATCCACCGCAGGGAAGCTCGGCCCAGGAGATGCCTGCGCACCTGGCAACGAATCTCCTGAGGGATCCCTCGTGGCGATCGCTCCTAAGAATCAGGCTGCCGTGCCTGCCCATGACGTCCCGCAGTAGAGCGCCGAGCAGAGGCTGCAGAAATGCTTTCGTGGCCCGCCGAGCAATCTTCTTCCAGAACTTGACTTCTAGTTGACGGATGCGTTCGCGTGTCAAGCGCTTCGTCCCAAACGTCACGCTCAGGGCGGCGGCGGTCTCTTCGAGAGTCAGTCTCTTAGGGTCGAGCAGCCCCTCTCTCGCTCGCACCACCCACGCAATTCTCGCCTCGAAGGGAGACATCACTTGTTCAGCCAAGCTACGCAGATCACCTTCAGAGAGAGCTCTCGGTTCCCGAAACTCCGCAGCGCTCTCCAGTAGGTCGGCGGCAACCTTCAAGCTGGAGAGGGACATGGACGACAGTAGACGTGCCACGGGAAAGACGTATCCACTAGACTCGCGAGATTGTACACAGAACGCAAAACGTTCCCCAAACTCGACGATCTCCGGCGGCGGGACATCCCATCTGCCAGCGCACCGAAGAGAACTCATAGCCATCGCCAGGCGCCCTTCGTCGAGCCTCGCTTCGCCCACTCGAGCCAGTCTCAAGCTCAGGCGAGCAAACCAGTGAAAGAGACCAGGCTTCGGTATGAAGTAGTCGTCATCAGATTTCTGTGGGACTAGCTGGATGAACCTACCATCACTGAAGAGAGACCGTTGAAGCTTCTCGCGGTCGATATCCGAGTCTGCAAAATCCAGCAGCTCTTGAACGGTGAAGGCGCGAGGCCATGACGCAAACGTGTCCAGTTCGTTCGCAATCCCGTCGGTATCCATCGTGCTCTATCCTGGCGGCAGCCCATCCCGCAGTCTTTCCGCAACTCGCCGCGTTCCCTTCTCGCAGCGGCCCCAGTTCAACGACTCAGGGATCAATGCTTCGTCGGGAAGATACCGCCGAAAAATAATGGCCTTCTCAAGCCACTTTCGTTTTGCGCCGAGGTCGCGCACAAGATGCTCATAGAGACGATCGATCTGCAAGGACAGCTCCTGCAACTGGCTGGTCAGCTCGAATATTGCGTCCCCCAGGCGCCAGATCTTGCGTGCGGGCACGAGCTTGCCATCCGCTCTGCACGCCTGGATCTCCGCTATGACAGATTTCATTGTCATTGTGGCACGCTCATACACCTTGGCCGCTTTCCGCACCACGAGCTCGGGATCCCCTTGCCCTGAAACCAGCCCTTGCATCGACAGAAAGGCCACGAATTGCCCGTTTGTGGGCTCGAAGGCGACAAACGCCAGCTTGTCCCGAGTCACTTCTTCCCCCAGGCTGCCATCATCCTATCGATGAACATCAGGTCGGTAGCATCGTCACCACTAGCGATATACCTTTGGATAGAGCTCCCTACTGCAAAAAGGCAGTGAAGCCTTCTTTCCGAGCTATCGGCACGGGTCTTCCCATAGGAGGGGTGCGCGCTGTTTATGACTATGTTGTTGCCATCGACCCAGGCAAGGTCGACTCGATCAGGCGCTTCGGCAAAGGCGATCTTGGGGCCCCGCCGGGCCGTTCGACTGATCGGCTCAGCTGGCCTGGTTCCGCTCTCTCGATCCTCAACAAGAGCCTCGCCTGGCTCATCCCCTACGTCTACTGGTCCTGGGCCTTGTCCTGCGCTGCCCTCGCCCACAGGGAACGTCACGTCGACCCCTTCGTGGGTGGCAGCGGGAACGTCACCAGCGTCGCTTACAGCGAGGACCGGCGTTCTAGTTCGAAACCCGAAGAACTCCGCGAGTTCCGGCACGTCGTCCAAGACCTTCTTGAGTTCCCTCTCCAACCTTGCTGCCTCATCCGTCCCGGCGATCTCCGCTGGCTGAACTCCGAGCTCAGCCAACCAAGTCTTGAACTCTTCCCTGATCGGGCCATACAGCCGCTCGAATTCCCGAGGCTTCGATCTCCTCATGAAGTCCGTCTTCGCAGTGGTCAAGAAGTTCACGAAAGCCGGAACCTCCACAAGCCCGATTATGCGCGGCCCAAGAGTGCCGGGAAACTGGTTGAAAAGATCCGCCTTTATGACCTTTCCTCGTGTGCAAAGTAACAAGCCGCAATAGTCAGGTCCCAAAGGATACTCAGATGCAGCCAAGCCGACGACGCCGTAGCCGACCCTCTTGCTGCCCTTTGTGGGGAAAAACTTCCTAACCCCGCTGAGACCAAGCTCCGTCTCCACATTGCCGGGTCTTAGCACTTCACCGTTGACCGCGAACCTGAGGTCACTCGAATAGACGCGCATCTGCTCATACAGGCGGAGAAATTCTGTGTCTAGGAGGGCAAGGTAGTGACGGCGCAGTAGGTCAACCAGATCTTGTGCCGAGGAATAAGAAACTGTCGCACCATGCCTAAACGCAACGGCTACCCGAGTGCCTGTTCCTCGCAAATGCCTTGGTTGCATGTCCTCCCAAATGAGTTTCTTCGCGGATTGCAGATACCAGTCGGAACCTCCGGAAAAGCCTTCGCTGCGTGTCTCGGTCACAACTCTGTCGGCGATGTTGAAGCTAACCTTCGCACCGACGCCTGCAAAGCCTATGCCCGTGCCCCGCGTCTTCAAACCCGCCGCGAAGTCGTGATACTGTTCAAACTCAGAAGCGTCCATACCCTTGCCGTTATCCGTGACGATAAGGACTCGGTCTCGAGGGTCAAATTCCACAGAGATACGGGTTGCTCCCGCGTCCAAGCAGTTGGCGATAAGTTCCACAAACACGACCTCAGCCACGTCGAACGGATACATTTCGGCCAGATCGCGGATTAGGTTCTGATAGTTAACACTGCTCTCATGTGTGCCCATGGTGGTTCCCTTTCAGTAGGTTAGAACTAGCGCTCGAATTATGTTAGAAAGTCTCGTAGATGTCAACTCCCAGGGGCGGGCAATGGCGCCTCACCACTCCCCTTTCCTCCCCTTTCCTCCCCTTTCCTCCCCTTTCCTCCCCTCACCCCGCGCGATACCATGGGCGTGGAGGCCCGCCCGGGTGGGTGACACCCACGATGACCTCTCTGTACACTTACACTGAGAACGGCAGGCGGGCTGACCCCTGCCGAGATTGCACCCCCAGTGCAGTTCCCCGATTCTGCCCGCCTCATCAAGAGACATGGTCGACGGCCACCCGCCCCCGCGCTATAATCGGGGCGCAAGGGGGATTCCTCCGATGCCCGTTTCGCCGCTCTCCACCTACCGCGCAGCCATCGCCCAAGCCATCGCCCGAGGCGACGACACCGAGCACACCCATCGCCCTGCCCTGAAGACGCTCGTCGAGGCGCTGGCCACCCGCGTCGTTGCGACGAACGAGCCGAAGCACATCGAGTGCGGAGCCCCCGACTACAAGGTCTCCCGCGATTCCCCTCACGGTCCGCTGACGCTCGGCCATATCGAGGCGAAGGACATCGGTGTTCTGCTCGCGTTCATCGAGAAGGACAGCCAGCGCACGGCCCCGACTTCCCGCGATGGTGAGCAGCTCAAGCGCTACCGCAAAGGGCTGCCCAACCTCATCCTCACCGACTACCTGGAGTTCCGCTGGTACGTTGACGGCGAGCGCCGGGCAGTAGCCCGTCTCGGGAGCGTCGACGAGAAGCGCGGCGTGGTCGCCGACAAGGGCGGCCCGGAGGCTGTCGAGGCGCTGCTTCGCGACTTCCTCGCCCACCGCGTTCAGCCCATTTCGAAGCCGAGGGAGCTCGCGGAGCGCCTGGCCCGGCTCACGCACCTCGTTCGCGACGTCG
>Ga0315274_10017206_pt1 | contig 10200 bp, 10 predicted proteins | sample YL17G02_20_MG_FD_203700 | JGI IMG/M metagenome (GOLD analysis project Ga0315274, IMG submission 203700) | Sediment microbial communities from Yellowstone Lake, YNP, Wyoming, USA - YL17G02_20 | ecosystem: Environmental > Aquatic > Freshwater > Lake > Sediment | place: USA: Wyoming | collected... | reverse complement strand
CCCCTCCCGGCCGGAGCAGCTTCATAAACAAAGTTAGGAGCGCACAGCTCCAGGCCAGCCCAGACTACACCAGAGAATAACATGGCGAAAACCAGATAAGTTACGCCCTGGGATATCAGCCAAAGGAGTGGCACAACAGGTGTCAACAGAGAGACTATGGCTATGACTTGTAAATTCCCGTTCATATCGGCAAACTTGCCCCAGAGCCCCAGCGAGAGCAGCTTCCCCACCATCTGGGATAACATCAGTACGGTGAAAAATGCGTAGCTGAATCCCAGATCTTCCAGGATAAAGACGGCGAGGAAGGGGAGCGCCAAATATATGGCGAAGGTAAGCAATGACATATAAATTATGAACCTCCCCAGGTTGGAGCGTCTGGCCGCCTTCAAGAAATCTACGAAGCCAAAGCACTCATCCTTCTTTAGCACGTGGGGCGGCTCATACATGCGGCGGTAGACAAACCAGCTCGCCATCTGGCCAACAAAAGCAGTAAAGAAAATGATAGCAAAGCCCACCGACACCCGCCCATCAAACAGGTTCAACACGTGGCCCATACCATAGAACAGACCCAAGTAAGCTGCGCCACCTATGATTGACCTCATCCCGAAGTATCTGCCCCGCCGGTTGATGGGTATCATATCAGACACCCAGCTAAATAGCAGTGGGGTTATCAGGACGGCAGGCACAATACTGATCACCCATAGTGTGATGAACACAAACAGAGGCAACGATTTGACGAACAGGACGGCAAAGACAAGCGGCAACCAGGTAATAACATCCAGCAGCCCGATGACCAGAACTGCCCGCTTGCGGCTGCCAAGCGCTTCCGCAGCGGCGGGCAGCTTCATGTATAGAAGCCCGGAGAAAAGGTGTATTATGCTGCCCAGCAGTCCCAGCCCCTCCGCCCCACCATAAGCAGCCACATAGGAAGCCCCATAATAACCAGTTGCTGCCTCATCTGCCTGGGAGGCTGCTTCCCACTTGTAGTACTTGAGGCTTTTCTGGGCTTTTGTCGAGACAGCATCGACACCGGACTCAAGCCGTCTGGACTTATCATTAGCTTTGTCAGCTCTGACCGCAACACACTGGCTACTCATGGCTTAACCACACCTTCAAACATTATGTCAATCCAAACAGTTGGGAAAGGCCTGTTACCTTTAACGTGTGGGCTCATATCGTCGCGAGTTGCTACGTCCTGAACGCCCGCCTGACGACCCGGAGGACTTACCCCACATCTGGCCGTAGACTAGCAAAAGCACAGCCAGCATCATTGCTGCCCCCGCCCCTTTAACCGCAACCGGTACGTCCGCCTTCAAGAAAAAGGCACTGAAGAAGTCTCGCATGGCCACGCCTATAGTATGAAACCAGCTCCCAATGGTGCGTGCGAGTTCACGAGCCACTGAGGGATGCTGAGCCCCACTCGCTTCCTTAACTACCAGATCCCCCACTATGTAGCTCAGCATGACTATACCACCAGCTATAAGCAAAATTATGCCTATCTTGCGCATTTTAGCCTCCAGATCTCACAAAGAGAAGCACCTCGGCGCCAGCGGACGCCCCACAGACCTCTGGCAAACCTTACCGGGAGAACAATCCTGTCTGGCGGCCAGAGATACCCTCTGGCCGCCAGGACATCATGTGCCTTAGTATCCCTGTTGCCTGTTCGACATTGCTAGGATAGCCAAGGCCAACACCGGAACAGCGGTGAGCAGCGCCGTTAGCGCAATAACAGGTCTCATGTCAAAATTCTTGTTGACCAGCAGGATAGCGGCGATCACTCCCGTTGCCATTGCAACAAAGGTATAAGCAGCGAGCAACTTTACGATAGACATCCGACTACCTCCTTTTTAATTGTTTTCTACCACTAGTGCGGCCCTAGCCGCCTAGAATAGCCCCTTTTTCACATTGGTCTTGATACCGGTAGCGATAAGAGTAATCCTGCACTGACCCTCCATGTCTGCCCGTGGCTTCATGAAGCCGAAGAAGATTCTGGCATTCCTGTCAGCACAAGTGGAGAGACGTCGACCTGCCTCGTTCACCTGTCCCAGCTTCAGGTCAGGGCCGCCCTCAACGTTGAACAGGACACCCTTAGCACCATCCATGGTGATATCCAGCAATGGGTTGGCAATGGCCTGCTCTGCAGCCTCTAGAGCACACTTGCTCCCCTCACCGATACCTATAGCCATGAGAGCCGTGCCAGGGATATGCAGCACAGCCTTGACATCAGCCAGGTCAACGTTTATCTCACCAGGCACGTTGACCAGCTTGGATATGCTCATAATACCCTGGGTTACCACGCCATCGGCTGTCTTGAAAGCCTCCTCCATGGAGGCGTCCTCGGTCATGAGCCGTAGCAGTCGGTCGTTGTGGACAACGATCAGGTTATCCACCTCTGGCCGCAGTCTGGAGATGCCAGCCATGGCCTGATCAAGGCGCTTATGCCCCTCAAAGGAGAAGGGGGTGGTCACCACAGCCACGATAAGAGCATGGGTCTCCCTGGCCACCCGGGCTACCAGCGGGGCAGCTCCGGTGCCGGTGCCACCACCCATGCCCGCAGTGATGAATATAAGCTCAGCGCCGGAAATGGCCCTCTTCAGGCTATAGCGGCTTTCCTCGGCTGCCCTGGCACCTACCTGGCTATCGCCGCCAGCGCCAAAGCCATGGGTAACGCCCTCACCTATCTGGCACACCATAGCACTGCCTATTGTTTCCAGGGATTTCACATCGGTATTGACTGCAATACACGCAACCCCGGGAACCTGCTCAGTCTCCATAATGCGGCGCACAGCGTTGCAGCCGCCACCTCCTACCCCGATAACCTTGATCTTGGCTGGAGCGTTAACACCAAGCTTGCTCACAATCCCGGATCTTGCTTCAGTTGTTTGTACCATTTAGTCGCCTCCTCTTTATTATTTATTTCAATCAAATGCTTAATACTATTTAACCGCTCACTAGCGTTCACTATCACATAAGCCCCTCCTTCTTACCCAGAATCTTCAGTAACTAACTGGACACAGCAACCTTGACCTTACTGGCATCCGTCTGATTGGCCCGGTTAGCTATCTGCTCCCGCCGCACATGCAGTGGATGTCGCAGGAATGCGGGGATGTCCAATTGGCTTTCGTCCGCAATGCATTTGCGCAGCCCACGCAGCTCTTCCTCGCGGGAGGTCCTGTCTATCAGCCCAGGCTTGTAGTTAAAGCCAGTGGCTATGAGCGTAATTTTGACCTGGTCATCCATGTCTTTGCAATAGGCCACACCAAAGATAATGTTAGCCCTGGGGTGTGCCGCCTTGCGGATGATCTCAGCCGCCTCATTCATCTCGTAAAGGCCGAGGTCAGTATTTCCCATGACGCTAAAGAGCACACCGGTTGCTCCCTCCAGTGAGGTGTCTAGCAGTGGACTGGAGATAGCAGAGCGGGCAGCGTCCACGGTGCGATTCTGGCCTTTGCCGTAGCCGATAGCCAGCCAGGCCGGTCCGGCGTTCCTCATCACCGCCTGCACATCGGCGAAGTCAAGGTTGATCTCACCCGCTGTGGTGATCACACCGGCGATAGAGGCAACTCCCTGAAACAAAATGTCGTCGGCCGTCCTGAAGGCAGACTCCACCCGCATCTTTCGGTCGCACAGGACAAGCAGGCGCTCGTTGGGGACAACAATCATGGTGTCGCAGGCTGCCTGCATTTGCCCTATGCCATCGGCAGCCACCTCTTGCCGGTGAGTCCCCTCAAAACCAAAGGGCTTGGTCACTATGCCGATGGTGAGAGCACCGCTTTCCTTGGCCAAGCTGGCCACAATAGGGGCTCCGCCAGTGCCAGTGCCGCCACCCATACCGCAGGCGACAAAGACCAGGTCGGCACCGCGGACTATCTGGCGCAGTTCCTCACGGCTTTCTTCAGCAGCCTTGGCACCCATGCTGGGGTCACCACCAGCACCCAGTCCCTTGGTTACCTTCTCGCCAATTTGAACCTTGTTGGCGACGGTCACATACTGGAGGGCCTGAATATCAGTGTTGACAGCATAGAATTCCACACCCCCTAAGTCAGATTTGGCCATGCGATTCACGGCGTTGCTACCGCCACCGCCCACACCTATAACCTTAATCTTAGCTGGGCTACGAGCTGCCAAATTATTTTCCATTACTAGCCTCCTTCTCCTTTTGTTCTTCAGTGGACGCTTACGCGCCTGACCTGGCCCAGCGAGGAGCAAAACCCCTCAAGCTACTGACCAGTTTCCTGGGGAACCCCACCTCTTCATGGATCCCCCTCTGGCGCTCTTTTGCCCCCCAAATCAGAATGCCTGCAGCGCCAGCGTAACCCGGGCTGCTCAACTCATCAGCTAGCCCATACATAACCTTGGACACTCCCACCCGCGCTGGCACTCCCAACACCCCAGCAGCCAGGGAGTCTATGCCCGGAAGATTGGCAGTGCCTCCGGTGAGCACCAGCCCGGCAGGATACCTCAGTCTATGATCTTGGCTGTCGGACACTTGCAAAAAGATTAGCTTGAGGATCTCCTCGACACGCGCCCTGATGATTTCATTGAGGTCAGCCTTGAGTACCCCGCCACCACCATTCAAGGCGACAGTGGCTTCAGCCTCTTTACCATCTTTACCTATTCTTAAGAGGTTGCCATGCTCCTTCTTGGCCTGCTCTGCTGCCTCAAAGGGAATGCCCAGCCCAATCGCCAGGTCACGGGTGATTTGATTGCCGCCCACAGCCAGAACAGAGGTATGGTCCACTGTGCCATTTCTGAAGGTGGCTATGTCTGTAGTGCCAGCGCCAATGTCTGCCAGCACCACACCTGTATCTACCTCGTCTGAGGTAACTACAGCCTCAGCGGAGGCCAGTGACTGAAGAACTAAGCCATCTATCTTAAGCCCCGCCTTCCTTATACATTCGCACATATTCTCCAGGGTGGCCTGGTCAACAGTAATGATGTGCGTATCTACATCCAATCTGAAGCCACGCATCCCGGAGGGATCTTTCACACCATTGCGGCCATCCAGGACGTATTCTTTAGGGATTGCCTGCAGTATTTTGCGCTCCTCCGGTATCCCCGGTTCCTGAGCTAAAACAAGCGACCTCTCAATATCCCACTTAGATACTGGATTGACACCCTTGCCCACCGCCACGGCGGTCCGCTTGCTCCAGGAACTGACATGCGCCCCGGACACGCCAAAATAGGCTGATTTGATCTTCAGCCCGCTGGTGCGCTCTGCCCTTTTTACCGACTCGCGCAATGATTCACTGGCCTCATCCAGGTTAGCCACCACCCCTTTGTGCATCCCCTGCGCTGACCATACCCCTGTGCCTAACACCTGCACCGCGCCATCGGGGTCAATATGCGCCACCACAGTGCACACTTTGCTGCTGCCCATATCCGCCGCTGCTACCAACTCACCTTTCGCCATGCTGTCCCTCCTTCCTTATTACTGAATTCTTAAGTAGTTTTTACAGCTCCCAAAGCTGACGCTTCCCAAAAACAATGTCCGGAGCAATACTATCCTTGTCCAGAATCAGGGCGCAACAACTCGTCCAAAAAGTCCTTAATTGTCCTGTCAAGATATGGTGCGCTATGAAAGTCCCGCTGATGTCCAGAATATCCTCTGGCAAAGGTCCATCTGGCTTATCCCTAAGTTACTTAAGCCTGCTCAGACGAGAGAATGATTTTTCCTTGGCCAAATTATTTTATTTGGCCAAGGAAAAATCATTTGTCCAGGCTATTGACTTTGTGTCCAACCGTGGTAAGATTTTCCTGTAGCCAGGCGGATGAAGCCCGTTTGGCAAAATTGCTTTTTGTCCTATTGCAAAACCTGTGCGGCCAAGTTATCATGGGCCCACAGATCAGCGAGTGAAGGATATTAGGGAGGTCGAGAATCGCCAAAACAGCCCAGGTACCTCTTCCTCCCTATGTGTCCTATTCAACCTGGAAAAAACTCATCAGAGATTTAGGCCAGAATGTTCCGGGTCGCCTTGATTCCAGCTACTATGATGGCTTGAAGCTCTCCGGCTCCACCCGCTCTGCACTCAAGAGCGCTCTTGTTTACCTGGGTCTGTCCACTCGTGAATGCCACCCCACAGATACGCTTCAGCAACTGGTAAAATTGGAAGGGGAAGCTCGCAAAGACATGCTCCAGTCTATCACAAAGCAGGCCTATAATAACCTGTTTACCAAACTTGACCTGAACCGGGCTACTTCTGCTCAGTTAAAGGAACACTTTAAGAACCTGGGCATGTCCAAAGACATAGGTCGTAAGTGTGTGAGCTTCTTCCTTGCCATGGCAGATGAATCAGGTATACACCTTTCCCCCCACCTGAGGGAATCCATACCCGGGACCAGAGTCAAAAAGGCAACCACCAAGAACAGTCCCAGAAAAGGCGATGGCCTGGCAACACCGTTTGAACTGCCCCACTATCTGGCACCTTTGCTCATCAACAAATTCCCCAACTTCGACCCCGCCTGGCCTCAAGATACCAAGCACAAATGGTTTGAGGACTTCGCCTATCTGGTCAATAAGTTGTGCGGGACTAACCAGCTTCAACCTCCAGCGTTCTAAAATTAACCATTTTCCCTCCCACAGGCATTGACAAGCCCTAGATATTGTGGTATCCTGACTTCGTTACCCAACATATAGGACAGGCAGATGAAGTGTCCCTACTGTGGTTATGCAGATTCTAAGGTGGTGGATTCCCGAGATACAGAGCTGAGCGTGCGGCGGCGGCGGCAGTGCCTGGCCTGCCAGGCCCGCTTTACCACCCACGAACGTGTACAGGCAGCCAGCCTTTTTGTGATTAAAAAGGATGGCCGCCGTGAGGAGTTCAGCCGAGATAAGCTACTCAGCGGCATACGTAAGGCCTGCGAGAAAAGGCCGTTGCCCACCGGCACGGTGGAGAAACTGGTGGACGACATTGAAGCTGAGCTTTTCCGCCTGGGCCGGCCCGAGATATCCAACTCACTCATCGGCGACATGGTGATGGAGCGTCTCAAAGACCTGGACCAGATTGCTTATATCCGCTTCGCCAGCGTTTACCGTGAGTTCGCTGACCTCACCATGCTGAAGCAGGCAGTGGATAGCCTGGCCCGGGCACAGGGGAGACGTGCCTCAGCTCAGCTAGCCCTTATCCCAGAGATTGAAGCCAGCCCAACACAGCGGGCTGAAGGGGGACACAGAAGATCACGTGCCTGATTAAAAAAGTGGGGGAAGGAAACTATGGCGGGCAAGAAAAGTCGCAATAAGAAAGCGTATCCGGACAGCACTGCGGTGGCACGGGCCATCTTCGCTGCCACCGAGGGCATGGGCATCACGGACAGAGAGACTCAGGAACAGCTCACCAACGAGGTACTGCGCAACCTGGAACGGAAAATACCTCTGCCCGGAATGGAACATCTGCTGCCCGGTTCAGAGCGCCAGTCTATCAGCCTTGACCAGGTGCGTACCCTGGTGAGCCAGGCGACAACCCGGCAGATACCCAAGCAGGCTGAACAGCCTGCCCCCAAAGTTGAAGAGAAGACCAGCGCTGAAGGGCGGCCTGGCCTCACTCCAAACGCTTTGAAGGTGTTGGAAAAGCGCTATCTTAAAAAGGATGAACAGGGCCAGGTTATAGAAACACCTGATGAGCTGTTCCACCGGGTGGCCCGCAACATCGCCTCAGCAGAACTGGCCTTCAACCCTCAGGGAAATGTCAGGTCCTGGGAGGCCGAGTTCTACCGGGTAATGACTGCCCTGGAATTCCTGCCCAACTCTCCTACCTTGATGAACGCCGGCAGGGAACTTCAACAGCTCTCCGCCTGCTTTGTCATCCCCATAGAGGACTCTATGGAGTCCATTTTCGATGCGGTCAAATATACTGCCCTGATTCACAAAAGTGGCGGCGGCACCGGTTTCTCCTTCAGCCGGCTCAGGCCAGAGACGGACCGGGTGGGGTCTACCGGCGGGGTGGCCTCAGGGCCAGTCTCCTTCATGAGGGCTTTTGATACTGCCACCGACGTTATCAAACAAGGAGGTATGCGCCGGGGGGCCAATATGGCCATCCTCAATGTAGAGCACCCCGATATTCTGAGGTTCATCGAGGCCAAGAACACTCCGGGCACTCTCACCAATTTCAACCTCTCCGTGGCGGTGAACGCCAACTTCATGAAGGCTGCTGAGAAGGGGGAGGACTACGAGCTCATAAATCCCCGCACCGAAGAGGTGGCTGGCAAGCTCAACGCCAAAGAGGTGTTCGATAAAATCGTTGATCTGGCCTGGCGCACCGGTGACCCGGGTATCATCTTTATTGACCGCATTAACCAGGATAACCCCACCCCTAAGCTGGGCGCTATAGAGAGCACCAACCCCTGCGGGGAGCAGCCGCTACTGCCCTTTGAGTCATGCAACCTGGGCTCGGTCAACCTGGCCCGCATGCTGCGCAGTGTTGACAGCCGGGTGGAGGTGGATTTCGAAAGGCTGGAGCAGGCGGTGAACACTGCAGTAAGGTTCCTGGACAACGTTATTGAGATGAACCACTTCCCTTTGCCTCAGATAGAGCGCATGACCAAGCTCACCAGGAAAATCGGCCTGGGCGTGATGGGCTTCGCCGACATGTTGCTTCAATTATCCATCCCTTATGACTCCGAGGAGGCCATCAAGCTGGCAGAGCGGCTGATGAGCTTCATCAATGATAAAGCTAACCAGGCCTCGGTGAGACTTGCCCAAGAGCGGGGGGTGTTCCCCGCCTTTGAAGGCAGCAAGTATGACGTGCCTGGAGGCCTGAGGGCGAGGAATGCCGCCCGCACTACCATAGCCCCCACTGGCTCGCTGAGCATCATCGCCGGCTGTTCCAGCGGCATCGAGCCTCTATTTGCCCTGAGCTTCCAGCGCCACATACTAGATGGCGAGGAGATGGTGGAGGTCAATCCCTATTTTGATGAGGTGTCCCGCAGGGAGAAGTTTTATTCCCCGGAACTGATGGAGACGCTAGCCCAGGGCACTCATCTGCAAGATATAGAAGGCATCCCCGATTGGGTGAAAAAGGTGTTTGTTACCGCTCACGACATCACCCCGGAGTGTCATGTCCGTATGCAGGCTGCCTTCCAGAAATCCACCGACAACGCTGTGTCCAAAACGGTCAACTTCCCACACGATGCCACCAGGGACGATGTGGCCAAGGTATACCACATGGCCTTCGAGCTGGGGCTTAAGGGAATAACCATCTACCGCGACCGCAGCAAGGAAAGCCAGGTTCTCACCATGGGCCAGCGGGATGAAAAGAAGACGGAGGCAGTTCCCGGCACAGGACTGGTGCCACGGAGCCGCCCCAAGGTTACCTCAGGATATACGGAACTGGTAAACACTGGCTGCGGCCACATCTATGTCACGGTCAACTCCGACGAGCAGGGCATCTGTGAGGTATTCTCCAGTCTTGGCAAGGCTGGGGGTTGTGCCTCAGCACAGCTTGAAGCCACCTGCCGTCTAATCTCCCTGGCACTGCGCTCCGGCATAGAGCCGACTGCCATTGTGAAACACCTTAGAGGCATAAGATGTCCTTCCATCGCCTGGGAGGAGGGCCATGCTGTGCTTTCCTGCGCCGATGCCATTGGCAGCGTATTAGAGAAACATATGGGGGGTGAGTCTGGCAATCTGGTAACTGCATCCAGCTCCACTGGCCAGTGCCCTGACTGCGGTGGTATGCTGGTCTACGAGGAGGGTTGCCATCATTGCCCCGGCTGCGGCTATACCAAGTGCTAGCTAAAGGGTGGTTCTCTTCACAATTACCATAGCACACCCTCAGCCTCTAACCTGGCTATCTCCGCCGCTGATAGTCCCAGCAACCCGCCGAAGACATAGCTGTTGTGCTCCCCCAGCAGCGGGGCGTGCCGGGTGATCCTGGCAGGTGTAGCTGAAAGCTGCCAGGGTGGGGACAGCACCACACAGGAGCCTATGACCGGGTGCTCTATTATTTGAAAGGCCTGGCGCTCATTCAGGTGCGGGTCGCTGAACATGTCCTGGCCATCAAAAGAGGGCACAGCCGCCACTCCTACCGCCTGAAGCCGGTGCATCACCTCGTAGAGGGTATAGTTCCTTGTCCATTCTGAGGTGGACCCCATCAGTTGGACAGGATAGAGGCTATATTAAGAGAGGGTCCTGCCATCCTCAGGGATACCGTTGATGGTATGTGTGATGCCAAGGATTGTACCATACCTCCATCATTGGCTTCC
>Ga0315274_10017204_pt1 | contig 10201 bp, 8 predicted proteins | sample YL17G02_20_MG_FD_203700 | JGI IMG/M metagenome (GOLD analysis project Ga0315274, IMG submission 203700) | Sediment microbial communities from Yellowstone Lake, YNP, Wyoming, USA - YL17G02_20 | ecosystem: Environmental > Aquatic > Freshwater > Lake > Sediment | place: USA: Wyoming | collected... | reverse complement strand
GCGGGATTTCTCCGACGGGCCAGAAGACCTCGGGTGAAGCTTCTTGCACTTGTACTTCTACTCCTAATCTTTTTCCCGACAATCTTTGTCGGATTCCCGCAGTTCTACTACAGGTACACTCCGCCGCTGAAGACAGGGCCCCAAGTTATGCCCATGGAGAAGTTCAATTCTGGCCTGTGGATCTCAGACCACTACGCCAGCCCAAGCGGAGCCATCTATGCTACCTCGCTCGGCACGTACTACAGCGGCTATTTCGAGCTGGAATCTTGCGGTGACGCCATCGAGACAATCACGACCAGAACAGGGTTTGACAGTTGCCAGGTGGTAGCATTAGACCTTGTCAACTTCAATGTTCCAGACTCATTGGGACGTACATTGAGAATCGAGGACCTCGCATGGCTTGAATCCCGTTCGAACCGTATCTATTCGAGCTCTACCATCGCAGTGTTCATCATTTGGGCAGGATGAGAGAGGCTATCGTTGGCCGAAGAGAATCCGCTGAAGATCATAATGCTGTCTTCTGCAATAGGGACAAGCACCGGTGGACTCGGCAGCTATGTTACAAATCTGAAACATGCTCTGCAAAGGCGCGGACACGACGTGACTCTACTTCGGCCTGTAGAGCGATTCTCTATAGGACCGTTTCTAAGGACCCTGATCTACAATGCACAATGTCTTCGCGTACTGGGGAGCACAACCCCTACCATCATTCATTCCCACACGTACGATGGAAGCTTAGTTCCCCGAACGGGAGCTCCGTTCATTGCCACACTTCACGGAGTATTGGCGGACGAAGTGAAGTATTTCAGCAAGTTTCAGGACAGAGCGTGGGCTCGATTACTGGCAAGACTCGAGGCTTTGAACTGTAGACGAGCTGACCGCTGCACCGCAGTCAGCGAATACTCACGGAGAATTGCTGCCGACATGTACAACCTTAGCATATCAGATATCGAAGTAGTGCCGGCCTGTATCAACTTGGATGTATTTGAACCGGCAAAGAGAAGGCCGCCATCCAAGACAAGAAGAGTGTTGTTTGTGGGGCGGATATATCACAGAAAGGGTTTGCAGGTACTGCTAAGAGCAATGGCCATCCTGAGGGACAAGGAGGTCTCACTTTGGATAGTTGGAACAGGACCGGACCAGCCTAGGATGAAGAGAATTGTCCGCGCACTAGGTCTTTCTGAGCAGGTTCGTTTTCTGGACATCGTGCCTCTTCGCGAGCTTGTACATTGTTACCAAACAAGCGATGTTGTCTGCATACCCAGCCTCCAAGAAGGGCTGAGCATAGTTGCCCTTGAGGCGCAGGCATGCGGGACACCGGTAGTGGGAACAAGAGTCGGGGGTTTGCCAGAAGCCGTCGCGGATAGAAAGCTTCTGGCGTCGCCAGGCGACCCCTACGAGCTTTCCGCTGCACTGGCGCATGTGCTCTACGGCCGTTATGGGGAGGGACCTCAATGGCGGTGTCGAGAATTCATAGAGAAGAACTTCTCTTCTTGGAAGGTATCCGAGAAGATGGAGAGCATCTATAGGCAAGTCCTATAGGACTGATTGGTAGAAGCAAATCAGACGACGAAGACGAATCTCCCACCGGAACTGCTTAATGACCGTTTCTCGGGCATTTCGCCCGAGAGCTCGTCTCAGAGCCTCATCTCGCACAAGTGTGAGGATAGCGTCACTCAAGGCACCTGCATCTCCTTTGCGAACTAGAAGGCCGTCTTTCCCGTGTGTCACCGAATCGGCGTTCCCAGCTATCGCCGAAGCCACAACAGACTTGCCCGATGACATAGCCTCCAAAATTGAGACACAGTGACCTTCTGACAAAGAAGGCATCGCGAAAACGTCTGCCATGGAATAGAATGAGGGCAGGACGGATTCCTCAATCGCTCCAGCTAACACTATTCTATTCCCCAGTCCAAGTCTACGTCCAAACGCCAAGAGTTCTTCGTGGAGAGGCCCCTCGCCCGCTATGACGAGTGAGCATTCATTGCATTCCTTGACAATACTTGTCATCGCGCGTACTAGGTACTGAAAACCTTTCCGTGGTATGAGATGGCCAACCGAAAGTATCACGAGATGGTTCTCAGGAATGCCCAGTCGTTCCTTCAATGAGCCGACCTCCACGCCAGGGCGAAACCGTTGTACGTTAACAGCATTGGGAATAGTGACAACTCTGTCCCCTGCTCCTACGAACTTCATTACTTCAGACCGGATCTCGCGGCTGACCGCTATGATGCCATTAGCAGAGTTTAGCGTTACCACCGTGGCCATTCTTGCCATCGGCCACCTGTGCGGGAACTCCATGATATCCCATCTGTGGGCTGTTACTACGAACGGGGCGGCATGTGGAGTCAGCGCGGCCAGGACCCCTGCTGGCGCGACAAATTGAGCATCAAAAACGTCGAGTGACATGCTCCTTAGGAGGTATTCGATGGACATCCTGGCAAGATTCCTCTCAGAACTGATCACGGTCACATCAACCCCCGCAGAACGAAGCTGCTCGACCAAATCTCGAACGAAAGTTCCCCTGTTCGGTTTTCGCTTTGACGGGTACTGATCAGTCAGCACGCCGATTCGCAGATCCATGGCGATCACATCTCCCGCGCATCATGACTTGACGCATGAAACCACGAGGAACAAGTCTGGTCTACATCAAGCACGTCTCAACCGTCAGCGTGGAATTAATATATGATTCTTCTCGAGTTACATCTCTCCCATCGAGGCTTGGCGATGATAGCGCGGAGACCTGTAGTGCAAAGGGCACGCTTCCATGCCTCCTGACAGGCTTCAACTGAATCGACTGTGCTTGGGTTGAGGGTAGTTCCATGAGACGAATCTCAACGGCCTGTGTGGCTGAGGAACTCACTCATCGGGCCCCATCGTATCTTCCCCTCCTAGGCATGAACACTCCAGTAACTTGGCACATAAGAAGGCACAGTCATCCTTCAAGGTGGATCTTCCTTCCGTTTCGCGTTCCGCCCAATGTGTTTGAAGTAATGATCGTGACTGCACAGACCCCATCAGTGAGAACGCGCCTATACGTAAAGATCCACGAGACTCCCTCTGATGCAGTGCGTGAATTTCGAAACCTCCAGTTCTTATGGGACCGTTTTGCATCCTCAAGTGAATTTCGGATCTCAGAGCCCATCGATATAGTGGACAGATTGAATGCAGTAGTAACGGCTGGAGTCGGGGGCTTCCGCATAAGCGATCTGATACGCCTGTCTAGGATACTCCCTCTTTCAGAAGAGAGAATTCGAGAATTGGTACGCTGTGTGGAGCAAGCAGGCAGGTGGCTTCGGTTCTTGCAGAGCATTGGAACGCGAGGAAGCGAGTTTCTAGAGAGCTACGAAGGAACATCAGTGCAACTTGACGACCTCATCAAAGAGGCAAGAATTTGGGGGTTCCCGAGTGACCTTCTTCCCAGGGTTCGCTCTAGGTTCAATAGAATCAGGCAAGAGCTTCGCGAGTCCAGATCGGTCTTGATCACGGACTTCACTCCCGAGCATGTCTTCTTGGACAGGCACGAAGTGTCTGTCATCGACTTCTATCCACTTCGCCTAGGCTCAAGAGCATACGATTTGGCGAGTTTCCTATCATATCTTGATTTGATGCTCATGCGGCTAAACGTGGGACGTTTTTCTGATTTTCTAAGGTACAAGTTCACTTCCGCTGTGATTGGACACCAAGATCCCGACATCAATGATCTCATGGATGGTTACTCCGTCATGTTCATGTTGAAGAAATGGGTTGAGATCAAAGGCAGACTTCGAAGCGAACACTCGCCCAACTTGTATGCGCTTTTACCCTTCATTGCAAAAAGAGCCTTGAAGAATATCCGACAGTTGTGCGATAGTTGCTGAGCATTTCATGCAAAAGCCACGCAAGTGCAAAGCTACAGGTCTGCGACCAACATACCATTCCAGTGTGTCACCTCAAAACTGATGAGATCTCGGATCGCTTCGGAGTGTCTTTACTCTCAACTTGTTCTGCGAAGTCACTAAGACCCTGAAAATCGACGGCGGCTCTCGACCCGTCATCCTTAAGCACCAAGTACGTAACTCTACCAGAACGATCCATGTTGCAACGGACAAAACTTCTCGCTTTGGTCTCTTCAAGGAACTGTGATTCAAGTGCCCTTTTCTCAGTCTTCCAAGCGAAAATGAGGAAACTTGGGCAAAAAGCTCGGAGCATCAACCCCAAGAGCGGAATGGGCATAGCGGCGCACACTTTTATCAGAAATCGATAGAATGCCTTTCGCTCATTGTGCTTGACAGTTCTCAGGAATGTCATGAAACCTCGCGCATCCTTCAGTATGCCCGAGTACGATGGAATATTGTAGTGCGGCATCACCCAATAGATGTCCGTCGTGGTGAATCCAGCCCTTTTCAGGAGCCTCTGATACCCATCTGCACTATAGGTATATGTCCTATACGGTACTCCTAACACATAGCGAGTCAAGCAGTTGGAGATTCTCCGAGGAAGGATGCTTGTGAAGGGAAGGCCCCCGTGATCCGTTATCCCCCGCAGGTACAGTATGCTGAATCTGTTCTCAGAACCAATGTATAGGCAGCCACCAGGTCTAAGCATTCTTCTGATCTGTGCTAGGAATTCCAGTTGAACATCTTCTGGCTTGGTCGACGACTCGGCAAGTGGTATCCACTCTAGCAGACCGTTCGCTACTATGAGATCAAAGGAGTCTGGGGGGAAAACAGGCGTGTTTGCGTCGCCGCGAATTATAAGCAGGCTCCCGGATTCTGCCTTGTTTCTCAGGATTTGAAATCGAAGTCTGTGCAGGTCCAGATCGACAGAGACCGCGTTGTCATAGAATCTAGATAGGGGAAAGGTGATTGTTCCAAATCCGCTGCCTAGGTCCAGGCAGTACTTTGCGTTCACCCTGTTGAAGCAATGATACGCCCAATTGGCTCTACTGTCATTGCACGCATAATCGCGTTTGGAAACTGCAATCTTGGACAGGGCTTCTGCAAGTCCGCTCATGGAGACCATCTATTGAAAGAGTCTGTTGGGAATTGCCTGAGCCCAATGAAGGCTAAGTGGAGCAAATCCCAATCCTCTCTTACCGGTGGATTAGCGCTCATCTCTCTATATGAAGACTGTCGGGAACGCGATTCTCGGGGCGAACCTCATGCCCAAGGCTTCGTAGACTGAGTGACGTTTCGTGCGCTACCCGATCGGATACCCAATCAGATCAAAGCTTGGCGTCCAGCTCATCGGTTATATAGTCGCGATTTGCTCACTCAGCCCCAATAGCGTGGAGAAAAGCCTCCAAGTCGAGGGAGCAACACAGTGATCCTTGCTGCCGAAGCGAAGCTCTGCGATATCGATCATCTCTGTATCCGAGTGGGAAGCCCCGTTATTGATAGGCTGAGCGCTAGGTGAACTGAAACCCAATGACTCCTCTTCAGACAGACCATAAGATCGCGTCAAAGGACATATGAAACAAGCAGACTAGCAAGCAAACCCAGGGGGCAGTCGAAACGCGCAGGCCGGATGCAATCCACGTCGCCCGTGGTACGTCATACCTTGCACTTCAGGTTCTGGCAAAGAATCTCGCGATGATCGTGTCTTTTGCTATCCTCGCCCGTGTAGTAGCGCAGAAGGATATGGGAGTACTCGCGGCTCTTGTCCTTGTCATAGATCTCTGCACCATGGTGGCAGGCCTGAGTTTGCGAGATGCAGTGATACGATTCGGCGCTGAGAAGTTGTCTCATGATGAAGAACACGCCGCTAGCGCAATCTTCTACCAAGCAGCCCGTGCAACGGTCACGCTTGCTTCAGTTTTGGCATTACTCGTGTCTTTGGGGGCTGGCTTTTTCTCAGTTCAATTGTTCGGAGAACCGACCTACACTCTGTTCTTTTGGGTTCTGGCTCCTGATATAGTGCTCCAAGCAGGATTGCTGCCAAGCCTCACTGGTGCGATGGCAGGTCTCCAGAAGTTCAAAGAGATATCAGTTGTCGGGGTTGTGACCGCCCTGATCAGACAGTCTCTCATAGTCCTTCTGGTCATAGCATTGCATGATTTTTTAGGGTTGGTAATAGCTTGGGTCATAGCTGATTTCATTGCCGTGTCGATCTACTCGAGATACGTATTGAGGGCGTTCGGACGACCAGCGTTTGACTTTCCGCTTAGACTTCTTCTCAAGTTCTCCCTTCCGCTCTTCCTCGGACAGATCGTTAGCTTCCTTTGCACTTGGTTCGATCGGATCCTGCTGCTCGCATTCGTACCGTTGACGGTTTTGGGTGTTTACAGCGTTGCGATGTTCGCATTCAATTTTCTGCTGGGCATTTCCGGGGCGATTGTGACTACTCTCCTGCCTACCTACTCGACCATGCAAAGCCCTCATCAGCACAGACTCCTGAGCCAAACGGTTCGGCGCGCTTCACGTTATGTTAGCTTTGTTGGCATTCCACTTGCTCTGGGGCTCGCAGCGACTTCAAAGCCTGCGCTGACACTTCTCGTAGGCGAAACCTACGCTCAAGCAGCCGGACCGTTGATGGTACTATCGACCGCGCTTGCTTTCACCTTGGTCGGGACACTACTCGACCCCATTCTGCTGGCTCTTGGTCAAACACGTGTGTCATTTGCTATCACACTCGCTTCCCTGGTGACCAGCTTAGTATCAGGTCTTGTGCTTCTGCCTACTTTCGGGATGATGGGTGCCTCATTCGCTCGTGCAATTGCTATGATTCTAAGCACTGGTTTAGTAGTCCTCGTTGTGACCAGAAGAACTGAAGTGGAACTTGATATCGGAGCAATTGCGAGAAGTTCGATTGCAGGAATAGTGATGGCCGCGATTGTCTTAGCAGCGCAGATCCTACTTTACAGCAAGTTACTGCTTCCATTCTATGTATTGCTCGGCGCTATTGTCTACCTCGCGATGCTGCGACTGCTCAAAGCCGTTCAAAAGGAGGATATCGATCTGATGGATGACTATGTTGGACCCCGGTTAGCTTTTACCTCCAGTCTTCTACGCAAGATCCTGCTATGAACTTCGATATGTGGTGAACCCAGAACTGCCGAGGACAGAAGCTGAGGTCAGCACTTGCTCGATTCTTAGTTGATCGACATCTGCTGGAAAGACTCGTACGAGAGTGCCCCAAGTTCACACATCTCAGGAATCATCGTTTCCTCGATTGGAGAAGTTCAGAGATGGAACAGGTGTATCGACGCGCCGCATTGGAGACCTAGTGACTATCATCTACGGGCAATCTTTCTTCAGGCCAATAGCAACCTAACCTGAGGGTTCAAATAGGTGCGACCCGATCGGCCACAGCGCTTGCTCATAGCGTTCGAAGTTGCTGGGCGAGCCTTCTGGCTAAGCTTGGCCAGGCAAAACAGCGGCTCCTATGAAGTGCCTTCAGACTCATTGATCTAGCCAGTTCGGGATTGTCCAATATCATCTGGACCTTGTCCGCAATATCACTCGGCATGCCCGGTTTGGACAAGAGGCCCATCTCACCGTCGATTACGACACGTCGAATTTCGCCGACATCAGATATGACAATCGGCCTTCCGCAGGCCATGTACTCGGCCAGCTTCACCGGCACCAGGAGAAAATCAGTCCTTCGATCTCGAAGGTAGGGTGCTAGAAGCACGTCACTAGCCCCTAGAAACAGTGCGACTTCGCGATGTTGAACTTGCTTCAGGAATACGGAGTCACCAAGGTCAAGGTTCGAAGCCAAGCGTAGCACGCTTTCTGCCAAGGGACCACGCCCCAGCACAACGAGTACGGTCGCGGTGCCGCGTTTTTTCAGGAGTGCAACAGCTCGGACGAGCTCCAGAATGCCAGACCTCGGCAACAGGTTCCCTGCATAGCAGAGCACATGGCGATCGAGAGGAAGCCCCAGCTGCAGCCTTGACCTGTCTCTATCCCTTGGGAAGTACAGAGCTGGGTCGAAGCCATTCGGTACAAGCGATGTCGTTGTGGCGCTAGCGTGCCTAGCATATTGCTCGAGGCTTTCGCTGGCACAGATCACCAAATCTGCAGCCTCTATCAGTGTTTCTTGAATCCCCGTTGCGCACACACGCCTCATACTTTCCCAAGTTGGGAAGTAGTCTTCAAAGTCGAACACAAATGGACTTTGAAGAACACGGCTTGCGATTAGACCTGCCATGCCCCAAAGAGGACCCCCTGCTGACACAATCGGGACTTTTTCGTCTGATAAATGAGCCAAACCACATGAAGTCATCCCAATCGCTCGCGCCAAACTCGGCGCTGACCTCAGGTTGTCAGCAACAGAGTCTGTCGGTATGTGCCTTAGCCACGTCTCGGCGGCTCGCATCAAGCGATTCACCCTAGGCAAAGACAAGTAACTGGAGTAGACTATGCGAAGGTTGACGCTCGCCTCACGTAGAAGAGAATGACCTAGGTATCTTTCGATACGTCCTGTATGTGAGGTCACACAGGTAATCCGGAACTCATTTGACGCTAGACCACGGATCATGTTCCAGCTTCGCGTATCTGACGGATCACCAAGGAAGTACAGAGAGGTGGGCTGGCGACCGCTTTTCAACTATGGTCACTGATATTGGTCTAAGTGAATTGCCAAGTGATATATTAGGGACAGCTGATGCTCCCAAGGTATTCGATCAGTTCGAACATAAGGTTTCAGCATCGGGGGCTCTCATGCTAGATCATGGTCAGGAGTCGACGAAGTGATCATTCATGTACTATCGGAGGAGCACGATAATGCGTTTGGTTAGTAGCCGGGGCTGCCTACACGTTGAGTAAGTTGCTGGCCGGATTCTCAAAAGCTGCACTTGCAGCTCCTCATGAGCTCATTGGGTTTGGATTGACAAGCCGCGAGTGCAAAGGCATCAATGACCCGCTAATGGTTCAATCACTCGTTTTGGAGAGCAACGAGAAACGGGTCGCCATAATAACCCTCGACTTGCTTGCAATTGACTTTGAAGGCGTGTATGAGATATGTCACAGACTGGCTTCTCTAGGTTTTCGTGCTGAGGATGTGCTGATCGCTGCTTCGCATACTCACTCTGGACCGCCTACGATAGATTTCGGTCTTGTTAGCAAGAATCGAGAGTTGCTAGCCGAGGTCGCAGAAAAGGCGGAAGAGAGCGCTAGAACGTCGCTTCGATCACTTTCTCAAGCGTCAGCAAGGACAGGGTTCATCGAGTTCCCTCACAGTGCTAGTAGACGACAACGAACCATTTTGGGACATACAAAACTCGGACTCAACCTGAAAGGTCTGGTTGATCACCAGCTGAACTGTATTCTGTTAAAGGTGGCCCATGAGAAGACCTTACTCCTTTGCTATGGCTGTCATCCTACGATAACCAGACACATTCCGTTCGCTTCAGCAGACTACGTGTACGGAATCAGACTTCGGGCTGCATCGCTCGGGATCAGTTGCGCTTTCTTCCTAAACGGGGCTCTAGGCGATGTAAACCCATACGATAGAGAAAAGCACCTTTCGCTTGAAAGAGCAGGTTTTGAGGCTGCCGTGACCTACGGAAGTCGAATGACTAGCGAAGGTCTGACGTCGTTGTCCGATGCAAGGGACGAAGAGAACCTAGATCTTGTTTCTGCCACAACACACTGTGAGATTTCCACACGAAGATACCACGGAGGCACCCTCGCCCGCAAGGTCCTCCTGCAAGCCCTCAAAGTTGGCCCATTGGTTTTGGTGGCTTTCCTAGGCGAGGTATTTTCCAAGACTGCCCTTGACCTTAAGACGCGGCTCGGTGAAAAAGCGATTTCAATTGTGTCATGTGCGAATGGATACCTTGGATACCTGCCGCCGAGCAACGAATACGCCAAGGAAGGCTACGAGATCATGGAAACACCACGCGTTTTTGGTTACAGTGTTACTCAGGGTACATCAGAAGACCTAATGGGCGCCGCTGAAGGTTTGGTCACAAGCATTCGAGGCCTAATGACTTGAGGGCGCCTGTTTTCCGTCGGCAATTGCTGAAGAAAGTGACGCACCGCAAGGCCGGCATCACCGTGTTTGGACTTGGAGCAGTGGGCCTTCAAGTTGCGCTGGCATTTTCTCGGGCAGGCTTCAACTCTATTGGTGTCGACACGGATTCGGAAAAAGTGAATGCACTAAGTGCTGGTCTCGCTCCTGGTCATGAGGAAAAAACTGCCAGACTCATGGCGAAGTTCTTTAGGAAGCGCAGGTTCCAAGCGACCAGCGATCTCACCCTGAGTGCAAGTTGCTC
>Ga0315274_10017203_pt1 | contig 10201 bp, 5 predicted proteins | sample YL17G02_20_MG_FD_203700 | JGI IMG/M metagenome (GOLD analysis project Ga0315274, IMG submission 203700) | Sediment microbial communities from Yellowstone Lake, YNP, Wyoming, USA - YL17G02_20 | ecosystem: Environmental > Aquatic > Freshwater > Lake > Sediment | place: USA: Wyoming | collected... | reverse complement strand
TTGACTGCTCGTCGTAGTCGAGGTCCCACTGCTTCACCTGGTTGAGCTCCAGGCGGCCCAGGCGAATGTGGCGGAGCATGATGTCGGAGCCGACGACCTTGTTGCCCTTCTCGTCGGCCTGCTCGGCTCGCGGCAGGACTCCGATGCCATAGACTCGCTTGCCGAGGCAGGTGGGCGCGCGCAGGAAGAGGTCCGGCTTCGTTCGCCGCTCGATCCAGAGGTTGTTCGTCTGGACGTATTGCACGAGGGTCTTGATCGGGTGGGGATTGATGTCGGGGTGGAGCCATTGGCTTGGCCGCAGGGCGACGATGGCGACTTCCTCTTTCGGGTTCTTGGAGTTGTAGGCGCCGAAGTGGAGCGATTCGTCCTCGCCCCACTGGAGGTAGGCGTTGAGGCTGATGACGCGGCTGTCCCTGGCATAGGTGAGGCCGCCGTCGCCGGCCTTGGCCGCCTCGTGGTACATGCGGCCGTGCCATTCGCAGCTATCCGGCTCCAGACCAGCGTAGAAGGAGAAGTTGTAGCAGTTGGGGGAGGGGACTTTGCCGTGGGTCTGGCACCACCAGTCCCACATCATCGCCTGCTTCTTCGAGCCGAAGGATGGGAGGACGTATTGGAAGGTGTCGCCGGGCCTGACGCCGCCAAGCTCCGGCATCTCGTAGCGTTTGCCTTCCGAGAGGTTGAACTCCTCGCTGATGATGGCCACGTCCTGGCCGGCGGAAAGCTCGACCGTCGCCTTGTAGGCCGTGTTGTCCGCGAACTGATAGCTGAGTGCCACACAGGCGAAGACGGGGCCTTTCTCCATGACTGTCGCGCTGTAGCCGAGGCATGGCCGCTCGGTCTGCCACCAGCCCCTGCCGATCCACTTCCCGTCGCTGAGGCGGATGGCCTGGATGGGCGCGGGCACCTGGTCGGCTGCAATGGGGGCGGGGAAGGTCTTGGCGCCACCGATGAGGCGGATGCCGAACTTGCTCGTGGCCAGCTCGATGACACCCTTGCCTTCGACCACGCGGAGATCGGTGGCAGGGGGCTTTCGCGCGCCGATGTCGGGCGTGTATGTCCATTGGCCCACTTCGTTGGGCTTCAGGCTGACCATGAACGATAGCGTCGCCCCTCGGAGCACTCCGTGTTCGGGCGGGAGCTCGTGAAGCTCGTAGGGATCGGACAGTTGCGCGGGCACGAGGATGCCATTCGCGTCCTGGACCGCAACGCGGCCAGGGACGGCCATTCCCTCCGGAAGCTCCACCGGGTAGCTCACCCGGTCCGGTCCCCAGGCGAGGCCGAACGGCTCGCGGATAGTGAACGTCTTCGTTCCCGCCGGCTGTGCCGCAACGCCAAGGCGAGCGAGACCACAGACAGCCGCTGCCAGCAACACGCGGTCAAGCCTCATGACGACTTCTCCATGGTGACAAGGCAGGGCTTGTACACACCAAGACCAGGGACTGCTCTGCCCGACTCTCGCACGCGCGTCAAGGGCCTTTCTCGGCGGGCCTGTCGAGGTCCAGGCGTCTCAGGGATGACGCGTAGCCAGAGCCCGGCTCGAGCCGGTCGAAGATGACCTCGTGGTCGTTCAGCCAGTCCAGGCAGTGGATGCGCCCGGGCGATGGGGCGGTGGCTCGCACGGTCAGGCTCGCCGCAATGTCCACGACCCACACATCCGTCGGACCGACCCGGGGGTAGCGTTCCCTGTGGTCAGGCTGCCAGACGACGTAAGCGACGCGCTTCCTGTCCCTGGAGAAGGTGGGCCATGCCTTCTGAGCAGTGTCGAAGGTCAACTGCTTCGCCTCGCCGCCGTCGGGCGCGGCGACCCAGACCTGGCCACCGCGGACGAAGGCCAGACGCGAACCGTCCTTCGCCCACGGGTTCCACCGACACTTCCGATAGCTCCAGCTCTCGTACCTGGGGAAGGCGTCCACGCCTCGGATCACGTGCGATTCGCCGGTCGCCGCGGGAACGATCAGTGCATCCTTCCCGCCCATCAGTGCGATGTACCGACCGTCCGGCGACCAGGTCGCCTGCCGCCCCCGCACCCACTGGCGTTCCGGGATCGAGATTCTGGTGCGGCGGCCTTCCGCGTCCTCGATCCAGGCCCCGTCCTTGCCGGGGAGCGGGCCGAAGCGCTTTCCGTCCGGGGAGAACGCCGCATCCTCCCCGCAGTCCATCTCGGCGAGGTCCGCGAGGCGCTTGCGATGGGGCATCTGGGCGCCCAATTGCTGCCGCACCTCCCGGTGGCGCCAGTTGGCGCGCTCGTCGGCATACTTCTGCCATTCGGGGCCGAGCATCTGCCCGAACTCGGCGACGATCTCGCCGTCCAGACTGGAGATCGCGGCGTGGCCGTCGCGCGCCGAGCCGACCCGCCGGCTGTCCGCAAGCCAGCCGACCAGGAACATGTCGGACACGATGCGGTCATCCGTCCCGTCCGCGCGGACCACGTGGACAAGGCTCAGGAGGTTCGACCTCCCCATGCCGCCGCTGCCACCCGGCCGGCCCCAGCCGGTTTCCACGTAGGCCACCCACTGGCCGTCGGGCGAGACCATAGGAACCGTGCCGTTCCGCGAAGGGAAGGCTGATTCCCGTGCTGCCGCATGGCCCTCGGCCGCCCGCAAGAACGGGAAGAGGGACCTCTGCGTCAACTCGCCTCGGACGGCGCCGGCCAGCTCGCGGAGCGCCGCCGGGATTCTCTCCCCGCTCTCCTCCAGCGACCGGAGCGCCACAGCCTTCGGGAACGTGAGGAGCCGCATCAAGGCGGCGCGCTGCACCTCGGGGTCGCTGTCGCGGAGCCCCAGCTTCACCAGTTCCTCGGCCGCCTCGTCCACGTGTCCAGCAAGGGCTGTCAGGATGGCCAGCCGCTCTTCAACGGAGCGTTCCGCGAAGCCGGGGAGCAGCGCGGAGGGGAGAGCGGCATCCTCCTGCTCGACCAGCAATGCGAGCAGCCGCAGAGCGGCGGGCCGCTTCGCCGACTGGAAAGCGGGCCTCAACGACGCCAGCGGCGGAGGCCGAGGGCTCTTCTCCAGGGCTGCGAGCGCCTCGTCCTGCACCTTGGCATCGGCATCGGACAGCGAAGCGAGAATGGTCTCCGTGACATCGCCTCTCGAGGCGAACAGGCTCAGATACTCCTGCGCCACTGACCGCACGGCGGGATCGGGATCAACCGTCAGCTTGCTGACCTGTCCGAGGGCCGACTCGGCCTTCCGCCAGGTGAGCACCTTGACCGCCGCAAGGCGCACGCCCGCGTCGGCATCCTTCAGGCCGGCGGTTGCGAGCCGCTCGCACGTCTCTTGCGGCCCGCGCTCATCCCCCTTTTCCAGACCCTCTGCCCAGTTCGGCCTCCCTTCCCTGCCGCCCGCGGCGTTCAGGATGGCGTTGAGGTTCCCCACTGCCCACACGCCGTAGTGGTACGCCTGGATGGCCTGGGACCGAACCACGGGGTCAGGGTCGCGGAATGCCTCTTCGAGCAGGGGCAACGCATAGCCTGCGCTGTAGCGGAGGATGCCTTGGACGAATGACCGATCTCGCAGGCTCTTCGCTCGGGCGCGGAGCCGCAGCAGTTCACGTGTCTCCGGCAGCAGCTTTGCCCGATCCGCGGCCGTCTTGGCCCTCCACGCGGCAGACATGAAGTCCGAGGGCGCGACCTCGAAGAGAACCGTGAGCGCCGCCTCCTCAGGCAGGAACTTCCGAACGTCGTCATCCGACGACCGGACTTTGAAACTCGCTCTCATCGGCCCCAGCGAGACCACCGTCAGCTCGTGGTCCACCCCCGATAGGGCCAGGCTCCCGCCCGCGGGCACACCGGCGGGGTCCTTGCCGGAGGCGAGCGCAATGTCGGGACCCAGCCCGGTCCCACCGCCCCCTTTGGCCGTCCAGCCCGAGGGCACGAGGATCACGCTCCCCGGGCGGATTGCCAGTGGCTCCCTCCCTGGATTCCTGAGCGTGACCACAATGACGAGTGGGTCGCCAAAGCGCACGCGACCGGGCTTGGCCTCCGCCTGAACCTCCAGGCGAACCGGAACCACTTCGGCGCCCCAGAGCCTGCCAGCCAGCAGCCAAACTGCCACGCTCAGGCAGAGGACGTGCGACTTCCCTGAGGTCCTTGCTCTCATCGTCCCATCCCCTCGCTCCGTCTTGCTTGTGCCCACGCCCGTTCACCCCGAACGCCTGTCTTCACTTGAGGATTGCCGCAAGGGGGACAGTGGCGCCCTTGAGCTGCTCGGCCACCTGGTCCGGCTCGTAGACGCCGTAGAAGGGCACGTTCAGGTCGATCCAGAGGCAGAGGCGGGCGAAGTCGTCGGGGCTGAGCTTCGCATTGCAGGGGCCGTTCCTAAGGACCTCGATGAGGCGGCTGGCGCGGGCGCCGAACTTCCCCGGATAGGTCCTCGGCACCCACTCGCCGCCATTGACGCTGTCGAACCAGTGGACGTATTTCTTCACGGCCAGGGCGCGGTACGATTCGGTGTGGGGGCCGGCAGGGGAGCCTGTCAGGCGAATGCCGCCCTTGGCGTCCTTGGCGCCGTGGCAGGAGACGCAATGCTTGTCGAGGACCGGCTGGACCAGGCGGGGGTAGGAGAAAGGCATCGAGCCATCGGGGCCGGGGGCGATCTCGGAGGGCGGGCGCATGGCGGCGAGCGGCAGGCGGTTCGGGGGCGACGTGTGGCGCGGCTCGTGGCAGCCGGTGCACGAGAGCGTCTCGCCCGGCTGGACGTATGTGATGCTCCGCATGCTCTGGACTGCCATGCCCTCCGCGTCCACGGCCTGGAAGTAGAGGGGGATGCCGGCGGGGACGGCGAAGTGGGCCGAGCCGTCGGCCTCGACGGGCACGGTGCCGAGGAGTTGGCGGGCGGAGATCTGGCGAGCGGCGCTGATCTTCGGCTGGTCGGCCACGATGGTCGTCTTCGGCAACACTTGCACGATTCGCAGGTGCTTCACGCTGCCGCGGGGGATTCCGTCCGTACTGTCATAGACATTGAGGAGCAGGAAACGCCCCGTCGCCCCCTCTTCTCCCTCTCCCTCTTTTCGCGCGCTCTCTCCCGCTGGGAGAGGGCGCACGCTCGCTCCCTCTCCCTTCGGGAGAGGGTTGGGGTGAGGGACCTCGGTTGAGCGCTGCGCTCCATCGTTGCCCCTCACCCTCCCCTCTCCCAGTGGGAGAGGGGAGGAAGTCGGTGGGAGAAGGGAAGAAGTCAGGGGGAGAGGGGAAGAAGCCGGAGGGAGAGGGGAAGAGACCAGCGGGCGGGGGATGGGGCGGGGCCGCGGGCGAAGCGGGATGGGGCTCATCGAGGCGATAGCGGGGTCGCGGTAGAGGAGCTCGCGATGGCCCCAGCGGTCCTGGAGGTAGATGCCAGGGGAGACCTCGGCGGCAGCCCTGTTCGCCGCCCACCTGGGACTGTAGGAGACGAGGAAGTAGTCCTCGCTGAGGGGATAGGGCGTGGCGTAGCTGCTGCCGGGCCAGCCTTCGGCCTCGGGGAACGTGACCTCGGGGGTGAGGCGCTCGACGGGCGGGAGGCCGTCGTGGCCCTTGTCGGGGTCGAGGAGCATCACGGCGCCCTTGGCGAAGCCGTGGTGCGCGCCCGCAATGGCCATGACCTTGCGAGAGCCGGGGACGGCCATCGGGTGCCAGGTGCCCCAGGGCTTCTTCTCGAAGTTGTAGTTGCCGTAATAGGCGGCGGCGTTGGTGCCGTCCGTGTTCGTCGTCCAAAGGCTGTGGGCGAGGTTCGTGTGGCGGTCCACGTAGTCCCAGCGGGTGTAGACGATGCGACCGTCGTTGAGGACGCAGGGGTGCCACTCGTTGGTCTCATGGACGGAGAGGCGGCGGAGGCCGGACGCGTCGGGTTCGATGCGATGGAGGGTGTAGGTGGGGACGGGCCGCGCGCCGCAACGGCAGTAGCCGCCGCGGCGGGTGGAGACGAAGACGATCCCGCCGTCGGGCAGGAAGCGGGGGTGGATGTCGTCGTAGGGGCCGTCGGTGAGCTGCCTTAGCCCGGTGCCGTCCACATTGATCATGTACAGGTGGTAGGAGACGTCGGGCGTCCAGGTCCATCGCTTCTTGGGATCGCCCGTTGAGCGGGTGTAGGCGAAGACGATCTGGGCCGCGTCGTAGGAGAGGTCGGGGCTGAGGAAGTTGCCAGGCGGGAGCTTGTCGCCGACGAGGTCGCGGGCTCTGAAGTCGCGGCCAACGTTTTCCAGGATGAACAGTCCGCCGCCGGGCTGCATGAGGCTGCCGTAATACTGGTCGCACATGTGGGCGAAGAAACACGGATGGCGCTTGACGAAGAGGAGCTTGTCGAAGCCGAGGAGCGGGTTGCTGAGGGCGATGTCCCGAAGTGCCCAGCGCGCGGCAAGCTGGTCGGGGCCTGCCTGCCCCTGGTCGAGGCGCCGCGCCAGAGCCGCGAGACGGCCGTCGGGGACTCCGAGCTTGCGCATCTGGTCGAGAAGCCGATGGCCCCGCTGGGCGAGCTTGCCCACTTCTCCCTCTCCCTTCGGGAGAGGGGCCGCGCCTCCTCCTCCCTCTCCCCCTGGGAGAGGGCGCACGCTGGCCCCCTCTCCCTTCGGGAGAGGGTTGGGGTGAGGGACCTCGGTTGAGCGCTGCGCTCCATCGTTGCCCCTCACCCTACCCTCTCCCAGAGGGAGAGGGGAAGAAGCCGGGGGGAGAGAGGACGAGACGCCGGGCTTGCGTGTGGAGAATTGGCTCACGCCGCTCTGGTCGGCGGGCTTCCCCAGGGCGATGTTCCTCTGCGGGTTGTCCTTGGGGTAGACCTCGACTTCATCGAGGTGGAAGGAGACGGCGGCGCGTTCCTGGAGGCGGACGAAGCGGGCCTTGACCTCCTTGTCGGCGAAGCGGATGACGAGCGGATTCTTGTCGGGGAAGCCGTGGAAGAGGCTCCCGTCGTGCTTGTGCGCTTCCTCCCACGTCTTCCCGTCGTTGGAGACGAGGATGACGAGGGCCTTGGCGGCCCGGGCCTCGGAGCCGCCGCAGCGGTTGTAGACGACCACGCGGTCAAGGGCATAGGGCTGCTGGAGGTCCACCTGCCACCAGGAGTTGGCCGCGCCCGAGGCACAATGGAATCCATAGCCACCATTGATGACGCCATCGTTGCCGCCGGCGGCATCCTCTTGCGTCGTCACGGTGGTTGCCGGCTGGCTTGGCGTCTGCGGCGTCGCTTCGGCGGCCCAGTCGGCCTCAATGAGGGCGCGGGCGGCAGGGTCAGTGATGGCCCGCTCGGGAGCTGCCGCGGCGCTGCATACGAGGAACACGAGCGCAAGTGCAACTGCCTGTAACCTGAGCATGATTCGGCTCCTGCTCTCTCAGAGTAAGCTGCCGCATCCTGGATGTCAAGCCCGGATGAGGGGAGCGAGGAGGAGGGCGGTGCGAAGTCAGCAGGTGAGATGGAGAGCGGCGGCGGCGCGCTTTTCGGAGCAGAGGCGGTTGTAGGATTGGCAGGCTTCGGCGCTCGGCTCGGCGATGAGGGCGATGCCGGCGTGGGCGAGGGCGTCGCGGGTCTCCTGGGGCACGTCCATGCGGTCGTTCGCGCCGGTGCCGACGACGAGGACCTCAGGCCTCGCCTCGAAGACGGCCTCCAGGTCGGCGACGGAGAGGTTGTGGCCCTCCTCGCGCCACCAGTTGGGGACGACGCGGCTGGGGAGGATGATGAGGTCGGCCGTATGGGCCTGGCCGTCCACGGTGATGCGGCCGAAGGAGTAGTTGGCGATTCGTGGTGCCTTGGGCAGCATCTGGCAGGTCTCAGCGCGCTCGGGGCCGGAAGGCGCGCACAGTGGCGGCTGAAGGACCTAAGTGACCTAAAGGACTCCAAGGACCTACGGGACTCGGCGCCCGCCTTGGCCCTCGGGCTTGGGCTCCTGGCTCTTGGCGATCTCGCGGGGGAAGGCGGCCTCGAGGAGGAGGCGGTTGAGGCGCGCGAGCTGGCCTTCGGCCAGGGCCTTGCGGTCAAGCTTGAGGAGGTCCTGGGCCTCGGGCGAGAGAGCCAGGCCGTGGAAGTCCTTCTCGCGGTAGAGATCGGGCTTCTTGAGGAGGTCGTTGAGTGCGTTGGCGATCTGGGCCTTGCGCTTCTGCCCGAGGGGGTTGCCTTGGGCGGCGCTCTGGATGGCGGTTCGGATCTCGCCGGGGAGGAGCTCCCAGATTCTGGCGCCAGGGGCGGCTTGGCCGGAGGTGCCCTGCTTGTGGAGCTTGGCGCAGAGGGCGGCCCAGTCGGCGATCTCGCTGACGGTGAGGCGAGAGGGGGTTTTCTTCTCCGGCCCGGCGCGGGCCGTGTCGGTGGTGTGGGCGAGGAGGTGGACGCCCTGGGGGCATTCGGGGGTGGGGTCGCAGGTGTACTCGGCGCCCTCGCGGAGGCGCTGAATGAGGCCCGCGGCGATGCGGTTGCCGTTGTCCCAGCGGACTTCGGCGGGCCGTCCGACGAGCCTTGCGGAGCCTTCCTCGCTGTTCCAGGCCATCGTGTCGCCGAGGGCGAGGGTGTGGGCGTCGTCGAAGCGGACGCTGCCCTCGGCGGCGAGGCTGTGGAGAGAGGCTTTGCCCTTCTCGTCTTTCGAGGGTTGGATGACGATGGTGAGGGTGTCGCAGGTCAGGGATTGGTTGCCCTGGGAGGCGCGGACGTTGTCGCGGAAGATGGCGGCGGCCTCGGCTCGATGGACGGTGAGGGAGCCCGCGCAGGTGATGATGACCGGCTCCTTGTCCAGGCGAGGCGCCGATGCGGATTCGCCCTTCTGCGAGAACAGCGAGGCGGTGGGGAGGAGCACGGTGCGGACGCGCCGCTCGATGATGAGGGTGTTGGTGCGGTCGGCCTTTGCGCTGGAGTTCTTCGCGTAGGAGGTCTTGGCGTCGTTGAGCCAGAGGCGGAGGCCGATGCCGCTGATGGTCGCGTCCTTGCGGCTGATCTTCACGGGGCTCTTGGTGGACGCGGCGCCGTCCTTGCCGTTCCAGGTGAGGTCGTCGGTCTCGACGCGGGTGGCCTGCTCGTCGGCGAACTCGATGACGACGTCGCCCTCGAGGGTGGCGGCGCTCGTCTCGGTGTTCACGACGCCCTTCTTGCCTGCCGCGGTGTGGGACTTGCCTTGGTGGTAGACGATGATGAGGACGCCGGTGCCGTGGAGGATTCGCTGGTTCTCGGGATCCTGGTTGACTCTGGCCGCGCGGAGTTTCCAGGCGAGGTTGCCGGTGACGGGGTCGTAGTAGGGGACTTCGACGTTCCAGCCCTCGCCCACGGGTGCTTTCGGCTTGTCGGGGTCTTTCTTCCCCTCGGCGCCGAGGGCGGGCGCGATGGCCAGCAGCACGAGGGCGAGGCGAGTGGTGGGTTTCATCGGGCTCTGCCTCCGGCTACTGGAGGTAGCGTTGCAGGATGGCAGCCCACTTGCCCTGGGCCTTCAGGAGGCATTCGGCGATCTCGCGGATGGCGCCGCGGCCGCCTGGGGCGTGGGTGACGTAGCGGGCGGCGGCGCGCACCTCCTCGCGCGCGTTGGCGACGGCCACCGAGTAGCCGACCCGCCGCATCACGGGGAGGTCGGTCAGGTCGTCGCCCAGGTAGCAGACGGCGTCGTCGCTGACACCCATTTCCTTGGCGAGCGCCTCGTAGGCGGGGAGCTTGTCCTTGGCGTTCTGGCAGACGTGCTCGACGCCAAGCTCCCTGGCGCGACAGGCCACGGCTCCCGACTCCCGCCCTGTGAGGAAGCCGACCTTGATGCCGCTGCGCAAGAGGTACTTAATGCCCGCGCCGTCCCAGGCATGGAACCGCTTCATCTCGATGCCGTCGTCGCACAGGTAAATGCTCCCGTCCGTGAGCACCCCATCGACGTCGCAGATCACCGCTCGGACGCTCTCGATGCCCAAGGTGTGCGCTCCTGGCCGACGCTCTCCCCTCAATCCCTAAATAGGCTTCAGCGATTCGGCTCAGAACAGCGGGTAAGGGCGAACCTCGTGTTCGCCCGCCTTCATCGGGCCTCTCGCCCGTTATCAGGGCGAACACAAGGCTCGCCCCTACGTCCCCCAAGGAGCCGAATCGCTGAAGCCTATTTGGTTTAGAATACCGGGAAGCGGGCGGCAAGTCAATGACGGCCGGTCACCACAATTCGGGGCCGCGTAACACTTCAGCCGTCTGAAGTTCCGCCCCCACCGAGCTTGCCTCGGTGGAGCGATGATTGGCCACTACCCGCGCGGCGCCAACCCCTCCTCCCTCCGCCCGCCCGCCACAGGCGGGCGGGC
>Ga0315274_10017202_pt1 | contig 10202 bp, 10 predicted proteins | sample YL17G02_20_MG_FD_203700 | JGI IMG/M metagenome (GOLD analysis project Ga0315274, IMG submission 203700) | Sediment microbial communities from Yellowstone Lake, YNP, Wyoming, USA - YL17G02_20 | ecosystem: Environmental > Aquatic > Freshwater > Lake > Sediment | place: USA: Wyoming | collected... | reverse complement strand
TCACCTCACGGTGGAGATCGTGCGGGAGATCCATGCTTCGGCGATCGCACGCTTTGGCGGATCGGACGGTGTGCGTGAGCTGACGTTGTTGGAGTCCGCCGTGGCGGCGCCGCAGGCAACGATCGGTGGGGAATCGCCCTTCTCCGACCTCACGGAAGTGGGGGCAGCCTATTTGTTCTACCTCTGTCGGAACCACCCGTTTGTGGACGGCAACAAGCGGACCGCACTGGGGGCGTGCCTGGTTTTTCTGCGCCTGAACGGTCTCCAGCCGGCCGCAGACGGCCCGGAATGGGAGGCACTCACTCTGGATGTCGCCTCGGGGAAGGTTGACCGCGAGCAGACGACGGCACGACTGCGGAAGCTGGTGGCCGCGCGTCCAAGATCGAAATGAATGACACGATGGAACAAACTGCCCTGCTCACCCGGCAGACGTCTGCACTCGCGAGGCTTATCCAACTCGATCCCCAGCTTGTGCTGCGGTCAAGTGAACCACGAGTCCACGCTGAGTTCACCGAGGCCCGACAGGGAAGAATTTGCGTGGAGGACGTGTTCTGACTCATGGCCACTGAAGCGGATGCCAGAATAGTCGTCGACCGCCTTCTCCGGCAGGCCAGGTGGGACATCGAAGACAAGTCGCAGGTCTCGACCGAGGAAGCGGCCGCCGACGGGCGTGCGGACTACTTGCTGAAGAGCCAGCGCACTCAGCCGCTTGCCGTTGTCGAGACGAAACGTTTCTCAGTTGACCCCTATTCCGCCAAAGAACAGGCGCGAGATTACGCGGTCAGCCTTGCCGCCCCGTTCGTCATCCTGAGCAACGGGCGCGAGCACTACTTCTGGGAGTACGAAACCGGCGACGCCCGCCCCATCGTCGGCTTTCCTTCGCGCGCCGACCTCGAACGTCGCGCAAATCTCCGGCAACACCGTCAGGGCTCGCTTGAAACCACCTTAAGGGCGCTGCCGTATCCCACGACTTTCCGCTTCAAGGGTGAAGAGGTTCAAGCCCGTCCGTACCAACTTGGCTGCCTCCGCGCTGCCGACGATGCCCTCCTCGCCGGCCGCCGCCGGATGTTGTTCGAGAAAGCCACGGGCACGGGCAAAACTCTGACCATCGCCATGCTGATGAAGCGGTGGTTTCAGGCGGCAGTGATTTCGCGGGTGCTGTTCCTGGCCGACCGCATCGAACTCGCCAAGCAGGCCAAGGAGACTTTCGACGACTACCTGAAGGACTATCCCTCCACGATCCTCTACGGCGGCAAGCGGAGTCTCGAAGGTCAGATTATCGTCGGCACACTGGACACCATCGCGGGCCAGCTTGGTCCAGGAGGGTTCGGCCACGCCTATTTCGACCTCGTGGTGACGGACGAGTGCCATCGCTCGATCTACAACACCCATCGCGCCACGCTCGCCCATTTCGACGCCATCCACGTCGGCCTGACCGCCACGCCGAATCCCGGCGAACTTCACTGGATCAACGAGCACGAGCGCCAGCTCGTCCGCAGCACCTACATGTTCTTCGATTGCTGGGACAGCGCCGCGCAGGAAGGCCGCCCCACCTTCGCCTATTCCCTTCGTGACGGCATCAAGGATGGTTTCCTCGCCGACTACCAGATTTACGTCGCCGAGTCCCGGCTCACCTTCGAGGGCACGACCTGGGAAGACGAGGACATCGCCTTCAGCGATTGGGGCCGCAACGCCGAATCCGAGGACCGCCTCAAGCTCATCATCGAGGAATACTTCCGCGTCGAGGAAGAACGCCCGCAGCCGCATCCGCGCAAAACCATCGTCTTCGCCGTCAGCGAGCGGCAGGCGGCCATCATCGAGCGCCTATCCGTGTCATCGTCGAGATGGTGGACCCGAAGATCGGCGAGACGGTGTGCGACTCGGCTGGCGGCACCGGCGGGTTCGCCATCGCCGCCTACGAACACATCCTCCTGGCCAACACCAGCCCGGAGTGCGTGCGCGGAGTACGTCCTGTTCCTCGCCGCCGCGCTCCGCAGCCTGCGGCCCGGCGGACGCGCTGGCATCGTCCTGCCCAACGGCATCCTCTTTGGCGACACCAACGCGCATCTCAAAGTGAAGAAGCGCCTGCTCGCCGAGTGCGACCTGCAAGCTGTGGTCACGCTGCCCAAGGGCATGTTCGAGCCATACACGCCCAACCCCACCTGTTTCCTCATTTTCCAAAAGACCGGCAAGCCCACCAAGGAAACCTGGTTCAACCGGGTGGAAGGCGACGGTTCCTCGCTGAAGAAGGCGCGCAAGTTCGGGCCGCAATTCCGCAACGCCTTCCCCGACCCGTTGGCGAAATGGCCGAAGCGCAAGACCGAAGAAGGCCGCGCCTGGCGCGTGCCCGCCGCCAAAATCATCGCCAACGGCTACAACATGACGCTGGCCAGCCTCGGCCTTGTTGAACCGGAGAAGACCGACCATGCCGAGCCGGAGGAAATCCTCGTTTCCGTGGCGGAGAAGGAGCGGTGGATTCTGGAAATCGTCGAGGAGATGCGCGAACTCGTGACGGAGGAGAATGGAAAATGAGAAATGCAAAACAGAAAATGCCGGAGTAGGGTGACGCCATGAATCGAATCACGATTGACCCGGAACAATGCGGTGGGCGGCCGTGCATTCGCGGGATGCGCATCCGCGTGGTGGACGTGCGGGACATGCTGGCCGGGGGCGCCTCCGAACGGGAGATTCTGCGGGACTATCCGGACCTTGAACCGGAAGACATTCACGCGTGCCAGGCCTTCGCCAGTGCGCATTCAACGGAGGCAATTTAGCTTTGTGTTATGAAGAATCGATACACCGCAGTCATCAGGCAAGACGAGGGCTGGTGGATTGGTTGGATTGAGGAAGTGCCCGGGGCCAATTGCCAGGCCAGGACCCGCGCCGGTCTGCTTCGGAGCTTGCGCGTCACGCTCAAAGAGGCGCTGGAGATGAACCGCCAGGACGCCCGGGCGCTGGCCGGCGAACCGCTGGAGGAGGAACTCATCCTGGTGTGAAGCGGCGCGAACTGATTCGCCACCATGGCCGAGAAGGAGCGGCGGATTCTGAAGATCGTTGAAGAGATGAAGGTGCTGGTAGCATCAGACCCATGAAGCAAAGGGACAAAAAGGACCAAAGCGAAGCATCGCCACAACACGGCGGGCCGGAGGCGCAGCGTCCATCGGTTCCTTGTGTCTCTTCCGTCCCTCCCACCACCGACGGCTTCATTCCCCCTCACGGCGGCTACCAGAACCTGCTCTCCTACCAGAAGGCCCAGATCGTCTTCGATGCCACGGTCTATTTCTGCGCCCGCTTCCTCTCCAGGAAAGACCGCACCTACGACCAGATGGTGCAGGCGGCGCGCTCCGGCAAACAGAACATTGTTGAAGGCAGCCAGGTGTCCGGCACCTCCAAGGAGCTGGAACTCAAACTGACCAACGTGGCGCGGGCCAGCCTGGAAGAACTGCTGGAAGACTACCGCGATTTCCTGCGCACGCGCGGCCTGGCCGAATGGACACCGGACCATCCCTACGCCCTGCGCCTCCGTCGCCTCAATCGCACCCCCGGCGCCAACTACGACACGTTCAAGAAGGGCATCGAGCATCCCGACCCGGCCATCTGCACCAACGTCATCCTGGGCCTGGTCAAGGTGACGAACTACCTCCTGGACCAGCAGATTCGGAGTCTGGAGAAGGCGTTTGTGGAGCAGGGCGGCCTGCGCGAGGCCATGACCCGCGCCCGCCTCGCCCATCGGGCCAGCCAGCGGCAAGGACCAAGATGACCCAAACCCGGCCATCCCCCCATTCGCTGCTCCCCCCTTCGGTCCTTTGGGTTTCAGCCCCGTGCCGAGGTGGGCAGCGCCGGATTCTGCAAAGCGCCGAGGAGAGGCACGAGCCCATCAAGATGGAGAACAGCAATGGAACTCGATGAACTGCCAGACGGCTGGGGACTGAAGCCACTCGGCGAGTGCATTGCCCCGAAGGAAATCTGGAACCAACGCAAGAACCCGCGTGAACGGATTCGTTACGTCGAGTTGGCGGGCATCGACAACGAGCGCGGCGTCATTGCCAGCCACAGCGAACTCGAAGCGGCCCGCGCACCGAGCCGGGCAAAGAAGGTGATCCGGGCGGGTGATGTTCTGTTCGCTACCACCCGACCGAACTTGAAGAACATCGCGATCGTTCCAACCCATCTCAACAACGAGATTTGCTCGACAGGATTTTGCGTTTTGCGCCCGAAGAAGGATGTCATCACTACCGGCTGGATCTACAGTGTCGTCAGAAGCGATTGGTTTATCCGCCAAGTTGTGCGCTGCGACGAGAAGAACGCCTATCCAGCGGTAAGCGACGACGAAGTTCTTGCGGTCGAGATCCCCGTTCCCTCACTCCCCGAGCAGAGCCGCATGATGGCCCGAATCGAACAACTCAACCGTCGGCTCGACGAAGCCAGGCAATTGTTGCGTGAGACGGAAGCCGAGCTGGCCGCCTTCACCCCCGCCCTCCTCGCCAAAGCCTTCCAGGGCAATCTGTAGCGATGGCGGCCCACCCCTCGTTTCCACCGGCGGAGCTTGAGAGCGTGTGCCGAGTGCTGGCGGAGACGGCAAGCGGCCTGACCGGCTCAGGAATTGGCCATCTCCTGGCGCAACTGGGCATTGCAGACCCTACCCCTGGCCTCAACAAATGGAAGCGGTCTCTTTCTGCGAGGAGGCAGTCATCAGTGATCAGTGTTCACAGCGATGGTCTCACCGTCTTCGCTCAGCTCGTGGCCAAGGTGTTCGGGAGTTTGGGGCCAAGTCGGAATCTGTCCGACCCGACTCGGGGGAGAACACCGGTTCCAGGGAGGTGCTTCAGTCCGACCGCTCTCGACTCCCGGTCAACGGAAGCGCGGGCCGGAGGCGGCGTCTCCTGCTTCAGCCCGCGAAACTCAAGAAGTTCTGGAGGAGTTGGAGCCCGGCCTTCTGGCTCTTCTCGGGATGGAACTGGGTCGCGAAAACATTATCCTTCCAAATGGCCGACGCAAACCGGTCGCCATACTCCGTCTCCGCCGCGATGATCGACCGGTCGGCCGGCTGCGGATAGAAGCTGTGAACGAAATAGAAATAGCTGCCGGGCGCGAGGTCGCGGAACAGCGGGCACTCCGGACGCGTGGGCTCGACCTGGTTCCAGCCGATCTGCGGGATCTTGAGCCCTGGCCGTTCAGTAAAGCGCACCACTTTTCCCGCGAATACCCCAAGGCCGGCGGCGCAACTGTTGAACTCCTCGCTGCGCTCGAACAGCGCCTGGTAGCCGACACAGATGCCGAGGAAGGGCAGGCCCGACAGAATGGCCTCACGGCACGCGTCGATCAGGAGCTGGCGCCGCAGAGCGTTCAGACAGTCATCGAAGGCCCCGACGCCGGGCAGCACGACGGCTCGCGCGCCCTTCATCTGATCGGGTTGCGTGACCAGGCGCACATCGGCCCCGAGGTGCTTCAGGGCCTTATGGACGCTGCGCAGGTTGCCCGCGCCGTAGTCGATCAACGCGATCACGCCGGCAGGCTAGCAGGCCCGCCAAAGCGGTCCAGCGGGAACGCGCCATCTGACCTCGGGCCCGCACCAGCCGCTGTCACCGGCTACTCGTGCGCGGCGGTGGGATCGCGCGTTGATCCTTCTGGATCGCGGCCAACGCATTGGTGGCCTCGGCTCGGACCAAGTAGTTCGTGTCCGTGAGCAGGCGCGTCAAAGCTGGCACCGCGGAGAAGGCGTTCGATCGAAAACCACCCAACAGGCGAGCCGCCAGGCGTCGGATCGACCCGTGACTGTCCGACAGCGCATCCGTCAAGGAGGGGATGATCTCGGGTGCGGATGGGACCAGCCGCTCACACCCTTCCAGCGCGGCCTGTCGGACTTTGAACTCCGGGTCAGACAGCGCCTTCGTTAACAGAGGAATGATTTCTGGCTTTGAAGGAGCAAGTGGCGCACACGCACGGAACGCAGCCAACCGGACTTCGAGGGCTGGGTCCGCCAAGGCGTTGGTCAAATCGGGGGTGAGCTCAGGGGTTGACGCGACCAGCGGCCCCCACGCCTGAATTGCAGCGGCTCGGACCTCGGCGGCCGGGTCCGACAAAGTCTTGGCGAACCGAGAGCGAATCTCCGGCTCCGACGGGACGAGCGGCGCACACGCCTCAAGTGCCGCCAGCCGGACCTCCAGGGCTGAATCAGACAGAGCTTGGATGAACAGCGAGCGGATGTCCGGCAATGACGGGACGGACGGTGCCCATGCATGGAGCGCCAAGAGTCGGACCTTGGGATCCGGAGCCGCGAAACCCTCGGTGAAGACCGGCAGGATCTCTCGGACCGCCGCACCCATGCGCCACCGATCCACGGCGAGTTCGAAGCGCAGTGTATGTTGAACGTCCTGGTACTCTTCAGCCAGCGCGGAAACGGTCTCCGGAGCCGCCGGGCTAATTCGGCTCAAGGCCCGGATCAACTCTCCTCGGAGCGAGCCAATCGGAGAACTGTAGACCAAAGCATACCGGAGGAGCATCGCCTGACGGCGGGGAGAGAATTGACCTTCATCCAAGGGCTTACCCCGCTGAGTTCGTAGTAAGTCGATCAGTGTTGGGACAGCAGGGGCGGCGCGGGGACCAAGCTGACCCAGTGCCCGAGTCGCGGACAATTGGATATTCTTGTCACCGATCTCAAGTTGGTGCGTCAGAGCCGCGAGGATCCGCTCCGTCTTGTCGTGACACCCGGCGAAGCCTTCCACCAGCCGGCTGCGCCAAGGGCCCGGATGCTGCAGCGCCTTTTCGAGGATCTCGACGCCATGCCGGCTTCGGCTCGCCAGTCGGACGATGGCGTCGGCCGCCGAAGTGCCAATATCCTCTCCCCATCGATCCGAACAGAACTCGATCAGTCTTTCCACGACAGGCGGATCTGGAGGTGCAACGGCACCGAGTGCCTGGACCACGAAGGGCAGCTCGACACGGTTCCAGGTCTTCGTTGCCGTTCCATCCAAGGAAGACTCGAGTGCTCGCAGCAGCCTGGGTGTCGCCGCCTGGGCATCGAGGCCAAGTGATCCAATCGCCGAGAGCGCAAATGCGTGGTCTCCCGGGTTGTCCAACATGGCGGTCAGGCAGGGTGTTGCTTTCGGCCCCAACTCCCGTAGCTCGGAGAGGGCATCGAACTTCAGACCCTCGATCGTCTGGGGAGCCAGTCCGCTCGGGAGGACGCCTTGCACCGCCGAGGGCAATGCTTGCCATAGGGCGACGCTCTTACGACGCCACCAAGAGTCCTCGGTCTGAAACTCCTGCTCTAGCCGCCGGAGCTTGTGCTCTACGGTCTCAACACGAAGCGCGGACCACACGAAGAAGATCAGCAGACCACCCCCGACGGCCAGAGCGATGTACCGTCTTACCGGCCTTTGCGTGGCCAATGCCTTACGGACCTTGCGAAGCATGAAGCGGAACCCAGTGCCTGCAATTAACTCCGGGTTCCGTTCTCCGTCAACTCCCGTTCCGTTCTGAGGCGCAGTTGGCCGCAGGCGGCGTCGATGTCGTGGCCTTTCTCGCGACGTAGCGTGACCTTCACCTTCTGTCGCTCCAGCGCAGCGAGGAAGGCCTCCTGGGTGGCTTCGTCCGGCCGTTCCCAACGCAAGCCCTCCACCCGGTTGTAGGGAATCAGGTTCACCTTGGCGTTCAGTCGGCGGGCCAGATGGGCGAGGGCCTTGGCCTCGCCGAGCCCATCGTTCACGCCGGCGATCAGGATGTACTCGAACGTGAGCAGCCGGCCCTTCTGCGCACGGTAGTACTCGCAGGCCGACACCAGTTCGCTCAGCGGGTACTTCCGGTTCACCGGCATCAGGCGGCTGCGGACCTCGTCCGTGGCACCGTGGAGGGAAATGGCGAGGTTGAACTGGAACGGCTCGTCGGCCAGCCGGCGAATCTGGGGCACGAGGCCGCTGGTGGAGACGGTGATCTTGCGCGCGCCGATTGCTCCGCCCCAGGGGGCATTGAGGATGATGAGGGCTTGGAGCAGGTGATCATAGTTGGCCAGCGGCTCGCCCATGCCCATGATGACGAGGTTGTCCACCAGGCGCGTCGCGCGTTCCGGGTTCCGCGCTCCGGGTTCCGCGTTCCGCGTTCCTGCTCCAGGCGCCTCGGCTTCGGGGTTCGCGCTGCGGACTTTGGACTTCGTCCCGGCGTGCTCGCGTTCGACGGCCAGGACCTGCTCGACGATCTCGTAAGGTTCCAGGTTGCGCTTCCAGCCGTTCAGGCCGCTGGCGCAGAACCTGCAGCCGTACGCGCAACCAACCTGGGTAGAGACACAGAGCGTATGCCGGTCGCTGGCCTCGCCGAAGAGGGCCGGGTGGGCGGGGATCAGGACGCTCTCGATCAAGGCATGATCGCTCAGCCGCCAGAGAAACTTCTGCGTGCCCGCTTCGGCCCCCTGCCGGCGGACCAACTCAAGGGCGTGGAGGGAATACTGCTCAGCCAAGCGCGCCCGGAGCGGCTTGGGCAGGTTGGTCATCTGCTCCCACACGTTGGCTCGAAGCGGGTAGAGCCAGCGGAGCAGTTGGTCCACGCGATAGGCGGGCTCGTTCCATTGGACGAATTGCGCCTGCAGCTCCTCCCGGCGAAGAGACTTGAGGTCCGGCTTCACGGAGCGATGGCCCAGAAGCGGGCGCCGAAGGGACGGCGGCTACTTGGCCAGGTAGTACTTCTCGGCATATTCCCGCACCATCCGTCCGGTGCAGAAGCGCGGCACCAACGTGGACATCGCCCGGCGGATCATCTGAATCCACTTCCGCGGGAGCCCCTGCGCATCGCGCAGAAAGAATGTCGGGATGACCTCCTGGGTCAGTACGCGATACAGGTTCTCGCTGTCGAGCCGGTCCTGTTCTTCCACCGATTCCGGGTGCGAATCCGGGCCGATGGCGAAGCCGTTGGCGCCGTCGTAGCCTTCGCGCCACCAGCCGTCGAGGATGCTGAGGTTGAGGCATCCGTGGAGGTTGGCTTTCATGCCGCTGGTGCCGGAGGCCTCCAGCGGGCGCCGCGGATTGTTCAGCCAGACGTCGCAGCCCGATACCATCTGGCGGGCGACGTGGATGTCGTAGTTTTCGATGAAGACGAGGCTGCCCTTGAGCTCGCTGTACTTGCTGAGGTGGATGATGTGCTGGATGTAGCGCTTGCCGGCGTCGTCCCGCGGGTGGGCCTTGCCCGCGAAGACGAACTGCACCGGGCGCTGCTTGTCGTGCACGAGCTTCACGATGTTCTCGAACTGCTGGAAGATCAGCGGGGCGCGCTTGTAGGTGGCGAACCGGCGCGCGAAGCCGATGGTGAGTGCGTCCGGGTTGAGCAGGTGGTCAAAGGCGATGAAGTCGCGCTGCGTGACCCGCTGCCCTTGAAACAGCAAACACCGCCGGGCAAACTCCAGCAGTTCGCGCCGCAGAAGATATCGCAACGCCCAGAGCTCCGCGTCGGAAATGAAGGCCGGGTCGGCCAGCCGCGCCCAGAATTCGGGCGTGTTGATCTCCTGCTCCCAAGTTGCGCCGAGTCGCTGCTTCCAGAACCTCCGAACCGTGCCCTTCATCCAGCCAAGCAGATGAACGCCGTTCGTGATGTGGCCAATGGGGACTTCCTGCGACTTCTTGCCGGGATAGAGCGGTCGCCACATTTCCCGGCTGACCTGGCCGTGGAGTTCGCTGACGGCGTTGGCCGCGCGCGACAGCTTGAGCGCCAGCACCGTCATGCAGAACGGCTCGTTCGGATCGGCCGGATCGACCCGGCCCAACGCCATGAGTTCCTCCAGCGATAACTGAAGCTGGGCTTGGAACTTGCCAGCGGCGAAGCTCATCAAGTCGCGAGTGAAGCGGTCGTGGCCCGCCTCGACCGGCGTGTGCGTGGTGAACAGGCACTCGGCCTTGGTAGCCGCAAGCGCCTCGGAAAACGACTGGCCGGCGGCGACCTTCTCGCGCACGAGTTCCAGCGTCAGAAAGGCCGCGTGCCCCTCGTTCATGTGAAACACGGAAGGCGTCACGCCCAGGGCCCGTAGCAATCGCACGCCGCCGACACCCAGCACGACTTCCTGCATGATCCGGGTGGAGGTATCGCCGCCGTACACGCGTGCGGTGAGGTCCCGGAAATGCGGTTCGTTCTCCGGGAGGTTGCAGTCCAGCAGGTACACGGGCACGCGGCCCACGTTGACCCGCCAGGCGCGGAAGCTGACCACCGCCGCCGCAATCTTC
>Ga0315274_10017194_pt1 | contig 10204 bp, 5 predicted proteins | sample YL17G02_20_MG_FD_203700 | JGI IMG/M metagenome (GOLD analysis project Ga0315274, IMG submission 203700) | Sediment microbial communities from Yellowstone Lake, YNP, Wyoming, USA - YL17G02_20 | ecosystem: Environmental > Aquatic > Freshwater > Lake > Sediment | place: USA: Wyoming | collected... | reverse complement strand
CGGCGAGACGATCGTGAAACCCGGAACGACCGTCCCGGCGGACGCCGCCATCACCATTCGCGAACGGCGGCGGTTCGTCTCCCGGGGGGGCGAGAAGCTTGCACGCGCCCTCGACGAATGGCGGATCGACTGCGCGGGGAGGGTGTGGATCGACGCGGGCTGCTCGACGGGCGGATTTACCGACTGCCTGCTTAGCCGAGGAGCCGCGATCGTGCACGCGGTGGACGTGGGCTCGAACCAGCTGGACTGGCGTCTCCGCGGGGACCCGCGCGTGCGCACGATGGAGCGCACCAACGTGATGCGGCTGCGCACGGCGGATCTCGATCCCCCGGCGGACCGGGCGGTCGCCGACCTCTCGTTCAGGTCCTTGCGGGGGGCCGCCGCCCATATCCTCGGCTTGGCGCGGGAGGGTTGTGGCATCTTCCTGGTCAAGCCCCAGTTCGAATGGGAGGATCCGCCCGAGGAGTTTGACGGCATCGTGAGGCAGGGGAGCGCTGTCCGGGAAATCCTGCGCTCGCTTGCCGGGGACCTGCAGGAAGAGAGCGTGACGGTCGTGGCTGCGATGCCCTCTCCGTTCAGGGGGAGGAAAGGCAACAGGGAGTTCCTCTTCCTCCTTCGCCGCGGAACGCGGGGGCGCCCGGATCGCCTCCCGGAGATCCTCGAATCGCTAGTCCTCGAATGAGGCGCGGGAGAGGGGCTCTGCGACGCTCACGCCTTCGGTCCCCAGGTACTCCACCCTCTTCCCCTCTATGAGGATCTGGACCTTCTTCACGGTGGGGAACTCCGTCGCTGCGAAGACGACCTGCCGGAGCTGCGCCGCGAGCCCCTCGCGACCCAGCGCGTTGAAGCGGAAGCTTTCGCTGAAATCCAGGTAGGCCGTGTCGCCGCGGACGGTGGCTCCCCTCAGTTTCGTGTCCGTGGGGATCATCGTGAGGAGTCCGAGGTTCATCTCCTGCGACGTGGGCCCCTTCAGGAGCGTATCGATGGCATCCTTGAGGGGTGAGTCGCTCGCCGGTACGGTGCGTATCGTGCCTTTCACGAAGATCGTGCCGGTCGGATCGACGCTGACGAAGAACACGCGAGTCTTCCGGGCGGCGGGTTTCTCCGCCTTCGGCTCGGCAGCCGGCCGCTTCGCGACCGCGACCTGCCGGCTTTGGACGCGCTCCTCCCCCCCGGGAGCCGGGGAAGGCTGCGTCTGGGTTCCGGTACCCGCATCCTTCAGCGGCGTGACCGTCACCTGGGGAGGCGTGTTTTTCGCTTCGGGTGCGGCCGTCTTCCCGCCGGACAGCCTCGCGTACGCCTCCTGCAGCGGACCTCTCGCGGCGATCGCCACGGCGACCAGCACGGCTGCGAGGCAGATCCAGAAGAGGCATCCGATGCTGCGCCGCCGCGAGGCCGAGGCGCGCGCAGGCGAGGGTTTTTTCTTCGCCATCTCTTCCTTTTATGATCGGTCGGTTTGACAGCCCCATTGAATCCCGGTATACTTTGCGCGCATGATGGAGTTCACGGGAATCAGCGCCTCGCCTGGGATCGCTCGGGGGAAGGCCTTCCTGTTCCTGGAGGACAAGCTTACCGTTCCCCGGTACGATATCGCGGCCTCCCAGATTGAATTCGAGTACGCACGGTTTGTCTTCGCGCTTGAGAAGGCGGCCGCGGAGGTGCGGGGGCTCAGCGCGGGACGCGACGCTGCGCTTTTCGAGGCGCAACTCCTCATGTTCGACGACCCCGAGCTGAAAGACCGCGTGCGGCGCGCTCTCGAGGAGAAGAGAAAGAACGCCGAGAGCGTCTTCGTGCAAATCATCGAGGAGATGTCTGAAAAGCTCGCCGCGGCCGACAGCCAATACCTGCGGGAGAGAACCGTGGACCTCAGCGATGCCGGCGGCAGGATCCTGAGCGCCCTCCTCTCTCGGGCGCGGGTAAGGCTGTCGGATCTTTCCGAACCCGTGATCCTCGTCACCCACAATCTCATGCCGTCGGATACGCTGGGGTTGGATCGGAAATTGGTGCGCGGAATCGCCGCGGACGCGGGCGGCAAGACCTCGCACACGGCGATCCTCGCGCGATCCAGCGAGATCCCTGCTGTCCTGGGGCTCTCGGACATCAGCAGGCACGCGGTCCCGGGGGACGAGATCATCGTGGACGGCACGCGCGGGATCGTGATCGTCAACCCCGACGCCGCGACGTGCGAGGCCTACGACGAGAGGAAGAGCGAGTGGGAGCGGAAGTGGACGGTCCTGAAGGAGCTGAGGGAGCTTCCCGCCGAGACCGTCGACGGGAAGCTCCTGTCGATCGAGGCGAACATCGAGATCCCCGACGAGGCAGAGGGCGTCCTCGCGTACGGAGCGGATGGCATCGGCCTGTTCCGCTCCGAGTTCCTCTTCCTCCAGCCTGCCCGATCCCCCTCGGAGGAGGACCAGTACCACGCGTACACCGCGGTGCTCACAGCGATGGGTGCGAGGAGCGTGACGATCCGGACCCTCGATCTCGGCGGCGACAAGATAATGCCCGGCTTCGCCCTCGAGACAGACAGCAACCCGCTTCTCGGGTGGCGCGCGATCCGTTTCTGCCTGGCGCGTCCCGAGATCTTCCGCACCCAGCTGCGCGCGCTCCTGCGCGCATCGGTGCACGGGTCCCTGCGCATCATGTTCCCGCTCATTTCGGGCTCGGAGGAGCTGGACAAGATCGGGGTCATGATCGAGGAGACGAAGGCCGATCTCGCGAGGGAGACCGTGCCCTTCCGGGACGACATCCCCATCGGAATCATGATCGAGGTTCCCTCGGCGGCGATCACCTCGGATATCCTCGCCGCGCGGTCCGACTTCTTCTCGATCGGCACGAACGACCTCATCCAGTATTCCCTTGCCGTCGACAGGGGCAACGAGAGAGTGGCCTACCTCTACGAGCCGTTCCATCCCGGCGTGCTGCGCCTGATCAAGACGACGATCGACAATGCGCACGCGCGGGGGATCCCTGTGGGGATGTGCGGAGAGATGGCGGGCGATCCCCTCGCGACGGTCGTGCTCCTCGGTCTCGGTCTCGACAGTTTCTCCATGGGACCGATCGGCATCCCGCTCATCAAGCGCATCATCCGCTCGGTCGGCATCATGGAGGCGGAAGCGTTCGTCCGCGACCTCATGCCGATGGGGTCGGGAGCCGAGATCGAGGGAGCGGTCCGCCGCTGGATGGAGGAGCGCCTTGACTTCTTCTCGTGGTAGGCCGCCCGTCGCGGCGAAGGGGGCGCCGCGCCCGCCGCGGGTCGCGATCCTCGGCCGTCCGAACGTCGGCAAGTCGAGTCTCTTCAACGCGCTTCTCGGGCGCAGGCGCTCGATCACGCACCGTGCCCCGGGCGTCACGCGCGATCCCGTCGAGGCGGAATGCATGTTCGGCGGCACGCGGCTCGTCCTCGTCGACACGGGCGGGTACACCCGAGGAACAGAAACGGCGATCGACGGCCTGGTCGCCGGGCGGAGCATCGCCGCCGCCCGCGAGGCAGACCTCGCGCTCCTGGTGCTCGACGGAATGGAGAGCACGCCCGAGGACGCGGATTTCATGGAGCGGCTCCGCCCGCTGTCGGACAAGCTGGTCGTCGTGGTCAACAAGATCGACACGCCCGACAGGGATGCCTTCGCGTGGAACGCCTACGCGCATGGATTCCCGAACGTCGTCGGGGTCTCAGCCGCGCATGCGAGGAACCTCGACCAGCTGAGAGATCTCGTCTCCGCCCTTCTCGAGGCCCGGCCCCGTTCCGAAGACCAACCGGGAGGGGAGGGTTCCGGAACGCAGTGGAGCCGGCCGGTCAGGATCGCGGTGCTGGGAAAGCCGAACACGGGGAAGTCCAGCCTCGCGAACAGGGTGATCGGAGAGGAGCGCTCGATCGTCTCCCCGGTTCCCGGAACTACCCGCGACGTGGTGGAAGGCCGGTTCGTCCACCGGGGAAGGACATGCGAGATCCTGGACACGGCCGGCATCAGGAGAAAGAGCCGGGTGACCGACCCAGTGGAGTATTATTCGGTGAACCGCGCGCTGGAAAGCATCCGGAACGCGGACCTCGTGTTCCTTTTGCTCGACGCGACGGAAGGGCTGGCGGACCAGGACAAGAAGATCGCGGCACAGGCGGCGAAGGAGGGGAGGGGCATCGTCCTGGTGCTGAACAAATGGGATCTCCTCGCAAAGAAGCCACGCCTGCTCTCCGAGGTGACCGCGCGCGTCCGCTTCCAGTTCCCCGTCCTCGGGTTTGCGCCCCTCGTCCCCGTGTCCGCCCGGACGGGATACGGGGTGCAGCGGCTCCTGGACACCGCGCTCCAGGTGGAAGACCAGCTGCAGCGCAGGGTGGGCACAGGCAGGGTGAACCATGCGCTTGAAACATGGGTTTCCCACTACCCTCTGCCCGTTCGGGGGAAGAACTTCAAGATCCGCTTCGCGACCCAGGTGGGCGCGAACCCTGTCCGTTTCGTCGTGTTCGTGAACAGGCTCGCGGGATTTCCCGTGGCCTATACCCAATATCTGGAAAACTGCATTCGAAGGGATCTCGGGTTTTCCCTGGTCCCGGTTCTCGTCGAGCTGCGGCAGAGCAAGAAGAAACCGCGATGAGATCGTGGAGCATTGGGGAGGTCGCCCGCCTCCTCGGGGTGAAGCCCCACGTGATACGGTACTGGGAGAGCGAGCTGCCTCTCCTCTCGCCGCGGAAGGGGCTTTCGGGAAGGCGCGAGTACGGGAGCAGGGAGATCGGGCTTCTGCTGCGCTTCCGCCATCTCCTCTACGAGCGGAAGTTCACGATCGAGGGGGCGAAGAGGGCGATGTGGGAGGCCCTCGGCGGGCCGGAGCCCGACTCCGCGGCAAGATTTTCCGAGGTGCGCTCCGGGCTCATCGAGGCGCTCATGACGCTGCGCCGCGACCGGGCGATCGCTGCCGCAGGCGGGGTGGGAATGAGCGGGGGACGCGAGGGAGGGATGACGGAAGAGAGCACGCGCGAGAGGTTCGAGGCGATGGGACAGGGACACCTTTTCGCTCACTGGCCCGCCCGTCCCGCACATATGAAAAGGCGGCTCCTTGAAGACCTCGCGTCGATCGACCCGGCCGTGCTGGGAGAGCTCCGCGCCTCGCTCCAGGCGGGGATGCCCGCGATCGCGGAACCGCTCGTCCCCGCCCCTTACGTCACGCGGGAGCAAAGCCGCGCGGATGCGGAGGCGAGGGAGCTGGGTGAGGAGCTCGTCCACCGCAGCAGGACCGCCCTCCTCACCGTGGCCGGCGGCCAGGGATCGCGGCTCGGATTCGAAGGACCGAAGGGGATGTTCCCGGTGACCCCGATCCGTCGACTCACCCTGTTCGCCGCATTCGCGGAGAAGCTTCGCGCAGCCCGACGGTGGTACGGGGCGGACATCCAATGGCTCATCATGACCAGCCCGCACACGCACGCGGCCACCGAGGACTACTTCGAGAGAGAGAAGTGGTTCGGGCTCGGAAAGGGCTCGGTCACCCTCTTCGTGCAGGGAACACTCCCCTCCCTCTCCCCCGAGGGCGCGCTGCTCTTGGCGCAGGACGGCGGGATCTTCTCCAACCCCAACGGTCACGGCGGCGCGATCGACGCGCTCCGTCGCGCGGGACTGGGGGAGTCGCTGCGGGACAGGGGGGTGGAGGAGCTCTTCTACTTCCAAATCGACAACCCTCTCGTGCGCGTTCCCGACCCGGTTTTCCTCGGGTTCCACCGGAGGGAGAACGCCGATGTCTCCTCCAAGGTTGTCGAGAAGTCGTTCCCCGGGGAGAAGCTCGGCGCCATCGTGACCGCGGGGGGAAGGCCGGCGGTGATCGAGTACTCCGATTTCGACGAGCGTGCGATGAACGCGCGCGACCCGGCGGGCAGGCTGCTCTTTTCTCATGGCTCGATCGCGGTCCACCTCCTCTCCCTGGAATTCCTCGGGCGCCCGGGCTTCCGGCTCCCCTATCACCTCGCGCGCAAGAGGGTGAGGGCGCTCAATCCGACGCCCGCGGGGACCGAAACTGTAGAGAGGGAGGCGGTCAAGCTGGAGTTGTTCATATTCGACGCTATCCCTCTCGCGCGGCGCGCGCTCTTCTTCGAGACCGAGCGCGCCGAGGAGTTCGCTCCCCTGAAGAACCGCGAGGGAGTAGACTCCCTCGAGACCTGCGTGCGCGGGCAGGTGGAAAAGAGCGCGCGGTGGCTCGAGGCGTGCGGTGTCGCGGTGCCCCGGGATGCGGTGGGCAGGTCGCGGTACACGATCGAGATCAGCCCGCTTTTCGCGCTGGACCCTTCGGTCCTTGCGGCGAAGAGGGGGAGCCTGAAGGACAGCATCGATGAAGACACTCTCCTGGTCTAGAAGAGCGTTCGTGCTCCCGTTCCTGCTCTCGCTCTCGGCGCTTCCCGCGCCGTGCGCGGGCACCGCTGTTCCCGAAAACTGGGAGGCGCGGCAAGCCCTCCGCGACACCATCTTCGCCCCGGTCCGTCAGGCTGCTTCGCAGCGGCAAACCGTCATCCTCCAACAGACGGCCGGAACCAGGGTTTCCTTCCAGGCAGAAACCCAGGCGGGCGCGCTCTACCTCGTCTTCGCGAACCAGGCGGGCAAGGGTTTCCCGTTGTCCGGTCCGGGAACCTTCATCATCAAGCGAAGCCTGAAGGACGGGAGCTTCGTGCAGGCCAAGGTCTTTATCCAGGACGATCCCGGCTGCTTCCTGCGGCTGTTCCCGCGGGGGGACAGGACGCTGATGGACATTTTCCTGTTCGGCGAGCCGCACCAGCAGGGCATTCTTCTCCCCGTTTCCTTCGACAGGCTGCTCACCTCGCCGATCGCCCGAATCCAGGAGCTCAGCGGCCGAACGGTGGACTGGAGCCTGGTGCTCCCCTCGCCCGGCACCTCGGACGACATGCGGCTTGCAGCCATAGTCAGCGCCCTCCGGCAGAGCCTGCCGTCCCTCCGCGACGAGGACGACGGGGCGATGGATGGCGATGGACGGCTTGTGTATATCGCGACTGGCCTGCCTGCGCCGAAGGGGAGGGGCGGGTTCAACTGTTCGGGATTCGCGAAATGGGTTGTGGATGGCTTCTACAAGCCGCTGACCGGGCGATATACGGACATTGCCACCCTGAAGCAGCGCAGCCTGGAATACCGGGGGAATGCGTGGAGCTCGCGGTACGAGGAGGAGCGGGACCCGTATTTCGGGCTGGACTGGACGCGAAACCTGGCGCGTGCCATCGCGGAGGCGCGGACGGGGGTTCCTCTGCGCGCCCAGGATCTCGACGTCCGGGATACGGACCGGTTCCCCTACATCGAGGATGTGGGATATCCACTGAAGGACCTTCACGCCCTCCTGTATTCCCTCGCGCGCCGGAATCCCGGCACGATCTACCTCGGGTCGGTGAACGGAACCGCTGCGGACGGTCCGGCTGCCTCCTCGCCTCCCGGCGTGCTGTTCAGGAGCGGCGAGGCCAGCGGCGGAGGCCTGCGGCAGCATCACCACGTCGTGGTTTTGCTCCCCTATCTCGACGAGAACGGCTCTTTCCAGGCGGTCGTGATGGAGAGGAACGGAGAAACCAGCATCGGCTCCCTGCGCGCGCGATACGGATCGCAGTACATTCACCTTGTCCGGGTCGAACCGGGAGGGGTGTTTGCCCCCCCGCGAATTGATTAATCGGTGCCCGCGCTGTATGATTTCTAGAGGAATGACCGCACGCATCATCAGCCTCTGCTTTCTCCTCGTCGCCGCACACCCGCTCTTTGCCGTTGCGCCGGAGGGAGATCTGTTCTCGGAGGCCGAAAGCCGCTACCTCGGAAAGAACTACACCGCGGCTCTCGAGGCCTACGACAGCTTTCTCGCCGCCTACCCGCTCTCCCCGCGGACGGCGGACGTCCAGTACCGGCGGGCGGCATGCCTCTACAGGCTGGGAAGGTACGGCGAGGCCGTGCAGCTGCTTAGTGACATCGAAAGAAAGTATCGCGCGACCCGCTACTTTTCGTACGTCCCGTTCTGGAAAGGCCTTTCCCAGTTCGCGCTGGGAAGCTACGCGCTCAGCGTGGAGAGCCTCAATGCGTTCCTCGCCGGGCCGACGGACCTCGAGTTCACTCCCCAGGCCCTCGTGCACAAGGCCCTCGCGCTCATCGCCCTGGCGAACGAGGCAGGTGCGATGGAGGCCCTCGCCGCCCTGAGAGCGCAATTCCCTTCCCACCGCCTTTTTCCCTACGCGGTGGTCCTCAGCGGATCCCTACTCCAGAGGCAGACGCGCTACGGGGAACTGCTCGATCTGACCGAGCGCACCGATTCCTCGGGGTTTCCCCCGGAATGGAAGAGCGAAATGCTGCTCCTGCGCGCCGATGCGCTGTGGGAAACGGGGCGGACGGCGGATGCGATTCCCCTGTACAGGCAGCTCTCTTCAGCGGGAGAAGAGATCGCTCTCGTTGCGTACCGCCGCCTCTTCGCGGCGGCGCAGCAGAGGGAGGATCTGCAGGAGATGAGCGATCTCACGCAAGCCGCGGAGAGCCGGTTCGCCGGCCGCACATCGCTGCTCTCCGAGCTGTGGACGAGGGTCGGCGCCGAAAGCTTCCGTGCGGGCAAGCGCGACGCGGCGGAGTCATTCCTGCGGCGCGCGTGGAACGTCAGGCAGGCGCAGCCCGTGAGCGAGGTCGTCCCCCTCTACCTCGCGGAGATCCTGCTGGGCAGGAAGGATGCCGCCGGAGCACGCGGGATCCTCGAGCAGTCCGTGGCATCCGGCGTGCCGGGGACGGGCGCCGCGCTCATCCGGCTCGGCGACATCGCCCTCCTGTCGGATGATTTCTCCGCCGCGGAGGGCTACTACACGCGGTTCCGCGATGCCTACCCTGATTCACGGCGGTCGGCGGAAGCGGGTTCCCTCATCGCCTACTGCGCGTTTCGTCAAGGAAAGCTCGCAGAATCCGCCCGGCAGGTTGACGATCTTCTCGCTCGGCCGACGGACGAGGCCACGCGTCAGCAGCTCCTGAAGCTGCGGATCGTTCTGCTGAAAAAGGAAGGGCGTACGGCCGAGGCTGCCGCCGCGCTGAGGGAATACTCCGGCGCCTACCCGACGGATCTTCAATCCCGGATCGAGCTGCTCAAGGTTCTCTTCGTCCTCGCCCAGAACGAGGCGATCGTGCGCATGCCGCGCGGCAGCAGTTTCCCGCGATGGCGAGGGAAAATCCCTACGCATCCCTCCTCGTCTCCTACCTGCGGGGGCTCGCCCTCATCGCGAGAAAGGATTACGCGGGGGCGATCGGCGACCTGGCACAGATCAAGGCGCCGGCTGCGGAGAAGGCGGGGCTGGGGGTCATCGTCCCCTACGCCCAGTACTATCTCGGATGGGCGTACGTGCGTACCGCAGCGTTCGACAAGGCGGCGCGCATCTTCGATGACCTCTCAACGGCCTACCCGGGGCACGAGCTTTCCTCGTCCTTCCTCTACCTGGCGGGGTGGGCGCACTTCAGCCTCGGCGAGTTCGACCGGGCGGCGGGATTTTTCTCGACGCTCGCCGGTGGAGGGAGTGCGACCGACGTCCAGCAGAAAAGCGGGTACCTCTACGCGAAGAGCCTTCTCAACATGAAGAGGCTGGATGAGGCTGCCCGGGCCCTCCTCGCGATCGCCTCTTCCACGCCTGCCTCTCCCTGGGCGGACAGCGCTCTCTTCGACTATGCGGGCCTCCTCTCCGACACCGGCCAGGCACGGCAGGCAGCGGAAGCCTACAAGAGACTTGTCGACAGCTTCCCGGTCAGCCCGCTGCGCGAGGAGGCATTGTACCGGCGGGGAGAGCCGCTCTTCGCGGCGGGCCTGTGGACCGATGCCCGTGCCGCATTCGACGAGTACCGGCGCAAGTTCCCCAAGGGCAGGCTCGTCGACGCTGCGTTGTACTGGGGAGGCCAGGCTGCATCCTCTGCCGGGGAAGGCATCGCAGCGGCGTTGCTCTGGGAGCAGCTCATCGCCGGATACAAAGACAGTCCCTTCCGCGGCTCGAGCATGCAGAAGACGGCCGAGGTATACGCGCAAGGCCGTGATTACGCGAAGTCACTCGACATGTACACACGGTTCATCACCGAGTATCCGGACGCGGCGAGGGTAGGGCGCGCGGACATTCGTACCGAGCAGATCCGCTACCTGGCCCTCGGCCAGAGCGACCGTGAAGCGGAGCTTTCAGCGGCCATCGCCAAGGAAACCGGGGCGAAGAAGCGCGAGGCGACGATAGAGCTCG
>Ga0315274_10017193_pt1 | contig 10204 bp, 8 predicted proteins | sample YL17G02_20_MG_FD_203700 | JGI IMG/M metagenome (GOLD analysis project Ga0315274, IMG submission 203700) | Sediment microbial communities from Yellowstone Lake, YNP, Wyoming, USA - YL17G02_20 | ecosystem: Environmental > Aquatic > Freshwater > Lake > Sediment | place: USA: Wyoming | collected... | reverse complement strand
GTTGCTGGCATGCCAGCAACGGACGGCTGCCAGCTCAACCAGCCCAACGTCGCCTGACGCTAGAGCGACAAGCCGTCGCCTTCAGGCGACGGTCGTTGACTGGCTCTTGGATGACTCCTGTTTCCTTCTTGATAGTTCTTTTGCAAAAGCCTTCTGTTCTTCGCAATGTCATGACTCGACGATGTAGACGAGATCGTTGCCGGACGGCTCGCCCGCTATCCAGTTGCGCCCCTCGGCGACGGTCTTCGTCTCGGGGGGGACTCGGACGGCGTACCGCTTGAACGTCCCGTCCTTCTCCGGGGTATGGTTGACCAACCACAGGAAGATCACGTTCTCGTCCTTCGGCGATATCCTGTAGAGCTTGTCCCCTTCCGGGAGCTTCGCCGTCTTGGACCCATGGACGAGAGAGGGCGGGGCCTCGTCAACCAGCTTGGCCTCGCTCATGAGCTTCTCCAGCCCCACCTTCTCCACGGCGACCCGGCGCATCTCCACGTTGGGGAGGGACAATATCTCCTTGGCCGACATCTTGGGCATCTGGTTCCACAGGGGGGTCGGGACGTAGATGCCGCGCCAGTAATGCTGCCTGCCGACGACCTTGCCGTCGGACAGCTCCTCGACGGCCGGGCCGCGGGAGTTGTGCAGCTTGTTCAGCCACCAGTACTGGCGGAGGTTCGCCGTCTCCACGGCGGGGAGCCCCTCGCGATGGAGGTTCCCGGAATCGGACCTGAAGATTTGCACGAGTTCTCCCTAGTCAGCGCCAGTCAAGGGACAGATGCCGACCCTAGTCGGCCACGTACCGGATTTCCTCGGGCAGCCATTCCCTCTGCCGCCGGACCTCGTACGTCCCGGCGGGGATGGAGACCACCCCATGGTCCTCGTGGTCCAACTGGGCCTCCCTGGGGACGTCAAGGACGCGACCGCCCTTCTCGTCCTCCATCAGCGCGACGCCCTCGTCGGCGATCGCGTGGGCATGCCCCGTCAGCTCCCCATGGGCGAGGATCGTCCTGCCGCCCTCCGTGGGGACTGGCTTGGCGCCCTTGGGAACCTTGGCGCCCGGGAACAAGTAAACGTCCCCCTGCCGGATCACTTCCTTTTTCATCGTCCTGCTCCTCTCTTGGTCAGCTCTTCGCTAGGACGGGGAGGGAACCTTTCCCTCGCCCTGTCCCCGCCGTTTCCATTATAGTTGCTTTTACAAGGATTATTCCCTCGTGTTACTCCTTCTCCTTCTCCCGCTTCTTCCTCTTCTCGTCCTGTCCGTATCCCGCCCAGGCCCATCCGGGCTGGCAGGCGATCTCGATGACCGCCGTCTTTATGGCCAGCGGGCCCGGGATGGCATCCTCCCTCTGGGGGGTGGCGTTGCTCGCCGGTCCCGTCTCGGTGATCGCCTTGGCCTCGTTCAGGACGATGAAGTCGTCGCCGATCTTGCTGAGGATCCCCCTGTACCAGTAGCGCATGCACAGGATCGCTATCGGCTCGCCGATGTACTTCGACAGGAAGTCCTCGAACTTGCCCTTGTCCTTTTCTCCCGCCATCTTCGTCTCCTCCTGGCCTGGGTTCCTCGAAACCAACCGCTCTACTACTACCCGAAGCATAACAGGAGGCGCCATGGGAGTCAAGAAGAAAAACACGATTATTTTAGCCTAGTGCTGCGGCTACTCCTACAGGGCTTGCGGGACGAAGAAGGACAAGATGGATGTTTGGGAGCGGATCCTTGACTGCCCTGGCTGCGGGGCCAGGCTGGACCGGGACATCAACGCCGCGATCAACATCCTCAACGAAGGGTTGAAGAGGAAGATGATGCCCCTGGAGGGCGGGGCCTCTGGCGCTGGGTTGTTGGGGTTGCTCAACGCGATCCCGACGGTCCGGGCCAAGCCCTGCCCGCTGAAGGGGGAAGCCAATGAATTTATTTCGTTGGTAGCTCACGACATGCCGCTGGAGAACAGATAGCGGAACCACCTAGAGCGTCCGCCAGGCAGAGTATAAGTGGGCGTCGCGACCATGGCCATCCTGGGGTAGACCGCGCGCTTGATCTGCTTCTTGTCCCGCTCGAACTCCTTCTCGTTGTTGTCCTTGAGGTCCTTGAAGTTGGAGATGGCGTCCTTGACCCGATCCGGCCCGCCGAAGATGGTCGAGGGCTCCTGGAGCGAGAGGCAGAATATCAGCCTCTTCATGACGTTCTTGTTGGCCCCGAGCATGAGGACCCCGACGTAGGAGTCGGGGACCGTGTCCAGGTTGAAGTTGGTCCCGGGCGGCTCCAGGTTGATCTGGCCCAGGGCGTCGGACATGAACCCCAGCAGATCGATGTCGGTAAAGAACCTGAAGTTGTACGAGCCATGCACGGCGTCGGTGTCATGCAGGGGCCTGCTGAACGTGACCGTGGCGGTGTCCAGGTCCAGCGTGTAACCGGAGTTGACGATCTCGTCGTTGACCATTATGATGTGGTTGCTCAGGTTCCATCGGGGCCAGGTGAAGTTATAGACGTCCCGGCTCGCGTTGCGCCGGGCGAGATCCTGGTACACGGGTATGAACTGGGCGCAGCCGATGTACTTCTCCAGGGCCGCGAGCAGCTCGACCTTCCGCTGCGTAAACGTGACGCTGGTCGGGGTCCCGGCCAGGACCACGCTCAGGTACTCGGTCGCGGCCGTGGGCGTCCCCATGACCGTCCCCGTGTAGCGGACCGTGTAGGTATCGACCGGCAGGCTGTTGGGGATTGGCCAGTCCAGGTAATAGAACCCGATCAGCCCCGCGACCTGGACCATGTCGACCGGCGGGAGGATGGCGGCGCCGCCGGGCCCCCAGATGGAGACCTTGGCATCCGGGACGTTGACGGCCATGCCGGCGGGGGAGGTGACGAACTGCGCGGTCAGCGTCGCCGTCTGGCCCTGGGCGAATATCAGGCAATTGGACATTTAGGTTCCCCCTACAGGGAAGTTCTACGAGGAGGGGCCTGGTTCCTGTTTGGCGTACTTGGTCAGGAGCTTGATGACGCTCCGCTCCAGCTCCGGGCGCTTGACCTCCTCGGGGACGCAGTTCATCAGGTGCCTCAGGCGGACGGGCTTCTCGACGATCTCGTACCCGGCCCGCCGGACCCGCTCGCAGTAGTCGTCATCGCCGCCGTAGTTGAAGAACGTCACGTCGTCCAGCGGCCCGACCTCCTGGAAGAGGGACCTCCGCAGCATGACGCACCAGAAGTACAGCATCCGGCCGCCCAGGGCGGGGCTGGTCCCGCCATGCGGCCCGACCAGGCCGGCCTTGGGGTTGGCCGTCAGCTCGTCCATCAGCGCCCTGACCCAGTCCCGGCCGTCCGGCTCGCGGCTCTCGACCCATGCGTCGTCGTTGAACAGGAGCAGGTACTCGCCCCTGGCCCTGGAGACCGCCAGGTTGACCGACTTCTGGTAGCCCAGGTTGGCCGGCTGCCGGAGGGAGCGCAGGCTGGGCCGGAGTTTCTCCTGCCCGGCCAGGAACTCGGCCGTCCCGTCGGCGCTGGCGTTGTCGACGACCAGGACCTCGAATGGCGTGCTGGTGTTGGAGTAGATGCTATCCAGGCACTTCCTGAGGAGGGCGACCCGGCCCGTCGTGGGGATGATGATCGAGGCCCATGGGGCGGCCTCGCCCATCCTCGCCTCCCTGGGCGGATCCAGCCTGCCCTCCGGGAACTGGTAGGCGCAGACCTTGGTCCATCCCCTCTTGTTGATCTCGCTCAGCGGCAGCAGGTCCCGGCCCGTAGTCGACTTGGGCTGGTTAAGCCGCTCGTCCTCGATGACCATGATGTCCGAGTAGAGGATCCGATCCATGCTCGGGGTCGCGCCCGCCGACCGCCTCCGGGTGATGAGGCACTCGTTGCGGGCCTCCGGGCCGATGAAGACCTCGTCCGGGTCGTGCTCCTCGACGGGCGGGACATAGGAGGAGTAGGCCTCGAAGACGTAGTCGTCATGCTGGTCGTCCAGGAGGGCGAGAGGGTTGCCCATGAACCTGGTCGAGTCCTTGACCGTCATCAGGAACTCGTGAGAACCCTCCGTAAGGAGGCGGCAGGCCAGGAACGAGGCCTCCTCCGGGGTGGTCGCGACGGTCTTGGCCTTGGGATGGCTGGAGATGGGGGGGCTAGCGTCCAGGCACGAGGCGTCGCAGCAGACGTGCATCTCATGGGCCCAGGGGGCGAACCGCTCGATGGCGCCCCTCAGCCTGGCGATGTCCTTGCCCCCGTTGATGATGACGTTGACCTTGGGGCTTGCCGCAAAAGGGGGGACCAGCCCTCCCTGGATGGCCTGGATGGCACTCATGGACCGCTTGGCGTCCAGTTGCCTCCTTTCGTCGGCCTGCTTCTTCCACTTAGCCAGGCGCCGGGAGTAGATGCGATGGTCGGACTCGGCCAGCTTGGCCCGGTCGACGATGTCCCCGGAGCGGATGCCCCCGCCCGGGGCTTGGAAGTGGAAGCCGATGGCCTCGGGATGGATGAGGAGCTTGTAGCCGGCCAGGGAGAACCGATGGGAGAAGTCGGACTCCTCCCGGTGGCCGATCTGGGAGAACAGGCGGCAGTAGCCGCCGACGGCCACGCCCAGCTCGACCCGGAACATGAACGAGCTGTAGAGGTGCTCGACCAGGCGGGGCCTGGTCCCCGGTGGGTAGAGGCAGACGTAGGGCCAGGGGACGTTGTGGTCGATCTTGCCCGCGTAGTTGAGATCCTTCTCGAAGCCCTGGGGGGCGATCTGCTGGGCCAGCGGGCGACCCGGGTCCGGGTAGACGCCGCTGACCGCGGCGACCTCGGCGTCCTTGTCCTCCAAGAAGGCGGAGAACAGCTTCTCCAGGTAGTCGGGGCGGATGTAGATGTCGTCGTCGATGCGGCAGATGAGCTTGTAGCGGTAGCCGGGGTTCTCATGGGCCATCCGCAAGGTCCGGTCATGGGCGACGTGCGGGCCCTGGCGATGGCCGCGGATGATTCGCCACTGGTGGCCCTCGTCGTTCATGCGCTTGCAGAGGGTCATGATCTGGTGGTCATGGATCATGGACTCGTCCGCGTCGTCGTCCTGGACGATGAGGTCCCAGTCCCTGAAGGCCTGGCCCAGGAGGGAGACGATCAAGGCCGAGAGGTAGGAGTGTCGGTCCCTGGACACGACGTCGACGCAGACCCGGTCGCCCTTGCGGATGGGATCCAGGACGGGCTTGGCGAAGGTCAGGGGGCTGAACGCCTCTCTGGAGGCCTTGCCCTTGCGCTCTTCGTCCCAGTCGAACAGGAGGGGCCATAGGCGGGCGGCCGACTCCTTCCAGGCATGATGCGCCTTCATATGCTCATGGGCGGCCTTGCCCTTGGCCCGGGCCTCGTCCCGGTTCCTGATGACGTGGAACATAAGGTGCTTGAGATGGCCGATACTGCAATTTCCCCAGACCCCATTGTCACCCGGCGCCCCAGGATATGCCTTGGTGAAGGTCGTCCCCGGGTAGGGGCTCAGGGAGCATGGGTAGGAGTTGGAGTCGTTGAAGTACTCGGAGGGCGACGACCAGTTGGTAAAGATGATCGGCAGGCCGGTCGCCGCAGATTCCAGGAGGGGTTGGCCAATCCCCTCTCCATGGGCCGGGTGGACCAGGCAATCCGCCTGCGAGTACAGGTCGAGCATCTCCTTCTTGGAGAAGTCCCCCCGCTGGGCCCGCTTGTCCCATCCCGTGAAGATCGCCCGGATGTTGGCCCGCTTGGAGAACCCGTCCCGCTCGACCCATTCCAGGTCCCCGAAGTTATTGGACTTGAGGACCAGCTCGACCTGGTCGCAATCAAAGGGACAATCCGGGGAGTCCGGGGGCTTCTTCTTGTCCCGGGGGAACGCCTCGCAGAACGCGTCGACCAGCCGGCGGGTATCCTTCCGCTCCTGGGAGACGCCGACGGACAGGAACGTGAACTTGTCCCTGGACGGCCGATCGACGAGGGTCAGGTAGATGGGGTCGACGCCCGGCGGGATGACGTGGATGGGCAGCCGGTAGCCGGAGTCCTTCTGGACCCGGCGGCAGAACTCGGAGAAGGTCAGGATGCGGTCCATGGAGTTGCAGGCCGCCAGGTACGACTCGCGAACCTTGGTCGACTCGCAGAGGGAGATACCAACCTTGTAGTCGGCGTCCACATCCAGGAACGTCTCCATGAGCCAACAGACGATGTTGATGGCCCCCTCCAGGCTGTCCCCCTCCTGCTTGGCCCTGACGGTCTTCTCCCATAGCTGCCGGATGAGCGGGTTGGTAATCTTGGCCCCATTGGACCAGTCGTTGACGTAGACGTCGAAGCCCAGCTCGTGCAGCTCGGGGACCAGGCCCTCGGCCAGCTCGCTGAAGCCGACGGCCGCCCCGACGTGGGTATTCCAGACGACCTTGATCCTGGACCTGGCCTCGAGGCCCCATTTCTTGTTGAGGTAGGCGATGTTCCCGGAGATGACGCCCTGCATCCCTCCGGCCAGCAGCTCGCCCCTCTTGCGGGGCCAGTCCGCCATGCCCGGCTTGAGCCTGGACAGTTTGTCCGCGGCCTCGAGCAGGGCCTTGACGTGGGGGCCATCCTTGCCCCCCTCGATCATGTGCTTGTTGGTCCCTCCGGACTTGTGCCAGAAGGGGACGTTGGCCTCTACGACCTTGAAGCCCTTGGCCATGGCCCTGATGCACAGATCAGCATCCTCGTAATATCCATTCCAGAAGTTCTCGTCGAAGACGTTGCCATTGGGGAGTCTGATGGCCTCGATGCATTCCCGGGTAACCAGGGCGCAACAGAAGTAGGGGAACTTGAGGCCCGGGAGGACGTCGTCCCTCTGGTTGAGCGCCATGCCAACGACGCCGACGTTGTGGTCCGAGTTGGCCCGCTCGGCGAGGAGGGCGACGAAGTCCTTGGCCAGCCCATGCTTGTCGGGGTCGATGGCCTCGGAGTCGGGATTGACGAGGACGACCTGCTTGCCCTTGGACAGGGCGATGGCGGCGTTGTTGGCGCCGGCGAACCCCAGGTCGTTGTCCAACAGGAGGGGCTTGATCCGGGGGTTGGCCTTGGCGGCCTCGCTAAGCCAAGTCCGGGTCTCATCCCTGGCGGGGCTGCCATTGTCGACGATGATCCACTCATATGGATGCTTGACGTGAGCCTCGATGCTCTGTCTAAGCCGCTCGACGCCGTCCTCGCCCTCGATCTGGTCCTTGCCGGTAACGTTGTAGAGGACGGTTATGAGGCTGACGAGGCTCTTGTTCTCCCCGACCTCCTGGAGGACCTTGTCCCATTGCTCGTACACGACCTTGGGAGCGTAGTTGGCCTCGACCCGGGCCCGGGCCTTGAGGCCCATCTCGGCCAGTTTCCCGCCGCCGGCCTTCCAGTCCTGGTAGGCCCACTCCAGCTTGGCGGCGACGTCCTTGACGTCGACGATGTTGTGCGAGACCTGGAGCTTGTCGTACCATTCCTTGCCGGCCAGCCTGCACTTGAGGCCCGCATCGCCGACGACCTCCGGGAGGACGGGCGTGTCCGGGTATATGACCGGCAGTCCACAGGCCATGCTTTCCGCGAGAGCGAGGCCATACCCCTCTCCACTCGTCGTCGTCAGGAAGACATCGGAGGGCCAATAGAAGGACTCCGCCAGGTTGGGGGCGTTGAAGAAGAAGTCGTCGAAGGCGATCTTGTCCTTGATCCCCAGGCTCTCGGCCAGGACCTCCAGGTCGAGGCCCTTCTTGTTGGCTTCGTCCCACATGGTGCAATCCCTGGGGTTGCACTTGCAGAGCAGGAAGACGTCGTCCTTGTCATGGGCGAACTGGGCGAATGCCTTGAGCGTCAGGTCCCAGTACTTCCTGGGTTGGTGCCGGTCGACCCGGCAGGCGACGAACTGCCTGGTCGGGTCCCTTGAGATGCCCTTCTTGCTCAACCTGGTCCCGACGTGCCTGGCCTTGGCCTCGGTCTTGTTGGGGCAGGGGATCATCGAGTCCAGGTCGATGGCATGGGGGACGTAGCCGATGTTCTTGTTCTCCAGCAGCTTGGCGTGGACGCCCATCGCGTACTGGGTGACGAACCTGGTGGCGGCGAACTTGTGGAACAACTGGACGCCCAGGAGGTCGGGGTTCTCCCCCTCGAAGGGGAGCCAGAACACGCTCCGCTCGAAGATGTCCGGGTCATTGACGTCCTTCAAATATCCATATCGATAAGAGTCGTTGTGGAACAGCATGACGTCCGGGTCGACCTCGGAGACGACCTTCTTGATCGTGGGCAGGTCACCGTATATCGCGTTCGGATCGCGCTTGAGGGCATCGTTGGGGATTATCTTGATCCCGAACCATTCCTGCTGTTCCTGGGGGCCGCCGTTGAATGCTACGGCGTAAACCTGGTAGCCCCTCTTGATCAACTCGCGGGCCGTAAGGCGGCAGGTAGAACCGTAACCCGTCGGGAGGAGGGGGGAGTCCATCAAGAGAACGATCTTCATGATGATGTTCGGCCCTTGCCAGCAACGGACGGCTGCCAGCTCAACCAGCCCAACGTCGCCTGACGCTAGAGCGACAAGCCGTCGCCTTCAGGCGACGGTCGTTGACGTTTCCTATTCGATGAGCGGGGGTTGGGGATCAGGATCGGGGTCGATCCTCACCATCACCTTCTTCTCGGCCTTGATGTCCTGGATGTTCGCGTCGAACGCCTCGGAGTTGCAATGTCCCGCGCCGTTGCAGAGGTCGCAGGGCTTGTATCCTTGGCGGATCGTCGTCCCGCACGAGCACTTCTGGAGCAGGCCATCCTCCTCCAGGGCGGCGAAGAGCTCGCTCATCCCGTTGTAGAACTGGTCCATGACTACCTTCTTGTAGTACTTGTAGACGTCCGAGTCCCGGCTGCCTATCCTCATCTCTCCGAGGGTCAGGATCTCCTTCATGGCGGACATCATCTTCAGGTAGATGGTCTTGGCCAGTTGCCCGTCCTCGAAGGTCTTGTAAGGCTTGATACCCTTGTCCCTGCCGTTTGTCATAATGAATTATTCCTTCCTTGTAATGGACTTCGCCGACGCCGTTACGGGCACGGTGGTCACCCTCGCCCTGGCGACGGGCCGGTCCTCGACGACGGGTCGCGCCTCGGGCGGGGCCTCTATCTGCGAGAACAGGTCGGTCATGGTCTCCGGCTCGCCGACCAGCCCGGAGGCGGAGTCCTGCGGGGAGGATGGCCCGGCCGTCACCTCGATGGCCTGGGCCTCGTCGATGGTCCTGCCGCCGGACCTGGCATACTCCGCGGCGCTGACCCCCTCCGGGACCAGCCCGGCCTCCTTGTCGATGGCGGCGTCCCTCTGCCTCATCTCCTCGGCCGCTCCTTGCTCCCTCTCGGCGTCCATCTGCCTGGCCTCCTCCTCGGACGTGAACTCGATTATCCCCTTGGCGAGGAGGGAGCGGAGGATGGACGAGTTCTTGACGTTCTCGGGGTTCAGGAGGCCGAGGTTGACGGCCTTGTCGGGAGCGATGGCCAGGGCGGCCCGCCGGCCCGTCGCCTGGATCTCGTCGTCCGTGAAGAGGTCGTCGATTATGATTATGGTCTTGGAGTTGGACTTGATCCACGAGCTTGACCCGACGGGCATCGGGACCTGGGTCATGGGGACCCTGGGTTGGGTCCTCGCCGGGGGCCTGGGTTGATGGGGACTTGGGGGTTGGGCCCCTTGCTGGACTTGTCCCCCCTGGATCATCTCCTGGAACTGGTCGCGGGCCAGGGGCTCGACGGAGGCCACGACGAAGACCCTGAAGTCTGAGAACAGCTTGTCCAGGAACAACCGGTTGAAGTCCAGGCCGACGTCCTTGACGGGCACGACCTTGATGGAGTTCCCGAAGACCATCTTGATGGCCTGGCCATCGACGTACAGCAGCGCGTTCTTTCCCATGATCATTTCCTTTCGCCAAAATTCTTGCCAAAGGTCAATTGCAGCTTCTCATGCATCTTATCTACGCAGGTTGACCAGTCGTATTCCTTTATTATTTTCGCATGGAGCCTGGCCGCCTTGGCCTTGGCCTCCTCCTGGTTCTCAAGGGCCCGGCGCATGAAGTGGCGGGTCTGCTCGATCGCCGGCGGCCCGAATATGGGGAACTCGGCGTTCTCGTAGAAGTAGCTGATCCAGGCCAGGTTCTGCTCGGCCGACTCGAAGCCATCCACGTCGACCAGGTAGGAGTTGTCGTCGTCCAGGAAGTCGGTCTGGCCGGAGTAGCGGGAGCCTATTACAGGCAAGCCGCAAGCGGCAGCCTCACAAAACGG